>Ga0307374_10004285_pt1 | contig 23799 bp, 26 predicted proteins | sample OX3MG_FD_202532 | JGI IMG/M metagenome (GOLD analysis project Ga0307374, IMG submission 202532) | Soil microbial communities from Risofladan, Vaasa, Finland - OX-3 | ecosystem: Environmental > Terrestrial > Soil > Coastal area > Acid sulfate soil | place: Finland: Risofladan, Vaasa | collected... | reverse complement strand
CTTTCCTTCGCAAACACGGTGAGGCTTCCCTGCGCGTTGCGCAACAATTGGGCGAAACTTACCACGCTGCTGTCGCTGAGATGCGGTCCATCGGGCTCTCGCATTCGGCGGGAGAAAAACTGGCACGTTTTCTGCTCGACTGGTGCGCGAACAACGGGAAGGACAAAGGCGAGATTCGCGCCAAATTGACGATGACGCATGAGGAGATTGCACAAACGATTGGCGCATCGCGTGAGACGGTCACGCGACTCTTCGCCGACTTCAAGAAAAAGCAGTACCTGGAGATTCAAGGTTCTACGCTTGTGATCCGCAACAAGTCCGCCCTCGAAAATCTAAAAGGTCCTTCAGGATAGCCTCTCTGTTCTGCACTTTTGGGCGGCGTTTTTCTCGTGATGTCGGTCACAAGAGATAGTGACGCGCGTCACGGGGGCTAAGTCACTTCTGATGTAGCATCTGGCCGGCATATGCACTTCGAATCTTTGATAAAGCGAAAGGTAGGAAAATCATGAGTGGAAAGAAAAACCTCCGAACGAGCATGGGAATCGCGATAGCGATGCTAGTTGGCATCTTCGCCGGCGCATGGATGTGGATGCCACCTCTTGGCCATGCCGCGCCTCCGCAATCGGTCGCGGGCTATACGGTTCAGGCCGGCTCTGGCGGCACAGTGTCGGGAAAAATTCTGTACGCAGGGAAGCCGGTGCGGCCGAAGAAGGTTACGGTGACGCAGGACAGAGAGGTTTGTGGAAACATGAAGGAGATCAGCCCGGTGCAAGTTGAGCAGGGCGGTGTCGCCGATGCGGTTGTCTGGATTGACGACGTCACGCACGGGAAAGCCTTTGCGTTTCCTGCCGCGGCGATTGACCAGAAGGGCTGCATGTTCATGCCGCACATTCTGTTGATGGCGCCGGGACAAGTGAAAGTGCTGAACAGCGACAACGCCGCTCACAACGTGCACATTTACGCCAAGGCAAACCGCAGCTTTAACCAGGTGATGCCTCCCGGATCCTCGCCGCTCGAAATCCCCCTGTTTCGCCCGGACACCGTAATCGTCCGTTGCGATGTGCACAACTGGATGCAAGGGTACATCGTCGTCGCGAAGAATCCCTACTATGTGCTAAGCGGAAGCGGCGGCAGTTTCACGCTTACTGACGTACCTCCCGGCACCTACCATTTGAAAGTGTGGCAAGAGACTCTTGGAACGCAGGAACAGACCGTCACCGTGCAAGCCGGACAAACAGCAAGCGTCAATTTTACGCTCAAGTAATCTTTCAGACGCGAGAAGGGACGAAAGAAATCGTTAGGAGCGAGGCCGTCACGATGAATCTGCGGAATAAGAAGATTGACTCGGTCTATCTCTTTTTGTTCATGGGCATGGCAGCGTTCTTTGTGTTGATTTTTCCCACGCGCAGGGCGCAGGCCGTCCCCAGTTTCGCTCGCCAGACAGGCCTCGCCTGCAGCTCCTGCCACACGAATCCACCAGAGCTGACTCCGCTGGGACGCACGTTTAAACTGAACGGCTACTCCATGACGGGAATTAAAGTCATCACATCGCCACCGGAAAAAGAAAAAGCCGGCTTGACCCTTCTATCGAATCTTCCGCTGGCCGTTTTATTCGAGGTTTCCAACACGGGAACAAATCGCCCGCAGCCGGGAACGCAAAACTGGAATTTTTCTCTTCCGCAGGATGTTTCCCTGTTCCTTGCGGGGGCCTACGCGAGTCACTTGGGCGGCTTTGTGCAAGCGACGTATCACACGCAAAACGATCACTTCAGTTGGGACAACACCGACATTCGCTATGCACAGAATCGCCTCGTCAAGGGGAAAACATTGGTCTACGGAATCGACCTGAATAACAACCCCACGGTCGAGGACCTTTGGAACGACACGCCCGCCTGGGGTTTTCCGTGGATTTCATCCGCCGCCGTCACCACGCCCGCGGCTGTGCCCATCATCGACGGCCCGCTTGGCCAGGATGTCGCTGGCGTGGGGGGCTACGCCATGTGGAACGACCACCTGTACGGCGCCGCCACCGTCTATCGCTCTTCCCATCTGGGACAACCGCTCCCGAATCCCGGCACTAATTTTAATTTCAACATTCAGGGCGCAGCACCGTACTGGCGCGCAGCCTGGCAGCAGACCATGGGCAACAGTTATTTGGAGTTCGGAACCTACGGTATGCACATGCGATCCACGCCAAGTGCCGTCGTAGGGCCGGAAAATACGTATACGGATTTCGCTGTGGACTCACAATTCGAGCGTGTTCTTCCGAAACTCCATGACAACTTAATCAGCTTGCACGGCACCTATATCCGGGAAAATTCCAATTTGAATGCGAGCAGCGCGAGTTTTATCCCGCACCACTTGAATACCTTTCAAGTGAACGCTGTCTACCATTTCGGCTACCGCTACGCGCCGGCATTCGGATATTTCGCCACCACGGGAAATGCGGACCCGCTGTTCTACGCACCCGCTGCGCTGACGGGCAGCGCGAACGGCAGTCCGAACAGCAAGGGTTACCTCTTGAATTTCACCTATTGGCCCGTGCAAAACGTACGTTTGGCCATTCAGTACACCGGCTATACTCAGTTCAACGGCGCGGGCACGAACTACGATGGCGCGGGGCGAAATGCCGGGGATAACAGCTCGATGTATCTCTATCTGGGCCTGATCTTTTAGCAAGGAAGCGAGCGAGGGTTATCTTCGCGTACTGGCGGGAAATTGCGACGTGCCGTGCTCCCATGTGGAAGCCCGCGAGTTCTCGATATGAGGAAAGGCAGGTTGCGAAAATGACACACGGAAACGGGAAAACAGGAATCAGGGTGCGCGCAGCGGTGCTTTTCCTGGTCAGCCTGGGATTTGCGTCGGTGATCCCCGCAAAAACCGCGAAGCCTTCTCATCGCTACGCTGTCGGCGCCACGTCGTCCGGAGCGGGCCAAATCACGGGCAAAATCTACTTCAAGGGATCCAGACCAAAGCTGGCGCGGATCGACATGAAAAAAGATCCCGTGTGCGTGTCAGAGCACTCGGAAACTGTGTACGCTCAGGACGGCGCCGTCAACGATAATGGAACGCTTCCCAACGCTTTCGTTTACATCAAGGAGGGCAGTGTAGATCTGGCGCGGCCTGCTCCGAGCAATTCTGTGGACCTCACCCAGAGAGGTTGCATGTACGAGCCGCACGTTCTCGGCATCATGGTGGGTCAGCCGCTTCAGGTTCTCACGCTCGATCCCACGACTCACAACATCCACGTGGTTGCCAAAATCAACCGCGAATGGAACGTGACGCAGCAGCCGGGTTCACCATCGGTGATTCGTAGGTTTACACACCCGGAAATCATGATCCCTGTGCATTGCAACGAGCATCCGTGGATGAAAGCCTACATCGGGGTGGTGAGCAATCCCTTCTATGCCGTGACGGGCAGCGACGGAAGTTTTGCCATCAAGGATGTACCGCCCGGGGAATACACTTTGGCGGTTTGGACGGCGACCTTTGGAACGCAGGAGCGAAAGATCGTCGTGCGGCCGACCGAAACAGCGACCGTCGATCTGACATTTGAAAGCCGTTAAAGCTCGTACAGCCAACGGCTGTGGCTTAGCGTTGCACCTTGGGGCTTGTTAAGCAATCAGCGGCGCTTCGCCTCGCGGATCGAAGTGGCGAATTGACGACTCCTGGAACCGCAGGCTTTCCCCGTTTCCTTTAGCAAGCGTTGTTGTTCCTTCTTGCCCGGACTCTCAAATCCGGCGAGGGCACAAAAGCAAAGACAGCCCCGGAGAATACGAAAGCGGCCGTCACTTGAATGAACCCCAGTTCGCGTTGCCTGTTTCGCCTCACAAGGCGCTATGCGTGCCCGCGTCACTTGCGTTCTCAGTTAAGCTATGTTTATATCCGCTGAACTTCACCTTGTGCTTGGGAGGCTTCCATGGCGAATGCTGATCTACGCCCGATGACCATCGGTGAAGTTCTGGACCGTACATTTCGGTTGTACAAAAGCGAGTTCTGGCTGTTTGCTGGAATTATGTCTTTGCCATTTTTCGTGTTGCTTATCTTTAACGTTTCAATCGGCTGGCTGACTCGCGCACAAGTCGTTACGGTTGGCGCACCTCATGCCCCGGCGCCAACTTCCCCAACAGTGATCGTAGCCGCCATAGGCGGAGGGCTGTTGGTCCTTATCTTGACGTTTATCCTTTCAAGCATCGGACAAGCGGCAACGATTTTTGCAGTTTCCGATCTTTATTTGGGAAGAAAGGCTAGCATTCGCGGATCTTTCGGGCAAGTTCGCGGGCATATCCTCCAAGTGATGGGCGTGATTTTTCTGACGTTCTTGCTGGTCTTCGTCGGATTAATATTGCTAATCATCCCGGGAATCATTCTCGCATGCCGAACGGGCGTAGCGGTTCCGGCCGCTATGCTTGAAGATAAAGGCCCGAGTACGGCGATCAGCCGTAGCATGGAGCTCACTAAAGGTTTCGCCATGCAAATCTTTTTGATTTTTGTGCTGACTTGGGTGCTCGCCGTCATAGCGGGTGTGATTCTCCAATTGCCATTTACGCTGATGGCGGCGACACCGCGACCTCATGTTTTGCCTTTTGGCCTGGTCATGCTGCAGTACGCAACCGGCTTTATATCGCAAGTGCTTGTAGCGCCAGTCGGAGCCATCTCCTTCTCCCTGATGTATTACAACCTGCGGGTGCGCAAGGAGGCTTTCGACTTGGAGCATCTTATGGGGGCGCTGGGGTCGGGCCCGAGTCCGAGTGGAACCGCGCCAGGTACTGTGTTGCCCGCCTAGTTCAAAGTGCGACGACATACAAATACAGCGGCTTCTACAAGGCTTATTGTTTCAGTTTGGGCTTGCATGCTGTTCTTTCTGGCGGGGTCACCGCTACTTCGGGCTCGCAATGCTCCGCCTGAGAATGAAACGACCAAACTCGATCTGAAAGCGTATGAAGCGGAACTCGAGCAGGACTCAAGCCTGATCGAGCGGATTAAGAATCAACCCCCAGAAATTTCCCGGTTTAGGAAATCGTTGCCCCGCGATTGGACCGTCGACACCGGAGGTACGGAGTTTCGCGTCCCGACCGAATGGCTCGATTCCGCGCTTGCGGATTTACAGACAAACCCGAAGAAGGCGAGCTCGGTGGTGCGAGACATCCAATTTCGCCTCGGGGAGATGCGCCGGTCAGCAACCGAACTGGAGAAACCACCGGGCGAAGCGCCAATGTCGCTGGCCCGTGCGCATTTAGAAAAAGTTTTCCAGCGGCGGGAATTTGAGGGTTTGGATGGTCCCAGTGCCTTGCAATTATGGGAAGCTCGAGTCGCGCGCTGGATCGACAGACAGCTCGTTCGCCTATTTCAGGCGTTGCACATAAGCGCCAAGACGGGGAATCTTTTGGCGTGGAGTGCAATTCTGCTCGCTTTTTTGGCGATTGTGTATTGGGTGTTCCGCAAGCTTTCAAGGCATGCGCGGATGAACGAAATGCCGTCTTTTGGCCCGTCTGCGCCGACCGATGCGCGTGTGTGGGTACGCGACGCGCTCGCCGCGGCTGAACGAGACGAATACCGGGAGGCTGTTCACTGTGCGTATTGGGCCGCAATTGCCAGGCTTGAAGATCTGAAATTGCTGGGGCGCGATCGATCCCGCACACCGAGGGAATCATTACGCCTGCTCGATTCGTATCCGAATGAGCAGGGCACGCTTCGAGATTTGACCGGCCGTTTCGAGTTGATCTGGTATGGCGATCGGCCAGCCTCGTCATCAGATTGGTCTGGGGCAAAAGCCCAATTGGAGAAATTTGGATGCCTCACGGCCTCGACCGCGCCGACCGCAAACTCCTGATCGGCGTTGGCTTTCTATTCGTCGTTCTAGTCGTCGTCTCGGCGATAATTTCTCCGCCGCAGATCACCGGAGCGTCCTCGATTCCGTCGAGTTACTCACCGTCGTGGGACGGCGCCAAAGGCGCGTTTCTGCTGCTCCGGGAACTTGGCTACGACGTATCCCGCTGGGAACATTCCCCAACGGAATTACCTCTCAACTCTGCAAACGAAGTCCTGATTCTCGCAGAACCGGCGCAGGCTCCGTCGGAAGAAGAACGCTTCGCCATCAGTGAATTCGTACAGAATGGAGGGCAAGTGGTGGCGATGGGCGCTTCGGCGAGCGAATTCCTGCCCAACGCTTCTAAATTTGAACAAGGCGATGCATTTGAAGAGAAAGAATCCTTCCATGCACTCGTGCCGTCGCCAATCGTGCGCGGAGCGCCCCAAATCACGATGACAGCGCCGGAAAATTGGGCCCCGGTATCGCTCCGGCAGATCGTTCTTTACGGTAACGAAGAAACTGCCGCGGTCGTAAGCTATCGATTTGGAAAGGGACAGGTCATTTGGTGGGCAGCTCCGACTCCGCTTACGAATGGAAGCATCCGTGATTCGGGAAATCTAGTTTTTTTTCTAAACTGCATCGGGGCGCCCGGCCGCGTCCACGTTTTCTGGGACGAATACTTTCACGGCGTGCGTGGGTCGCTTCTAGCGTTTTTTGTGCATACGCCGGCATTTTGGGGAGTGGGGCAATTCGCCTTGGTCTTCCTGGCCATCCTGCTCACCTATTCGCGACGATTGGGGCCGATTCGTCCTGCCGTAACGCAGTCCCGGCTTTCTCCGCTGGAATTCGTCGACACATTGGGCGATTTGTACGCGTCGGCGCACGTGGCATCCGCTGCGGTTGGAATTGCATATCAGCGCTTCCGGTTTATCCTGACGCGTAAACTTGGGCTTCCTGTGAATGCGTCTGTGTCAGATTTGGCAAAGAGCGCAAGCGAAAGCCTGGGATGGGAAGAAGCACCTCTGTTGCATACGCTCACGCAATGCGAGCTTGCGAGCAAGGATGCGAACTCGCACGCCGAGGGTTCGCATATCAAAGATCCGGTTCAATTGGTGCAGCAACTGCATGATTATTCAGCGCACCTGGAAGTGAAGCAGTCAACACAAGCGAAAGGCAAACAGAATGAATAAAGCGAACGAGCTCGCTTCCTACGTCCATGGAGAGTTCGCGAAAGTGATCGTGGGACAGAAAGAAGCCCTGGATCAATTGATGTTAGTGCTTATGGTCGGGGGTCATGCATTGCTCGAAGGTGTTCCCGGTTTGGCGAAGACGCTTGCCGTCAAGACGCTGGCGCACATTTTCGATTTGAAATTTCAGCGCGTGCAGTGCACGCCAGATTTGATGCCTGCGGACGTTTTGGGAGCGAATGTTTTCAATTTGGCATCCAGCTCTTTCACCCTTCACCCGGGCCCAATCTTCACCGATTTGCTCCTGGTCGACGAAATTAACCGCACTCCGCCGCGGACGCAGTCCGCATTGCTCGAAGCGATGGAAGAGCGACAGGTGACTATTGACGGGACGCGTCACGTACTCTCACAATTTTTCTCCGTGTTTGCGACTCAGAATCCTATCGAGTTTGAAGGCACGTATCCGCTGCCGGAGGCGCAACTGGACCGATTCCTTGTGAAGGTCCGTATTGGCTATCCCGACGCCGAGCAGGAAATCCAAGTACTGGAAAATTTTCAAAAGGGTTTTGACCCTCGCCAACTCGAAAATGCCGGTTTGCGAACCGTACAACCTGAAACGCTGCAAGCCGCCCGGGATGAGATTTTGCAGGTGCGCGTGGAACCTGCGCTGTTTCGCTATATCGTTACGCTGGTAGCCCGCACTCGGAACTGGCCCGCGGTGAGTTTGGGTGCCAGTCCTCGCGCCGCCGTGAATCTTCTGCTTGTCGCAAAGGCCATTGCCGCAACGGAGGGCCGGGACTACCTGATCCCGGACGATGTGAAGGCGGCAGCACGGCCCGTTCTGCGCCACCGCATAATTCTGAAACCGGAAGCCGACCTTGAGGGAATTACCGCTGACCAAGTGATTCGGGAAGTCACTAACGCGGTCGAAGTTCCCAAATGAACGAGCCAGCCCACCTGGTCCCCCCGACCGTTCGCGCGCGGGCAAGAGCGTCCTCGCATATTCCTTTCGCTTTTGGAAGACGCTTTTTTCTCCTGCTGCTTATCGGGCTCATATGGCTCGGACCAGCGTGGTCGGATCGCCGATACATCGCCGCAATGTTCTTATGGGACATTGCTGTCGTCCTTCTTTGGTTTTGGGACCTGACAAACATTCCGAAACCTGAACAGCTTGAAGTGCGCAGAATTTGGACCACGTCCGTACAACTTTCGATGGAAACGGGCATCAGGATCGAAGTTCAGAATGGAGGCAAATCTTCCATTTTTGCCGAAGTATTGGATGATGTCCCGCAATCCTTTCGTGACGAGGCACCGGAAATAGAAATTTCCGCACCGGCGGGCGAAACTGCGGACGCTACGTATTGGGTGCGACCGCGCGAGCGCGGGGATGCGCGGATGGGACATGTTTTTCTCAGATGCCAGAGCTCGTGGCGTGTCGCGGAACGATGGGCCGCTGCCGCGCTGGACCAAGCGGTCCGAATTTATCCGAATATAGATGAGTCCAAGCGCGACACAATTTATTTGATTCGGAGCCGCCAAGTGGCTCTGCAAGCTCGCCACAAACATCTGCGCGGCCAGGGGCGCGAATTCGAAAGCCTGCGCGAATATCGCGAAGGAGATGAGTGGCGGAACATATGCTGGAGTGCGGCGGCACGCCGGGGCAAATTAATTACGAAGACACACCAATTCGAGCGGAGTCAAACTGTATGGCTGGTGCTCGACGCTGGCCGATTGTTGCGTGCCCGCGTTCGCGGGTTGAGCAAGCTGGATTATGCAGTCGGCGCCGCGCTCGCTCTGGCGCAAGTCGCCCTATATTCAGGGGATCGTGTCGCGCTGCTGGCTTACGGGCGGCGGGTGCAACAACGGCTGCCTGCTGGCCGCGGCCCCACGCATGTACGCTCGCTGATCGAGGGCCTCGCGCAGGTTCACGCAGAAGAATTCGAAGCCGATCACGCGCGCGCCGCCGAGGTTTTGCTTTCGATGCAGAAGCGCCGCAGTCTGGTCGTTTGGTTCACCGATCTGGCTGAAACCGCAACAATACCTGATGTGATCGAGAGCTCCTCGCGGCTTGCGCGCCATCACTTAGTGCTGTTGACCGTCATCAGCCAGCCGGAACTCCGCCAGTTGCTCGAATTGCGACCAGAAAATGAGCCGGAAATGTACCACTACGTTGCTGCGCAAGAGATTGTGCATCGTCGCGACGTTCTTCTGCGGACGCTCCGCCAGTGCGGTGCACTTACGCTCGAAACTGAGCCGGCGAAGGTATCCTCCGCCGTCGTGAACCAGTATTTACTCGCAAAAGAGCGCGGCGCAATGTAGACGGGGTTTAGACTTTGCCCAGTGCGTCGGTCGTGGCGGTCTCTGCTGCTGGCGTTTTGGACGAAAGATAAAGGACGAGCAGCGTCCCCAATGCCGCAGCCAGCAGGAATTTGACGAGCGCGGGCAAGCTCGACGGGGAGACAAATCCTTCGATGAAGCCGGCGATCAGCAGCATGGGAATGGTGCCCAGCACCAGTCTGACGCTGCGCGCTCCAGCTTTCGCCAGCGATGCGCGCCGGGGCAATCTCCCCGGGAACAGCAGACCCCGCGCGATCCCCAAGCCCGCCCCGCCAGCAATGAAAATAGCAGGGAGTTCAAGCACACCGTGAGCGGCCACAAAGCTCCAGAGTTGCAGGCTCATGCCTTCTCTCCAACACGCTTCGCCGACCACGCCGATCAGCAACCCATTCAGCAACATCATCCAAACTGTGCCGATTCCGGCCGTAATTCCGAGCGCGAACGTCGAGAACGCCACCGTGAGGTTATTGGTGAGAATGGCGCTTGACGCCAGGGGCTTCACGGTGACAATCGATTGTGTCCACATCTTATGATGCTCGATCGTATCGATCATCCGACCGCCGAGCAGATATCTCGCGAACGATGGATCGGCCATGGCGACCAGAAACGCCGTCACGCCGGCAGCCAGAAAAATTATGAATGCCGTGAGCGTGTCGGACAAAGTTTCGCGGAAGATCGCGGGATAGCTGTCTTTATAAAAGGTCCAGATTCCCTTCGGTCTTGCGCGGCGGCCCATGTAAATAAGGTTGTGGGCGCGACCCATCAGCTGGTTGAGATAAATCGTTAGTTGCGTGCTGGTCACATCTTCGCGAACCGTGGAAAGGTCGGAAGCAGTCTGCCGGTATAATAAAGCCAACTCCTGCAGCTCGCTTGGCGTCAGGGCAGAGATACTCCGGCGAGCCTTTATGCCGACGAGATGCTCGAGCCGAGCCCAGTGCGGGCGTCGCTTTTCCAGCCACCGAGTGGAGATCAATGACGTCCTCTGCCGATAATCTTACCATTGAGACGCCGGAGCAAACCTCTCTCGAATTCCCGCTTGCTGGAGTAGGCAGCAGGTTCCTCGCGATGGTTGCGGATATGGGAATTCAATTCGTCGTCGCATCCATTGTTTTCGCAAGTGTTGCGCTTCTTCTTCCAGCCGTTCGATGGGCCACGGTGCTGGGTCCGCAATGGATGATTGCGGGCGTGGTTATAGCCTTGTTTCTGCTGAACTCTGGCTATTTTGCATTCTTTGAGGCGATCTGGAACGGGCAAACGCCGGGCAAACGTTACGCCCAAATCCGCGTTATGAAAGATGACGGACGGCCAATCAGCGCTTACGATTCCATCGCACGAAACTTGCTGCGGATCGTCGATGAGTTGCCGGGAATGTATGCCGTCGGCGTAATCAGCATTCTTTTCAGCAAAGAAAACAAGCGCCTAGGCGATTATGTTGCAGGTACGGTTGTAGTTCACGAAAAGGCGATTCAAGAGGCCCGGCCTTTCCTCGAAATAAAATCCGAAGCCTCAGGGCCAGTCTACGATACTTCCCGGATCACACTGGACGAGCTGCACCTGATTGAAACATTCCTTCATCGGCGTGATAGCTTTGATCCCGCGCTTCGGAGTTCCATTGCCGCCAGAATCTCTGTACGCATCGGCGAAAAGGTGGATGCTCGCGTTTTGGGATGGCCGCACACGGAAAAGTTCCTCGAAAGCGTTTACGAGCAATACCGTTCCGCCGGGCGCTTCCGTTCTTAACCCTGACTGCAGCAGCGAAAGTGGAGCGCCACAAATAAAACCTCATGTCGCAACTTTTGAAAGTCAAATACGAATGGCGGGGAGTTTGTAACACGGCCGAATCCGGCTAAACTGTTGGCCTGATGGCGAAGGTTTATGCAGGGACGTCGGGGTGGTCCTACCCGAGTTGGAAACCGCAGTTTTATCCGGCCAAGCTCGCTTCGGAAAAATTCTTGAGCTATTACTCGACGCGCCTCAATTCCGTCGAAGTGAATTACACATTTCGACGCTTTCCCACTGAAAGCCTGTTGTCGCGTTGGGTTTCAGCGACGCCTGAGGAATTCAAGTTTGCGGTGAAGGCGCACCAAATGATCACCCACATCAAGCGTTTGCGCGAAGCAAGCGAGTGGATGGCTCGATTCATCGATTCAGTGAAGCTGTTACACGAGGAAAATCGGCTGGGTCCAATATTGTTCCAATTGCCGCCTTACTTGAAATGCGATCTGGACCTGCTGGCCAATTTCCTTGAGGAGATCCCGCCTTCGGTGCGGGCCGCCTTTGAGTTCCGGCACGAGTCTTGGTTCTGCGACGAAGTGCTCGCGGCCCTGCGCCGTCGAAACGTCGCCCTTTGCGAAGCGGAGAGCGACAAACTGGAGACTCCGAACGCGGAGACGGCGGATTTTTCTTACCTGCGACTGCGCAAGGAGAACTATTCGACGAAAGCCCGTGAAGCTATAGGGAAAAGAACAAAGCAACTTGCGAGACGGGGCGACGTTTTTGTGTATTTCAAGCACGAGGATTCGCCCGCGGGCGCACTCTACGCGGAAGCATTGCTTGGGATGTTTGATGCGGCACCTTAAGGGTTGTGCGCGCTTCAGTGCTCGGCATGTCTTCGGTACGTCTTCGGAGCCCACGAGGGCGAATGCCTAAGGGGTTTTAGTACTTTCGTACCGCGTTTTTGCCTCGAAAAAAGTGACTTGGCTCCTATCGACCTTCCCCAGCCTTTTGCCCACAATGGAGCCATGTCAAACACAAATGTACTTCTCGCACAAACGTGGGTTGAGCGGCATTGGTGGTGCGTGGACTGTCGCGTTCCGACAGACCTAGACCGGCATGGACGCTGTGGTAGCTGCGGATCAGATGCGGTGGACATGATGATCCGGCCGAATCCAATGGGGAAAGAGATGCGACCGGCCCCGACCGTCTTCGAACGCCTGCCACAGTACAGCCGCACGTCGTAGTTTTGTAGCTGGGGGCTTCCTTGCCTTTTCGGTTGGGCCTAGGTTACGCCTACGTGCTGGTTGTCGTTTTTGGCGCCAAATGGGCGGCGATGCAGCAAAAAGCAACTTCAAGATTGTGAGTACCGACTTACGAGCGTTTGCCAATCGGCTTGCTTTCCGCCGTGGGCTTCTTGCGGTCGGCCGCGTTCCAGTCGTCAGGCGGAAAGGCGATATGCCAGAAGTATCCTGCTGGGCGAGTGAATTCAATCCCGGCTTGAATTTTGCCGCCTCCGGATTGGCCGATGTAAGCTACGCGGCATTCGATTTCCTCTTGGCTTTTTGCATTGGTCAGCGTGAGTTTCTGCCCGCGATCCACCATTTTGGATAAAGGGATCATGCAGCCGTGAGCGTTCACGGATTCGGTGGAAGATCTCTCCTCGAATGTATCTGCGCCTTGTTGCCCTTTTACAATCACAGGCATGGCGATATAAACGCGCTTGCTCCTGCGCGCGTCGCGTCGTGGGTCAAGGACATTCGATTCCGCCGGAGAGGAAGCTGAATCCGTTTCCTCTGAGGTAACCTCTTTGGTCGGAGCAGACACGCCCCGGCCAGCAAACATTTTTTCCCAAGCCATGGATGCCCCCCAGCGGATGATGCCCTGCTTCCGCCCTCGGAAAGAAGATTCTGTGCCGCCGCGTATTCATTCAGTCACTTCCCCTGAGTGGTTGAATCTGCATCGTATTGCGTATTCGTGTTTCCTCGTACCTTGATTTCACAGCTTTGGCGCAAGCGGTGATAAAGTTGCCGCAGAATTCCGGATGTGAAAAACGTAAATGAGACCTCCGCGAGAAACTGGCGTGCCGTTTGCAAAACGAATCGGGCTCTCTGGTCTCGCGGCGCGGCTTGGCTTATTCGACGCCACGATGATCGTCATGGGCGGGATCATCGGCTCCGGAATTTTTATCAATCCCTACGTTGTGGCGCGTCAGTTACACACCGCGGCGCTCATCCTTGGAGCCTGGGTAATCGGCGGCTTGATCGCGCTGGCCGGCGCGTTTATTTATTCGGAGTTGGCCGCACGCATGCCGAAGGTCGGCGGGCAGTATGCGTATTTGCGCGAGGCTTATCATCCGGCGCTCGCGTTTCTGTATGGCTGGGTGTTGCTGCTCGTAATTCAGACCGGCGGGATGGCAGCCGTTGCCGTCACTTTCGCAAAATATTTTCTCGAGCTCACAGGATTCCGTTTGGGTGAAGGAGTCATCGCAACACTCGCGCTCGGATTGCTGACGATCATTAATTGCCTCGGTGTCCGCGTGGGTAGCACGGTGCAAAGCACGCTGATGGTGCTGAAGATTTTCGCGATTGCGGCCCTTGTGGGTTGCGGGGCGTGGTTCCTGATGCGAAATGGAACGGCGGCGCCAATGTCCAGTTCTGCGCTGCTCGATAGACCCCTATCGTTCAACTTGGTGACTGCGATGGGTGCCGCGCTCGTACCAGTACTTTTCGCTTATGGCGGATGGCAGACGGCAAATTTCGTCGCTGAAGAAGTGCGGGAGCCGCGCAAGAATCTGCCGAGGGCCTTGGTGACCGGCGTGATTGGAGTGGTGCTGCTGTATCTTTCCGTGAACGTTGTGTGCGTTTACGTGCTGGGGCCTGCGGGCCTCGCGGCGTCGACCACGCCTGCTTCCGCCGTGATGCGCGCGGCCTGGGGACCAAAAGGAGCAGCGGTGATTGCGGTCGGCATCGCCATTTCCGCGTTGGGATTTTTGAGTCAATCGATTCTGACTGCACCGCGCGTGTATTTTGCGATGGCAGAAGACGGATTGTTTTTTCGTTCGGTGGGCTGGCTCGATCCGCGGCGGCAGGTACCTGTTGTCGCCATAGCTTTGCAAGGAGTCGCGGCGATCATCATCGCGCTTTCCGGGCGGTACGACCAAATCTTGAGCTACGTGGTCTCGATGGATTTTCTGTTTTTCGGCCTGACGGCGACTTGCGTGTTTGCCTTTCGCCGCCGTGACTCCAGAGAAGGCGGGCGCACTTCCGAAAAAAGCCTCGCGCGGGTCCCCGGGCACCCCGTGACTACATTTCTCTTTGTCGCAACATCCTGGCTGGTTGTGATCAACACAATTTTCAAGTACCCGCACAACACTGCAGTAGGATTCGGGATTCTCTTGGCGGGCATACCAGTGTATTTTTTCTGGAGCGCACAAAGAAAGAAGAGGAGTAAAGAAACGTGACTACCCCGCGGAGACAAATTCGTTCGGCCTATTTAGAATGGGCAAAACTGCGCTCGCACGCCGAATTCACTTTGGCGACAAGCGGGATCGACGGCTATCCGTTGGCGCAACTGCCCGTAAAAGTCGAGGATTTGGAAATTTCCGCTGCAGGCAGTTACGGTTATCCTCCGCTACAAGAACGCGTGGCGAAAAAAAACGGCGTGAAACCAGAGTGCGTAGTGGCCGCGAACGGAACATCGATGGCAAATCATCTGGCGATGGCGGCGCTGCTCGAGCCCGGCGATGAAGTTCTAGTTGAGGAACCGACCTATGAGCCATTGCTTACCGTCGCGGAATATCTGGGCGCGAAAATCCGCCGTTTCCCGCGGCGTTTCGAAGATGGCTTCCAGGTGGATCCGCGCGAAATCGAACGTCACATGACGACGGCCACGCGGCTCGTCGTAATCACGAACCTTCACAATCCCAGCGGCGCACGGACTCCGGATTCAACATTGCACCTGGTGGGTCAAATCGCGCAGAGTCGCGGCGCACAGGTGTTGATTGATGAAGTCTACTTGGACGCGTGTTTTGACCCGAGCGCACGTTCCGCATTTCATCTGGGCCCGAATTTTATCGTGACGAGCAGCTTGACGAAGGCTTTTGGCCTTTCTGGCCTGCGCTGCGGTTGGATACTCGCTCCCGCGCCATTAACGGAGCAAATGTGGCGGATCAATGATCTCTATGGCGTGATTCCGGCGCATGTGGCGGAGTTGTTGAGCGTGGTGGCTATCGACCATTTGGCGGAAATCGCGGAGTACGCCCGCAAGCGGCTGGAAGCTAATCGCCCCCTGCTTAAAAGTTTTCTCGAATCGCGCAAGGATTTGCTCGCTATCCGCGCGGAGGCAGGAACAATTTCGTTTCCCAACGTTGTCGCAGGCCGCGTCGATGCCTTCTGCCAGCTTTTGCGGGAAAAATATGACACAAGCGTTGTCCCGGGAAGATTTTTCGAAATGCCGGACCACTTTCGCATCGGTATTGGCGGCAAGACGGAGATGCTTGCGGAAGGTTTGAAACGTGTTGGGCAGGCTTTAGACGAAATGGCCACTTGGGTCTGATGTTCGGACCGCACTGCGTGTCAATCCCCGGCACTTTAGAGCAGAGAACCCAGCGATTGCTTTGGTCGCAATAGACGAAGAAATGCCTTCGCTGGGTGCGAAAGCGGACGGTCACGTCGGAAGATCAAAAATAAATCGCGGCGCAGATGCATCTCTCGAATGCGAACCTCGATCAACTGGCCGCGCTCGACTTCCGCTTGCACGCACATTCGCGGCACGATCGCTACGCCCATGCCCATTTCGACAAATCGCTTGATGCTCTCGATGGTTGGCAACTCGACGCCCATGCGCAGTGGGACGTGATGACGCGCGAAAAGTTGAATGACGCGCTCGCGATACGGCGATGCCACAATGTGCGCGATGAATATCTCCTCGCCAAGCTCGCGAATCGAGATACGACGATGCTTGGCGAGTTTGTGGCGCGGATAGACCACGAAAGCAAGGCTGTCTCGCAACAGCGCCGCCGCGGACAGAGACGGTTCTGATGGCCGGTAGGACGCAATGCCGAGATCGAGACGGTAATTCAAAATTTCTCGAGGAATGTCTCGCGAATACACGCGATGGATGGCGATTTCGATTTTCGGGTATTTCCGGCGGAAACGCGCCAGCGCAGATAGAAGCGCGTGGATGGAACTTTCGTTCACTCCAAGTGAAAGGCGGCCGCGACGAAGGCCGGCGAGGTCTTCCAGGCTCCGTTTGGCCTCCTCGCGCAGGTTCAGCATTCGCTCCGCGTATTCAACGAGCAGCGTGCCTGCCTCGGTCAGCGTTCCCGCGCCCGTGCCCCGGACAAACAACGGCTGGCCGACCCATTGCTCCAACTTTCGCACGGAAATACTGATCGCGGGCTGGGTCCGATAGAGTTTTGCTCCGGCACGCGAGAAGCTGCGCTCACGCGCCACAGTCAAGAACACTTGCAGTGAACCTAAATCCATGTTGCCCTCGCAATGCACCTGTATAACCAATGCTTATAGCAACTGCAACAATTATAAATTGGACGATGGCCTCTGAATTGCGGTTCACTGGTTCCTTCACGCAGAGGGGGGAACTATGGACACAGTTCAATTCTTCGACACGACGCTTCGCGACGGCGAACAGTCGCCGGGCTTTTCGATGAATGCGAACGAAAAACTCCGCTTAGCGCACAAACTCGAGGAGTTGGGTGTGGATGTAATCGAGGCTGGCTTTCCGGTGGCGTCGTCAGGCGAGCTTGAATCCGTGCGCGCGGTTGCGGCGCAGATCCAACGCGCGCGGGTTGCAGCGTTGGCTCGGGCGCGCCGCGAAGACGTGGAAGCGGCGCTCGCTGCTCTTGAGCCTGCGGCGCGTCCACGTCTGCATATATTCCTGGCTACATCGGATCTGCATCTCCAAGCGAAGTTGCGTATTTCGCGCCAAGAGGCGCTCGATGCAGTATCGCGCTGGGTGCGCTACGGGCGTGAACACTGCGCCGAGGTAGAATTCTCGGCCGAGGACGCCAGCCGCAGCGACATCCGCTTCTTGCTCGACGTAATGGAGACCGCCGCCGAAGCCGGTGCGACAATCTTGAACATTCCCGACACGGTGGGCTACAGCACGCCGGAAGAATACGGCGCGATTTTCCATCGCGTGCGCAGCCACCTGGGCCGACGCGATGAAATTATCTTGAGCGCGCATTGCCATAACGATCTGGGCCTGGCAGTCGCAAATTCGCTTGCCGCGGTACGCGCGGGGGCGCGACAAGTGGAATGCACGATTAATGGTATTGGCGAGCGCGCGGGAAACGCGTCGCTTGAGGAGCTGGCCGTTGCGCTGGCCGTGCGCCAAAGCTTTTTCGGAGTGCGCACCAACGTTCACCTGAAAGAAATATATTCCGCGAGCCGCATGCTATCGGAAATCACGGGTGTGTCCGTGCCGCCAAACAAGGCAGTGGTCGGCGCAAATGCGTTTGCGCACGAAGCGGGAATCCATCAAGACGGAATTTTGAAAAATCCGCTGACGTATGAAATCATCCGGCCGGAAGCCGTGGGCGTTCCAGCACGGCGGCTGGTGCTGGGAAAACATTCGGGGCGCAACGCGCTGCGCACGCGCATCGAAGAACTCGGCTATCGGCTGAGTGACGCGGAACTCGCGCAGTGCTATCGAGCGGCCATGGGGCTTGCCGACGCAGCGAAAGACGTCACCGATCGCGATCTGCTGACGTTTGTGCATCAGGCGCGACGTGGACGCTTGGCTCCGAATGTGCCGGGCGAATCCGACGCGATGGCCGCCGCAAGCAAAATTCAATGACTGGTGTACGCAAGACGATCGCCGTTCTGCCGGGTGATGGAATTGGCCCCGAGGTTATTGGCGCTGCCATTTCCATCGTGGAAGAATGCGCACGTGGATTCGGCCATCGATTTCAATTTGTCGAGCTTCCCTTTGGCGGCGCAGCGATCGATGACTGCGGCCAACCGCTTCCAAAGGAAACGTTGGCGGCGTGTGACAAAGCCGACGCTGTACTTTTGGGCGCGGTCGGCGGCGCCAAATGGGACAGCCAGCCGCTCGACCGGCGTCCAGAAGCGGGCTTGCTTGGCCTTCGCAAAGCGCTTGGGCTGTACATCAACGTGCGGCCTATCCGGCTGCTCGAACCCCTTCGCGGAATTTCCCCGTTGCGAATGGGACAAGACGCCACGATCGACATGGAAATTGTGCGTGAACTCGCCGGAGGGATTTATTTCGGGCCGCGGCAAAATACTGGCTCGAATGGCGATGAAGTCGCATCGGATACGGAGATTTATTCCTCGAAGGAAATCGAACGCGTGGCACTGTATGCGTTTCGTCGCGCTGCCGCGCGCCGCGGGCAATTGGCGAGCATCGATAAAGCCAACGTGCTCGCAAGTTCCGGACTGTGGCGAAGAACGGTGCAGCGCCTCGCGAAAGATTTTCCCGAGGTGCAACTGGAATCTCTCTATGTGGATAATGCGGCGCTGCAAATCATCCTTCGTCCTGCGCAATTCGACGTGATGCTCACCTCAAATATGTTCGGTGACATCCTGAGCGACGAAGCCGCGGCGCTGGTGGGTTCGATTGGCCTGATTCCATCCATGAGCCTCGGTAAAGGCACGGCACTCTACGAACCGATTCATGGTTCCGCTCCGCAACTCGCGGGGAAAGATTTCGCGAATCCTATCGGCACAATTCTGTGCGCGGCGATGATGCTGCGCGAATCGTTCGGCCTGCCGGCGGAAGCGGCCGCAATTGAAAAGGCCGTCCTGAACGTGCTTTCCCATGGTTTTCGCACGCCGGATATTGCCAAAGCGGGAACGCAAACCATTGGGTGCACGGAAATGGCTACACGCATTCGCGGAGCCGTGGCTGAATCGCTCGCGGAAACGGAACGGTACGGCTGGGGCGTATAACGCGCTACGTTTTTCTGAGGACTAAACAGCTCGCGATCATGTCGTGCAGGGCCTGTTTTTTCGCCGTGAAACCCGCCATGATGTAGCCAATAAAAAGAGGAATTAGTCCCGTGATGAATTTTCCAAAAAAGCGGCCGCTGGCCCGCGCAAAGGAGACCGACTGATACTGCATGTCGGTAACGATTAATCCCAACGCCATTTTTCCCAACGTCCCCTGCGAGGCCGAACTTTCCATCCAGGCGTAGTAGAGCCAAACGAAGACCGTCATCCCCACAACGAACATGACGATCGCAAAAATCACCGTGCCCGTAAAAATTTCATCCGGAGTCGGATTCTCTGGCAGACGCCGAATCACCGCGATCACTCCCGTACCGAAAATCAGGACCACGGCAAAGACAAGCTCCGCGAACACCACAATCACCATATCAATCAAGTACGCAACAAATCGGAGCCAGAAACCCGCGTAGTAAAGTTGCGGGCCGGTCGCGACCGCAGGGAATGGGGCTGCTGCTGCCGCAGCAGGCGCCGCGATAGCCAGCGGTCTGCCGCACTGAATACAGAACGCAGAACCATCGGCGTTTGCTCTTCCGCAATTCGAGCAGAACATACTTCGTCACCTCGGCTGTTCGTGCACGCTAAATCTTCCGCAGCACCAGGCAGCCGGCCATCATGTCGTGCAGGGCCTGTTTCTTCTCAGTGAGACCAGCGCAGATGCAATCTATCGGGAAGAAGAGTAGCACTCCAATCAGCGGCGCAATGCGAAATAGGATCATGCTGAAAAATCGCCCCGAAGCTTGGCCGAACGAGACACGCGTTCCAGAAAGGTCCGTCACATAAATACCTAGAGCTTTTTTCCCCAATGTCGCCTGCCAAGCTGAGCTTTCCATCAATGCGTAGTACAACCACTCCAGCACGATTGCCGCAAGCAGAATCCGAAGAAGCAAACCCGTGCCGAGAAACCGTGCGAGAGCATCTGGCGTTTCTCGCGGAAAGGCGCCGACCGACCGTAGGAAGCCCGAACCGGCAAGACTAGAAATAACTACAAACCCAAGCGGAATTCCCAAAATCAACGCGTCAATAATGTACGCGACAAAGCGCAGCCAAAATCCGGCGTAAGCGGTCGCGCGTGAGGGCGCGGCTGCGGCGTACCCAGGATACGCGGGCGCAGTTATCGGCGGCGCGATGGGCGGCGGAGAAACCGCCTCGGGCGAAGGCGGCACAAAGCCCCCGCCGGGTGCGAGGGGAATGCCGCGCGGCGCGGCTGGCGCGCTGCCCGTCGTCTGGCCGCACGAAGGACAAAACGCGGCCGTGTCCGCCACTTGTGTGCCGCATCTCGAGCAAAACATACATCCTCCTCAGTCAATCGTTCAGAAAAGAATTTCGGGCATCGTACGTTTCCCACGGCACAAGGTCAACTGCGAAAACTCATCCTGCCGCCGAGCCAGGAGCGGATTGCGCGCGCAGGCGGCTGTTGCGTACACTGGGCGCTGCACGGTTCGTTCCGCTATGGCCGTTGACTCATGATCATGATACGGAGGCGATGCCAATGAAGTTGCATTTTCGGCGTAGAATTCTTGCTTTGGGAACTGTACTCGCAACAATTACGCTATTCGCGGCGGGTTATGCGCTGGGAAGCAATCGCTACGGCCAGCCGAAAACGATCATCCACGTGGTCGAGGTGCAGTGGCGGCCCGGCGTGACGGACGCGCAAAAACAGCAAGTGGTCGATGGCGTCCGGAAAATGGCTGCTCAAATTCCGGGAATCGAAAATATCTGGCTGAAGCCAGCGCGACTGGAGCCGCGCGATTTCAGCACGGCATTCGTGATTGAGTTCAAAGACCGCGCCGCAGCCGACGCGTACGCCGAGAGCGCGGCGCATGACGCCTTCGATAAAATCTATGTGCCCTTGCGCGCCAACAGCCTGTCGATTCAAGTGACAAATTAACGGCGCGGGCGAACCAGTTGCTCGAGCTGCGTTTGGATGGATTCCGGCGAAGGCGCATGGCTCGCATCGCCGTTCATTCCCAGCATGCGCATGGTCATCTTGTCCATGCGGCGATCGGAGAGCAACCAGCGCATGGCGATAGCCATTTGCGCTTCACGGGTCACGGTGTAACGAGCGCGCGGATTTGCAGCGCGCACGGAGTGCAAAATCACGCGCGCGCAATCTTCGGGCGTGTTCCGAGCCTTCCCTATTACTTTTTTCCACATTTGCAAAAACCCCAGGTACGTTCGCGCGTACGGACTCGTCGCCGCGTTGCGAGTATACCGGGAAGACAATCCAGCGCTCGTTTGACCCATGCCGGTGGGGATAAATCCGGGCTCAATCAACACAACGTGAATGCCGAATGGCGCCACTTCCATGCGCATCGCGTCGCAGATGGCTTCAAGCGCGTGCTTGCTGCCACTGTAGGGACCAAAGAGCGGGTTCGTAACGCGGCCCGCGACGGAGCTCATATTGATGATGCGCCCACGCCGCCGCTCACGCATTGCGGGTAGCACGCGCTGCGCCATGCGCACGGCGGCAAAAACATTCGTGTCGAATTGCTTGCGCAAATCATCCAGTGAGATCTCTTCCATGGTTGCGACGATGGCGATGCCCGCGTTATTGACGAGCACGTCCACCGGCCCGGCGCGCCGTTCGACTTCTGCCACCGCGCGGTTCGCTGATTCGTCGTTCGTCACGTCGAGGTCGAGCGTTTCGAGTGACAAACTTTTCTCTTCAGCAAATTGTTCGAGAGCGGCGCGCTTTTCCGCGTTCCGCCCCGCGGCGAAAACGCGATAGCCTTCGGACGCAAAAAGAATCGCCGTGGCGCGTCCAAGACCGTCGGTGCCGCCAGTGATCAGAACAGTGTCTGGTTTGCCATTCGCAGTGGAGTCCACGAAGTGCCTCCCGAAAATTCACTCGCTCTATGCAATCCATCGAGGCGAGTTTTTTGCCGCGAACGCCGGAAGAGGCTTGCTATGCAGCTGATCGCGGAGCGCCGGCGGCTGGTGACGCGCCTTCAAGTACAACACAATAGCAATGATGACGATGATCGCCGCGGCCAGAATCGCCAGCTTCAAGATTCGCGACGACGGGACATTTTCCTCGTACGGCACACGCTGATTTGGCTTCTGTTTTGGATCCTCGCCTTCAGCCATTGCATTCACTCATCGCTTTCACTTGCCGCCTTAACTACTCGCGTTAACTACTGATGACCGCACCGTTGAGCTGGGCTCTGGGAACTTCGTCTTGGGCTGCTCGCGCTTTCGCGATTCTTGGCTGATTCTTGCGCGATACCCCGTTGGAAGGCAATGCTAGGCCCGCTGCGCTATCAAGTCAACGTGCGAGTCAGTGATTTACCTCACTGACATGCCCGCAGATTTGTGCCACCTTCCGAGGGAAAACCAATTCGTACGAGGAGGACGCCATGATTAAGAAAGTGAAGGGCGGCTACAAAGTGCTGTCCGAGAAGGGGAAAAACCTCGGCGGCCCATACAAAACGAAAGGCGAAGCCGAAAAACGCCTCCGCCAGGTGGAATTCTTCAAACGAAATAAAGGGTGAACGAGCGCAGAAGTGAGTAGCTTTTGGCTTTCTGTATGCAGAAATGTCCGGCCCGTGAACTTATTGTTAACTTGTGTTCTTCCGTAAGCTGCATCCTTTCAAGCATTGGTCCTCCACGTTCCTGTAATAGGGCGGAAGGTATATCTATCTAAATACACAGGATTTAGTGGCAATAAACGCTGATTGTGAGTTTTCGTGCTTTAGGTGTCCCTGTGGGCACTCGAAAGTGAGGACCGAACGACATCTGACAAGTTCAAAGTGTGGCGAGTTTTGGAAGAAACGGAAACGAAAGACGAGCATGGCACGATCCGCGTCATCACCAAAAAGGAACCTGCCGGCGAAATTGAAAATCCGAAAGAGGGAATCTACGTGACGTGGATGGAGCTTGTCGAACGCTTTGGCGAGGGCTACTATCTCGTCGAAATTCCGCGTGCAATTTACAAACGCTACTTGGTACCGGAAAAACAACTCGTGCGCACACCTGAGTATTTTGAGCCGAGTCCTTTTGTCTTGTGCGAGGACGCGCGGATTGTGTATCTGCACGGATTACATAGGAGGGGCAAATGAATCCTGTCGAACAACTCGTGTTGGAGTACCTTTGTCGGGCTCCTTTCGTTTTTGCTAACCCACAATATTCCATAAAAAATCAAATGGGGCAGGAATGGAGTTGCCCGGACTTCGTAACGCTGAACTTTAGAGAGAAAATAGTATCAGTTGTCGAAGTTTCGGTTGCAGCCAGCGAGACTACGTTATTGAAGCGTCTATTAGAATGTGAAACACACTGGCTGCAACCACTCAAAGTGCAGCTCGCCAAGGATTCTATGGTCACAAGTGGCTGGAGTTATCAGCTTGAGATCTTCGCTCGACGGGCAGTGTGTGAAAAGCTGCGCCAGGAATTCCGCAGCGAGGTGAAGGCGGAGTTTCGTAACTTGGAGGATCTCGGCTTTTACTGGCAGTGGGATTGGCCTTTCTAGCGATTTCCACATGGGTTGTGAAATTCACAGGAAACGCGGTAAAAATAATTGGCATCCTACTTGACGAATACGGAGAAACACGTATACTTCTTGGATGTCGGAAGACCGGGCACGCCCGGAGGTCCCGGCGGGCCGGTAATCTCTCCCGTAATAACGAGGTGAGGTTGGAAACGAACACCGGATAGGCAACAGTCGAGCTTCGAGTAAATCCTTCCCGGGAAACTGCGGAAGGACTCGCCCGGCGCTTGACGCCGGGTTTTTTATTTTACGAGACAGAGTTCCACAGAAGCCGTAACG
>Ga0307374_10004284_pt1 | contig 23800 bp, 19 predicted proteins | sample OX3MG_FD_202532 | JGI IMG/M metagenome (GOLD analysis project Ga0307374, IMG submission 202532) | Soil microbial communities from Risofladan, Vaasa, Finland - OX-3 | ecosystem: Environmental > Terrestrial > Soil > Coastal area > Acid sulfate soil | place: Finland: Risofladan, Vaasa | collected... | reverse complement strand
GCCAGATCATCGTTTACAGTTCCTAAAACAATTCCTTCAGCAGAAGTATTCAGATTTTCTGCGATTTTAGCGCCATAAGATAACGCTTCAAAAGAATTCTTTTTTATGTGTCCATCAGATTGATCAAGAAAAATTAATACCATGATTTTTATCCTTTAATTCTCTTTGGGAGAATTTGATTTATTTTAAAAAACTTTCGCTTCTTCATGAAGTAATCTCACCAGTTCCTCCGGTTGATCTGCAGAAATTAATTTTACACCTGCTTTAGCAGGAGGTAATTCAAAAGAAGATATTTCAGTAAAAGTGTCTGCCTGCAAAGGTTCTGTTATTTTTAATGGTTTTGTTCTGGCTCCCATTATTCCCCTCATATTCGGAATTCTTTGTTCTGCCATTCCCTTCTGACAACTTACTACCAGTGGTAGATCTGCCACATCTACTTCAGCACCGCCTTCGATTTCACGCTCCACAGTTGCTGTATTTCCTTCCAAAGAAAATTTAGTAGCAAGTGAAATAAAAGGATAGTCCAATAATTCTGCTACCATTCCGCCGATCGAAGACCCGTTGTAATCTATAGTTTCCTTTCCGGTAAAAATAAGATCGTAACTATTTTGCTTTGCAATTGCTGCGATTTGAGATGCAATAAAAAAATCATCATGACTGTTACTATTTACTCTTATCGCTTCATCGCCGCCAAGTGCCAGTGCTTTGCGAATGATAGGATCATTATCTGCTCCACCGACATTTATTAAATGCAAAACTGTTGAGGGATCGGCTTCTTTTAATTCAATCGCTCTCACCAAAGCGTACCATTCGTCATACGGATTTAGAATGAATTGAACGCCAGCTTCTGCAAATTTCGTATTGTTATCCGTGAAGGCTATTTTTGCTGTGGTATCAGGTGTTTTGCTGATGCAAACGAGTATCTTCATTATTCTTCTTTTTGGAGGTGCGAAGATACTAAGGAAAAAAAAAGTAAAAAAGTATTTGATGGATCGAATAGACAAATTGAAAGAATATATGAAGACTTCCGGGAAAGATAGTTTTCTGCAACACGCGCTGGCATTGGAATATATAAAAGTGGGGAATGATGAGGAAGCCAAAAGACTGTTTAATGAGATATTGAAAAGAGAACCAACTTATCTTGGCTCATATTATCATTTAGGAAAATTGTTAGAACGGATAGGGGATCGCACAAAGGCAATTCGTGTATATAAAAGAGGAATGGAAGTTGCGACGGCTGCGAATGATTCTCATTCTTATAGTGAATTACAGGGGGCTTATGAAGATGCAGAAGATGAATTATAAAATCAGAGAACAAAACAATTTTTTTGGAGCTGTCATCTTTGGTTTCTTTTATCAACTTTTGTCCGGGCTGTGCGCTGCTATCTTTTTTGGCCAACCCACAAAACCCTGAAAAAAAGGATATCCGCTTCCATCCCGCAGCCATTCAGCGATAGAATCTTTTATCAGCTTTAATAACCGTGATTTAAAAAATAAGAATCCTAAATATTTCTTGGTTTATTGCTCATTAAGGAATTCAATTTATATAAGAAGATCATGGTACTTATTTCTTTACTATCTTTTCAATATATTTTTTAAAAAACAACAATGTCGTTACTAAAAGAATTTATAAATAATATTCAGCAACAAAATCTTTTTCATAAAAATGATTATTTATTGCTTGCAATAAGTGGTGGTGCTGATTCTGTTGCCTTATGTGAACTCTGCTTCCAGGCAGGGTTTCATTTTGAAATTGCACATTGTAATTTTCAGCTAAGAGGAGAGGAGAGCGAAAGAGATGAAAAATTTGTGCTACGTCTCGGAGATAAATATAGGACAAAAGTGTTTGTAAAAAAATTTGAAACAAATAAATACGCTGAAGAACATAAAACTTCTATCCAGGTTGCCGCACGTGAACTGAGGTATGGATGGTTTGAAGAATTGTTGAAAAACCGCGACCGAAAACTGAGTACAGACCTCCACGATTTCAACTTGAAGACCGAACATCATCCATCCTATCTTCTCACTGCCCATCATGCTAACGATAATATTGAAACGCTATTAATGAATTTCTTCAAAGGAACCGGCATAAAAGGTTTGCAGGGAATACTTCCCAAACAGGGAAAAATAATTCGTCCATTATTATTTGCAAAAAAAGAAGAAATATTATTATTTATAAAAGAAAATAACCTGGAATTTGTAGAAGATTCCTCCAACAATTCTGATAAATATACCCGCAATTATTTACGCCATCAACTGATCCCTTCTATTCAAAAAGTTTTTCGAAAGGCCGAAGAAAATTTAATGGAAAATATAGATAGATTTAAAGAAATAGAAATTTTATATCAACAATCAATAGAGCTTCATAAGAAAAAATTACTGGAACCAAAAGGAAATGAAATTCTTATTCCTGTTTTAAAACTACTGAAAACAAAACCTTTAAAAACGGTCATTTACGAGATTATAAAAGAATATGGTTTCACGGCACATCAAACGGATGGAACCATAAATTTATTAAGGAGCGAAAGTGGAAAATACATTTCATCCTCATCTCACAGGATTATTAAAAACCGCAACTGGCTTATTGTTTCTCCATTAAATAATTTAGAGGCAAACCATATTTTGATAAATGAAAGTGATACTACTGTTGATTTTGAACAGGGGGAATTGAAATTGAAAAAACACTTTGGTGGTAATGAAAAGCCATCTGATTCCAACGAAGTTGCCATGTTGGATTTGAAAAATATTACTTTTCCATTATTGCTACGCAAATGGAAACAAGGCGATTATTTTTATCCTTTAGGAATGCATGGAAAAAAGAAACTCGGTAAATTTTTTATTGATCAAAAGATGTCTTTAACCGAAAAAGAAAAAATATGGGTTATAGAAAGCAATAAAAAAATAATATGGATCATTGGTAAAAGAATTGATGATCGGTTTAAGATAACCGAAAAAACAAAAAATGTACTGTCCATTCATTTTAATTAGTGGTAAAAATATGACGCAGGTCAAGCCCTTTTACAGCAGTCATAAAATTATCAAGCAATGGGTACTTTGAAAAGAAATGGCAGAAAATAATCAGGAAAACAACGCCGAATATAGCTCCCCAGATGTGTGCCGAATGATTGATTCTGGAACCGCCCTTTTTACCAAGGAAATAAGAAACAACAAGGAATAATATTCCAAATAAAAATCCCGGAATAAAAATTGGGATAAATAATAACCCGATACCCTGTAATGGCTGAAATAAAATATACGCAAAAACTACTGCTGATACGGCTCCTGAAGCACCGAGACTTCGATATCCGGGATTGGTTTTATTTTTATTGAAATCAGGAATCACACAAACGATCAATGCTAATAAATACATTAACAAGTAAAATGTTTTTCCATAATTGCCAAAAATATTTACGAATGAATCTTCACAAGCCCCCCCAAACAAATAGAATGCATACATATTGAAAATTAAATGCGTAATATCTGCATGAATGAATCCATAAGTTATAAAACGATAGTACTGATTTTTTTCAGTGACCATAGTTGGATAAAATATAAGATCATCCATTACCTTTTGAGAACGAAATGCAAATATGGAAACGATAACCGTAATGACGATGATAATAATAGTAATAGACATTTTATTTTTTTAAGAGCATCAAACCTACATAAAAACTAAGAATGATGGTATTTTTCATTTCTAATAATAGTACACGCACGATAAATTTGTTCTGCAAGGATCAACCGCACCAATTGATGAGGAAAAACCAATTTGGATAAACTCCATTTAGAACTGCATTTTTTTAAAATACTTTCGTGAAGGCCATAAGAACCGCCTATTAAAAAAATAATATTTTTAGCACTTTCATTTGCTTTTTGCTGAATGAATCCTGCCACTTCTACTGAATTCCATTGTTTTCCATTTTCGTCTAAAGCAATCAAAACATCATCAATTTGTAAAGCGTTGAGAAGATTAACTGCTTCGGTCTTTTTTATTTGTTCCTGGTTCAATAACGAGGCATTTTTGGAGGCGGGGAAAATCTTCCATTCTACCGTATAATAATGTGAAATACGACTAGTAAATAATTCTATCCCTCCTTTTACGTATGATTCATGCGCTTTTCCAACCGACCAGAAATATATTTTCATTAATAACAATTTGGTTGCAATATGGTAAAGAATTGTGATTTCTCGAAAAGACAAAATAAAGATGCCAGAAGAAATTGAGTTGAAAAAATTATTTATTATTTTTGCACCCCATTGGCCCCGTAGCTTAACTGAATAGAGTATCTGACTACGGATCAGAAGGTTCCAGGTTTGAATCCTGGCGGGGTCACACTGATAATCAACCACTTACAGAATTTTACTTGTAAGTGGTTTTTTTATTTACCCTACAATTTACCCTACAATTTTTAATTCGAAGATATCCTGATCCAGGATTTTTCTTATTCAGTAATTAATAAATTCACGGGAAAGAAAATTCTATAAAAGAGTTTTGGAATCCTCTAATGAGCATCGAAAATATCGGGATAAATAGAATAAATTTTGAAATAATTGGGGTTAATTAATTTTTGTGATTTAAGAGTGCTTCGGATTTTAAAATAAATGCAATACCCCCTGAATTACTTACTCGCATTTGCAAAGAAAGAACTCTTTACATTCCTGAGATATTATCATTCGTGTAACTTACAAATCTTAATTATCTTTCATCAATAACTGGTAAACGTTTTTTAATTACATTCCTAAATTTCAATTTATTTTGAAGTAAGATTGTTTTCCGCAATTACTTTCCAATACTCTCTGCCATATGAAACTAAAATCTCTTCGCCGGCACAGATATCCTTTACAACCTGGATATAAACCTTATTTTGTTGAATAATAAATTTGGAATTATTTTTAAGATTTTCAATTTTGTTTAAACCATTAGCATCATTGGCAAATCTCGCAAGAGCTTTTTTGTAAGGCATAGCATCAATAACATGGCGCCTATTTAAATAATAAACGTAACTATTAAAAACCTTTCCACTGAGAACTTCTTTCCATGTCGTGATCCTCCCTTTATACTCTACAATCACTGTCCCCTTAGTTATAAATTGCAGGGTAAACAATCCTTTGCCTGCACCGGGAATATTGGATTTCTTAATATATAGATGCTTTTCAAGTAGCGCCATATTAGTAATCTATGAGAATCTTTTATGAATGCTTGCCATTATCTTAAATTCGACTTTTGCGGGCAAAAGATACAATGTATTTTTATTTTGCTAAGAAAGAAAAGATTTGAAAACAGTCAACCAGGTTTTTTCAATCAATCTTATTATGGTGCTATTTAAAAAATTTTGGAGGTAACAAAGCACTTACTGGTAACATCTAAAAGAGGTTGAATCGAAAATGGCTGATGCCTTAAAAAAGCGTGAGCCTCTTTATCGGGTGTTAACTGTCGAATGAAAATTATCACAAAAAAAATCCATTAATCTTGTACACCTGTCAGGGTGAATCCGTTAAACCTGTACCCCGAATCCATTAAACTTGTACCCTGAATCCATTAAACTTGTACACCTTTTTTTGCTGTAACACTTGTTAACATTGAGTTTGAAGGGTGTTTCTAATACATCTATTGATTAACTATTATTATCTATGAGAAAAAAATGAAAAGAAATTAAAAAAAGGGAAAGAAAAAAAATAAAAAATTGCAGGTTAATAAGGAGAATTGCAGATAATTAAAGCCTTTATTTTATTCACCTGGAAATCCGTTAAACTTTTACACCAAAGGTGATTTTTCATTTATTTTAGGTGTACAAGTTTAATGGATTTATCTTAACTTCAGTTGAATATGCCTATGAAATATTTTACACTACCATCTTTGGCGCTTTGTGTTTTTTGTCTGACGCTTGCTTCTTGCAAAAGCGATCCTTTGCCAACTGAACAATTTGTTTTAGCAAAACTGAATGAAGCAATAAAACCTCCTTTAGCTTATAAGGATTTAAAAAAGATTGATGACAAAAGAAGTAATCAGATGGGCGAGGATTTTTATTGGATGAAGTACCAGACAAAATTAGTTGCGGGATATGATCTGCATGTTTTTACCAAAAGAGGATTTTCCGGAATGGATACTTTCTACGTGCAGATTCTGACATTTCTTACTTAAAACAAATTGCGCATGATATCCAGGCTACCAAAGATTATAATAAGCAATTTGGAGAATTCACAACCTCCTACAAAGAAATAAATGCGATTAAGAAGGGTCAAACAATTAAAGAAGTTATTGGAGGAATTAATTTTAGGAAGACTGAAAATGGATGGGTTAAGATGAAATAGGATAACTCATTGGAAGCATGGAAAACAAATGAGCATACTTGACGTTCCTTTTCTTTATCAAGTTCGATATTGTTCCTTTTCGTTTAATTATTTAAACACTCTACGGGAGGGGGGCAATACTTTCTGGAAAGCAAAATTGCCACGCTTTTTTTCTTGATTCAGAAGTGTAATGAGCATTTGGATGTGGTAAAAAATAAATTGGTATCTCCTTTTGTGCCATTTGATATATTCCCTTGACACAAAAAGTGTTTTATTATTAGATTTAATATATCGGTCGTCATGTGGCAAACATAGATTGTTGTCAAGAAAATGATCCCGCAGTTTACTTGAAAATCCAATTATTTTTTTGGGTGCGATAATTTCTATTAATTTCCGAAACAATGGTTTTGAAAGTTCAATATCTTCCTTTGTAATTCGGTTTTCTTTATCAGATCTGAAAAAACAAAAGTTAGTCTGAACACAATTATCAATATCATCATTTTTTAAATATTCCTTCAATGGCTCATAGACTCTTTGAAATGAACCAAGCTCATTTTTATCATATAATTGTTTAAATGTTTTCAATGGAATTTCTTTTTGTGCTTCATCAGGCACATTCTTTGACGCTCCCCAGTTAAAACCAATTAATAAATCGCAATTTGGTTGCTTAGGCGGAATCCTTTAAATTTTTAAAGCGTTGCATACTTCTTAAAATTCTCCGCCTGTTCAAATATTTCTTTAAACACTTCATCTTTCGGAACTGGAGGATAATCATTTTCTGCAAGAACCAGGATCAAGTCAACTTTCAATTCTGCTTTAATATCATCCCTGTTTGCCCAGTCTGTATATCTTGCTTTATCGTCCACTATCTTCTTAACTACCTGTGATAGCTTAATCAATTTATCTTCCGGGTATTCAAAATTGTATTTCTGTGCAATGGCTTTAAGGATATCATAAAAGGCTTTCTCTTCAAAGTCAATTCCTAAATCCATAAAAGAGTTTCGTTCCTTTTGGAGTTCTTTAAAAAGGTTGGCAAATTGCTCTGCAACCTCATCCAACACATGGCTTTGGAATACATCAAAATCTTTACGCTCGTTATAAACTTCTACCAACTTTTTTAGCTTCTTAGAAAAATCTATTCCTTTAATTCTATTGATCTTTTTAAAATCATCAATTGCTTTGGAAAGCAATTTTTGCAATAGTTTTATTTTGGTATTCGGCAGTTTTATTTTGTCAATCTTTGCCATGTATTCATCACTGAATATATCTGCATTGTTTTTAGGATCGTTTTTATCTAACTTAAATATTTCTTCTACCCCATCGCTTATCAGTGCTTCTTCAATCATTTTTCTAACGCGGTCATTCATTTGTGCTGTGTCTGGTGCATCGCCCTTCGTTAGTTTGTGAATGATTGCTTTAATGGCAAAGTAAAAATGAATATAATCTCTTTCTTCCTCGCTAATGTCTTCACTGGAACAGCATAAATCATAAGCGGAACGCAGCTTTTTTACCATCTCTATAAATCGCTTCTCTAATTCATCGGTAAGTTGTGCATATTCCGCAGCGCGATTCAGGCAATCTAATTTTTGTAATGGAGTTCCATTGAAATAATCTTTTGTATCGAAACCGTGGAAAAGTTTGGCTAATAAATCTAATTGATCCTTTACCAAAACAACTGCCTTGTCAATGTCTTCAAAATCATTTTTACTTACTTTGCTGTATTTTGCCAAAGCAAGGTTCATATTGCTTTTGATACCTACGTAATCAACTACTAAACCAAGTTCTTTACCTTCATACACTCTATTTACCCTTGAAATAGTTTGAATCAATGAATGCTGCTCGATTGGTTTATCAATGTAAATTGTTTCAAGGAACGGCACATCAAACCCCGTAAGCCACATATCCACAACTATTGCGATTTTGAAATTAGATTTTGCGTTTTTAAACTGCCGGTCCAGTTCCTTTCTATTTTCTTTGGTACCAAGCAGATCGTACATAACTTTCGGATCATCCTTTTGCCTGGTCATTACCATTTTTATTTTTTCAATCGGCTTTAGTTCTCTCTTTTCTTCTTCAGTTAATTCAGCTCCTTCCTCACAATCTCTTATTTCTGCCCACTCCGGTCTCAACGTAATAATTTCTTTATACAAATCGTATGCAATAGGTCTGCTGCTGGATACAAACATAACCTTCCCTTTTACACTGGCTCCTTCTTCAATTCTTTTTTCATAATGTTCAATAAAATCCACCGCTACTAATTTGAGGCGTTTAGGATCGCCCAGGATTACCTCCATTTTTGTTACCGCCTTTTTACTTTCCTCTAACTGGTACTCATTAGTTTCCTGAACGGCACATTGTTTATAATACTCTTCTATCTGCTTTAGTTTTTCTTCATTCAACGACACTTTAGCTGCACGTCCTTCATATATTATTCTTACAGTAATTCCATCCTCTACAGATTCTTTCATGGTGTAAGCATCTTCCACTTTACCAAACACATCCAATGTGCCATCAATAGGTGTTCCGGTAAAGCCAACATAAGTAGCATTGGGTAATGAATCATGTAAGTATTTGGCAAAGCCGTATTTGCGCTCAACGCCTTTAGCCGTGATCTTTATTTTTTGGTCAAGGTTTATTTGTGACCGGTGGGCTTCATCTGAAATACAAATCACATTCGTTCTATTGGTTAAAAGTTCTGTGTTTTCAGTGAACTTGTGAATGGTGGTGAGAAATACGCCACCGCTGTTCCTGTTTTGCAAAAGAGTCTTCAGTTCTTCGCGTGTTTCCACACTTATTACATTTTCATCTCCAATAAAATTTTTGGCATTGGTAAATTGTGCCGAAAGTTGATCATCTAAATCTGTTCGGTCTGTTATTAATATTATTGTCGGACTTGCAAAGTGTGGACTTTTCATTAAAAGCCGTGTCAGGTACAACATCGTGAAACTTTTACCGGAACCTGTTGCGCCGAAATAAGTGCCTCCTTTTCCGTTTCCGTGTGGTCGCTGATTTACCCTGATACTTTCAAACAATTTATTAGCCGCATAATATTGAGGATAGCGGCATACGATTTTTATATCATCTTTTGATGTATCCGGGAAATAAATAAAATTGCGGATAACATTTAACAACCGCTCTTTATTAAACAATCCTTTAATCATAGTATGCAACGAACTGATGCCATCAGATGGTTCATCCTCATCCTTTATTTTTCTCCAGGCATAAAAAAAATCATAAGGTGCAAACAGAGAACCCATTCTGTTATTCACGCCATCGCTGATAACACAGAAGGCATTGTATTTAAACAGTTCCGGAATATCTCGTCTATAACGTACCGTTAGTTGAGTGTAGGCATCTTTAATGGTACAGTTTTCTTTAACCGCAGTTTTAAATTCTATAACTACCAAAGGCAATCCATTGATATAAACAATACCATCGGGTATTCGTTTTTCATAACCTAATATTTCAAGCTGATTGACGATTTTATAAATGTTATGGTCTTTGGTTTCGTAAACAGTTTCCGGTTCTGCGGCTATGCTTAACTCTTCATCCAATAACTCCCTCTGCAAGTTTCCTAAAGTCTTGAAATCTATTAATTGAATAAAAAGATCCTTTTTGTTTCGATCTTCTCTCTTTAAAGTAAAGCCGTCTGCCACCATTTTCATAATGGCTTTGTTACTTTCATATAATGCTGAGCTTGGATACAAATCTAACTGCCTGATAATTCCATCAATTTCATTCAGCGTAATATTATCCTTATTATATTGACTTAGCAAAAAGTTTTTTAAATCATCACGAAGCAAAACATCGGTCATTTCTTTATGAATGGTCTCTCCATGCACATGAGGTATTTGTTGGCCCTCCAATAGCTCAATAACAGCTTTCTCTAATGTTTCTTCTGTGAATTTCATTGGCTTTGTTTTACGCTCATTCCCTTTTTTGTCAGGCGGTATTTTTGTAAACGGCTGTTGGGTTTATCCGGAATAGTCATTTCTAATAATCCTAAATCCAACGCAGGTTGTATATAGTTATACAAGAAAGTAGGGCGATGTTTTATTCCAGATAATTCCATCAATTCAAAAGCCGTATGCTCACCTTTGGTGATAATGGCTAATAGTTTTTCGACCTGTTCGGTGACTTGTTCGGTCACTTGTTCGGTGACTTGTTCGGTCACTTGTTCTGCAGCCGGAAAAGTCATTCTTAAAAAATTGTCGGAAAAAGTAAAGCAATCTTTTCCATAGCTTTCTAAAATGCGCGGTACACCGGAACCTAAATGCTCCACCAAATCCAGATCTTTAAAAATGCGCATGATCTCCTGGTTGCGGGGAACAGAGTACCCTTCAAAAAATTCGTCCCGGCTTAAGCCATCTGGCAAACTACCTGCCGAAGTAATTTCTATCCTGTCGACAAACAATTCAAACTTGGGTGGCACTTCGTTGGTATAATCATTATGGACAATAGCATTTATGATGGCCTCACGCAATGCGATAGCATTCCACAACCGTTTTTCTTCTCTTTCCTTTGAAGTGATTTTGGTGAGTGTTTTATTCTCTACTTCAATTTTATCCAATACCTGTTTGGTAGCTTTGATGAGGGAACAATAACCATATTCATTATTCTCTATCAGTTGCACCCTGTTTAGCCCTTTATATTTTGCCACCTTAACAGAGAGGCTGTTTACATCAGACATCAGGAAGGCAACATAATTATATTTTCCATCCGGAGTTAAAAGTTCCAGGTTAGCGGCAAATTGCGCATTCAATTTTTTGCCGGCTTCGTTATAATAAATTTTAAACTGTTCAAACTTTAATTTTTGTTGATTGGATTGGATCCTGCCAATAGAATTCCGTGTTCTTTTTGAAAATAGAGTTTCAATCATTTTTGCCGGCATTGGTTCGCTGGCGCTACCCACGCGGATATAAGCACCTTTTTCAGACAGACCGTATCTTCTAAGATAATAAGGTTTTTCAGGGCCACTGGCCACAATGATTTTAATAATTTCTTTTTCATCCCGCTCTTCTAATATAATATCAAACAAGCCCAGACAGGACGGTGAAATATTGTGTTTAAGCCGGTCTTTGATTTTTAATTGCATTGCATCAGCATCCGTGATGCCCATCACTTTGCCGGATTTATGAATACCAATATAGATCAAGCCGCCTTCATGATAATTCAGGAAAGCAATTACTTCTTTCTCCAAATCATCAGTGAGTTCCTGTTTGTATTCTATGCGATTGGTTTCAGGTTTCATTTAAGATGATAATTTATTTAATAAAGACTCGCAACATATTGTTTTCTTTTTCTTTAATTAGTTAGATGATGACGTTTTTTTCATCCACAACTGAATCTGGCTTCAAATAACTCAATAACGGCTTGCGCTAATGTTTCTTCATTGAATCGTATTTATATTGATGGTAAACCTAATTTGTCAAAAAATGCTTTGTTTCTTTCTCTTGCCATATTCAGTAATCTATCAAAAGAAATTACTTCTAGGTATGCTTTATAGTTATCATTGTATCCGAAATAACCAAGCTTGTCTGAAGTAACCTTTAAGTTAAATAAAGCACACCGCTTCTTAATGGAATCTGTTATGTCGCATATTACATAGCAATATCCGGGAATGTCTTCTGAATTTGGGATTTGCCTTCCTGTTCCTGTTCTTACTCTACCTTCTCTAATCCTCTCTAAATATCCAAGTGCTTGTTCAATTGGGTCTTTTTCTTCACCTCCTCTTGCATCATCTCTCATAGGTCTCTTTATCTCAATAACGGTGATTGAAGCTAAAGGCAATGATTGTCCATCATTAACCAATAAGGGGTTATCGTAAACATTTAATCCCAACAAATCCGGCTCTTTCGTTGATTTGGAATCTGTAATTGGCAATGAAGTAAGTGTTTTGTCAGATGCTAAATAATTGTGGAATGCTAACCTTTCATCAACCAGCCAAAGGTTACTGTCCTCAAAATTAATTTCATCACTTATTTTTTGCATTGGCATAATCAGTTTGTGTAATACATCTTCTCTAGAATATTTTCCGTCTTGCCCTTTTTGAATTGCTTTGCCAAGTAAGTCAAGGATTACTTTTCTGTGTGCAACATAATTTGCCAAATCAGAACGCTTTAAATCACTTGCCTTTGACAAGTACTCATCTATTCGCTTGCTGTAATCATCTTTGTCTTCTATTCCATCAGGCACCATTAGGTCGTGTCCTTCTACAAGCAATTCAGTTTCAAAAGCCATTAAGTGAGAGTGTAGCTTAATATCCAAATCTTTATCAGAAATGTTGGGGTCAACGATTTTATCGTTCTCAGTTAATCTTCCAAGTATAGGCCTGTATCTTGGAGCTTTAGTATCAACAAAGTCGGTCAATCTTTTTATTCCGATTTGTTTGTTCTCTGAAAGGTATTGGTTTAAGTAGCTCGTAATAATTTCAATTGCTTTATTTCTTATCTCATTGAATGATATTTCATCATCAGCAAACATTCCTTCTGCTGTTTCAGGAATATTAAATCCTACTCTTTCGGGATTAACTTTTTCAGTCAAATAATCAGAGGTTAAAAAGCACATGTAAGCAAAGTTCTCTGAACCATCATTTAGAAAACCAAATAGCCCTGGAATTTTTCCTTGAAGCGATTCTTCCTTTACAAGTCTGTCGGCAGCACTGAAAATGATGCTATGTTTATTCTGCAAGGAAGATTTTAATTTGACATGTGTAATATCAAAAGTTCTTGACTTTATTGTAAATGTGGCGCTTTCAGATGCATTAATCATCAACGCATCATACTCTTTGTAAAGGGATATTTTATCACCTGAATCTTCAATAGAAATATCAGGTGCACGGCCACTACGAATAAAATACCAAAGGCAATGTTCAAGTAAATCTCGGGAAATTGTTGCTGCAGTCTTTCGCAAATACTTCAAGTATTCCTTGTGAATGTCAAGCAATTTAATTGAGGTTTCAATCTTAGCATTGGAAGCAGGTTTTACATTTTCGTTATGAATATCATTTATTGCATTGAAATCAAAAGTCCGTGTAAACCTTTGTCCGTTCTCTTCATACACACTTTTTACACTTATCTTATTGAACGCTTTGAGCCAAAGTAATCTACCAACTCCACGACAACCCAACGCTATCTTATATTCGGAATCCAAAGTTTGAAAAGAGATGTAATTATCATTGTTGAATCCAATTCCATTATCAATAATCTCAAAGCCGACAATGTCTGGCTTTACATCATCAAAGGTTGTTGCCTGTGATGACCGTAAAATTTTGATTCTAATAGTGCAGTCCATTGAAGACGAATTACTATTCAACTTTAAAACAGAATCAATAGAGTGAATAGAATTTACAACCGCCTCAAACAAAGGATGCAGAACATTTGTCAATGGCAAATTGGTATTTCTTAAACGACCTTTTAAACTGGTATTTAAGTTCATGATTTCTTTGTTTTAATTTTCTATTGTCGCAAGTTTAGAGAGTAATACATCTTGAAATGATTTAAGTAATTTCAATTCTTCTGTTACAATTTTAAGTTGATGAAATATTTTCTTTTCAATCTTTTCAAAATTTTCAATCACAGAAATTTCAGGCACTTCGAGTTGATGCAGGTGAATGTGATTTCTATTTAAAGTAGGAACAGCAGAACCACTGTTGTAATCTATTATATTAATTCCTTTGAGAACATAGAAAGCAAAAATAGGAGTGGCGTTTTTAAAATTCTTAATCCAAAGAGTTGTATTCAATGGCCAAAAATTTCCTTCAACGTAAAACACCTCACCCAATGAACCGCTTCGTCCTGTAACTATCCCAGGCCCTTTTACTTTGTAGTCAGCGTGATATTCCGCAATTCCTGTTGATGCGTAAATTGGGAACTCTCCAATCTTTCTGTGTTGAGTCGCTAAATCAAAACCTCTCTGCAATTCAATCAAATCACCTAAGCATCCACTTCTCCAACCCTTCGGAATTTCCTTTTCTAATTCTTCATTAAACTCCATTTTCCCTCCATTACTTTTATAAGCCTTCCCATCTGGATCAGGAAATTCAAAATCAACAAACCATTGCTTGTAAATGGCCTGTGCTGTTTCTTCTAATTTTTGAATAATTTGGTTGTTGAGTTCAATGCGGTTTACAATGGTGTTGTATTCTTTTACTATTTCTTTTTGTTTGTCGGGATGCGGAATTGGGAATTTCATTTCACAAAAATCTTCCCACTCCAAACTTCCGCGAACGCCGCCAATCGCATAAAAACAAGCTTCACGATCAAACTCCTGGCGGCTAAACCACATCATTAAATATTCGGGTAACAATTTTTCAGTATCTGTTACTTCAAAAACGGGATATGCAGCGGAAATAATTGCTTCATCAACTTCATTCAATAAAGCAATCGGCATTTTTTTATCTCTCCTTACCTGCATGGTGCTACATGCAAATTGATTCTTGCGAATAATTTTATAATTCTCCATATCTGTTCCAATAATGTTTGCAACAGAAGGAATAAATTGTTTTGAAATACTTAAACCCAAAAGTTGTTTTACTTTTAACCCTGGATTCCGTTTATCCACTAAACGAATATGTTCCCCAATCTTTTTATAATTTGATTTCATAACCCAGTTCTTTAAATACAGTTAGCAAATCATTTTTAGATTCTTGTTCTGCTTTCAGCAATTCTGCAAATTCTGTTTGTAAGGCTTGCATCTTTTCATCAAAGTCAATATTCTCATCACGGTTTACAAATTCAATGTACTTGCTTGGCGCCAGGGAAAAATCTTTTTTCTCTATTTCTTCAAACGAGGCACTATAGCAAAACTCATGCGTATTTTTATAGGTATTTTCATAACCAATTTGTTGCCAGTTGTGAAAAGTGTCGGTAACTTGGTTAATATTATCATCAGAAAACTGAATGTATTTTTTTTCAAAGGGGATCCCGATTTCTCTTAAATCCATAAAGAGTATCTCTCTTTCACGATTGCGGTATTTTTTAATTTCTCCATTCTGTTCAATGGTTCTTTCTTTTTTATTTTTATTCAGAAACCAAAGTGTAACGCTGATATTGGTTGTGTAAAACATATTTTGAGGTAATACTACAATAGCTTCCACCAAATTATTTTCAATCATTTTTTTTCGGATGTCCTTTTCTGTTCCATTGCCGCTTAATGCGCCATTTGCCAAAACAAAACCAGCTACTCCATTTTCAGAGAGTTTGCTTACCATGTTCAAAATCCAGGCATAATTGGCATTGCCTGTTGGCGGCACTTCATACCCCGCCCATCGCGGATCGTTAGTCAATTCATTATCTGCGCGCCATTGCTTTTGATTAAAAGGTGGGTTGGCCATTACATAATCAGCTTTCAAATCCTTATGCTGGTCACGAAAAAAAGTATTCTCCGCTATATCGCCCAGGTTCGCACTGATACCACGAATGGCCAAATTCATCTTTGCCAGTTTGTAGGTGGTGGTAATGGCTTCCTGTCCATAAATGGAAACATCTTTTTTATTTCCATGATGGCTTTCGATAAACTTCATACTCTGTACAAACATGCCACCCGATCCGCAACAAGGATCATATATTTTTCCTTTATAAGGTTCAATCATTTCGGCGATCAGGTTTACAATGCTCTTTGGAGTATAAAATTCTCCTTTACCTTTTCCTTCAGCAATAGCGAACTTGCTCAAAAAATATTCATACACTCTGCCAACAATGTCCTGCTCTTTGTCTTTAAGAGTATTAATATTGTTGATCGTGTCAAGCAACGAAGCAAGTTTACTCACATCTAAGCTCATTCGTGAATAATAATTATCAGGCAAAGCGCCTTTCAATGCAGGATTGTTTTTCTCTACTGTAAAAAGAGCCGTATCAATTTTAATGGCAATGTCATCCTGCTTGGCGTTTGCAATCAAATAACTCCACCGGGAAATTTCAGGTAAATAGAAAACATTTTTACTGGTATAGAACTCCACCATGTCCACATATTTTTCTTTCTCTTCTGCAATCAATTCCTGTCGGCGCTCTTCAAATTTATCGCTGGCAAACTTTAAAAATATAAGCCCTAAAACCACATGCTTATATTCTGATGGTTCCACGGAACCTCTTAATTTATTAGCACTGTCCCAGAGAGTTTCTTCAATAGATTTTTGTTTTTTTTGCTTTGCTATTTCGGCCATTATTACAATATATATTTTTAAGAAAGAAAGTCTGAAGATGTTTATACAATATTGTTGTGCAAATTCAATCGCACCAGCTTATTCTTTCAACAATACCTTTTTATGAAAGATACATGGATTGGGCTTTTCAGTTTTCCCCTTCTCTTATAAAATTCAAATGTATTGAATTATATAGCTCTATAAATGTAAACAGCAGAAAATAAATACCTATTTCCCCATTTCGTTACTCATGCGAAAAACCACATTCACTCTTTTAATAAAATATTTTATTATTTTCAGCCTTCATCTTTAACGCTAACTACTATATGAAAAGGGTACTTAACGCTATCCGATTTTTTATCGCTACTAAATCAATTGCCATGGTATTTTCAAATTGTAAAAAAGATATTTTTAGCTGATTGTTTTCCATCAGTCAGCCTGTTATGAAACCTGTCAGGAGTTCTTTGTTGTTTAAATCAATTTTTAAATTATGTTTATTGATGACAACTTCTTTTCTAACTGGATTGGGCTTTCAAAATGTATTCCGTATAAACCAATTTCTTCTCTTTATTTAAGAAATTTTTGAAGACTGTTGAATATTATTGAAGATTCTTAAATACTTATGCAGACAAATAAGGATTAACGACGAGATATGCAGAGTGGAATTGAAGATTATTGCATACAAATGCCTACAAATAAAGAATCTCAAAGATTAATTAAATCCTTTTATTCCCGAAACTGAAAAAACAGAAAATATGACAAGATGTGTCTTTGTACGTACCTCCCAAAGACTATCTTGCCCGCTAAGGCGGGAATTAAAAATTTTGCGCAACTTATTTTTTATTAATTAAATGAATTAATTTATAACTTAGATTAATAATTTTGAATTATGAAAGAAGTAAGGATTCAGATAAATTTCAGGATGACAAAAAGCCTGAAAGAAAAATTAAAACAGCAAGCTGATGAAAGGGATATTTCTATTCGAAAAGTGATTGAGCATAGAATTGAAAACCTGATTGCCACAGCAAGAAGCAATAAAGTTGCTGTGATCCTTGGTTTACAGGAACTGCCCCAGTTTCATCAACAATATGGGAAGTCAACAGCAGACACCATCTCATCACTCATGGGTAGTGTAATTTCCGGAGCTGTGAGGTCAAAAGAAACTTTACTATGGCTGGAAACATTGTTCGGAAAAATAAAACAGAATAATATGGGACTTAATATCGACAGATCTAAAACCGCCGTAAACATTATTGAGCGAATGGATACTGTTATACCCGCTTCTAAAATTGCCAACCAAAATGCTGGTGAAGTGGTAGCGATTGTTTCGAGGGATAATAATAATGATTTAAAAGAATACCAGACTAATACTTTCAAATGCAAAATCAAACTTGACCTTTCAGCAATTGAAGAAGAAAAAGGACATTATCATGAACTGCCAAAGTATTATGACTTTGGCGGCGAAGAAAAGAAGAGGATGTTTTTATTGAGGAATTTGAAGAAGATTTATGGGGAAGTTGAAGAGTTATGAACCTTTAGGGACGAAATATTAATTTGTTGATAGATTATTTTTTCTCCAAAATTTATCTGGAAAATTGAAGCTTTAAAAAACATGATGTCGCTTATCGAATAAACAGGCTTATCAAATTAGACGTAAACTTATACCTTTACATATTATTTATGAATTAGTCTAATCTTTCTGTGTTGTTTTCTATTGCAGACATAACCGGCTTTAAATTCACCTATTGCAATAACCATAGATTATAAATAACACTCTGCGCTTTGATGAGAGCCTTATCCGCAGTGATGCAATGAATGCCTTTATTTATTTTCAAAATATGCAAAGCCCTTGAATATAGCCGCAACAATTTTTCATTCGAAACAATTGTAAGATTACTATAATGGTTGTGCGATATATCCTTTAATTCAGTTCCAATTAACAAGCCACTCAGATAATAATAATTTTCGTTTTGAGATAATTTATTAAACAACACGTTTGTTCTAACAGTAAAAATGCTGTTTAATAAATTATTATAAGCACCTTCTTTCACCCCCGTTTCAAAAAATGAATTTATACCTTTTGCAGTTGGATTTACTCTTTCTACTGAACCAGATAGAATACTTTTAGTAGAAAGCAAATTAAATAGTTCTCCTGTCATAAATGTTTTAAAATCGGTTATCATACCATTCTTTACAATGATATGTTTTGAATGAGTGCCGGGTAAAATGAATAATTGTTTATTGTCAGTATTTTTTATTTCGCAACCGACAATTATCGTTTCTTCGCCCCGCATTACATCGCCCGAAGATTTAATGCCAGAGACAATAATCATCCGGTGCTTAAAATCGTTTACGGGTTCAATCGTATGAACCAATAGATCACTTCCATTTGTGTTAACCGGAAGCGTTTTATATTCCAGTTCTATCATTCCAATGCCGGACGATGCCATACCTGAAATGACTAAGGTAATATGGTTCAGGTTATATCCGCATTGAGCCGAAATCGTTTTTATTCCTTCTGACAATATCGAGCGGTAAAATTCAAATCTGTCTGAAAGATTATTTTTCCATAACGCATAAATTGCAGCAATACCCTGATTCGAAATAACTTCAGCCAAAACGTTCTGTGTTTCGGTTTCGACTAACCGTAACCGTAATGAAGAAGTACCCCAATCGCAACTGATGAATTTGTTCATGGAAGAATTATAATTGTTTGATTTTTTAGAGTAAAAAGTATGAATACAATTTCAATATTTTATTTTGAATAATTACTTTAGCCAATCATTTAATTTTTCTTACCTTAACTCTTTCTACCTTTCCAACCAAAAAAATGTAACTCATAGCACCCAATGCTCCAATTACGGTAATTAAAATAATCGCCGGTGTAAAGTTGCTATCGCTCACGAGGTAGCCAATTGCAGCGGGAACAATAATTCCTGCAAGGCCGCCAATAAAATTAAATACCCCGCCGGTTAAACCAACCAAATGTTTTGGCGCCAAAGTAGAAACAAAAACCCATGTGATTGAGGCAAATCCATTTCCAAAAAAAGCAATGCACATGAACAAAATTATTAGCGCAGGGCTGCTTACATAGTTCGCCCCTATGATGGACATGCTTAGCAGAAGCCCCGTGATTATTGGCATTTTGCGTGCAACACTCATGGAAACGCCTCTCTTAATCATATAATCTGATAAAAAACCTGCGAATAAAATTCCTGCAAAAGCAGCGAGAAAAGGCAGAGAAGAAAGGAAGCCGGATTGAATAAAATTTATATGCCTGTACTTTACCAGATAGGTCGGAAACCAGGTGAGAAAAAACCAAAGCGTAGAACCCACGGCAAACTGTCCGAGATAAATTCCCCATAATTTTTTGTGCCTGAAAACTTCCTTCAAATCATTCCATTGAAATGGTTCCGGCTTTGATTTGTCCAAAGTTATTTTTCTGTCAACCAATCCGCCGCCTTCTTCTATATATTTTAATTCTGCTTCATTTACCCGAGAAGAATCTGCCGGATCTCGATAAAAAAAATACCAGGTAATTCCCCATGTAACGCCAACGATTCCTGTAATAATAAACAAACCTTTCCATCCGGCATATTGCTCCAACGCAGTGAGGACGGGGGCTAAAAATGCAAGTCCAATAAATTGTCCTGATGTATAAACTCCAATCGCTGATGCTCTTTCCTTGTCAGGGAACCAGCTTGTTACGATTCGGTTATTAGTAGGATAGGAGGGCGCTTCAAACACACCAATTGCCATGCGTAAACCTAACAATGAGGCGAATCCTTTTGCAAAACCTTGTGCCACGGTAATTACAGACCAAAGCACTAAACTAAATGTATAAATAATTCGTGGACCGAATCGATCTGTGAGGATACCTCCTGGAATTTGAAGCAAGGCATACGTCCATCCGAAAGCAGAAAATATATAGCCAAGTTGTACGGTAGTTAAATGAAATTCTTCTGTGATCATTGGCGCTGCAATAGAGATGTTGCTTCTGTCCATATAATTGATAACAACATTTATAAAAATACCGACGAGGATGGCCAATCGAATGTGGGTGGGTTTTTGAGATTGTAATTTTTGCATTTTAAAAAATGTACTTCTTATAAATCTGGAAGATTTTAAAATACCGACTTTAAATTAAAAGTTATCAAGAAAATCCAGGAGATTTTATCATCACGCATCACCGTAAATCACCACTCCGCTACACTTCCATCTTCATGCCGCCATAAAGGATTCTTCCAGTTATGTACTTCCTTAGCCATTTCAATTACATGCGCTTCGTTTATTTCAATTCCTAATCCTGGCCCTAAAGGTATTTGTACAAAACCCTTTTCATAATTAAAAACAGATTTATCTTTTAGATAATCAAGCAAATCACTTCCAGCATTGTAATGTATGCCGAGGCTCTGCTCCTGTATAAATACATTGTGACAAGTGGCATCCACCTGAAGACACGCTGCTAAAGCAATAGGTCCAAGAGGACAATGGGGAGCTGCAGCTACGTCGTAAGCCTCAGCCATTGAAATTATTTTTTTGCATTCCGTGATACCGCCCGCATGAGAAAGGTCCGGCTGAATAATGTCAACATATCCATCATGCAATAAATTTTTAAATTGCCAGCGGCTAAACATTCTTTCGCCAGTTGCGATGGGAATAGACGTATGTTGTACAATCTCTTTCAGCGCTTCATTATTTTCCGGCAATACAGGTTCCTCAATAAACATCGGGTGGAATTGTTCAAGTTCTTTCGCCATTACTTTCGCCATTGGTTTATGAAGCCGGCCATGAAAATCTATTCCTATACCCAAAGCATAGCCACCCACTTCTCTGACGTTTGCCACCCGTTCCAGCACACTCTCTATTTTATCATAAGAATCTATGTATTGCATTTCTTCGGTGGCATTCATTTTTACGGCGCTAAATCCATTTGCTATCGCATCTCTTGCGGCATTCGCAATGTCCGAAGATCTGTCTCCACCAATCCATGAATACACTTTCATTTTATCTCTTGATTTGCCGCCCATTAAATCGTAAATCGGTGCATTGTAAAATTTCCCCTTGATATCCCAAAGGGCCTGGTCAATACCTGAAATAGCACTCATTAAAATAGGTCCACCGCGATAGAAACAACCGCGATACATGGTGTTCCAATGATCTTCAATGAGCATGGGATCTTTGCCAACCAGGTTTTGCATCAGTTCCTCAACGGCTGCTTTTACTGTAGCAGCCTTGCCTTCAATAATAGGTTCGCCCCAGCCGGTAGCACCTTCATCTGTTTCTATTTTCAAAAAAAGCCAGCGAGGTGGTACCTGGTACAAAGAGTAACTTTTTATTTTCATGTCAAGTTGATTTTTAGATTATTTTATTGCTTCAACAAAACGTTTTGCTTTTACAGTGAGATTTTGAAGATACAATTCATTCACTGCTTCTTTATTGTTCACAAGTGAACTTCCAATACCATAGGCTGACGCTCCTGCGTTTTTGTAAGCGCCGATATTCTGGATATCTATACCACCGGTCGGCATTACCGGAATTTGATTCAATGGCGTTAAGATATTCTTTATATAGACAGGGCCTGATGCAGGAAATACTTTTATGATGTCGGCGCCGTTTTTCCAGGCGTTAAAAATTTCTGTTGGCGTATAAGCGCCAGGAATGCTGACAACAGAATTCTCTTTCGCTGTCCTTATTACATCGACATCTAATGTAGGTGAGATTAAAAACCTGGCACCAGCTTCAATAGCTTTTCGTGCATCCATTACCGTAAGTACTGTACCTGCGCCCACCAGCATTTTATTTTCAAAAGCTGATGAAAGCTTTTCAATAAGCGTCAACGCTTCATCAGAATTCAGCGTCACCTCAATTATATTGATACCACCTTCATGAAGTGCTGATGCAATGTGTACTATATCTTTGGGATGAAGTCCCCGGAGTATTGCGACTATTTTATTTTGAAGAATTTGGCTTAATGGTGTCATTTTTGTAATTGATATTTTCGAAAAATAAAGTATTTAATTTGTTTTTGACGGATTCAATAATTCTTTAGACGTGTTTTCACTTTAATTCCAATCCTCAAATCCATCGTGCTTATCATTAAACAATTTGTAACATCAAAAGATTTCCCATCATTGAATCTATTTTTATGAAGTTATGATAGAAATTTTTATGGTTCAACAAATTAACGATCTTAGAAATTAGGTATCCACTATTAGTGAGATAACTATTAAAATTTCAAGACTGCAGGGAAAATGTTTTATAAAAAATAATAAAATAAATTGTATAATACCAATTATAAAAAATAAATAGTCCAATATTTATTTATTGGATTTTTTTGTTTTATATTTGGACTATATAATAAACATAAAATGTCACATCCTTTCCCAATTACCATTAAAGAATCCATTGCAGAGCTTCGCCAACTTCAACGCACAAGCGGGCCTCTGATATCCAAACGTCTTTTAATGCTTATTGAAATTAAGCGACACGAAAAAACAGGAATCTCAAAAAGAGACTTATCAACAATTACCGGTATCAATCATAACAGTATTGTAAAATGGCGCAATCAATATAACAAAGAGGGTATTCAACCCTTATTAACTCATGGCCGGATAGGATTTAAGAAGAGTGTAATTTCTAAAGAGGAACATTTAAAAATTGAGAAAAAATTAAACGATCCCAAAAATGGAATCAGGGGTTACAAAGAACTTTTAGAATGGGTAGCAAAAGATATGGGGAAGGATATGAAGTACATCACGTTGCTCAAATATGCACAACGCCATTTCGGGAGCAAAATAAAAGTAGCCAGGAAAAGCTATGTAAAAAAGGATGAGCAACAGGTTGACACTTTAAAAAAAACTTCAGTCAAAAATGCCAGGAAGTAATTTTACAATCAGATGAAAAGTACACAGCTATCAACCTGTACTTTCAGGATGAAAGCAGGTTTGGTCTATTCACCAGAAACGGCAAAGCACTAACAGCAAAAGGGATAATCCCAATTTGCCCTTTCCACCAGGTTTTTAAAACCACCTACTTATTTGGGGCTTTCTCTCCTATCAACGGCGAGAAGTTCCTTTCGGAGGAGTCAGGTTGTAATACTGACAATTTCCAAATATTTCTAAACGAGTTCTCTTTGCAAAACCTAGCAGAGTTTAAAATAATAGTTTTGGATAATGGAGCCTTCCATAAAGCAAAGACTCTAATAATACCAGCGAATATGGCACTGATTTTTTTGCCACCCTATAGCCCCGAATTAAATCCTGCCGAAAATATATGGGCCATTTTAAAAAGGAAATTTACCAATAAACTTCATCATTCATTAGAGGAAGTTAGCGATTTTATTAAAAATGCCATAGGAGATTTACC
>Ga0307374_10004283_pt1 | contig 23803 bp, 25 predicted proteins | sample OX3MG_FD_202532 | JGI IMG/M metagenome (GOLD analysis project Ga0307374, IMG submission 202532) | Soil microbial communities from Risofladan, Vaasa, Finland - OX-3 | ecosystem: Environmental > Terrestrial > Soil > Coastal area > Acid sulfate soil | place: Finland: Risofladan, Vaasa | collected... | reverse complement strand
TCGCCTCTCTGTTCGGGCCGAGGGGGAGGGGGCCGAGTTGGCCGACGACGCCTCGCACCTGGCGGCTCGGGTGGCCATCGACGTGACCGGGCACGAGGGCCTGTCCATCACCGTGCGCTCGGACATCCCGGTGGCCCGAGGCCTCGGTTCATCAGCCGCCCTGGCCGTGGCCGCCGCCGCTGCCGCCGGGTCCAAGGATCCGCTGGGTGTAGCGGCCCGGGTGGACGGCCATCCTGAGAACGCGGCGGCTTCGGTGGTGGGGGGACTGGTGGCGGCCACCTCGGTACGAGGAGCGGTGCGAGCAGTGCGCCTCCCGCTCGACCCGGGCATCCACTTCGTGGCCGTGGTACCGGAGCGGCCCCTGCCCACCACCAAGGCCAGGCAGGTCCTGCCCCATCAGGTGGCTCGCGCCGATGCCACTTTCAATCTGGGCCGCCTGACGCTGCTGCTGGCCGGACTGGCCGACCGGGCCCTGCTGACCAAGGAAGCCACCGAGGACCGCCTGCACCAGGACTACCGGAGCCCACTGTTCCCCGAGGCTCCACAACTGCTGAGCCGGCTGGTGTCGGCCGGCGCCCTGGCCTCGTGCTGGTCGGGAGCCGGCCCCACGCTGCTCGGCCTGTGTGAGGCGACCGAGGCCGAGCGCGTACGCGACGGCGCCGAGCGGGCCATGGAAGAGGTGGGCGTGGCCGGCCGGGCCGTGGTGCTGCGCCCGGACCTCGAGGGCCTCGTGGTGGACGGCTCGCCACCCGATGGGCGCAGCCGGCCACGGCGGCTCGGTTCCGCACCCTTCGACCTGCTGGCCGATGACCGCCGGCGGGCCGACTGAGCAGCCCCCGGCCGCTCCTACACTTCGCCCATGGCCCGCACGTTCCACATCCGCACGTTCGGGTGCCAGATGAACGAGCACGACTCCGAGCGCCTGGCCGGCCTGCTGGTGGCCGACGGTCTCGAGCCCACCGACGACGTGGCCGCTGCCGACGTGGTCGTCTTCAACACCTGCTGCATCCGGGAGAACGCCGACAACAAGTTCTACGGCGAGCTCGGCCGGCTGAAGGCCGTGACCGATCTCCGACCCGGGGTCCAGATCGCCGTGGGGGGCTGCTTGGCCCAAAAGGACAGGGACCTGGTGCGCCGGCGCGCCGGCCACGTGGACGTGGTCTTCGGGACCCACAACCTCGAACGGGCCCCGGCCCTGCTGCGCCAGGCGGCCACGGCCGGCCCGGTGGTGGAGATCCTCGAACAGGGCGCCTCCGACGAAGCCGCTGGATCGGCGCTCACGGCTGTGCGCGAGGCCGAACACAGTGCCTGGGTGACCATCCAGGTGGGATGTGACAACTCGTGCGCCTTCTGCATCGTCCCTCAGGTGCGGGGCAAGGAGGTGAGCCGGCCCCTCGACGATTTGGTGGGCGAGGTGGAAGTGCTGGCCGGGCGCGGCGTCAGTGAGGTCACGCTCCTCGGGCAGAACGTCAACTCCTACGGGCGCGATCTGACCAGGCGCCACCCGTTGTTCGCCGAGTTGCTGCGAGCGGTGGGAGGGGTGGCCGGCATCCGCCGCGTGCGCTTCACCAGCCCGCATCCGAAAGATCTGCGTCCCGAGACCATCGCCGCCATGGCCGAGACCCCCGCCGTCTGCGAGCACCTGCATCTGCCGCTGCAGTCGGGTAGCGACCGGGTGCTCGCCGCCATGCGCCGCGGCTACCGGGCCGAGCGCTACCTCGAGCGCCTGGCCGCCGCCCGCCGGGCCGTGGACGACCTGGCCGTCACCACCGACATCATCGTGGGGTTCCCCGGCGAGACCGAGGACGACTTCGCTGCCACCTTGGAGGTGGCCGCCGAAGCCGCCTACGACAGCGCGTACACCTTCGTCTTCTCGCCCCGCCCCGGCACCCGGGCGGCGGCCATGGTCGACGACTTCGTGCCCGACGTGGTGGTGGCCGAGCGATTCGAGCGCCTGCGCGTGGTGGTGGAGCGCTCGGCGCTGGCCCGTCACCAAGCCCGCGTCGGGCGCCTCGAGGAGGTGCTGGTGGAAGGCCCGAGCAAGCGTGACCCCGACGTGTGCAGTGGCCGCACCCGCCAGCACAAGCTCGTGCACTTCGCCCCGTCGCCCGACGAGGAGCTGCCGCCGGGCTCCTATGCCGCCGTGCGGGTGACCAAGGCGGCGCCGCACCACCTGCTCGGCGAGCTCGACCACGTGCTGTCCACGCCGGCCAGGCGACGGATCCCGGTGGCCCTGCGCCGCCCCTGACCGGTGGCCGGACCTGGACACCTGGCCCTGGTTGGAGTCACGGCGTCGGGCAAGTCGGCCCTGGCCGCTGCGTTGTCCGATGCCCGCCCCGAGGCCGAGCTGGTGTCGATGGACTCCATGGCCGTCTACCGGCACATGGACCTGGGCACGGCCAAGCCCACCCCCGACGAGCAGGCTCGCCGGCGCTACCACCTGCTGGACCTGGTGGACCCGGCCGAGGAGTTCACTGTCCGGCAGTTCCAGGAAGCGGCGCGCCGTTCGCTAGCCGACATCGAGCAACGCCACCGGCGCGCCCTGTTGGTGGGGGGCACCGGCCTGTACCTGCGAGCGGTGGTGGACGACCTCGACCTGCCCGGCCGGTGGCCCGAGGTGGCCCGCTGCCTCGAGTCCGAGGCCCGCGACGTCGGCGTCCCGGCCCTGCATGCCCGCCTGGCCTCCTTGGACCCGACGGCCGCCGCCCGCATCGACCCGGCCAACGGCCGGCGGGTGGTGCGGGCCCTGGAGGTGACCATCGGGGCCGGCCGGCCGTTCTCGTCATTCGGGCCCGGATTGGCCCACTACGGCCCCACGGTCTTCGCTCTGGTGGGAATCCCCTTCGACGCCGGTGCTGTGGACCAGGCCATCGAGCAGCGCCTGCGGCGTCTCATGGACGAGGGCCTGCTCGACGAGGTCCGGCGCTTGGCGGCGCGCCCGGGAGGCCTGTCGCGCACGGCCCGCCAAGCCTTGGGCTATCGCGAGCTGCTGGGCCATCTCGAGCAAGGAGTGGCGCTCGACGCGGCCGTGGAGGAGGCCGTGCGCAGAACACGCGCTTTCGCCCGCCGGCAGTGGGCGTGGTTCCGACGCGACCCCCGCATCACCTGGCTCGACCACTCGGGCGACATGGCGCCGCAGCTGCTCGAGAAGTGGGACGTCGCCGTCTCCACTGTCGTGCGCGGCCGTGGCGAAGCGGCGGCGGTGGGAGACTAGGCATGATGCCCGACACCCGGTTGCGCCTGACCAAGCACCATGGAGCCGGTAACGACTTCCTGGTCCTGGCCGACGCCGCCGGCCGCCGACCGGTGTCGGCGGCCGAGGCGAGGGCCCTGTGCCATCGCCGCCTGGGGGTGGGCGCCGACGGGCTGCTGCGGGCGGTGCCCGGTGCCGGTGGCGCCGACCTCGCCATGGAGTTGCGCAATGCCGACGGCGGTGAGGCCGAGATGAGCGGCAACGGCATTCGCTGCCTGGTACAGGCAGCCGTGACGGCCGGTTGGGTGGAGCCCGGAGCGGTGTCGGTGGACACGGCGGCTGGCCGGCGAGTGGTCCACTACCGCGCCGGCCAGGGAGCGGGTCCGGCGTTCGCCCGGGTGGCCATGGGCCACCCCGTGTTGGGCGAGGAGCTGATGGTGGAGGCGCCCACCGTCCTGCGCCCGGCGCGGACGGTGGGCATGGGCAATCCGCACGTGGTGGTGCTGGTGTCGAGCCGTCCCCATGACGACCTGGTGAACGGCCTCGGGCCGCGCCTCGAGCGGGCCGTGCCCGACGGGGCGAACGTGGAGTTCCTGTGGCAGGGCCCGGGGCCGGGCGAGTTGTCGATGCGGGTGTGGGAGCGCGGCGTGGGCGAGACCCTGGCCTGTGGGACCGGAACCTGCGCGGCGGTCGCAGCAGCGCGCCAGTGGGGACTGGTGGACACCCGCGTCGAGGTCCACAACCCGGGAGGCACCTTGGAGGTCGAGCTGACCGACGACGGTGCTGTGCTCGGGGGGCCGACGGTCATGGTGGCTAGCATCGAGATCGAGGAGTCAGCTCTGGCCCGGATGGCATCCACGTCGTGAGCCTGATCGAGCGGGCCTTTCGCGAGCGCATCGTGCTCGTAGGCGTGATCTTCCCGTGGACCTCGGCCGACGCCGTGGAGGCCGACCTCGACGAGCTGGCCCTGTTGGTGGACACGGCCGGCGCCGATGTGGCTGCTCGCGTGGTGCAGCGGCGAGACCGACCCGACCCGGCCACCTTCGTGGGCAGCGGCAAGGTGGCTGAGCTACACGAGCTGTCCGAGTCGGTGGACTCCGACACTGTTGTCTTCGACGACGAGCTGTCGCCGGCGCAGCAGCGGAACCTGGAGAAGATCCTGGGCCGCACGGCCATCGACCGCACGGCAGTGATCCTCGACATCTTCGCCCAGAACGCCCGCAGCCAGGAAGGAAAGGCGCAGGTGGAGCTGGCGTTGCTGCGCTACCGGCTGCCGCGCCTGCGGGGCCGGGGCCGCGCCTTCTCGCAGCAGGCCGGCGGCATCGGCACCCGGGGACCGGGGGAGACCCAGCTCGAGGTCGATCGCCGGCGGTTGCTGCGGCGCATGGCCCGACTCGAGCTCGACCTGCGGTCCCTGGGCGACACCAGGCGCACCCAGCGCCGGGCCCGCCGGCGCTCACGCCAGCATGCGGTGTCTTTGGTGGGCTACACCAACGCCGGCAAGTCGACGTTGCTGAACCGCTTGACCGATGCCGGCGTGGTGGTGGAGGACCGTCTGTTTTCGACGTTGGACCCGCGCACCCGTCGGCTGGCGCTGCCCGGTGGCGAGGTGGTGCTGGTGTCGGACACGGTCGGCTTCGTCCGCAAGCTCCCGCACCAGTTGGTCGAGGCCTTCCGCTCCACGCTGGAGGTGGTGCGTGAGGCCGAGTTGCTGCTGCATGTTGTCGACGGGTCGGCCGCCGACCCCGATGCCCAGATCGAGGCGGTGCGCACCGTGCTCGGCGAGATCGAGGCGTCCGACGTCCCCGAGCTGTTGGTGGTGAACAAGGCCGACCGCGGACCCGACGCCCGGCGCCTGGCGGCGCGCCACGACGGGGCAGTGGTGGTGTCCGCCCGTACCGGCGAGGGCATGGACGAGCTACTGGCGGCCATGGGCTCCCAGCTGCGCCGGGCCGACCGGTTGGTGCGCCTGCTCGTGCCCTTCGAGCGGGGCGACGTGCTGGCCGCCGTGCACCGCGAGGGCGACGTGGTGGAGGAGACACATGGTGAGGGGGCCACCATGGTGAACGTGGTGCTGGACGAGGCGGGCCGGGCCCGTTTCTCGGAGTTCGTGGCCTCGTGAGCTTTGTCCCGCCGCCCTATCCCTACGACCGCCTGGATACTGTGGCGGTGCTGGCCGCCTCGGTGCCCGGCGGTGCCGTCGACCTGTCGGTGGGCACGCCCTGTGACCCCCCGCCTCCGGCGGTGCTGGCGGCCCTGGCCGGTTCGGGCACCGAGCGCGGCTACCCGCCTTCGGTGGGCTCGCCGGAGTTGCGACGAGCGGTTGCCTCCTATCTCGAGCGGCGTTTCGAGGTATCTGCCGACCCGGCATCGGTGGCGCTGTGCGTGGGGACCAAGGAGTTCGTGGCCACGGCGGCGTGGTGGCTACGGCTGCGGCGCCCCGGGTGCGACACGGTGCTCGGTCCAGCGCTTGCCTATCCGACCTATGCCATGAGCGCCACGCTGGCCGGCTGTCGCTATGTCGAGGTGCCCGCCGGGCCCGACGGCGGGCCCGACTTGTCGGCGGTGTCCGACGACGACGCCCGGCGCGCCGTGGCCATGTGGGTGAACAGCCCGGCCAACCCGAGCGGGGCGGTGCACGACCTCGAGCCGGCCGCCCGGTGGGGACGCCGCCACAACGTGCCGGTGCTGTCGGACGAGTGCTACGCCGAGTTCACCTGGTCGGGGCGCCCGGCATCCATCTTGGAGGGCGGGGCCGAGGGAGTGCTGGCCGTCCACTCGCTGTCGAAGCGGTCGAATTTCGCCGGTGGGCGAGTGGGCTTCTACGCCGGCGACCGGGAGCTGGTGAGTTATCTGTCGGAGGTGCGCAAGCACGCTGGGCTCATGGTCCCGGGGCCGGTGCAGGCCGCCGCCACCGTGGCCTGGAGCGACCAGGCCCATGTGGAACAGCAGCGCGCCCGCTACCTCCGACGGCTGGAGTTGCTGGTGGAGGCGCTGCGCGGAGCGGGGATGGACGCGTCGATGCCGGCGGGCGCCTTCTACCTGTGGGTGCCGGTGCCGTCGTGGGCGCAGGATGCCGGAGAGGCCGAGGGGCGCCCAGGGGCCTGGGTGCTGGCCGAAGCTCTGGCCCGCCGGGCCGGCATGGTGGTGAGCCCCGGCGAGTTCTACGGCGCCACCGGCGCCGGCTTCGTCCGCCTGGCCGTGGTGGCCCCCGACGAGCGACTGGCTCTGGCCGCTCAGCGTTTGGCCATGAGCGCCGACCGGTAACCTTCGCCGATGGCCGATCTCCAAGCTCGCATCGAGGAACTGTGGGCCCGCGCCGGCGAGCTCGGTCCGGACGACGTAGATGCCCTGGCCACGGTGACCGAAGCCGTCGAGCTGCTCGACAGCGGCCAGGCCCGGGTGGCCGAAGAGGACAGCTCAACCGGCGAGGTGGTGGTCCACCTGTGGCTCAAGTACGCCATCTTGCTGCTGTTCCGCCTCCGGGCCGTGGAGGCCATGGAAGTGGGACCCTTCGAGTACGCCGACAAGCTGCCGCTCAAGACCGGCTACCGCGCCGCCGGTGTGAGGGTGGTGCCGGGGGCCTCGGCCCGCTGGGGGTCGTTCCTCGACCGCGGCGTGGTGCTCATGCCCAGTTACGTCAACATCGGCGCCCGGGTGGGGGCCGACACCCTCGTTGACACCTGGGCCACGGTGGCGTCGTGCGCCCAGATCGGCGCCCGCGTCCACCTGTCGGGCGGCGTTGGCATCGGCGGGGTGCTCGAGCCTCCCAATGCCGCTCCGGTCATGGTCGGTGACGACGCCTTCATCGGAAGCCGCTGCATGATCACCGACGGGGCCCGGGTGGGCGAGGGAGCAGTGGTCGGGTCGGGGACGATCGTCAACCCATCCATCCCGGTGGTCGACGCCGAAAGCGGCCAGGAGATCAGCCGAGGCGTGATTCCGCCATGGTCGGTGGCCGTGAGCGCGGCCCGGCGCCGCCAGTTCGCCGGCGGGGAGTTCTTTCTCCCGTGCGTGCTGATCATCAAGAAGCTCGAACCGGGACACCGCCACGACAAGGCCATGCTCGAGTCGGTCTTGCGTGACCACGGTGCCGCCGGCTGAGCCGGCCGGCGTTCGATGAACAACATGGTCGACCTGCTCGCCACCGTGGCCGAGCTGGTGGGGGTGCCGTCGGTCAGCGGGCAGGAAGATGCGCTGGCTGATTTGGTCGAGCAGCGCTTGCGCGCCTGCGCCTTCCTGGAAGTCGAACGGATCGGGGCCACCGTGGTGGCTCGCAGCTCCTTCGGGCGCAGCCGCCGTCTCTTGCTGGCCGGGCACCTCGACACCGTGCCGCCCTTCGGTGCCGTGGAGGCCCGCTTGGAGCACGACGCCGTGTCCGGACTCGGGGCTGTCGACATGAAGGGCGGCCTAGCCGTGATGCTGTCGTTGGCCGACGACCTCGAGTCCGCCGCCCTCGACGCCACCTTGTGCTTTTACGCCTGCGAAGAGGTGGAGCGCGATGCCAACGCGTTGTTCCGCCTGGCGTCGACGCGCCCCGAGGTCCTGGCCGCCGATGCTGCCGTGCTCGGCGAGCCCACCGGCGGGGTGGTGGAGGCCGGGTGCCAGGGCACCATGCGGGCCGAGGTGCGACTCCGGGGGCGCCGCGCCCACACGGCGCGGCCGTTCACGGGCTCCAACGCCATCCACCGTCTCCTTCCCGTCCTCGATGCCCTCGGCCGGTACTCGCCGAGACCGGTGGACCTCGACGGGTGTCGGTACACCGAGCAACTGCAGGCCGTGAGGATCGAGGGGGGTGTGGCCGGCAACGTCGTGCCCGACGTCGCCGTCGTCACCGTCAACTACCGGTTCGCGCCCGACCGCGACGTCGCGGCGGCCGAGGACGAGCTGCGGAGCTTGTTCGCTCCCGGCCTCGACGAAGCCCAAGGGGACGAGCTCGTGGTGATCGACTCGGCCGCCGGTGCGACGCCGGGGCTCACCCATCCACTGCTCGGCTCCCTGGTCGAGGCGTCGGGGGCCGAGGCCCGGGCCAAGGTGGGATGGACCGACGTGGCCACAATCGCCGCCCTCGGTATCCCGGCCACCAACTTCGGGCCCGGTGACCCGTTGCTGGCCCACACCCCCGACGAGCGCGTCAGCCGCCAGGAGCTCGAGCACGCCCGCCGGGTGCTGGCCGAAGTGCTGGGCTTGGCCCGATAGGGTCGGTCCCCAGGAGGGCGGAGCCGCCCCCGATTAGGAGGTCCGAGACATGCCCGTTGCCGTCGGAGCGCAGGCCCCCGAGTTCGAATTGCCGGCGTCAAGCGGAGAAAAGGTGGCGTTGTCGGGCTACCGCGGCGACAAGAACGTCGTGGTGGTCTTCTACCCCTTCACCTTCACCGGCGTGTGCCAGGGCGAGCTATGTGAACTGCGCGACGACCTTTCGTCCTTCGAGGCAGCTGGCGTCCAGGTGTTGGCCGTGTCCTGCGACTCGGTCCATGCCCAGCGCAAGTGGGCCGAGGAGGAGGGCTTCGGCTTCCCGGTCCTGTCCGATTTCTGGCCTCATGGCGAAGTGGCCAAGGCTTATGGCGTATTCAACGACGCCCTCGGGTGCGCTGATCGCCACACGTTCGTGATCGACAAGGCGGGGACGGTGGTGGCCACGTTCGCCTCGGCCGACCTGCGCACGCCGAGGGAGAAGGCCGAGTATCAGTCGGCGCTGGCCACCCTTTCGGCCTGAGGCCCCGCGTCATAGGCGACGCAGCACCGTGACCACCTTGCCGTAGAGGACGACGTCGGCCGGGTCGAGGTCGATGGGGGAGTGGGCGGGGTTGGCCGGGGTCAGCACGATGCGCCCACCGTGGCGCGAGAAGGTCTTCACGGTGGCCTCGTCGTCCGGGATGCCCGCCACCACGATGTCGCCGTCATCGGCCTCAGGCTGCTGGCGGACGACGACGTAGTCGCCGGGGAGGATCCCGGCTTCGATCATCGAGTCACCGCGAACCCGGAGCATGAACACCGAGCCGGTGCCGGTGAAGTCCTCGGGCAGCGGGTACAACTCTTCCACGTGCTCGCTGGCCAGCACGCCGGTACCGGCGGCGACGTCGCCCAACAGCGGGACGGTCCTCATGGGCCGGGCCGCCATGGCCGCCTTGGAGGATGGGTCGTAGCGGACCTCGATGGCCCGTGGCTTGGTCGGGTCCCGGCGCAGGTACCCCTCGCGCTGGAGTACGGCCAGATGGGCGTGGACGGTGGACGAGGACGTCAGGCCGACGGCCTCGCCGATCTCGCGCACCGACGGGGGATAGCCCCGCTGGCGGAGGCTGGTGGCGATGCACTGCAGGATCTCCTGCCGCTTGCCGCTGAGCGCCTCGGCCATGTAATCCCTCCTCGTTCTCGGGTACTCGGTGTTCGGGCCTGGTCGGCGCCGGGCCTGGTCGTCGCCGGGCCCGAACACCAGTTCGCCCACGGTAGCGCCCGGCCCGTCCCGAAGCAAACATCTGTTCGCCACCCCGGCCGCCGGGGCCTGTCACACCCCCCTGCCACACTGCGGCCCATGAGCCAAAGCCCACCCGTTGACACGAACACCTGTTCGTGGTCAAATGGTGAGCAAGACGAACACTTGTTCGTCTTGCTCACGAGGAGGATGCCGATGGTGCCGACCGCTGTCCGCCATGGTGCGGGCTCCAGGGGCCGCGTAGCTGCCCCCAGCGTTGCTCCCCGCTGGAGGCCGGCATCCACCCCGATGGTGCGTCCCGGGCACGGCACCCATGTGAGGCCCGTGCCACGCAACACCTCCCGCCACCACAACCCGGCCCCGTTCAACGCCCGGGACCGCCGCCGGCACTGGGTACTGGCCACGGCGTTGATCGGCATCCTGGTCGCCCTCGCCCTGCCATGGGGCGGTACCGGGGGCCGTCCCCTCGTCACCTCCGGTACCGTCCTGGCGGGGGCGGCTATCGCCCATCACGCGCTCTACGTCGTCCAGCCCGGCGACACCATGTGGACCATCGCAGAGAGGCTCGACCCCCGGGCCGACCCCCGGCCGGTGGTGGCCGAGCTGCAAGCCCAGGTGGGTTCGGATGTGCTGCTACCGGGTGAGCGGCTCCGCCTTCCCTGACCGTCGGGCAAGGGTGGGGCAGTAGCTTGGCCCGGTGCGGTGTCCATGGTGTCAGAGTCTCGACGACAAGGTCGTCGACTCCCGTTTGGCCGAGGACGGCGTGGCTATCCGACGCCGACGAGAGTGCCTCTCGTGCAGTCGCCGCTTCACTACGTATGAACGCCTGGAGGAGGCTCCGCTGTGGGTGCACAAGCGCGGGGCCCAGCGTGAGCCCTTCGACCGGGCCAAGCTCGTGGCCGGGGTTCGCGCCGCCACCAAGAACCGCCCGGTGACTGAGGAGCAACTCGATGCCCTCGCCCAGGGGGTGGAGGACGCGCTGCGGGGCGTGGGCGCCGAGGTCACGAGCCAGCAGATCGGGGTGGCCGTCCTGGAGCGGCTCCGCGAGGCGGACGAGGTGGCCTATTTGCGCTTCGCCTCGGTCTATAAGGGTTTCGAGGACGTGGGCGATTTTCAGCGTGAAGTGGGGCTGCTCACCAAGACGACAGCGCCCAAGCGCAAGGGCTGACCCCATGCCCGAGCTCTATGCCGACACGCCCGGGCGCGTGCTCGCCGTCTACGCGCATCCCGACGACCCTGACGTGTCGTGCGGCGGGGCGCTGGCCCGTTGGGCGCGCCAAGGTATGGAAGTCCACGTCGTCATCTGCACGAGCGGGGACAAAGGCACCACCGATCCCGACGTCGGGCCGGCTGACCTGGCGGCGCGACGTCGGGCCGAAGCGGGCGAGGCGGCGAACGCGCTTGGGTTGGCCGGCCAGCACCTGCTCGGGCATCCCGACGGAGAGTTGGCTGACGACCTGGCCCTGCGGGCCGAGCTGGTGGGCTGGATCCGCCGTCTCAAGCCCACCACCGTGCTCGGACCCGACCCGACGGCGGTGTTCTTCGGAGAGGACTACTTCAACCATCGCGACCACCGCACGGTCGGCTTCGCCGTGCTCGACGCCTTGTCCCCGGCGGCCTCGCTCCCGCACTACTTCCCCGAGGCCGGGCCGGCCCACCATGTCGAATTGGCGCTGCTGTCGGGCACGTTGGAGCCCAGCGTCTGGGTCGACATCACCGACACCATCGACGACAAAGTGGCCGCTGTGGCTTGTCATCGCAGCCAGTTCGCCGGCGACGGCGAATGGGCCGGTGAGGCGGTGCGCCTGCGGGCCGCCGAGGATGGCCGGCGGGCCGGCGTTCCTTTTGCCGAGAGCTTCCGGCGGCTCCGACTGGGGGGCTGAGGCCGTGGCGCCCGGCGTCGAGCAGTGTGGTGTCCTGCACGTCGACATGGACGCCTTCTTCGCCGCTGTGGAGGTCCTCGACGACGCGACGCTGGCTGGCCGTCCGGTGATCGTTGGCGGCACTGGGCAGCGCGGAGTGGTGGCATCGTGCACGTACGAGGCGCGGGCGTACGGCATCCATTCGGCCATGTCGTCGGTGGAGGCCCGTCACCGGTGCCCGCACGCCGTGTTCCTACCCGGACGCTTCTGGCGCTACTCCGAGACAAGTGACCGGCTGCACGGCGTGCTGCACTCGTTCACTCCGGCCGTGGAGCCCATCGCCTTGGACGAGGCGTTCCTCGACGTGAGCGGGGCGGCCCGCTTGCTCGGGACGCCGCCCGACATCGCCTACGCCATCCGCTCGGCCGTGCAGGGCGAGCTGGGCTTGGCCTGCTCGGTGGGCGTGGCCCGTACCAAGCTGGTGGCCAAATTGGCCTCGAGGGCGGCCAAGCCGGTGGCCGCCCTCGGAGGGACACGTCCGGGGCCTGGGGTGGTGGTGGTCCTGCCCGACGATGAGAGGGCTTTCCTCCACCCGCTGCCGGTGCGGGCGCTGTGGGGGGTGGGGCCGGCCACGGCCAAGCGTCTCACGGCACTTGGTGTGGAGACGGTGGCCGATCTGGCCGCACTGTCCGAGCAAATCCTCGTGCAAGCCCTAGGCCGCGCTCATGGCGAGCATCTGGCGGCCTTGGCCCGCGGAGAAGACGACCGGGGCGTCGAGCCCGACCGGGCCGTGAAATCGATCAGCCACGAGGAGACCTTCGCCGCCGACCTCCATGACCATGAGACGCTGCATACCTGTGTGGTGCGCATGGCCGATGCCGTGACAGCCCGCTTGCACGAGGCCGGCTTACGAGCCCGTACCTTCACGGTGAAGGTGCGCTTCGCCGACCGCGCCACCATCACCCGGTCCCACAGCGTTCCGGCGCCCACCCGCTCGTCCCGGGTGGTGAGGGCGGTGGCCGGCGCTCTGCTCGAGGCGCTCGAAGTCGGGCCGGGGGTCCGCCTGCTCGGAGTGGCCGCCTCCGGCCTCACCAGCACTCAGATCTCCCACCAGCTCACCTTCGAGACACCGGCCACCCCGGATGCCGAGGAGGCGGAACCTGCCTGGGAAGAGGTGGAGGCGGCCATGGCCGCCATCCGGGTCCGCTACGGCCAAGGGGCGGTGGGCCCGGCCGCCCTCCTCGGCGGCCACGGCCTTTCGGTCAAGGGGCGGGGAGACACGCAGTGGGGCCCCTCGGCACAGGGCGAAGGCCCCTGACGCCGGGGTCGGACTACCGTTGTCAGCCTGATGAGCGTGCGCGAAGATTGGCCTGTCACGCGAGACACGGCTGAGGCGGCCGGAAAGGGGTGAGCGTGCCGCTCTCGGATCACGAGCAACGAGTCCTACAGGAGCTCGAACAAGCGCTCTACCAGCAAGATCCCGCCTTTGCCGACCGCGTGCGCTCGGAGAACGTCTATCGCTACGCCGGGCGCTACCTCAAATGGTCTGTCCTCGGCTTCGTGGTGGGCCTGGCCGTCATGGTGGCTTTCTTCACCTCGTCAGTGGCCCTCGGCTTCGTCGGTGTGCTCATCATGTTCGCCTCTCTCGTCACCTTCTGGACCAACCTCCGCCGGATGGGCAAGGCCGGCCTGGAGGACATCGGCCGGTCGCTGCGGGCGGAGGGCATCGGCAACGCCCTCAACGACAGCCGGACCTGGCTGCGAGACCGCTTCCGCCGACAGCACTGACCGGCCAGCTCGTCGCCGGCTGGGTCCACCGAGCCTCCTTGCTCCTTCCACCCGGCACGGGGATATCGGTGAGTAGGGTCGATCCATGGGGCTGTGCCTGGCCATCGACATCGGCGGCACCAAGCTGGCCGCAGGCCTGGTCGACGACCGGGGCTCGCTGACCCAGGCGAAGCGTGTCCGCACGCCGGTAACCGACGATCCCGAAGTCCTCTTCGCAACCCTTACCGACCTGCTCGACGCCGTAGCGTCGCCGGAGGCAGACAGCGGAGCGCTTACCGTGTGCGGCGTGGGGTGCGGAGGCCCCATGGCGGCCGGGGGGGAGCTGGTGTCACCGCTCAACATCCCGGCCTGGCGCGACTTCTCGTTGCGCCGGCGCCTGGCCGAGCACACGGGGCTGCCCACGGCCATCGACAACGACGCCAAAGCGCTGGCCCTGGCCGAAGGTTGGTGCGGAGCTGCCCGCCAGCGGCGTCATTTCCTGGCCATGGTGGTCTCGACCGGCGTGGGCGGCGGCATCGTGCTCGACGGGCGCCTGCTCATGGGTTCCGCCGGCAACGCCGGGCACATCGGCCACATGGTGGTCGAGCCCGAAGGGCGGCGCTGCACGTGCGGGGGTTGGGGCTGCCTCGAGGCAGAGGCGTCGGGGTCGGCCATCGCCGCCCTGACCGGGGCGCCGGCGGCGTCGGCCCCGCCGGCCGTGGTGGCCCGGACCGGCCGCTTGGTCGGTCGAGCCGTGGCCTCGGTGGCCAACCTCCTCGACCTCGAGTTGGCCGTGGTGGCCGGCTCGGTGGCACTGGGATTCGGCGCCCCCTTCTTCGCCGCTGCCTCCGATGAGGTGGCGGCACGGGCCCGTCTGTCGTTTTCGGCCCGGACCCAGATACGTCCAGGGGCCCTCGGTGCCGACGGTCCGCTCGTCGGCGCCGGCGCCGTCGGATGGCGAGCGGTCGGGGCCGACGTGCTCGGCGAGGGCTCGTGACCGTTGTCGGTGCCGCCGGCTCCGCCGGGGCTACTCGTTCGGCCGAGCGTCGTGCCGCCCGGGCCGTAGTGGGGGCCGTCGCCGGCCGTCCGTGGCTGTGGGGTACGGCGGCGTTGGTGACGCTGCGGCTGGCTCGGCCCGGTTGGTGGCGCCGGTGGCCGCCTATGCCTTGGCCCGAACCGCAGCTGTGGCGCTTCCGGGTGGAGACCGCCTATGGGGGCGAAGGTGACGCCACGCCGACACCAACCGATGTCGTGTCGTTCCTGGGCTGGTGCCGAGACATGCGCCACTGGCGGCGCCGATGAGGCGGTAGCCTCGTGCCCAATGTCGCCGAACGAGGCGGGGAGCAGGGGTAACAACAGGGCGCTGGTCCTGAACGCCACCTACGAGCCACTCGGCGTCGTCTCGTCACGACGGGCCCTGTTGTTGGTGCTGGCCACCCGAGCCGAGGTGGTACACGCCACGGCCGCCGTGTTCCGTTCGGAGCGGGCGTCGTTCCCCGAGCCGTCGGTGGTGCGCCTGGCCCGCTACGTGCGCGTCCCCCACGACCGGACGGTGGCGGTGAACCGCCGGACCGTCTTCGCCCGCGACGGCCATCGCTGCCAGTACTGCGGCCTGCCGGCCGAGAGCATCGATCATGTGCTGCCTCGCAGCCGCGGTGGGCTGCATGCCTGGGACAATGTCGTGGCCGCGTGTCGGCGCTGCAATACCCGCAAGGAGGACCGCCTCCCGCACGAGGCCGGTCTCGTCCTCCACCACCCCCCTTGTGCCCCTAGGCAGAGGGTCTGGCTGCTGGCCATGAGCGGCGGCGCCCGCGACGAATGGGCGCCCTATCTCGACGAGCAGTCCCTTACGGCGTGAGCTTCGCTGCCGGCGGCGCTTGGACCCTGCGACGGCGCAGCGGCACGGTCGAAGCCCTGCACGGGCCATGGCCTACGTCCGACATGGACCGCCGGGCCGTCGCCACCTGCTCGGTGCGTGGAAGGCCCGCCCTCGTACTCGGCAGCTCCCAACCCGAGGCCGTGGCCGATCATGGCGCCTTGGCCGGCACCGGCACGGCGTTGGTCCGGCGCGCCAGCGGCGGGGGTGCGGTAGTGGTGGCTCCCGGCAGCCAAGTGTGGATCGATGCCTGGGTGCCGCGCCAGGACCGGTGGTGGGACGACGACATCATCAGCGGCGCCCAGTGGCTGGGTGACGCCTGGGCCGAGGGTCTTCGCCACCTTGGGCTGTCCGACGTATCGGTTCACCGGGGCAGGGCCGTGCACAGCTCGTGGTCAGGGGTGGTGTGCTTCGCCGGACTCGGGCCCGGCGAGGTGTCGGTCGGACGGCACAAGGTCGTCGGGGTGGCCCAGCGCCGCACCCGGCAAGGAGCCAGGCTCCACAGCATGGCTCTTCTCCACTGGGATCCGTCCACCGTGCTCGAGCTACTGGCCCTCGGCGGCCACGATCGCCTACGGGGGGCGCACGATGTCGCCGACAGCGCCGCCGGCCTGGCCGATGTCCTGCACGAACTGGGAGGCGCCGCAGCCGACGATGTGCTGCGGAAGGTGGAGGAAGCCGTGCTCGCCTCCCTACCCGATGGCGAATGAGGCCACCAGCACGGCCAGGACGATCAAGGTGATGGACACGAAGCGGCGGTCGCCCTCGAGGGCGTAGCCCACCACGCTCACCGCCACACGGGCCACCGGTGTGGCGACAAGCAGGAGCACGCCGAGCATGACCAGTGCCGGCCCCGGGTCATGGGCCAAGGCACCGAGCACGCCGCCGATGCTGTGGAACGACGAGGTCCCCGCCGGGTGAAGGACACCGCGACGAAGAGCCGGCACGGCGCGGGCAGTTTCACGGCGCGATCGCGGGGCCACCAAGGTGACCACCGCACCGGCGCCCATTACGGCACACGACACCGTCACCCCGACCCGCAGCACCAACGCCACGGCGCCTTCGAGCCGGGCGGTGGCCGCCTGGCCTTCCATCACAGGGCTTTCAGCAACATGGAGACGGCGACCACCAACACGGCTCCGGCGAACAGCAGGCGCAGAAGGCGCGGCTGGATGCCCCCGAGCAGCCGGGCCCCGCCCAGGGCGCCGATGAGCACGCCCACGGCGATCGGCGCCGCCAGAAACGGATCGACGTCGCCCCGGGCGAAGTAGACCCCGGCCGAGGCCGCTGCCGTCACACCGATCATGAAGTTGCTGGTGGCAGTGGACACCTTCATGGGGAGGCCCATGGCCAGGTCCATGGCGGGCACCTTCAGCGTGCCCGATCCCACGCCGAGCAGACCGCTCACCGTGCCGGCCACGTACATGAGGGCGAAGCCGAGCTTGGTGCGCGCCACTCGGTACTCCACGGTGCGCCCGCGGGCCTGGTCGGGATAGGAGCCGTGCAGGCCCAGGGCGTCGGCCCACGCATCGGGCGGGGGAGCGGGGCGGTCCTCGAGTCGCCGCCGGCGGGCCACGGCCAGCGCCGACTGGGCCAGGGCCAAGGCGAAGATGGCGTAGAGAAGGCGCGGCACCAGGATCGACCCCAGGAACGCCCCGGTGACCGCACCGGTGGTGGTGGCGAGCTCGAGGAACATGCCCACGCGCATGTTGGCCATGTGGTCGCGCACATAGGCCACCGCCGCCCCGCTCGAGGTGGCGATGACGGCGATGACCGAGGCGCCGATGGCCAAGCGGATGTTCACGCCGAAGAACAAGGTCAGCACCGGTACCACCACGAAGCCGCCCCCGAGACCGAGCAGGGCGCCCAGGGCACCGGCGAAGAGGCCGACGCCGAGCAACGCCACGGTCAGCTCACTCGGCGTCACGATCGGAGCCTAAACAACCCCAGCCCGTCAGTGGTGGTGGCGCGGTGGGGCCGTCTGGCCACAAACAGGGGGGAATGTGGTTGACGGGTGGTGGACTGGGGCGTAAAGTGGCGCAGAGTGGTGCGAAGGGGAGAGTCTCGCCGCATGACGGGGAGCATCATGGGAGCGCGCATCGGTGGCACGGTTCTTCGGGACGTACGAGCACACGCTCGACACCAAAGGCAGGGTGATCCTGCCGGCACGCTTCCGCGGCCCCTTCGAGCACGGCGGCTACCTGACCCAGAACTACGACGGGTGCTTGGCGCTGTTGACGCCGGACCAGTTCGAGCGCCAGATGCAGGTGAAAGAGGAGCGCGAGTCGCAGAGTCAAGCCGATCGCAACCAGGCCCGGCTGTGGGCTTCGACGTCGCACGAGGTGGAGATCGATCGCCAAGGCCGCATGCCGATCCCGGCGAGGTTGCGCGAGTTCGCCGGCTTGCACGGAGACGTCCTGGTGACGGGGGCGATCAACCGGGTCGAGCTTTGGGACCCGGCGCGCTGGCAGGAGAAGGTCGGCCCCGAGGAACAACGGCTGACCGAAGGAATCGACGCTTGACGCGAACAGCAAGGTGCCGGCCCGGGGCAACGGGCCGGCACCGCGAAAGGAGACCTACCAGGCACGACCCCAGGCCCATGCGCAGCCCCTCGACTGGTTCGGTGGAAGACACCTCCTCCGCCCGCTTCCAACCGAGTCGCTGGAGCACCCCTCCCGACGGCATCCTGCCAGTCGAGGGGCTGCGGATGAGCCCGGAATTCAGCCACCTGCCGGTCATGGTCGACGAAGTGCTGGCCGCGCTGGGCCCGGTCCCGCCGGGGGTGGTGGTCGACGCCACTGTCGGCGCCGGCGGCCATGCCGCCGCCCTCCTCGAGGCCTACCCGCACATGCGGGTGCTCGGCCTCGACCGCGACCCCGACGCCCTAGCGGCGGCGCGTCGTGCCTTGGCTCGCTTCGGTGATCGCGCCAGGGTCCGCCGCGTCCGCTTCGACGCCCTGACATCAGAGGTGCGGGCGTGGGGGGTCGAGCGAGTTAGCGGGGTGCTGTTCGACCTCGGTGTGAGTTCTCCCCAGCTCGACTGGCCCGAGCGGGGGTTCTCCTACCGCCACGACGCACCCCTCGACATGCGCATGGATCCCACCACCGGGGTCACGGCCGCCGACTTGGTCCAGACCATGACCGAGGCCGACATGGCCCGGCTCTTCGCCGAGCACGGCGAGGGCCGATTCGCCCGCCGCATCGCCCACGCCGTGGTGGCGGCGCGTCCGATCGTCACCACCGGCCGGCTGGCCGAGGTCGTGCGCGAGGCCATACCAGCCGCCGTTCGCCGCACCGGGGGACATCCGGCCCGGCGCGCGTTCCAGGCCTTGCGGGTCATGGTCAACGACGAACTCGAGGCCGTGGCGCTGTCCCTGCCCGCCGCCATCGAGGCACTGGCGCCGGGGGGACGGTGCGTGGCGATCGCATATCACTCGGGTGAGGATCGTCTGGTCAAGGCGGCCTTCGCTCGGGCCGTCACGGGGGGATGTGTCTGCCCGCCGGGACTGCCTTGCGCCTGTGGAGCGGTGCCGCTCGGTCGGCTCGTGTTCCGCGGCGCCCGCCGGCCGTCGCCGGCGGAAGTCGCCCACAACCGCCGGGCCGAGAGCGCGCGCTTGCGCGTGTTCGAGCGCGCCGAGAGCCATGTCGGCGGGGCGTGCTGATGGCTACCGCCGCCGCCAGAACGGCCTCCGCCAGAACGGCCTCCGCCAGAACGGCCCGGTCTCCTGCCCGCAATCCCGGCTCGGCGCCCCGACGCGCCCCGCTGCGTGCGGTCCCGGCCTCGCCTCGACTGGCACCCGCTCCCCGGAATCGCCGGATGCTGTCGTTCGGATTGGCTCTCGGCAGCCTGCTGGCCGTGGGTGGCGCCCAGGCCTATCTGACGCAGGGCCAGGTGCGCCTGGCCCGATTGGAGAACCAGCTCACGACGCAACAAGCCCAGCACCGTGACCTCGAGTTGCGCGTAGCCCAGCTCGAGGACCCGGGCCGAGTGGTGACCCAGGCCCAGAGCCAGGGCCTCACCGTGCCGGCCCAGGTGACCGACCTCCCCCTCGTCACCGCTCCCACCACCGTGGCCGGGAGCGGCGGGCGGTGACTCCCGCCGGCCGCGGCGCCCCCTCGCGGCGCGTCGCTTCGGTATCGGCGCGCCCGGCGTCGAGGCGACCCGACGTCCACCCCAGAGGGTTCGAGCGCCGTCCGGCACCGCCGGCGCGACTGGTGACCCCTCGTCAGCGGCTGGTCACCGGTGCGGTCCCGAAACGGCGCGTCGGCACGATGCGCGTCGTCGTGCTCGTGGCCTTCGTGGCGCTTGCGCTCCGCCTCTTCGCCGTGCAGGTGCTCTCCGGTGGCCACTACGCCGCCATCGGGGCGGCCGAGGTCACGAGCACGGTTCAGGTCCCGGCAGTGCGCGGCGGCATCTACGACCGCAACGGAGCTGTGCTCGCCCTGTCGGTGCCGCGCTCCACGGTGGTGGCCGACCCCTTCCTCATCGTTGACCCGGGCCAGGAGGCGGCCGTCCTGGCCCGGGTGCTCAACGTACCCGTCGCCGTTCTCACGGCCGAGATGTCGATCGAGGCCTTGGCCCTGGCCGGCATCAACCTCCTACCCGATTCGCAGCGCGTGAACCCCGCCGGGCAGATGGCGGCTCCGGTGATCGGCATCGTCGGGGGATCGGGGGCGGGCGCCTCCGGTCTCGAATACTCCGACAACGCTTTGTTGACAGGCAAGGCGGGCTCGCTGATAGTGCAGAAGACGCCCGATGACGTGCCTCTGCCTGGCACCGACACAGCCAGCGGGGCGGTGCCCGGCAGCGGGTTGGAGCTGACACTGGACGAGCCCCTGCAATACGTCACCGAGCAGTCCCTCGGTGCCGCCATCACCTCGGCGCACGCCAAAAGTGGCATCGCCGTCATCATGGACGCCCGCACCGGCGACATCCTGGCCATGGCCAACCTGGTGGCCGACCCGGCCACGGGCAAGGTGAGCCAGGCGGCGTCGAACCTGGACGTCACCAAGGTGTACGAGCCGGGTTCGGTGTTCAAACTGGTCACGTTCTCGGCCGCTCTACAGGCTGGCGTGATCACCCCACAGCAGATGTTCAGCGTCCCCAATTCGTTGAACATCGACGGCTGGGTCTTCCACGACGCCGAGAACCACGCCACCGAGCAGCTGTCGGCCACCCAGATCCTGGCGCAGTCCTCCAATATCGGGACCATTGAGATCGCCAACCTCCTCGGTCGCGATCGCTTGGCAGCGCAGATCGCCAACCTCGGCTTCGGGCGCTCCAGCGGGCTCAGCTTCCCCGGTGAGTCCGATGGCCTGGTCCGGGCCGACCCGGCGCAGTGGTCGGGCTCGGCCATGGGATCGACGCCCATCGGGCAGGACGACGCGGTGACCGCCCAGCAGGTGTTGGACATGGTGAACACGGTGGCCACCGGCGGCGTGTTCGTCCCGCCCCGCCTGGTGCGGGCCACGGTGAGGCCCGACGGCACCTTGGCCGATGTCCCGCCGCTGTCGACACACCGGATCCTGGCGCCGGCGGTGTCGGCCGAGCTCACCACCATGATGGAGCAGGTCGTCCAAGACGGCACCGCCGTGAGCGCCGGCATCCCGGGCTATACGGTGGCCGGCAAGACGGGCACGGCCCAGGTCCCCGACCCGGTGCACGGGGGCTATATTCCGGGCGCCTACATGGCCACCTTCGCCGGGTTCGCCCCGGCCGAGCACCCGGTGCTCTCGGCCATCGTGGTCCTCGAGCAGCCCACGCCCATCTACGGAGGGGTGGTGGCCGCCCCGGTGTTCTCGCAGGTCATGAGATACGCACTGCACCGCTACGGCGTGCCCACCTCCCCGGCCGGCGCCCTGGTCGGGGGTACGGCGCAGTCGGTGCCGCTGAGCTCGCCGGTTCCGGCGCCCGGATCCAGCCCCGCTACGATCGGCGCCAACGCCGGCACTCCCACGGGCACCCCGTGATCTGGCCGCCGGCCCTCCCATCGTGCGCATGGACCGGTTGCTCGAAGCTGTCGACCTCATCGCCGTCACCGGTGACCCTTCCCGGGCCGAGGTGACGTCCGTCGCGCTCGACAGTCGCCGCGTCGAACCGGGGGCGCTGTTCTGCTGCTTGCCCGGGCATCATGCCGATGGCCACGATTTCGCCCACCGTGCTCTATCAGGCGGTGCCGTCGGGCTGCTGGTGGAGCGGCACCTGCCCGGCATAGAGGCCCCGCAAGCGGTGGTGGCCCCTGGCATGGCTCGGCGGGCGATGGCCCAGGTCTCCAAGGCTCTGTACCACGACCCGGCGTCCGCGCTCACTACGGTCGGCGTCACCGGTACCAACGGGAAGACCACGGTGACGCATCTGCTGGCCGCTATCTTCGAGGCGCACGGCATACCCTGCGCCGTCATCGGCACCCTCGACGGAGCCAGGACCACCCCCGAGGCACCCGACCTGCAGCGCCTATTGGCCGAAGCACGTGACGGGGGTCGGGCGGCGGTGTCCATGGAAGTGTCGTCGCATGCACTCACCGAAGCTCGCGTGGACGGCATCGTCTTCACCGCCGCCGTCTTCACCAACTTGAGCCACGACCACCTGGACCATCACGGGACCATGGAGGCGTACTTCGAGGCCAAGGCCGAGTTGTTCACCCCCCAGCGCACCGCCTTGGGCGTGGTCAACGCCGAGGACACGTGGGGACAGAAGCTCATAGACTGGTCCACGGTTCCGATCGTGGTCTACGGCGAGAGCGATGCCAGTGCCGTGCAGTCGCTGCCTACGGGAACGAGCTTCACATGGCGCGGACGCCGGGTGGGACTGCGGCTGAGCGGCCGGTACCACGTGGTCAATGCCGTGGCTGCCGCCACCACCGCCTCCGCCTTAGGCGTGCCCGACGACGCCGTCGTCGCCGGGTTGGAGGCGGCCGCGCCGGTGCCGGGGCGCTTCGAGGTGGTGGCTCCGGGTGGGCCTTTCACGGTGGTGGTGGACTATGCCCACACCCCCGAAGGCCTGCGCAGCGCCCTGCGAAGCGCCCGTCAGCTGGCCGGCACCGGTCGGGTGGTGTGCATGTTCGGTTGTGGGGGAGAACGTGATCGGGCCAAGCGCCCGGCCATGGGTGCGGTGGCCGCCGCCGATGCCGATGTGGTCGTGATTACCTCGGACAACCCCCGGGGGGAGGAGCCCAGGTCCATCATCGACGACATCCTGACCGGAGCGCACGGGAGCGCCGAGGTGGTGGTGGAGCTCGAGCGACGCGCCGCCATCGGCCGGGCTCTGGATCTGGCCCGTGGCGGTGACGTCGTGCTGCTGGCCGGCAAGGGCCATGAGCAGGCCATCGAGGCCGGCGGCCGGTTTCTCCCCTTTGATGACCGGGTGGAGGCGGCCGCCGCCCTGGCCGAGCGCGGGCAGGGGGCGAGCGAGCCGTGATCAGCCTCATGGCATCGGGTGGTCTGGCCCTGTGGGTGGCCGGGCTCGGGACGCCGCTGCTCATCCACTGGCTGCTGCGCCGCCGCATCGGACAACAAATCCGCTCCGACGGCCCGTTCATGCACCATGCCAAGGCGGGCACTCCCACCATGGGTGGGGTGGCCATTATCGGCGCCGCCCTCGGCGGGTATCTCCTCAGCCACATCGGCACCCACGTGGCCTTCAGCCGGCCCGGCGTCCTCGTGGTGCTGGCCACGGTGTCGGCCGGGATCGTCGGGCTCGTGGACGACTGGATCAAGGTCCGTCACAGGCGGAGCCTCGGGCTCAACAAACGGGGCAAGTTCGGAGCATTGACGGTAATCGCCGTGGGCTTCGCCTTGGCTTCGGAACACTGGGCCGGGGTGAACACCCATCTGTCCTTCACCCGTTGGGACTCCTTCGGCCTCGAGCTCGGCACCGTCGGATGGGTGCTGTGGGCCGTGCTGGTCATGGTGGGCACTGCCAATGCCGTCAATCTGACCGACGGCCTCGACGGCTTGGCGTCGGGATCGGCCACCTTTTGCTTCGCCTGTTTGGCGGTGATCGGCTACTGGCAATTCCGCCACCTCTCGCTGTACCACGTGGAGTCGGCGCTCGACTTGGCCTTGGCCGCCGTGGCGCTGGCCGGGGCTTGTCTCGGGTTCTTATGGTGGAATGCGGCGCCGGCCCGGATCTTCATGGGTGATACCGGTTCTCTGGCCATTGGCACCGGCCTGGCCGCCCTCTGTCTGCAGATGAACCTGCAGTTGCTCTTACCCGTCATCGGCGGCCTGTTCGTGATCGTGACGTTGTCGGTGGTCATCCAGGTGGTGAGCTTTCGCGTCTTCCATCGGCGCGTGTTCCGCATGGCGCCCATCCACCACCACTTCGAGCTGGCGGGGTGGCCCGAGACGACCGTCATCATCAGGTTCTGGATCCTCGGCGGCCTGTTCGCTGCCTTCGGCCTCGGCTTGTTCTATGCCGACTTCCTGGCCGCCACGGCTCACTGAGGTAGCGGGTGCCCCGCCGGCGGGTCCTGGTCTACGGCCTCGGTGTAAGCGGCGAGGCTGCCATCCGGCACCTGCTCGCCGACGGCGTGGAGGTGGTGGCAGCTGACGACGACCCGGCCGAGCCTGCCCGGCGCAGGGCCCGTGAACTCGGGGTGGAACTTGTGGTGGCTCCCGACGCCCCGACCCTGGCGCTTCTGGCCGACGAGTTCGACGAGGTGGTGGTGAGCC
>Ga0307374_10004282_pt1 | contig 23804 bp, 31 predicted proteins | sample OX3MG_FD_202532 | JGI IMG/M metagenome (GOLD analysis project Ga0307374, IMG submission 202532) | Soil microbial communities from Risofladan, Vaasa, Finland - OX-3 | ecosystem: Environmental > Terrestrial > Soil > Coastal area > Acid sulfate soil | place: Finland: Risofladan, Vaasa | collected... | reverse complement strand
ACCGAAAAAGGATACCGGTACCTTTGCGTTAGCAGAAGCAGGCTCAAAGACTACCAAACAGTACCTGGCAGGCTTACTGTGTTGATGGACACCAAATCAAAAAAAACCATCAGGCTAAAGCAAGTTATCGCTCAAACAAATACTGACTATTACCTGGAAGTGAAAAGTCCTGACAAAGCCATGAAAGAAGCGGGTATGATAAATCAATTTGAAAAAAGATTTGAAGAACAATTACAAAAAATATATACTGCTATTCATAAAAAAGGAGGCGTTAAAAATTTGGATAAAGTCCATCAGCGCATTGGCAGGGCAAAAGAAAAATATCCTTCTGTGGGCCAGTATTACCTCATTGAAGTAACTGCAGATAAAAAAACAAACCAGACAATAGAAATGACCTGGGAAAAAGACCATACAAAATATGACGACAAAATAGAAAGCCAGGGAATTTATTTTTTACGAACTAATATGAGCATAACTGATGAAGTAGTTGTTTGGGACATTTACAATACGATAAGAGAAATAGAAAATGCGTTCAGGACTCTGAAGACTGACCTTGACCTGCGACCGATATATCACAAGAGCGATAAGGCAACAATGGCTCATTTGCACCTGGGAATTTTAGCCTATTGGTTAGTCAATACCGTAAGGTATCAGTTAAAAAACAATAACATCAACAGTTGTTGGTCGGAAATCGTAAGGATAGGCAATACGCAAAAAATGATTACCACCACCGGCACCAACACCTTCAATAAAACAATAGAAACCAGAAAATGTTCTGAACCAGAGGAAAAACTAAAAGCCATTTATGATATCCTAAAAAGCAAATACAAACCTTTTACAAAACGAAAATCTGTAGTACACAAACCGGAACTAAAAAAAATTGAAACTCAACAACAACGCCTACTTTTGTCCGGATAGCTGCAATGTGGGTTAAATTTTAGAAAGGAACACTCACGAAGGCTCAACTCAACTGTTAATTTTCCATGAAAAATATAGATTCCTTAAAGGAATTAAATCGGCAGGGCATGAAAGTTGGTATTTATTATATTAGAAATATAATATTATTCAACTCTTAATGCATGCCTATTATGAAAAATATAAATAAGCTCTTTATGGCATTATTAATTACCATTTTTACGGTAATTAATGCCAATGCGCAGGTTAGTCTTTCTATAAGAATTGGCCCTCCACCCTTACCCGTTTATGAGCAACCGTATTGCCCCGGCCCCGGCTATCTCTGGATACCTGGTTATTGGGCTTATAGTGATGGCGGCTATTATTGGGTACCCGGTTATTGGGCACTACCTCCCGAAATCGGCTTTTATTGGACTCCCGGTTATTGCGATTACTCAGGCCCTTATTACAGGTGGCACGCTGGTTATTGGGGACGAACCGTAGGCTACTACGGCGGAATAGATTATGGGTATGGTTATGGTGGCCGTGGTTATTATGGCGGTAGATGGAATGGAAGAACCTTCATGTATAATACAGTCGTTACAAGAGTAAATACTTCTGTTGTTCATAATACTTATGTTAACAGAACAGTGGTAACTGAAAATACTATTGTTAATAACAAAAGGGCCAGTTTTAACGGACGGGGCGGAGTATCCGTAAAACCCACCCGTCAGGAACTGGCAGCAGCAAGAGAAACTCACTTAAAGCCAACAGCCGTCCAGGTATCGCATCGGGATGCTGCCAAAGCTGACAGGCGTCAATTTGCCTCAGTGAATAAGGGACGTCCGGCAACGTTGGTACAGCAAAAAGCTATAAACAACCATCATGCTGCAACACCTAAAAACCGGGTGAAACAAAATGCTAATGCGCATCGTACCATTACAAATAGAAAATCCAATATTACTAATAATAGAAAATCAAGTATCCCACAAAAGACTATCACCAGACGGAATACGGAAAAGAGGAACCAGGTTGATTTAAGACAGCAACCCGCAAATACCGTAAATGAAAGAAAACAATCCGTGGCTAAGCAAAAAGATGCTAACCAAATGAATACTAATAATGAAAGAAGAATAGCGATACGGAATCAGCAGCCACATGTGCGCCAATTAAGAAACCCGCCTCCGCCGCCCCGACCAGAACATGCACCCCGGCGTGATGACAATAAGGAAAGACATTAGCGGTTGCGATTTTGAAAATATTTCCTTCTATAAAAGAATGAGGGAAATATGCTCCTTTTTGGCGTACTCCGCCATGGTTTGTATTTCACGAACTTCCGCCATGGTTTGTGTCTCACGAACCACATTAATTTTATTTCGTTTGTCCGTAAGTGTTATGTTATCTGCCAAAACCTGGGGAGGTTGATGCAAGGGAATAAATTCCCATGTTACAAAATCGGTCGTGCCGATGGCACTTGCATCTCGCCGTGATTTGCTTGTCCGCTATGATTTGTGTCTCACGAACCACATTAATTTTATTTCTTACGCCATGGTTTGTGTCTCTATTGAACTTTGATTAGGGAAGAACTGTTTCTTGTGCCACGAACCTGGGGCATAGGTTTGCCAAAGAAACAGACGGCATTAATTTTTTACCGGATGATAATCCTTCCACAACCATTCCAATGCTTCAGGCAGCGTTTGCCGTTTCACTTTGCTATCTACATGCCCGGCATTTCGGGCAAAAACAAACTGGTAATGATAGCCTTTTGCTGCAAGAACCTTTGCCATTTTTTCATTAGCCACCACCCAATCATGCATGTTGTCGCGCATGATATTCGGATTGAACAGGTCACGATCACCCACTTCCATCCAAATGCGCAATGGCTTAGCGGGGCTATCCGGAATAAGGTGTTCATGAAATTCCCAGGCGCCGTGGGGTGTTTCGGGGTTATAGGGCCACTGCTGATTCACATAGGTACCCGAATACGTGAGCACACGATGATATAATTCCGGGTAATACCACGCCATGATGAGGGCGCATGAACCTCCGGAACTGCCACCCATGGTGGCACGGCCTTCAGGATCTTTGGTAAGTTTCACCTGGCATTTACTTTCCACCAGCGGCAACACTTCCTGTTCCACGAACTCAGCATAAGTACCCGACATGGCATCGTATTCCAATCCGCGTTCACTGCCCTGGGCATCTCCACTCCCATTTCCGATGGAGATAGCAATCATTACGGGCACCTTGCCTTCAGCAATCAGGTTATCAAGTGCCGTGAACAACGCATGGTCGGGCCCATCAGTACCTACAATGAAGGGTGCCATGGTACCGGCAACGTATTGTTTTGGCACATACACTTCTACGTGGCGGGTATAGGGAGCCGGGTGGCTGGTAGTCACTATTAACTTAGCCGGGTTTGTGGGATCCGGCGTGCCAAAGGTATTGGGCTCGCGGGCGATGCCGGGGTATATTTTACTGTCCTGCGAATTCATATTGAATTGATACACTCTTCCCTGCGGCACATTTGCCTGTACCATCATTTCCGGTGCGGGCTTGTGAGTAGGGCCAATGATAAAATTTCCATCGGTTTCCGGGGAAGGGTTTGTGCAATCGGGTAACTCAGTGGCCGAAACATAACCCGGTGTATGCGGATCCCGGGTAGGTGGTGGCTGCCATACAGGGCTTGACTGTTTTGGGTTTTTAACCTGGGCCATCACCGGATTCCCAATCCACAACAATTGAAGAAGCACAGCCGGCAGCAAGGCGCCAGGGATTATTTTAGCAATCTCCATGAAAGTATTTTTAAGTGTTGGAGGAATTGTGTTCTTTCTTTTGTTGATTAATAAAGATACATAAACGATACCACTTTCACTTAGGCATTATATTGTATCGCTCTGTGTGGAAGATAGGCTCACACACCACCCAGGGACTGGTTTGGAGGGTATTGGCGTTTTCAATTGAGCGTTGGCATGAAGTTGGTTGGCGATAAACCCACGCGGCTAACTCAGGCACAAGCGTGGCTAACTCACATGGCTAAGCGACAATGCTTGCGCCATTTTGGGGTACCTTTTCGACATGTCTTCGGTCGGTTTATTTTCGTTCAGCTTCTTTACACGTACCTGATGTCTTTACAGACACCTTTTGCCTGAACGTTCAGCACCGCAATTTTTGATTGCAGCACCTTCAGGTGGTCTGCATACTCCGTCTGTACAGCGTATGCGGTAGGCCTGCTACCATCTTTTATACAACATTGAAAAGAACTATCTATTCTTCTCATTCGTGACACACCCGCATCGGATGAAATCGCCCGATTGTAATGTTAGCCAATTATTAATTCAATCAATCCTTAATCGCCAAATCAGGTTTATAAATACAGTAAAGCAATAAATAAATTGATTTCTTATTTTCCGGTAAAATTAAAAATCACGGGCGAATACCTGCGCTAAGAATCAAACTTTAACCTGGCGCCAGTTGTAGTATTCTAATCCCTAATTATAACTTTTGATTTTTTACTCTATAGAACCGGCTAATTTTTATATTTTTATATTGCCAATTTATATATGAGCAGAATCTCTTTTTTTACTATAACAGCTTTTTTTTGCAACCTGTTGCTGCTGATGCAATCGTGTAAAAAAGAGTACAGTTATGAAGGCGGCAATACTTCCTCAGTTGCCTCAGGGTCGTTGCAGGATTCTTTGGGTAACTGTAAACTGATAGAAGTGAAAGGAAGCTACCAGCCCGGCATTGCCCTTACAGGTGATAATTATATAAATGTTCAGGTAAACATTACCGAAACAGGCGCTTACCATATTTTTACAGATACAGTAAACGGCTTTTACTTTACAGCCTCAGGCTTTACGGGAACCAATGGGTTACAAACTATTCAATTAAAAGCTTACGGCCAACCCCTGGTGGCAACCTCAGAGAATTTTAACGTCCACTTTAATGAAAACTTGTGTGAATTTAACATACCGCAGGATTCAGCATTATTTACTTTTGCCGGGGCTTGTGGTTCAGCAATCGTTAACGGAATTTATAACATTGCCACACCACTTGATGAATCTGATACCGTAAACATTTTGATGAATGTAACCAGGCCCGGTCCGTTTACAATACAAACACTAACAGTGACGGGTATGCTATTTTATGCCGCCGGCAATTTTTCGCATACCGGCAATTATATTGTTACGCTTAAAGGAAGCGGCATACCAACAGTTACGGGTAACATCACAGTACCAATAACAGTTGCAGGTACCAGTTGCAGCTTTAATATCACCGTAGGCGACGATACTACTTCCGGAAATCTATATTGGCAATTTATGGCCGATGGTATCGAACACAAAGGAGTATTAGATAGCGCCATCGTGAGCATTGTACATAATGATTTATATACTGCCAATAAAATTTATGAGCTTATAGATTATGGCGATCCATACACACCTAAAGGCGCCCCAATAAGTTTTGAAATAGACCTTGCCCGAAATAACAAGTTTCTGACTGCCGGCACTTATACACCTGGTTTCATGGGCAGCCGTGACTTTGTGGGAGATGTAGAACATGTCGATACCACAGGCAATTTATCCTCCTCTACTACTATGCCTTCTTTTACAATTATTGTAACCAGCCTCGACACAATTGCGAGGCGTGTGGAAGGCACTTTCAGCGGCCCTGTAATAGACGAATTCGGGAAAACACACACTATAAAAGAAGGCGCTTTCCAAACGTATTTTAAAAAGTAAATTAGAATTGTCACTGTGTTGGCAAGCATCAAACTTCAATCTGGCGCCAGTTGTAGGTTTTTTAATTTTTCTTCCCTTCCACAATCCCCACCTCCTCCTCACTCAATCCATACAACTCAATAACCAGTTGATTGATTTTTTCATCTGTATATTTTATTCTTGCTTGCTCACTACAATTCCTTTTTGACAGATTTAAATCTGGGAGGTAGAATCTTATAAACATCATACAATCCGAATACAAGTAAGAGTAAAGAAAAAGGAAGTACAGTATAACCGGTTGTTTTATCAATCCCTTTAAATGACATATAAGTTAAAAGGGATAAAAATAAAAAATGAATTAATATTCCGACTATTAATAAAATTGATATTTTATAATTCAATTGTTTTATATTCCATATCCCTGTTTTTATTAAATAATATAAATAGCAAGCAGAGAATATTGCAACTATAATTATTGCAAGTATATTAATGATAATATCTTTTTCTTTAGAAAGTTGTATAAAAGCACTTGTACAAACACCAGCAAAAATTAGCAATGCTACAATGAATTTTAATATTCCAAATACTTTGGCCATTTTTTGCAGTTATGTTTTTTCAATAATTTTTATTTCCTCCTCACTCAATCCATATAATTCAAAAACCAGTTGATTGATTTTTTCATCCGTATTTTTTCTTGCTTCCTTTTGTCTGAATCGGGATTTTCAGGAATAAAGGATTTTAGGATTTATTGACACTATTAGTAACCGAAATGCCGGTTAGGTGAAATTTTTAATTTACTTCTTCCTGATTCGCAATTTATTTTTTATTTGAGACTGAAAAGGCATTAAGCAATTCTTCTGAATGTGTGTTTAAAGCTATTAATACAAGCCGCTTTTTCTCTTCAATATCAATATCTCCCAATCTTAAAAGCATTGCACCATTATGTGAGGAATTTCGAAAAACAAGCTCGTCGCCAAAATCTTTGTCTTCAGTTATAATATATGCACCTTTTTCTGCTGCAAATTGAATAATGTCTGTATCTTCTGTTCCGGGCATCATTTCCTGAATACAGAATATGTTGAAATCCGCTTCCATTAAAGCCTCACTGATTCTTGCATCAGTACTTTCATCCACTATGATTAAAGGAAATTTATTCAACATCTATCAGGATTTCATTTCTCACAGATGCGGCGCCATAAGAAATGCAGGCAAGAATCGCTTCTTTGTTTAAAAAAGGATAAGCTTTTAAAAGTTCTTCAATACTTTCGCCCGCGTCTATTTTTTCCAAAATAAGATCAACTCCGACCCGCGTACCTTTTATCACAGCCTTACCGCCGAGCACGCCTGACTTTTGTTCAATATAATCAGTAATCATAAAAAAATTTATTTAAAGTTAAAGATAAAATGAATACAGTTTTGCAAATGAAATTATCCCTATTTCCTCCTCACTCAATCTATACAACTAACTACAACCTCGTGCCACACGGGAAGATCATTTCGAGGCGCATAGATAAACATTAAGCTCAGAAGAATTTCATGCGCCGTGCTTGCCCGAATAGCGCAGCGGGTGGGGCAATCTCATGAATCGGAGGAAGATGATCAACTTAAGACACTGTGAACTTTTTTAGGACGAGTCAAAGGGAACACCCAGCAGGGGCTGAACAAAAAAAGTTTTTTTAGGAGAGGACAGACAGACAACAGACAGACAGACAACAATCAGCATTTTTGATGATCATTATCATTATTATTACAATTGACAAAAATTAATTTGTGTAGTATCTGAAATATAATTAGAGGATTTTTTTATTTATAACCATTAAAAAAATAACATTAAAAAGCAAATAATGATACCCCCTTTTTTGGTATTACTTTTCGGCTCAACCCGGCTTTCAGCTCAAAACAAAGATTCATTAATAACCCTGCCAACAATAACTGTTACTTCCGGCACGGTGGTTTCTATGGAAGTGGACAAGGCTTTTAAAAAAACATTCCCCGATGCCCAAAATCTTAAATGGTACATGTTGGACAAAAATTACCTGGCCAAATTCATTGAGAAAGATCTGAAACAACAGAACGGCATTACAACGTTTGAATAAATTAAACGAAGGGCTATTGTTGTTGGCAAAGATTGAAAACAATCAATATGAAACAACAGGGAAAGTAAGACTGGCAGAAATAACTAAAAAATATGTATACCTTTTTGCTGAATTTATAAAAGAAAAGCAACTGACCATTGAAACCAATTACCAGGGCGAATTTATGATCAGCCTTCATCCCGTACTTGCCGGTTCACTCATAAGCAACCTGCTCGGCAATGCAATTAAATATAATTATACCGGTGGCATGATTCAGATATCAGTCTCTGAAAACCACTTTCATATAAGCAATACCAGTTTGCTGAAGCCAATACCCTCAGAAAAATTATTTAAGCGGCTGAAGAATTCAAAAGAAAGCCTGGAATCTTCAAACGGCCTCGGATTAGCGATCGTTAAAAAGATTGCCGATGTAAATAACCTCCGAATCACTTATCGCGCTGAAAAAGGGCTGCACAGTTTTGACATTGTTAACTGAGCCTGGAGACCGGCTCCAGCATAAATCGGCGTTTCTGGTTAATTAATTTGCTGCTTAGCTGATATGCTAATGTGCTGATGTGGGAGAAGTTCAAAATTCGACATTAAAAAATGAGGGTACAGTTATTATAAGGAATAGTGTCATTTCTCTTCGTGAATCTTTGTGCCCTTTGTGGCTTTGTGAAACAGTTTTTTAAACTTTTTTTTCATCCTTCCCGGCCGCAAGAATTGTTTTTTGCATACGAAGGCCCGAAGAACAATAAGAAGCACAAAGCATAAGATGCCAAATTGCTTTTTGCCATCTGGCAAAAATAGCTTTACTGCCTTCTCTTTCCATACTTCCCAAATCTTATTTATGGACTTAGTGAATATAATAGAAGCTTACAGCAAAGTCTTTTCACTTTCCCACTGAGAAAAATTTGCATTTCGCATAAAATAATTTTAGCTTAGCTTTCAGTAATCAAATCATTCCCGTCCCCCTGATAATGCCGATACTATTTGGGATTTCGCCAAACTGCACCGGGGTTAACCTTCACCGAAATGTTTTTGAAGCCCGATGGGGGCTTTACTGGTTTTGCGTGCGCACCTTTTAAAAATTATTAAAGAGATGACTGTTTAAAAAAAATCACTTTACGACAGCAAGTTTACCATGCAATTAAAAAAAGAAAAGATTGATTTAAATAAAAGTTCACCGAAAACGATCGTTGGTTTTATAACACCCTTCTGCATAACAATCTGAAAATTCAAAGCTGCAAACAGAATAAATGGAAGTTCATCATCATCCACACGTAGATTCCAATAGTCACGGCAAGAAAAGATTCAAAGAATATTTTTTGGAATTCTTAATGATCTTCCTGGCGGTTACGCTTGGCTTTTTTGCAGAAACACTTCGTGAAAAAATTTCTGAAAATTCACAGGCAAAGGAATTGGCGAAAAACTTATACAAAGAAATTTATTCAGACTCAGTTACTATTCATCAAAGAATATTGGGAAGGCTTGAAAAAGAAGATTTTATAAAATATTTTGTGCAGTACGTTCAGGACAGTGACCTGGTAAATCTTTCTCCAAACTTCTATCCCGCTTTTACTTCAACTTTTGTCAGCACCCTAACGATAGTATTTCAGCCAAAAGACGGGGTTCTGAATCAGCTTACCAATTCAGGAGCATTGCGCTATTTTAGAAGTAGCCGGCTGCAGGCAGAAATCGGTAACATCAGCATTGATATTGCTAACCTGAGAAAAGGAAACGATGAAGAAGAGGCCTTCAGGGAATCAAAAATGCATTCATTTCTTATTGCTCATTATGACTACAAATGGTTTGAAACGTTAGCGGCGATGGCACAACAAAAACTGAATAATCCATATATAGAAAGTTGGTATAAAAAGCTGGATTTATCGACGATAAAAAAACCTGAGATAATAAATGTTGCACAATTTAACCGGAAGGAAGCTGCTAATATAGCTTCTGAATACCTGGTTATTATCAGAGGATTTCGCCTGATATTATACAACCAGTATGTGAAGTCTAATCATGAGTTGCTTGAAACATTAAGAAGCGAATATCATATCAAATAATAACAAGGTAAACAAACAATGGAAGTACATCATCACCCGAACGTAGAAAAGAAAAATTTCAAAGAATATTTTTTGGAATTTATCATGATATTTCTTGCAGTAACATTGGGCTTTTTTGCAGAGAATTTAAGAGAAAAAATTACTGATGACAATACCCTGAATAATTATATGCAGTCTATAACAGCCGATCTTCAAAATGACCTTGTAATGTATGATAATGCCATTGCTTTTAATAATAAACATCTGAAAATGATAGATTCGATTATAGTCTCAGTTAGTCAACATCGAAACAATTTTGGTGAAATATATTATAATGCCCGCAATTTATCCTTAGGCACAAGCATTATAACGCCCGATTCAAAAACCTTTGATCAGATGAAAAGCAGTAATGGCTTCAGGCTCATCAGGGACCAGAAAATTTCCAATGGCATTTCGGGTTATTACCAGTGGACAAACAAGTTTAATGACTACTCTACCCAGGAATTGCAGCGGCTGGAGGATGTTTTGAATGCCAATGCCAGGGTTTTTGATGCAGTTGTTTTTTTTAAAATTTTCAAACAATTAAATGCAGGAGTAAGCGAAAGCAATATTCAATCAGGCACTCTGGCGTTGTTAAGCACTGATCCAAAAGTGATTAACATGGTTCTTATGAAATATCAATATTATTATGGTAACCTATCGTTATTAAATAAGCGAATTTCACTTGCATCTGGCGAAGCAAAACAATTACTTGAGCTGATCAAAAAAAACTATCATTGGAAGTGACAAAGGGAAAAAAATATAGGATAAGAATTCAGTTATTCCACAAAAAATTGCTTACAAAATATTAAAAAAACAATGGAAGTACATCATCACCCACACGTAGAGAAGAAAAATTTCAAGGAATATTTTTTGGAATTCTTAATGATATTCCTGGCGGTAACAATGGGATTTTTTGCGGAAAATATAAGAGAGGGCATCACCAACAGGAAGAAAGAAAAACAGTATATGGTGTTACTGGAGCAGGATCTAAAAAAAGATACAGCAGCCCTGCACTACAGCATTCGACGGTTGAATAGAGATTTCAGCAGTGAAGACAGTATCATATCGTTGTTTGCTGAAAATAAATTGAGCGAAAGAAATGACAGTACCCTCAGTTTGCTCTTCATTACTTCGGGGCTCAGTGTAGATATTGTCTTCAACGACCGGGCGGCTACACAACTAAAGAACTCAGATGCGATGAGATTGATAAGGCATAGGGATGTTGCCGAAAATATTCTTCAGTACTGGAATAATCAGATCCGCATAAACCAGATACACGACCGGTTTGAGAATCAGCGTTTGCAACATCACCAGGTAGCTTATAGAACTTTTAACTGGTACCGGGAGTATTATATAAACGCGGGAGGAAGAAGCAACGCCGTGTTGCATTCGCGACCCAAAGCTATCATCAATTCAGGGAATCTGAATGAATTTGTAAACATTGTCTCCGACCTTTATAATACCGGCAAAACTCAATATATGCCTTAACTGGAGGAACAGTTGCAACTGGCAAACAAACTTATTGGTCTCATTAAAGAAGAGTATGACTTGCCTGTTGAAACAAATGAAGATTAATTGAAAGGTAAAGCAGGGAAGCTTATTATTTTAAACATCAATGAAGAAAATGATATCATCAAATCAGGAATAACAATGGAAGTACACCATCATCCCCACGTAGAAAAGAAAAATTTCAAAGAATATTTTTTGGAATTTGTAATGATATTCCTTGCCGTAACACTTGGGTTTTTTGCAGAGAATATTCGTGAGCATCTCTCTGATAAATCAAAAGAACAGGAATTTGTTGTTTCATTGAAAGAAGATCTTATTTCTGACACTATGCAATTACATCACCTGCTTCCTTTAAGTGATACAGTTTATCAAAAACTCGACAGTCTGTATCTTTTAATGCAAGCTGCCGGAAGAGGAGAGCCTTATGATATACATAAACTTTATTACCTGAATTTCACCTACGGCTTTGGTCTTTATGTGTTTGAACCAAACAGCCGAACTATCTCGCAAATAAAAAATACAGGTGGTTTTTCACTGATAAAAAACAAACCCTGTCGGGATAGTATAACCGTATATGATAATTTCAATGAAGGTGATATAAAAATTAATGCCGCGGCTTACTACGATTGGATGAATGATTTAGATAAAATGTCTCAAAAAATATTTTATTATGACCAGGTCAAAACATTTGCTTCCAGCTTTAATCAGTACAACTTCTTATTAAACGATTCCCTGCAATTAAAATTGGTAAATAGTAATAAGCTGCTTTTAACCGAATATGCAAATAAGGTAAGGTCTTTAATGATGATGTTCAATATTCTCAATGAAACGGAAAGAACACAGTTTGAACGCAGTAAAGCGCTGGTGGCTTTATTAAACAAAGCGTATCATTTAAAAGATAAATAAAATGGAAGTACATCATCACCCACACGTAGAAAAGAAAGGATTCAAAGAATATTTTTTGGAGTTCTTAATGATATTTCTGGCCGTAACGCTTGGCTTTTTTGCAGAGAGCCTGCGGGAACATTTGGTAAACCATGAAAAGGAAAGAAACTATATGGAAAGCATGATACAGGATCTCAAAAGAGATACTGCGGAAGCCACCCGGGTAATAGCTGTTCAATCAGTGATTTTCAAAAAAATGGACAGTGCTTTGAAAATACCAGTCGAAAGCCTCACGGATATCAATGTGCAGGATACATTTTATCATCATTTCGTCTATTTCTATTCCTGGATAAATGGGTTTACTCCCCACGATAATACGATCACCCAGCTAAAAAATGCCGCCGGCTTTAATGTCATTCAAAAGAAAATGATTATTGATTCTATCAACGAGCTTTATATATTTTGGGAAGGGCCATTTAAAGGTAATAGAGATATATATATTGGCAGATGGCAAAAACTGGATGAGTTTGCCATGCAGATGATTATTTTGCCCGAACCTCCCAACAATTATGAAGACCCGGTTTATACAACCTATCCTCTTCATAAAGAGCTGTTCACACGCTATGACCGTCCTTTATTGCAACAGTTGTATTCTTTTATCCGCATGGAACAAAGCGATATAGAAGTTAATATGTATGACGAAACTCAATACCGGGATCGGGCAGCACGGCTCATAAAGTTAATACAGAAAGAATATAATTTAAAAGATGATTGAAGAAGAAATACAATTGAGGCCGGAACACTGAAAGCCAGAATGAATAAGTGAATCAAAGAATGTCAAAAGAACCGACTATTGAACTAAAAACTGAAGATTGAAAACTTAAAACTCAAAATTAGAAATGGAAGTACATCATCACCCGCATTTGCCGCATGGAGAAAAAAGGAAGTTCAAAGAATATTTCCTGGAGTTCTTAATGATATTCCTTGCAGTTACGCTTGGATTTTTTGCCGAAAGCATAAGAGAGCATTTGGGCGACAGATCAAAGGAGCGGGAATATCTTTCTTCAATGGTTTCTGAACTTCAATATGATACAGCTCAGTATAGCCACTTAGTGAAAGAATTAAATTACCTGCGTCCTATTCTTGATTCTCTTTATGTAAATGCAAAAGAAGCAAAACGATTTAATTATGTATTGCAGGGCAAATGGAATACACCGGTGAATGCGCTAACAACAACGTATCAACCATCGTTAACGACTATTGAACAATTAAAAAGTTCAGGCAATTTAAGGTTGATAGATGATAAAAATATCGCCAGAAAAATAGTAGGTTATGCAGCATACGTTCAAAACAATATTTTAGAAGCAAGAACCGGTGCTATGAAAGGTGCAGCCGACAATATTTATGCCCAGGAAGATGCAATTAGCGACGAAAAAGAATTCAATAAAAAAATTGACGATAACATTCGAAATAACATTCCAATTGAAAACAGTGATTTGTATGATATGCCATTGCTTGTAAAAGACTCTGTTACTTTAAACAAACTTGCCAACAGCTTCGTAAATCTAAAAGGGAGAAACTATGGCTATTCCGATGTTCTAAACCATGCTGATACATTGGCTACACAACTTATTCAGTCAATCAACAATAAATACCATTTTTCAAATGAATGAAAAAACAAAAGAACGCTTATTTAAAATGCTAATCTATATTTTGATTGGTTTTGCGGTTGCCTATTTCTGGCACCGGATGAAACAATAAACACGTCACACCAAATAATATAAAATATGGAAGTACATCATCATCCCGATCTGCATCATAAGAAGAAGAATTTCAAAGAATATTTTTTGGAGTTCTTAATGATATTTCTTGCGGTTACGCTTGGTTTTTTTGCTGAGAATATCCGGGAATACATAAAAGACAAAACAGAAATAAAAAGCAACATGCAATCAATGGTTGCCGATCTTCAATCTGATGTAAAAATGTATAATGAAGCTATTTCAATAAATAAACTAAGTGACTGCAGAATTGATACGCTTATCTCTTTATTAAAACTTGACCGTTCAAATACTTCCCGCATATATTTCCTTGCACGTTATATCACGGCAAATAATAGTATCTACACGCCCGATACTAAAACATTTGACCAGATGAAAAGCTCAGATGCGTTAAAACTAATTGATTCTAGAAAGATAGCAGATAGCATATCTGATTACTATCAATCACTTCAGTTTTTCAATAGCCAGAGTGATTTGCAAAGGCAAAAAGTAGATGATATACACCAGGTAAATAGTCAATTATTTGATGGATATGTTTTTCAAAAAATGTTTTCGAAAGTAGAAACGAACCTTGATGTTGATATTACACAACCAGAAAATAATCCTCCTTTACTTTCTAATGATCTTAATATTATAAATAAGGTGATGGTTGCATACCATTACTTGTATGCAACTACAGAAATTAATACAAAAGCAGCTAAAGAAATCAGCCAACATGCCCTTCGGTTAATTAAACTTTTAAAGAATGAGTATCATCTTAAGTAGAACAATATTTATCAAAACCCAATAAAATCATGGAAGTACATCATCATCCCGACCTTCAACATAAAAAGAAAAATTTCAAAGAATATTTTTTGGAATTCTTAATGATATTTCTTGCTGTGACACTCGGGTTTTTTGCAGAAAGTTATAGGGAATATTTAAACAATCTTTCCAAAGAAAATGAATACATGACTGCCCTGGTTGAAGACCTTAAAAGCGATACTTCTTTTTTACAATTAAGCATTCATCAATTAATTCCTTATCATTTAAAATGGATGGATTCTACAAGAAATTTATTGCAATCAACAGAGCATTCAGGAAAGGACAGAATGCTTTATCAAGCTCTGATAATCGGTACAGCATGGACGTATGATTTTCATTTCAATCAGCGCACTTTATCGCAGTTGCACAGTGGTGGTTTTGCATTAATACGCAAAAAAGAAGCTGTAAATGCAATAAGCAGTCTGGAAGGTAATTATAAACTTTTTTTTCCCGTTATTGATGAAATGCAATCAATGCAAAACGATATTGATATTGCTTCTTATGCATTTCTTGATGGAACTACAGATTACCAGGCTGAGAAAATAGCCTTCGAAGACCCATTGTTTACTAAGCTACAATTATCAGATGTGCCAACGAAAGCTGTTGTAAACTGGCAAAACAAAAATGCAATAATGTTATACGATGACAAGTTGCACAAATACAGTTTTTATCTGAGAACAGGAATCATAGATGATTATGAAATTTTTATTAAAGAAATTACAGAAACGATGCAGGCAATACAAAAAGCATACAAGATTAAATAAAACAAATGGAAGTACATCACCATCCGGACCTTCATCATAAAAAGAAAAATTTCAAAGAATATTTTTTGGAATTTCTAATGATATTCCTTGCAGTTACGCTTGGATTTTTTGCGGAAAGTTTAAGAGAACATATTAACGATAATGAAAAAAGAGAACAATATGTTCAATCGCTTGTCGAAGATCTCGAATCTGATACGGCAAGAATGGGTGATATCATTCAATTTGATGAAGCCAAAATAACCGGGTTAAACAGCATGTATCAATGTTATGACACAGTTACCAATAATCTGAAAGCAACATCATGTATGGGCGAATTGATCAAATTCTCAAAAGTAAACAGGCCTTTCCTGTCAAATGATCGTACCGTAACACAGCTTGCCAACGCCGGCGGTTTCAGGTTGTTGGCTAAAGAGGATGCCGATAGCATTCTTGCCTATGAAAGATTGTACAAAGAAGTTCATGATTTTGAAGCTACCATTTACCAGGAAGCGCAGGATAATGTACGAAATACATTGAATGAATTGGCCAACTTTAAAGTAGTCTCACCCCTTGAGAATGTGTCATCACTTAATGGTACTGACATAGGAAGCAGCACTTTGAATGGACCGTTACTGTTTACAAATGGCCGGGTATTATTAAATAAATGGTTTAACCAGTTACAATTGTATTTAAGGGTTACAAAGGCACAAAGCATAGAGTTAAATAATTTACGGGGAAAAGCAACCCGTGTTATAGTTTTCTACAAAAACAAGCATCATCTTAAATAAAACTAATGGAAGTACATCATCACCCTAAAGTAGAAAAGAAAAATTTCAAAGAATATTTTTTGGAATTCTTAATGATATTCCTGGCAGTAACGCTGGGATTTTTTGCGGAAAATATCAGGAAAAAAATCACTAAGAAGCATAATGCAAAGGAGTATGCAAAATTGCGGTTATGATATTTAATAATAAAAGAAAATATTAAACATGAACGGTAAAACAAAACAGAGAATTATAAGTCTGCTTATTTATATAGTAGTTGGTTTTATTGCAGCCTGGTTCTGGCATAAATTGAAAAATAGTTAGAAAAGTGTAAAAAGTAAAACCAATTTTCTTCCTTTAAATTATAAAATAAAAATGGAACCTGTTGTTGCAATGACCAATATCGAAGTGGATGCTGAAAAGCATCCTAAAGAATTGTATTCGATAGCTTTTTCTTCTATGTGGGATATGTTCTCATTTTATGGAATGAAGGCTTTATTGATCGCTTATATTGTTACGCAATTGCGATTAGGCCAACCAATGGGGTATGCAATTTTAGGAACTTATGCCGCATTGGTTTTCGGATTTAGTTTTGCAGGAGGAATCGTTGCAGATAAATTTTTAGGAACCCGGAAGTCTGTTATATGGGGTAACTATCTACAAATTGCAGGTCATCTTACTTTGGCGCTTCCTTTTACACAACCCTTTTTTCTTGGATTAGCATTAATTGCCACAGGTTCAGGTTTTCGTGGTAGCAGCAGTGGTTCTCTGGTAGGCAGCTTTTATGCTAACCGAAGTGCAAGAAAAAAGGACGATGCTTATGCTATTTATTATATGTTATTCAATATTGGTGCAGCTTTAGGAGGATTGATATGTGGGTATCTTGGTCAAAATATTAACTGGCATATCGGTTTTGGTGCTGCCTGTTTTTTTATGATCCTTGGGCAAATCCAGTTTATAACAGGGGTTAAAAAAAAGCATGGGCTTCCACCCGATGTTCAAAAATTAAAAGAAAAGATTTTTCTGAACCTGCTGGATCGGGAAGTGGTAATTTATTTATTAAGCCTTGTTGTGGTTGCCCTGGTAGTATTTACCATTGAATACCCCGGCATTATGAATGTAATCATGTTGCCAATCACGGTAGTTTCGTTTGCATATATTCTATTTATTTCATTCAGGTTTACAAAGCAGGAACGATGGAAATTGTTTGCGGCGCTTACCTTGCTTTTAATTACATCTTTCTTTTGGGCAGGCTACGAGCAATGTGCAGGATCACTCAGTTTATTTGTATTGCATAATGTAAACCTGAATTTAGGAAGTATCAAACTTTCAGGGTTATCTATTAATAGTTTTGCGCCGGCAGCATGGCTGGTAATACTTACTCCCCTATCTATAAAAATATGGGAAGGGCTTCATAAACGAAATGCCAACCCCAGAACCTATTCAAAATTTATTTTGGCATTTCTGTTTTTAGCCTTTTGTTTTTTAATATTATGGGCGGGATGTTATTTCAACAGTTCTGCAGGATTAATGCCTGTATCATTATTGATACTAGCCTACCTTTTTCTGGAGATGGGTGAAATTTGTGTTGGCCCGTTATCTTATTCGCTGGCGTCAAATTTATCACCAGCGGCAATTGTAAGTACGATGGTTGGAGTGATGTACCTGTCCATTTCATTTGGCGAATATTTGGCTGGAAAATTAGGAAGTTTTATGTCGGTGCCCGATAGCATTACTGATCCTATTAAAATGATGCCCTATTTTAGTTCTGTTTTTATAAAAATTGCTGTCGGGGCTATTTTTATAGCCGTGCTTATAATGTTAATCAGCCCTTTATTAAAAAAATGGATGCAAGAGGTGAAATAAAATGTTTAGCATTGAAAGCTCTATTTATATAAAAAGACAGAAAACGAACAAATAAATAGGATTTCAAATTTCTACAAACCAAAAAATATTATGGAAGTACATCATCACCCACAAGTAGAAAAAAAAGGATTTAAGGAATATTTTCTGGAGTTTTTAATGATATTTCTTGCAGTAACGCTTGGTTTCTTTGCAGAGAATATAAGAGAACATTACACCGAAAAAAAGAATACAAAGGAATATCTTGAAACTTACGGGGATGAATTATTGCAGCAGCAAAGCCAGTTTAATGCTTATAAAAAGATTTGTCAAAACAAAGTAATTGTGTGCGACAGTATTAAGATGATTTTTTTCAATCACGAAGAAAATAAAAAAATAAATGTGCTGGAAAGGCTGCTGGTGCCCGGCATTAAACTTATTAGCATTTCTTTCAGTACATCTTCTTACGACCAGATTGTAAATTCCGGGGCATTGCGATATATTAATAATATTGATTTGCGTGATAGCATGGCTGCATACAAAGGATTGATTGAGAAAACCAAAGATTATAATGCGCACATTATTCAAAGCATGATAAACAATATATTTGAACTGGGCAAACTGGAAGACCTGCATGATTTAATTTCTACAGACACCAGCCAGTCTTATAATATGACAGGCCATGTTCCCAATATTAAACCTTTTACAGATCTATCGGAAGAGCAGCGAAACTTCATCGTGGGGTTTTATGAAGGATATGTTGTTCAGGCGCAGTCCGACCTGATGGTAATAAGAAACCTAACTGCATCCAATCAAAATTTACTTAAAATGGTAAATGCACAACTTGACAAATAAAACAAAACATGGAAGTACATCATCACCCACACGTAGAAAAGAAAAATTTCAAAGAATATTTTTTGGAATTTTTAATGATATTTCTTGCGGTAACGCTTGGCTTTTTTGCAGAAAGCTATCGTGAACATCTGGTAGCAAAAGAAACAGAAAAGCAAAATATAGAAAGCCTGTTAAATTGTTTAGCGAGTGATACCACCCAGTTAGAACGTGTCATTAATGCAAACATAAAAGTAGTTAGCCACCTGGATAGTTTGGTACAGATGCGTAATGTAGATTTAAGCATTGCGGAAAATAAAAGAAATTTTTTAACTCATGCTGTGGTAGGCTTTAGTGAAGACATATATTTTAATACCAACGACGCAGCATTGCAACAGCTAAAATCATCTGGAACACTTCGCCTGATAAGGCAAAGTGTAGTAGATAGCATCTATAAATATGAATTATTGAACAAAACGACTGTTGCTCAACAGTCGGACTCATACTGGCTTTTTCGTATAGGATTTACTGATTTTAAAAAAGCTGTTGACCTCTTTTTTTATAATGATACCAGTGTGATGAAATATTCTTTTGGATATTACTATAACGATGTGCAGTTTAAAAATATAGATGCCATTTCTATAAGTAAGGATAAAGTGAATATTTTATTTGGTGATGCGGCTACAATGTCGGGTCCACTGGGTGCTTATATTCAACTTATGGAGGAGGAATTGGCTTATGGAAAGAATTTAATTGCTTTTTTGAAAAATGAATATGGTTTGGAATAATGAATGTGAAATCTGGGTTAGTGAAATTAGAATTGATAAAATTAGTTGGTTTACTATAATAAGATGGATTCAAAAACTAAATATTAAAACAAAATGGAAGTACATCACCACCCCCATGTTGAAAAGAAAAATTTCAAAGAATATTTTTTCGAATTCTTAATGATTTTTCTTGCGGTAACGCTGGGTTTTATAGCAGAGAATATCCGTGAACATATTACTGAAACAAAGAGTGCACATCAATATCTTCATTCTTTCAGGAATGACTTGTTGCAAAATCAAATACAGATAAAAAAATACGATAGCCTTTTTACTCATGAATTACCTGTTTACGATAGTATCGTTACTATTTTCTACGAAAAAACTGAAAATAAAAACCTGCCTCTGTTAGGCCGGTTACTGCTGTATGGACAAGTAAATCGGGTTATTACAATTAGCACGCCTACTTATCAACAATTGATAAGTTCAGGAAGTATGCGTTATCTCAATAATGCCGCTTTGAAAGAGAGCATGGCAAATTACGAGGAGAGTATAAATTCTTTGGTTAATTATAACGACCGGATTATCTCAACTTTAGACAATCAATTGGAAGATGTTTCTAAAATTGAAGATATGCATGATTTCTGGAACGTGCATAAAAACCCGAATAGTTATGGCTACACCCCTGATATGCAACCTTTCAATTTAACGAAGAAGGAAAGAAATTTTATTATCGAATACAATAAATTATTTTCTGTACAGGCAATTTCTGACTTAAGACATCTTAAAACTCTGATAAGAATGAATGATGCGCTTGTAAAACTGATTAATAAAGAACTTAACTAAATAATCAAATGGAGGTACATCATCATCCGCAGATTGAAAAGAAAAACTTCAAGGAATATTTTTTGGAATTCTTAATGATATTTCTTGCGGTAACGCTGGGTTTTTTTGCAGAGAATATTAGAGAGAAAATATCTAACAAAGCAGTAGAAAAAGAATATATGGAAAGTCTCGTGCCTGACCTGAAAGCAGATACTTCGGCAATTTCCCAGGCGATAGATGAATGGTCATCAGCAAATAATGATGTGGCTATTATTCAGCAATCGCTAAAGGCACGTCCTGTGGACGTAAAAAACTTTTATAAATCGTTGTCAAAAGATTTCTGGCATTTCGACCTGTTTAAATATGATAACAAAACGGTGGAAGAATTGAAAAGTTCCGGAAATTTTCGTTTGATCAGGGACAAGAAAATTGAAAACCGGGTTATGTCATTCGATCTTGATATGAAGTACCTATTGACACAGGAAAAGGATGTTAAAGACCTGATGAATGTGTCTAAACAGGCTGAAGAAAAAATTGCTGACTATTCCCAAATTCGATTTCGAAATTTTAATAACGATTCATCCTATAGCCTGCTGAATAATGACCCGAAGCTCATTGGAGAATATTATAACAAACTTCTCGCCTTTAATAAACTGGCTGTTTACCATGAATTTTTATTCAGGCAAATACAGGTAAAAGCAAAAAATCTTTTACAAACAATTCAAAAAGAATATCAGTAATGAAATCACTTAAAATCGTTTTTTTTCTTTTGCTGCTGGCCGTCCAGTTTGCCAAAGCCCAGGACACTACGATAGTAGTATCTTCCAACATGTTTGATAAATTTAGCGATCAGCTATCCTTAGCCAACGATAATGCATGGTTATTCAGGCCGGGCAACGATTCCAACTGGGCGCGGCCGGATATTGATACTGCAGGATGGATAAAAATGAACCAAACAACTGACTTAAAAAAATATGCAGATAAAAATGGCAGGGTGGAAGGTTGGTTCCGCATAAAGCTAAAATTTGATAGCTCGCTGCTGCATAAAGTATTATGGATAGATTTTGCCAATTGGGTGGCAACACAATTTTATATCGACGGCAAACTGATGGCAACAAGAGGCAACACCGGCGATAATGGGAAACCCTTCGAGGAATATAATGATGATCATGATCCGCTTGTTATTACTTTTAATAGTGACACGGCACAAAGTTTTGCTATTCACTTTGCAGGTTACCTTTCTCCTTTTCCTCCACATGATCTAAAATATAAATTGAACGCAACTGATTTATTTATCATTGATGGCCCCAATCCTTTAACGAATATATCAAAGTCCATTGCAGTTATTTACTCATTTTTTAATACCTGGTTCGTTACTTGTGCAGTATTGAGCCTGTTATTTTGGTTGTTGGCTTTTCAAAACCGCCGGGAAAAAAACCTCGTCCTGATAGCGCTTTGTACAAGTTTCTATACACTCTTGAGTTTTGCCCAGGTAAATACTGTTGCCATTGGCGTGGCCCATTACTTATCATTTTATATTTATGGTAAAATTGTTAATATTTCTCTGATCTTAATATTGCTTACTATTCCGGTACTCTTGATCAGAATTTTTAAAAGAAGGCTCAGTCGTAAACTAATCTTGTTCCTGGTTGCCTTATTCCTTTTATGGTTTTTGCCATTCTTCTTTGACATTTCAAAAACAATGATGTCGATAATTCTAATAGTACTTATTTCCTCATTAAGTTTTTCCATATATTATATAATCAGTTCATGGAAAAAACTGCGTGGAGCACAGTGGGCCATCGTGGTGGGGTTGTTCTTTTCCCTTTTCATGCTTTGTCTCTTATTTATATTTATATATATTAAGATATCAGGTACCCCAGATTACTACCAGTTATATACACTTTTATCATGCTTTGTTCTCTCATTTCCGATCTCATTACTAGTATATGTATCTATACGGTTTAAAGAAATAATACAGGAGGTGAGGTTAAACGCGGACAAGGTGGTGCAGCTTTCAGAGGAAAAAAGAGTGCAAGCAGAAAACCAGCAACAAATTCTACAGGAAGAAGTGAACAGGCAAACGGCAGAGATACGCCACACGCTGGACAATTTAAAAGCTACGCAAAAACAACTCATTCAATCTGAAAAAATGGCTTCGCTGGGTGAACTCACTGCTGGCATAGCGCATGAGATACAAAACCCGTTGAACTTTGTAAATAATTTTTCTGAAGTGAACAGGGAAATGATTGCGGAGATGAAAGAAGAAATTGCCAAAGGTAATTATGACGAAGTAAAATTGCTTGCAGATGATATTGAAGCTAATGAAGGAAAAATCATCCATCATGGAAAGCGTGCCGATGCTATAGTAAAAGGAATGTTACAACATTCGAGAGCCAGCTCAGGCAAAAAAGAGCCAACTGATATTAATGCTTTGTGTGATGAATACCTGCGCCTGTCCTACCACGGTATGAGAGCAAGAGACAAAGAATTCAATGCTGAGTTTAAAACCGATTTCGATGAGAGCATCGGAAAAATAAATATCGTTCCGCAGGATATTGGTAGAGTTTTACTCAATCTTTTTAATAATGCATTTTATGCAGTAAACGAACAAAAAAGCAAGAATCTTATTTCGTACAAACCCCTGGTTTCAGTAACTACCAAGAAATCAGGAAATAGTGTATTGGTTACCGTTAGTGATAATGGAAACGGCATTCCTCAAAATATTGTAGATAAAATATTTCAACCATTTTTTACTACAAAACCGACAGGATCAGGAACGGGGTTGGGATTGAGCTTGACTTATGATATTGTGGTAAAAGGACATGGCGCAACGATTACAGCGGAAAGCAAGGAAAATGAGTTTACTGAATTCACCATCACTTTACCAATAAATTTAGATATGTGAAAAAACTGTACATTTTTGGGCTTCTGTTACTGATTGTCGCGGTAAAAACCTCCGCGCAAAACGGGCCAGTTTTTAATTTAAATAAGCTATCCAATCAGGATACTTTGCTCAGCGGCTGGAAATTCCATCCGGGTGATAACCCGCAATGGGCAAAACCAGATTTTGATGACAGCCATTGGCAACTTGCTGACCCCGGGACTGACATTACAAAATTCGATAAGCCCTTTACTGCTCATACGCTGTTGCATAGTTTTGCCACGCACCTTCTTAATATGGGCACCAATCTGCATGTCATAAAAACCTTGCTGGGCCATAGTAAGCTGGAAACAACCATGGTGTATCTGCATCTGCAAAAGCATACCCAGTTAGGT
>Ga0307374_10004280_pt1 | contig 23813 bp, 26 predicted proteins | sample OX3MG_FD_202532 | JGI IMG/M metagenome (GOLD analysis project Ga0307374, IMG submission 202532) | Soil microbial communities from Risofladan, Vaasa, Finland - OX-3 | ecosystem: Environmental > Terrestrial > Soil > Coastal area > Acid sulfate soil | place: Finland: Risofladan, Vaasa | collected... | reverse complement strand
CGAACTCGAGCCGGTGGAGGGCGGGACCAGGGTGACCGAGACCTGGGACATCTCCCGCGACAAACAACGATGGATGCTGAAGCGGAACCCGGTCTCCTCGGGCGTCTCCGACGCACTGACAAAGACCTTGCAGCGTCTCGCCGACCTCACCGAGAACTGATGACGGCAGCGGCCGGTGGAAACGTCATTGACGAGAGATGGGAGCAACGCGTCCTCCCGGCTCTGTGCGAGTACACGCGGGTTCAGTGCCTCTCCCCCGCCTTCGACCCTGACTGGGCGGAGCGTGGCGCCATCATGGAAGCGGCCAGTCTGCTGAGTGAGTGGACCGTTCAGCAGGACAGCGGTCTCGCCGTCGAGGTCGTGCACCTCCCTGGTCGTACCCCGGTGCTCCTCGTCGACAACGGAGCAACCGGTGACCCCATTCTGGTGTACGGGCATATGGACAAACAGCCACCCCTTGGTGAGTGGCGCGAAGGGTTGTCACCCTTCGAGCCCGTCCGCGACGGGGACAAGCTGTACGGGCGGGGCACCGCCGACGACGGCTACTCCCTCTTTGCGGCCGTCACCGGTCTGCTGGCGGCCGACGGTGGCCGGGGCCGTGTGGTCATCCTGATTGAGGCCAGCGAAGAGAGCGGGAGTCCCGACCTGCCGGCCTATGTGGAGTTTCTCGCGCCACGACTCGGACGCCCGTCGCTGGTCATCTGTCTCGACTCAGGGGCACTGAGCTACGACCGCCTCTGGTTGACCACCTCGTTGCGCGGCAACCTGGTGGTGAGCGTGCGCATCCAGGTGCTGACCGAGGGCATCCACAGCGGCGCCGGTGGCGGCATTGTGCCCTCGTCCTTCCGGATCCTTCGGCGCATCATGTCGCGCATTGAGGACGAGACAACCGGAGAGATCCTCTTGCCCCAGCTGCGAGGACGCGGCATCCCCGACCCACAGCGGGCGAACCTGACCGCGGTCGCCGAGGAGTTTCCCGAAGGCGCGGTTCCCGCAGTGGATGGGCTACATCTCATGGGCGATACACAGGCCGACCGTCTCATCGCCAAGGCATGGTCGGCGGCTCTTGAGGTAACCGGGATGGACGGACTGCCCGCGGTCCGCGACGGCGGCAACGTCCTGCGCCCGTTCACGACCGCCAAGTTCTCCCTCCGCCTGCCGCCCGACGTCGATGCCCGCGCCGCGGCAGCGGCACTGATATCGGTCATCGCCTCCGACGAAGGCGCGCATGTGACGATCGACATGGAACCACCCGCCGACGGGTGGATCGCATCCCCCCTGCCTGATGAAATTGCGACACGACTCACGCGCGCCTCGGAGGCTTCCTTCGGCCGCACCTTCGGCGCCATGGGTGAGGGCGGCACCATTCCGTTCCTGGCGCAGCTCCAACGCGGCTTCCCCGACACGCCGATCGTGGCGACCGGTGTGCTCGGACCCCACTCCAACGCGCACGGGCCCAACGAATTCCTCCACATCCCCATGGCCAAGGCCGTGACCCACGCGGTCGCCGAACTCCTCCGGTAGCTTGCCCCCCATGGTCCCCGGAACGGCATCGTGAGCGACGCGCTCGAGGGAAAGGTCGCCCTCGTCACCGGCGGTAGCCGCGGGCTCGGGCGCGCCATGGCGCTCGGATTCGCCGAAGCCGGGGCCGATGTCATCATCGCCAGCCGAAAGCTGCAGAGCTGTGAGACGGTGGCCCGCGAAGTCGAGGCCCGCGGGCGACGGGCCCTGGCCCTGGCCTGCCACGTGGGGCACTGGGATGAGCTCGAGGGTCTCGTCGAGAACTCCTACGACGCGTTTGGACGGGTCGACGTACTGGTGAACAACGCCGGCATGTCGCTGCTGTACGAGTCACTCCCGAGCGTGACCGAGGCGGTGTGGGACAAGGTGGTCGATCTGAACCTCAAAGGGCCCTTCCGCCTGACCGCACTGGTGGGTTCCCGCATGGCGGCGGGCCCGCACGGCGGTTCGATCATCAACATCTCCAGCACCGGCTCCATCCGGCCGGCCCCGTTCATGCTTCCGTACGATGCCGCCAAGGCTGGTCTCAATGCCTTGACCGTCGGCTTTGCGCACGCCTTCGGTCCCACGGTGCGGGTCAACTGCATCATGGCGGGGCCATTCATGACCGATGTCACGGCGGCCTGGGACATCCCAGCCTTCGAAAAGGCAGCCAAGGCCACGCACGCCCTCGGTCGGGGGGGCCAACCCGACGAGATCGTCGGTGCTGCGCTCTATTTCGCGACGGACGCGTCGAGCTACACGACCGGTGCCATCCTCAGGGTGGACGGGGGTATTCCCTGATCGGCGGTCCCTTGGGCAGTCGGCCTCTTCGCGGAAGCATCCCGGCCATCACCCGCTGAGGCCGGGAGCAGCGCTGATCGTGAGCGCGCGTCAGTAATACCCACGCATCAACTCCGTCGCCCAGGCGGGTTGGTGTGTCCCGACTGGCTCGAACTCCTTCATGAAGGGCTTGACGTCCAGGACGGGTGTGCCGTCGACGGCGTCGAGCCCGCGCACGTGGAGATCCATCCCGTCGACGGCGAGCAGGCGGCAGTTGCTCACCCCGAGGCGGTTCGGCCGCATTTTGGCGCGCTGGGCGAACATGCCCACCCGGGGCCAGTCCGGGTTCCCGCGGGGATGACGTGCACCCAGCACCACGTCGCTCTCGACCACCAGGTGGAACTGAAAGACGACGCAGAGGTGCGAGAACTCCTCCAGCCCGGCGAGCGAGTCGGACCCGAATCGTTCGTCGTCCAGACGGATGACCGCGTCGACGGCACCCCAGTCGTCGTCCTTGGGCTCGGAACGCCCGCCCACCACGACACCGATGGGTTCAAGGGGGATCACGGGCATTCAAGTTAGTGTCCAGCCGTGCTCGAGTGCTGGGGCCTGCGCAAGCAATTCGGCGAGCGGATCGCGGTCGACGACGTCTCCTTCCGGGTCTCCGACAACGAGTGTTACGGCTTGCTCGGTCCGAACGGGGCGGGCAAGACGACGACGATCTCCATGCTCTGCGGTCTCATCGTCCCCGATGACGGCACGGTCACCGTCAACGGCTTCGCCGGGGGGACGCTCGACGCCAAGGGTGCACTCGGATACGTGCCGCAGGACATTGCTCTCTACCCTGATCTCTCGGCCCGGGAGAACCTTGAGTTCTTCGGTCAGCTCTACGGGCTGAAGGGCCGGCTGCTCAAGGAGCGCATCGACGACACCCTCGATCTGGTAGGCCTGTCCGAACGCGGCACCGACAAGGTCGGCACGTACTCGGGCGGTATGAAACGCCGGGCCAACATCGCGGCCGGCCTGCTCCACCACCCACAGTTGCTCGTGTTGGACGAACCGACGGTCGGCGTGGATCCCCAGAGCCGCAATGCCATCCTCGAAACGGTCGGGGCCCTGGGCATAGCTGTGCTCTACACGACGCACTACATGGAGGAGGCGGCCAAGCTGTGCGACCGGGTCGGCATCATCAACGATGGTCGCCTCATAGCCGAGGGCACTCCCGCTGAACTCATACGCGCCCACGGCGGGCACGATCGCGTGCGCCTGACCGGAGCCAGTGACGGCCTCGGGGCCATTCGTGAGACGTGCGCCAAGCTGGGTGCCGTGGTTGCGCTGCACGCGACCGATGACGGACTGGAGCTCACGACTCCCGATGGCGCGGCCATCCTCCCCGATCTGGTTGAGCTGGCCGGGCGCCTGGGCGTCCAGCTCACTGGCATTGAGGTGCTTGCTCCCGACCTCGAGGGCGTCTTCCTCGCTCTGACCGGAAAGGAGCTCCGGGACTGATCTGGCTCATCGCGGTCAACGAGCTCCGCCGCCGCCTGCGCGATCGATCCATGGTGATCACGTGCATCGTGGCCCCGGTGGTCCTGGCCGCCATCCTGGGATTCGCCTTCAGCAACGGCGCAGCCGATGATCGGGTCACCATCGCGGTGTCCGGCACATCGGCTCAAGTCCTGGGCTTCGCCGTCGCTGCAGCGCAGCTTCCGCCACAGGTGGGTGTCGATCTCGTCTCTTCGGCGTCCATTCTCCGTGGCGGCGTCGATGACGGCGTGTATTCGGCGGGTGTGATCGTCTCGGCGCGGCGGGCGAACCTGGCCGATCTCCTCATCCCGATCGCGTCCCCGGGGACCGACTCACGGGTCTTCCACATCAAGGCCCGGTCCTCGTCTCTCGTTGGCAAGGAGTGGGCTGAATCGGTCGCAGCCGCCCTGTCAAGTCAGCTGTACGCCGGCCGCGTGCACCCCGGTGAGGCTTACCCGGTTGCCGTCATTTCCCTCACGACCGACAGCCTCGGCAATGCCGGCAAGGGAGTGCTCAACTACTTCGCGCCGTCCATCGCTGTGATCTTCCTGTTCATCGGCGGGGGCCTCGGGCTGCGGTCACTCCTGCTGGAGCGTTCCGCCGGAACCCTGGTCCGGATGGCCGCGGCGCCGGTGCGCCCGAACCGGATCGTCGCCGGCAAGCTGCTCGCCATCGTCATCACCGGCTTGGTCAGCATCTTCGTCGTCTGGGGAGCGACAGCACTCGTGTTCGGAGCCGACTGGGGCGACCCATGGGGAGTGATCCTGATGTGCCTCGGCTCCGTCCTGGCCATGTGCGGTCTGGGAGTCTTCCTCACCTCGTTGGCCAAGGACCAGCAAGCCGCCTTCGGCATAGCGCTGCTCGTCGGCCTGCTCCTTGCGCTCCTCGGTGGGAACCTCTTGCCGGCCGGAGCACTCCCACCGGTCCTTCAGCGCTTGAGCCTCATCACCCCCAACGGGTGGGCGCTCGTCGGCTTCGGGCGTCTGTCGCTCCTGCACGATCGCGTGATGGGCGTGATCGGGCCGTTCGGCGTCCTCTGCCTCATCGCGGCCGTCACCGGCGGTCTGGCCCTGACCCGGGTCCGACGGATGGTCCGGCCGTGATCCCCCTCTTGCGCGTCGACCGCCGGCGAGCCATCGGCGACAAGCGCCTGGTGGCCGTGGCCTCCATCTTCCCGTTGCTCTTCATCCTCGTCACCGGACTGCTCTCGGGCAGCGCCAAAGAGCCCATCGGCCTGGTCCATCCTTCGGTGCGCTTGCTCACCCTGGCCCACCACGCCGCCGATCTCAAGGTCACGGTGGAGCCCAGTCGGGCCGCCCTGGTCGATGAAATCCTCCGCGGCCGCGTGGTCGCCGGGATCGTGGAGCTGCCATCGCCCGAAGGCTCCATCCGGGCGGACTTCCTCACCGAGTCGGCCAACATCAATGCCGTGCAGGCGCGTACCGACGTGGTCGCCCTGCTTGATCTGATGGCCGCCGAAGGCTCGCACACCTCGGTGACCGACACCACGCTGGCGCACGCGCACATCCCCCCGGCCATGAGCCCGTTCTCCTACGTGGCACCCGCCGATCTGGTGCTGTTCATGAGTATCACGCTGCTCGTGCTCTCCGCCGGTCAGGTCGAATCACGCAGCCTGGGCATGCTGCGTCGCCTGGCGGCCGCCCCGGTCAGGCAGAGCACCATCGTCGCCGCTCAGATCGTGGGGAAGCTCCTCGTTGCTGCCGCGCAAGCCGCCGGTCTCCTCCTTCTGGGCCGGGTCCTCTTCGGCGTCCACTGGGGCAACCCGGTGGCGGTCTTCCTGGTCCTCACCTTCCTGGCTCTGGCTCTCGCCGGTGCGTCGGTGCTCATCGGCATTTGGGCCCGCACCCAGGAGCAGGCCATCGCGACGGCCACGATCGTCGGGATCGCCTGCGGCATGCTCGGCGGGTGCATGTACCCGCTCAGCGTGGTCGGCAGCGCCATCCGCACCATCGGCCACGCGGTCCCCCAGGCGTGGGCGATGGACGCCTTTATCGCGCTGATCTACCACGGGGCTCGCCTCAGCACCGTGCTGCCGCAGATCTGCGTGCTCGCGCTGTTCGGGATCGTCCTGAGCGCGCTCGCCACGCGGGCCTACGCGCGAACGATGTACTCCCCGGGATGAAAACGCCGGGTGAGCCGGCGGAACTTCCACGTGTGATCGGGCCACAGCGTGGTGTTGCGGCCCCGGTGGTCGAGGTACCAGCTGCCGCATCCACCTTCCACCCAGACCGAGTGCTCCAGCTTGGACTGCAGCCGCTCGTTGTAACGACGTTGTACGGCGGGCCTCACCTCCACGGTCTGCACGCTCGGCCGGGCCAGGAACTCCAGAGCGCTCGCGACGTAATTGATGTGCGACTCAATCATGTAGATCATGGAGTTGTGGGCCAACGTGGCGTTGGGCCCGATCATCATGAAGAGATTCGGGAAGCCCGCCACCGTCGACCCGGCATAGGCCTCGACCCCATCGCTCTTCCACAGTTCAGACAGCCGCAGCCCGTCCCGGCCGACGATGTGCTCCGCGTAGGGCGGCTCGGCGGCCTCGAACCCCGTCCCCATGATCACGACGTCAACCGGGCGCGCCACCCCGTCCTGGCCCACCACCTCGTGCGCCGTGAACGACGCCACCGCCGAGTTGATCACCTCGACGTTGGGCTGGGTGAGCGAAGGGTAGTAGTCGTCGGAAAGCAGGAGGCGCTTGCATCCCGGCTCGTAGTCAGGCGTGAGCACGTCGCGCAATGCCTGGTCCGCGACCTGGGCCTTGAGATGGTCGTTGGCCCTCTTCCGTACCGCGTACTTGCGACGCCCCCCCTTGCCGATGAACACCGAGAGCAGGAATTCAAAGGTCATGTAGATGCGCAGGCGTCCCAGGCGCTGCACCACTGGCAGGTGCCGATACACGAACTTGCGTGCGGCCGAGACGGGCCGGTCACGGCGGGGGAACACCCATGGCGGGGTCCGCTGGTAGAGATACAACCGCGACACCACCGGTTGAATCTGCGGGACGAACTGGATGGCCGATGCCCCGGTTCCCACCACGCAGACGCGCTTGCCGGTCAGGTCGTAGCCGTGCTCCCAGCGGGCCGAATGAAAGACCTTGCCCCGAAACTCGTCGAGCCCGGGGAAGGCCGGGATTGACGGCTCGCTTAGGGAGCCGGTGGCCCAAATCAATACGGGCGCTTCAAAGTCCTGGCCCGCGGCCGTACGGACCTTCCACCGTTTCTCGTCCTCATGCCAGCGCGCCTCGTCGACGGCCTGGCCGTAGCGCAGGTGGCCCGACACATCGAACGCGTCGACGCAGGTGCGCATGTAGTCCCAGATCTCGGTCTGTGAGGGGAACGAACGACTCCACCGGGGATTGAGGGCGAAGGAGAATGAGTACAGGTTGGACGGCACGTCGCACGCGGCGCCCGGGTACGAGTTGTCACGCCAGGTACCGCCGAGGTCATTGCCTCTGTCGAGGACCACGAAGTCGTCAACACCCATCTGGCGTAGGCGGGTAGCCATACCGATGCCCGAGAACCCGGCGCCGACAATGATGGCCGAGTAGTTCACGGCTGGCCGCTCACGACTGCACGAAGTCGGCGACCACCCGCGCCAGCTCCTCGCCACGGTCCTCCTGCAAGAAATGCGCGGCACCGGCGATCGTCGTGTGGGACTGGCCTTTGGCCCCGGCGATCCGTTCGCGCAACGCCTTGTCGGATCCTGCGGTGATCGGATCCGAGTCGGCGAACGCGGTCAGGAACGGCCGGTCGAACGCGGCGAGTCCGACCCAGGCCGCGACATTCGCGTCATGGGCGGGATCATCGGGCGCCGACGGAACCAACATGGGGAACGCCCGCGCCCCGGCCTTGTACGACTCGTCAGGGAAGGGTGCGTCGTAGGCGGCACGCTCTTCCGGAGACAGGTCCGTGAGGCATCCACCATTGACGATCGTCCCTGTCGGGAAGACCTCCACCTCCTGGGAGAAGCGTTGCCAGGCGAAGAAGGCGTCACCCGGAGACGATTCCCCCGTCGGCAGGAACGTGTTGGCTGCCACCACGCGGGCAAAGCGATCGGGATGCTCACCCACCAACCGCAGTCCGATCAAGCCACCCCAGTCTTGGCAGACCAGCGTGATCGCGGTCAGGTCGAGCCGGTCGAACAGCAGCTCGCGCATCCACTCCACATGGCGGGCGTACGTGTAGTCGCCCCGCTCCGTTGGCTTGTCCGACCGTCCGAAACCGACGAGGTCGGGGGCCACGATCTGCAGACCGGCCGAAACAAGAACCGGGATCATTTTGCGATAGAGGTAGGACCAGGACGGCTCGCCGTGCATGAGGAGGACCACCGGCGCGTCTGCGGCGCCCTCACGGAGATAGTGGACTCGCAGCGTGCCGCCCTCGCCATCCGCCACCTCGGCATAGTGCGGTGCGTAGCTGAACCCAGGAAGGTCAGCGAAACATTCGTCTGGGGTTCGCAGTGTCTTCATTGAGGCCGGATACTACGCAGATTTCCCTGCACGCCCCCGGTGACGTCTTGATCTGGTTGCCGGAGCAGAAATGCCGGCCGTGCGCCCTCCCCCGCCGGAGCCATATCGTGGAACACACACCGCAGCAACCTCGGGGAGGGACATGAGCACCACCGAAGACCAGGAATACGACCCGTTTGCCGCCTTTGTCGACGTCGTGTCCGGGGACACACGTGATCCGTACCCCGACTTCGCAATCAGGCGGCGTGAGACGCCCGTGTGGAAGGGAAGCCTGATGCCGATGGACTTCCTGCCCGAAGGCATCGACGTCGAACCCGGATGGAACGCCTTCCGTTTTGAGGACTGCTCGCGCATCCTGCGCGACGCCAAGACGTTCACCTCGACGGGCTATGACAGCACCATCGGCATGGTGATGGGTCACATGATCCTCGGCATGGACGACCCCGAGCACAAGACACACCGCAACCTTGTAGCCCATGCCTTCCGGGAAAAGTCGTTGGCACGTTGGGAGCCCGAGTTCATCGGGCCGATCGTTGACGAACTGATCGACCGCTTCGCGGCGGACGGTGTGGCCGACCTGGTGCCCCAGCTCACCTTCGAGTTCCCGGTCCGGGTGATCGCGCGGTTGCTCGGTCTCCCCGAGGAGAACTTCCTGCAGTTCCAGCGCTGGTCGATAGAGCTCATAGGGTTGGTCGCCGACATCGATCGTGGGTTGGCCGCATCCGAATCGCTGCGGCAGTACTTCGCGGAGGTGGTGGCGCAGCGTCGGGCGCAGCCACGTGAGGACGTGATCAGTGATCTTGTGACCGCGGAGGTGGATGGCGAACAGCTCACTGACGAGGCCATCTACTCGTTCCTGCGCCTCCTCCTGCCCGCGGGAGCAGAGACCACCTACCGGTCATCGGGGAACCTGCTCTACCTGCTGCTGACCCACACCGATCAGCTCGACGCCGTGCGCAACGACCGATCCCTGCTCCCGCAGGCCATTGAGGAAGCCCTGCGCTTCGAGCCCCCACTGCTGACGATCAACCGAACGACAACCTGCGATGTGGAGTTGTCCGGCGTGACCCTTCCCGCGGGGTCGAGCATCACGCCCCAGCTCGGCTCGGCGAACCATGACGAGACGCGCTGGGAGCGGGCGGAGGAGTTCGACATCTTCCGGGCTCCAATCCCCCACATCGCCTTTGCCCATGGACCCCACATGTGCCTTGGCATGCACCTGGCCCGCTTGGAGACCAAGGTCCTGGTCAACCGTGTCCTTGACCGGCTGCCCGGTCTCGCGCTCAACCGGGGGGACAGCGACCCGCACATCCGGGGTCAAGTCTTCCGGTCCCCGACCGCGCTCCCTGTGGCCTTTACGCCGCAGCGTCGGTGAGCGACGACAGACCGAAGGACATCTTTACCGAGCCCGATGCCGATCCCGACACGCTGGCCAACCTCGGCCCACTCCGACCTCTGGCCGGGGTCTGGACGAGCGATCGTGGTCTCGACACGCATCCCGTGGCCGTTGGTGCCGAGGAGAGCACGTACGTCGAGCACTACGAGCTGCAACCGATTGACGCACAGACCAACGGCCCTCAGCTGTTCTACGGCCTGCGCTACCACACTCACATCCTGGAGGTGAGCAAGCAGGAAACGTTCCATGACCAGGTGGGGTACTGGCTCTGGGAGCCGGCCACAAACGCGGTCGTCTTCACGCTCGGCATTCCACGCGCCCAGGTGGCTATCGCTGGGGGGAGCACGTCAGCAACGTCTCGCGACTTTGAGGTCCGGGCCCGCCGTGGCCACCCCGTCTGGGGCATCTCATCGGGGCCGTTCCTGGACGAGGCCTTCCGGACACTCTCGTTCCGCCTGCACGTCACAATCGAGTCGGACATGTGCTGGTCCTACGAACAAGAGACGGTGTTGCAGGTCCAGGGGGTGCCAGAGCCCTTCGGCCACACGGATCGCAACCGGCTGACCAAGGTGGCCGAGCCCACACCGAACCCGATGGCCCTGGTATAAGGGCGACCACTCAGGTTGGCGTCAGCACCTCTGCTGAATCTCCCCGTCCCACCACAACGAACGAGACCATGGAGGGCGGGAACAACCCATGGGACACCACGCCGGGCACCGACATCAGCTTGTCCGCCAACGGCTCGGGCGAACCGACCTCGCCGAAGAAATCGGCCAAGACCCCACCGTCGGGGGTGGGCGGTGCCGCCCGAAGGACCGCCTCCGGCAAGGCGGCGAGCACGGTGTCGAGGCCGAACCGCATGAGCTCGAGTGGCACGGGAGGCGAAAGGCGCGGCACCAGCTTGTTCGAGGACACGATCACCACGAAGCGCGCGGCCGCCGCCGCCACGATCTTCTCGCGTGTGTGCGCACCGCCGCCGCCCTTGACCAACCAGTATCCCGGGTCAACCTGATCGGCCCCGTCGATGGCCACGTCAAGAGCCGCGATCCCGGTGAAGGGCACCATTCGCAGCCCGAGCGCCTCGGCCCGCTCCCGGGTCGCCGCCGAGGTGGCGACACACGTGATGTCCAGCTTGCGGCGGGCCAGGGGGGGCAGGAGAAACCCGACAGTGGATCCCGTCCCGAGCCCGACCAACATTCCGTCCTCCACGACGTCGACCGCCGCCGAGGCTGCGGCCTGCTTCTCGCGGTCCACCGCCGTTTCCACCTCCCCACCATCGCGCAACCCCACCATCTCCGGCGCGGCCGATCGAACCGGCTCGCTAGCCTCGATTCTCATGACGACCACTGAGCTCCTGGTTGATGCCTTCGAACGGGTCCGCGACGCGGTGCATCCCGCCGTCAACGGATTGTCGCCCGAGGAGCTGGCCTTCCGCCCCGACGGCGAGTCCAACTCCATCGCATGGCTGGTGTGGCACCTCACCCGCATACAGGATGACCACCTCGCCGGAGTCCACGGGGGCGAACAGGTCTGGACGGCACGCGGATGGGCCGATCGCTTCGGCCTGAGCGTCCCTGTCGACGACACGGGCTACGGGCACGGTCCTGAGGATGTGGCCAAGATCATCGCGGACGCGTCGCTGCTCCTCGGGTATTTCGAGGACGTCCACGAAGCAACGCTGGCGTATGTGCGCTCACTGGCCGAGAGCGATCTCGGCCGCGTGGTCGATCATCAATGGGATCCCCCCGTGACCATGGCTGTCCGCCTGGTCAGCGTCGTTGCCGATGACCTCCAGCACGCGGGCCAAGCCGCCTATGTCAGAGGGATCCTCCAGCGGCGGTGATCAGCCGCGCGCGACGCCTGTCGAACCCTCGGCCGTAAAGGTGAGCTGGCGCAGGTAGAGCGCCCGGCTGTGGGGGTACCCCACCGCGCCGGGAACCCAGGCATGGAAGGCGAGCCAAGAAACTCCCGACTGATCCGTGAAGACGTCCTCACCGCCTGGCCCGGCGAAAGCCTGTCCGGTCGCGAGCAGCGGTTGGGCGGACGTGTCGCCGCATGGCCCCAGCGGGCCGCGGCACGCGGCCATGCCGATGGCGTAATTGGCGCTGTTCCAGTCGTTGCCTGAGTAGAAGAGGAGATAGTGCCCGCCGTGGAGCACCAGATCGGGTGCTTCCACCACCCCTCCCTGCCACCGTTCGTCCGGTTGGAGCAGCCGGGTTGGCGCCTGGCCGACGAGCGCCGTGCCGTCGGCGCTGAGGGGCTCGGACCAGAGTGTCGCCGGTTGGCCGCCGCCGTTGGATTTCCAGACCAGGTACGGAATGCCATTCGCATCGACGAACGGAGACGGATCGATGGAACCACCAAGATCAGGCTGGCACACCAGCGGGGACGCCGAATTGTCGATAAAGGGGCCACGCGGGTCCGTCGCGGTCGCGGCCGATATGCACTGTTCGCCGCCCAGCGGGCCCGCCACCACGGCCGAGTAGTACAGGACGAGTCGCGAGCCCAAAGGCAGCACGGCTGGTGCCCAGGTCGCGTTGGGAGCGGCCCACCTCGGCAGTGTGGGCAACGCGTTGCCCACCGCCGACCAGTGGCTGAGGTCAGTCGAGTCAATGATCTGGATGTTGCCCTCCGCCGAGTTCGTTGCGTACGCGAAGGTCGTGCCGCCGTAGGGCAGGACGAAGGGATCGGGGAAGTCGAAGGGATACACGAGCCCTCCCTGCGAGCCGCCATCCGCCGTGCGGCACGCGGTGGCGACCCGCGAGATGTCCTGGGTCGCCATCGACTCGTCGTGCGACGCAATGTGCCCGAACGCATCCTTGACGCCCGCCAGGCACGTGGACAGCGTCCAGATGTTGAGGCCCTGCGTGAATGACGTGCGATTGGTGCTCGAAAGGGACTGCTGGGTGACCCCCAAAGCGTTGTCCGTCGCGGCCAGCGAACCTTGCACGCCGATGAGGTGACTCCCCTCCAGACCTCTGGCGTATCGGGCGGCACTGATCTGGGAGTGGAGGGTGGACAGCGAACGGGAGGCCGCGGCGAGCGCGTATCGCTCGTGGCGCAACCGGGTGGCGGCGCGCAGGTCCGCCATCAGACCGGCGCAGAGCATGCTCACGGCCAGGATCCCGACGAGGACGACCAACCACCGGCGACGAGGACGGCGGTCAACCAAAAGAGGTCACCGCCGCGGCGCAGCTCGCCCGCGATCCATCAAGGGCAGCAATGGCCGAGCGCTCATCACCGACCGAGAGCGCGTTGAGTGCCTGCTCGACACCGGCGAGGCAGGACCGCAACACCGTAATGGAGGTCCCCTGCTTCGAGACCCGTCCCTGCGCGTCGACCAGCGCTGTCCGGGCGTTCTGCAGCGCCGAGGCATCGCTGGCCAGCTGGGTCGTGGAGAGATACACCTCGACCTTGAGCGTGTCGAGTCTCTTCAGGCCGGCGGCAAGCTCCGCCCTCCCCGAGGCGATGTCCCTCTCCGTCAACCCGAGGGAGCGGTGGGCAGCGGCATAGCGGTCATCAGCTCTGACCACTCCCTCGACCAGGGCGCCGATCAGGGCAGCGACCAGCACGCACGCGCCGAATACCAGGGCAGTCCGCCATACGCGATGCCCGTACCGCGGCGCGACCGTGAGGGGCACTCCCGCGTCAGCCGCTGTCTGGCCCACCACCACGATTCCCGCCTTTCTCGCTCGACTCCCTCCTCAGGGGAACCGCTCGAGGGCTGAATCCTATTGGTCGCACATGAAGAACATGTGACGCGCCAACGACAGTGGTCAGCTACGAGGCACCTCTTTCCAGGCCAGTTCCTTGTCGTTGCGGACGTCACCAGGCAGTCCGAGGACGCGCTCACCCAGGATGTTGCGCATCACCTCAGAAGTACCACCCTCAATGGAGTTGGCCCGCACACGCAGGAACATCTTGTGGACGTCGGGCGATCCCATCCCGACGAGATCGGGTCTGATCATGGGGTACCCCGAAGGAAAGAGCATCGCGTCATTGCCCATCAGGTCCATGCAGAGGTCGTAGACCCGCTGATTCTCCTCGGCGAACGCCAACTTTCCAACTGAACCTTCCGGTCCGGGGGTTCCGGCGCGGCGCACCTGGGAAGCTCGAAGGTTCGTCAGAGAGAACACCTCGCAACGGATATAGCTGGCCATCAGGCGATCACGCAGCGCCAGCGCGTGCGGGCTGGTGTCGCCGCTCCACTTCTCCTTCCAGATCCGCATGGCTTCGGCAATGGGCCCACCGCCACGCCGCATGACGGCGCCCCCGATGGACACCCGCTCGTTCATGAGGGTGGTCACGGCAACGCGCCACCCGTCCCCCTCCTCGCCCAGACGCGCGCTGTCGGGCATCCGAGCGTCGGTGAAGAAGATCTCGTTGAATTCGGCCTCGCCGGTGATCTGGAAGAGCGGTCGCACCTCGACGCCGGGTGCTTCCATGTCCACCAGGAAGGCGGTCATCCCTCTGTGCTTCGGCACGTCCACGTTGGTCCGTGCGAGCAGGAGCCCGAACTTGGAGACGTGGGCCAGCGTCGTCCAGACCTTCTGCCCGTTGAGGATCCACTCGTCGCCGTCGCGCTCGGCCCGTGCCGCCAGCCCGGCCACGTCGGAACCCGCTCCCGGTTCGCTGAAGAGCTGGCACCAGATCTCCTCCGATGTGAACAGGGGTCTCAAGTAGCGCGCCTTCTGTTCCTGGGTGCCATGCGCGACGATGGTCGGCGCACACATGCCGTACCCGATCGGGTTCCGTAGCCCCGCGACAGGGGCCCCGCCGGCGTGGAGACGCGATTGAGCCCGCTGCTGATCCTTCGGTGTGAGTCCGAGTCCGCCGCACTCCGGCGGGAAATGAAGCCAGGCCAGGCCGCGGTCGAATTGCGCACCGAGAAACTCGCTCGCGGGCGTCTGGGCCGGCGGTAGGTCAGCCAGCAGCTGATCGACGAGCTCGTCAACGTTCGCAGTCATGGCAGCACCCTATAGCGTGCCTGCGTGCGGGAACTCGTCCTCATCGCCGTGGTCGTCGCCGGCCTCGCCGGGTCAGCGACATCGACCGTGCCCGCCGGCGCGGCGGCCGTCCCTGTCCCGCCCGGGCAGGACCATGCCTGCATCGTCGGGCCTCCGCCGGCCGGCGGCATCGACTGGTTTCGGCTGCGGAATCCGATCCTCACCTATGCCACCCACGGCGTGAAGGACCAGGCGTTGCAGTGGTCCGGGGGGGAGTGGCACATGCTCTTCAGCGAGCTAACGGCGACGCCCGTCGCGCCCCACGTCCACTGGAACGTTGCGGTGGCCCACAGCCGCGACCTCGTGCACTGGACGGCGCCCTCGGTGGTCGCGCGAGGCGCCGCCTCCCCAGACATCGTGCGCGACCCTGCTGGCCGCTTCATCGTGACGTATCAGACCATGGCGGGCGCGGCCGACACCGACCAGCTCGTGTACCGCGTGGCGACCAACGGTTCACTCGCTCACTGGTCGAACGCCCATCCCCTGGCGCACGGCCTGGCCAGCCGGATGATCGACGCCGCCCTGGCCTTCACGGGCCATGGCGTGATCCTCGGGTTCAAGGCAGGGACCGCGTCGAATGCCCAGCACTTCGAGATCGCCACGGCCGCGTCGCTCACGTCACCGTTCCGTCTGGTCGGTCAGCCCGACATCGCGGTCTTCAACGACACGGTGGAGAATTACGAATTCCTCACGATCGGCGGCTCGTGGCACCTGATCGCGACCTCCAACGTCCTGGACGAGCCGTACATCTTCACCATCGGACCGGGGGATCCTGCCGCCCCCGCCACATGGCTCACGTGGTCGGTGGGCCGGCAGCTCCAGATCCCGAACCAGCCGTTCGACACGGGCAAGGGGATCACCAGTGTGGGTTTCGAGCATGCCAACTCGGCCTTTCTCTGCGTCGGCCCCGGCGGGGAGGACTATCTCACCTACGCCGCCAGCTCCGAGCTCTCCGCCTATGGCGGCTGGGGCCATGCACGCATCGGTCTGGCCCGCAGCAGCGACCTTGTCACATGGCAAGTCCCGTCCGGATGACGAGTTCTGTCACCCTGCCCGACGGCAGGGAGCTGGCCTACGAAGAATACGGGGATCCGAAGGGCGTCCCGGTCTTGAGCTTCCACGGCGGGTTGAGCTCCCGGCTTGACGCTGCACCCGCGCACGACGCGGCGGCCGAGCTCGGGGTTCGCCTCATCTCTCCCGACCGACCCGGTGTCGGTCGCTCGACCCACCAACCGGGCCGGCGCCTGGTGGACTGGCCGTCTGACGTCACGACCTTGGCGGACACGCTCGGCCTGGAGCGTTTCGCTGTCATGGGTTGGTCGTGTGGAGGCGCCTATGCCGCTGTATGCGGCGCGCGATTGGCCGACCGCGTCACCGCCGTGGCGCTGCTCTCCTCGGTGATCCCGCTCGACCTGTTCGGGACGAGCCGCGGCCTCACACGCGACGACCGCATTCTGCTGTTCCTGGTCCGATGGGCTCCACCGATTGCGTCGGCTCTACTGCGCGTCACAATCGCCGACGCATCGGACATCCGGCTCTTTGAGGAGATCCGGCGCAGCTTCCCTCCGGTCGACCGCGCCGTCCTCTCCTCCCGTGGGTCCTACCGCGAGGCGGTGGCCTTCGTCCGGGAGTCGATGCGGCAGGGCACGCCGGGTGCGTTGGCCGAATATCGGATCTTCGGGGATCCGTGGGGCTTCGCCCTCGAGGAGATCGTCGCTCCCGTGCACATATGGGAAGGTGCCGAGGACAACACCAGCTCGTCCGAGTATCCCGAGTTCCTGCTGCGTCACATTCGGGACGCCCGCTTCACCCACGTCCCGGGCGAAGGGCACATATCGCTGCTGGCCCATCAGGCCAAGGCCATCCTCGCCGCCCTGGTCGACCATCCCTGACCGGCCGAGTGCCGTCAGTCAGACCACAAGGCTCCGTCGATGGCGCGGTGGAAGGTCGGGTACGCGTACATCATCCCCTTCAACGTCGCCACCGGCACCCGGGCGTGCACCGCCAGCGTCAACATGCTCAGCACCTCACCGCCGTACGGGCCCATGGAGGTGCCGCCGACCAGGACGCCGTCCTTCTCGACCAGCTTGATCAGACCTTCCCCCCGGTGAATCCACCCACGGGCGGAACTCTCGATCGGTTGGTGCAGCACGCGCACCGAGCCGCCCGTGGCACGCGCCGCCGCTTCGGTGAGCCCGACCGAACCGATCTCCGGATCGGTGAACGTCACCCGTGGCAGTGCACGGTAGTCCGCCCCTTGAATCGGGGTGCCCAGGATTGACGCGGTGCAGATACGCGCCTGGTACATGGCGACATGCGTGAAGGCCCCCTTGCCCGTGACGTCACCGACGGCCCATACGCCGGGCATAACCGACATCTGGTCATCCACGGGGAGCCCATGCGCGGTCTCGTCCAGACCCAGTGCCGCCACTCCGAGAGAGGCAAGGTCGGGGCGTCGACCCGTCGACACCAGGACACGTTCGGCCGACACCGTGGAGCCACCGGCTACCTGCAGGCTCGCGCCCGTCGCGCCGAACGGGTTCACCCCTTCAATCTGCGTTTCAGTGTGGACGACAATTCCCTCAGCGCGCAGGATGCGAGTGATCAGTTCGGATACCTCGGGCTCTTCAGGTCCGGCCAACCTCGGGCCCGCCTCAATGATCGTCACCACGGACCCGAAGCGCGCCATCGCCTGGCCGATCTCAAGTCCGACCGCTCCGCCACCGACTACGGCCAACGTGGCCGGCACCTGCTCGGCGGCAATGGCGCCACGGTTGGTCCAGTACGGGACGCTCTCGAAGAGGGGGGGGATCCACGGACGGGCGCCGGTCCCCAGCACGAGCGCCCGTCGCGCTGTGATGGTCTGCCCATCCACCTCGACCGTTGACGGCCCGGTGACCCGGGCGCGGCCCCGGATGAAGCGACCGCCCTTCCCGACAAACCGGTCCACCGCAACCTTGTCGTCCCATGTGTCGGTGGCTTCGTCGCGGATCCGACGGGCGACAGGCGTCCAGTCCGGCGTGATGACCGATGTTCCGGCATTCCCCGGGATGCGGCGACCCTCAGCCAACAGGTCCGCCGCGCGAACGATCATTTTCGACGGGATGCAGCCCCAGTAGGGGCACTCCCCGCCGACCAGTTCCGCCTCAATGCCGATCACGTCGAGTCCGGCGAGCGCCAGGCTGCCGGCTACTTCCTCGCCGCCGGGCCCGAGCCCGACAACGATGGCGTCACACTCCACGGTACGAGGTTAGAGGCTGCCCCACTTGGTGACGTTAAGGGGAGCCACAACGGGAGTTCCCACATCGAGCTGAATCTGGTAGTGGTAACCCAGCGGCAGATTCCTCGGATCGCCCGTGTAGATCGCCGCCTTCTTCCCGGGGGACGCGAAGAACACGGTCACCTTGCCCTTGGCCGGTCCCACCTGGGTCGTGCTCAGCGGGATGCCCCACTCGTCGAAGAACTGGCCCAGGGCGAACGTTTGGGAAAGGCTCGGCGACTCAATGTGGATGATCCCGTCGGCGGCGTGTGTGTGCAGCCAGTAGAAACAGCTGCCAGAGGTCACGAATGGCCCGTTCGGTGTGCCCTGCGCCTGAAAGCCGGGGATGCCGATGGCGTAGGGAACGGTCACTGGCTTGCCGTTGACGAAGATGGTGAGGTGGGTGTGCACGTGCGTCACGGACTGCTCACCGTTCTGGCACTGAATCCCGTCAACCGTCTGCCCTGAGGCGGCGTTGACGAGCGTTGCCAACGCGGGGGTGCCCGGGATCGGGATCTGTTCGGACGAGAGGCCCTCGGTCGGCGGTGTCGTCAGATGCAGTGACGCGGGGATCGCCTGCAGCGCGAGGTGCGGGTTCTTCTGCGAGGGGGGCGTCTGCGGCGTGCCTCCGCCGGTGGTCAACAGCACGATCAGGACGACCGCTCCGACCAGCAGCGCCACGATGCTGCCGCGCGACGCGATCCGTACCCGCTGGGCACGCCGTTCGGCGGCGCGACGCTCGGCCGCGCGTCGCTGGGTCTCCTGCCGGCGCTGTGCTTTTGACTTGCTGCCACTGGTCATGGGGGCGTCAATCTAGCGAACCAATCCCAGCGGTACGGATCAACGGCCTCCAGCGGGCCTGCCCACTCCAACCCGTCAGGGCGGTCCAGGCACCATTGCCCGAGTTCCACTGCCACCGAGAGGAGATCGCCATCCACGAAGGCAACGGTGATGGTGCGGGTGCCGGCGCCGTCCACGAACCTCCAGGCCCCCGCCACACCGTCATGCGCCACCAGGGAGCCGTCGTCGACGGGGGGCCCGACGACGACGTATACACCCCGGCTGGGCCGGAACGGCACTACTCCGGCCGACACCTTGACGCGTGGGGACACGAAGCGGTCCGCCACCTCGAACGGACCCGACAGATGAGCCCGGCGTGCCTCGAAGAAACGGTCCTCACGGCGGAGTATCTGCGCAAGCTCCGCGAAGGCCGGCAGCACGCGCTCGTCCCGCATGAGGTAGAGCGTCATGTAGTGGCAGGGCTCGAGCAACGGGCTGACGGCCACCCGGGCCGACCGGCACGCGGGGCTGCAGACCCAGCGCTGCCCGAAGAAGATCCCGTCGAGAGAAAACTGCTCCGGAAGGTGGTCAAGCTGGTGCCACTCGTTGTAGGCGGCATGACCGGCCGGGTCGGTGACCTCAGTGAACGAGAAGAAGCCGAGCACCCCCGAACGGTACCCGCACCTCCAGATGTGGAAATGTCTGGCCCATGACGCCCTTCCTCGCAGGAGTGTCGGTGCTCGACTGCAGTATCTGGCGGCCCGGTCCCTACGCCACGTCGCTCCTTGTGCACCTCGGAGCGGACGTGCTCAAGGTTGAGCCCCCGGGCGGCGACCCGATGCGCCAGTACCCCGAGCTGTTCGAATCGGTCAACGCAGGGAAGCGCAGCACCGTGCTCGACCTCAAGACCCCCGAGGGCCGGGCCCGGGCAATGGACCTGGCGGCCGAGGCGGACGTGCTGGTGGAGGGGTTCCGACCCGGGGTGATGGCGCGCCTCGGGCTGGGCCACGAGACGGTGAGAACCCACAACCCGAAGATCGTCTACTGCTCCATTTCGGGTTACGGGCAGGAAGACGACCGTGCGCAACTGCCAGGTCACGACCTCAACTACCAGGCCTGGGCCGGCGCCCTCTCCCCAGAGGGCCAGTCCCCGTCCATGCCGCCGCTCCCCTTGGCCGACCTTGCGTCTGGAATGTCGGCGGCTTTCGGCATCTGCGCCGCCCTGGTCGGCCGCGGCTCGACCGGTCAAGGGACATACCTCGATATCTCCATGACCGACGTGATGTCAACGTGGACAGGAGCGGCAACCGCAACGAGTGAGCAGGCAGGCAAGGAACGATCGGTGCCCGGCTACGGGCTCTTCCGCACGTCGGATGGCCGGCAGTTGGCGCTTGGCGTCGTCAGCGAGCCGCATTTCTGGTCCGCCCTCTGTCACGAGCTCGGGCTCAGTGAGCTGGCCGAGTTGACCTTTGACGAGCGCACTCGGCGCGGCGCTGAGCTCAACGACAGGCTCACCGACGCCATCGGCCAACAAGACTTGGACAGTGTGGTCAGCGCGCTCTGCCAGGCGGCAGTGCCCGTCGCACCGGTGCTGGACCGGCGAGCCATGGTCGCCGGTGCGCCCTTCCCGCCGTTCCCGATCCGACTCGACGCCACGCACACCGCGCGTTCCCACTCCCGCGCGCCCGCTGTCGACGAGCACCGAGGTGAAGGCTTCCCTCCATAGCCCTGTTCTTCACGAGTGTGCTGTTCTGACCCCAACACCTGGACGACGGCGCCGAAACGATCGCGCGAATCACACATTTCGCGGTGCGATCCCTGTGAGATCTGTGTGAACACCCGTGGGACGAACGCCTACGCTCTGCTGATGCTCAGGGGGCTCGCGCATGCAGCCATTTGTGTCACCGACGTTGAAGAGGCCACGCGGTGGTACAGCGAGGTGCTCGGGTTCACCGTGCTGTCACCCCCCTACCTCATGAAGGGCGAGGCGATCGAGCGTGACATGGGTGAGCTCCTCCCGTCCCCCGTCGCGGTGAAGGCTGCCATCGTGGGGATAGACGCTGACGATCACGTCCTTGAATTGATCGAGTATCCCAACGTCACTTCGGCCGCTGGGGAGCGTACGCCGACACCAATCACGACCCCCGGCCTGACCCACGTCGGCTTGGTGTGCGACGACATCGCCTCGACCCGTGCCGAACTGGAGGGGAAGGGTGTCGAGTTCATCGCCAGTGGCAATGCCGACGTCGCCGGTCTTCGCACCACATGGTTCCACGACCCCTGGGGCACCGTCTTCATCCTCCTGGAGAAGACCAGCGACGCGCTCCCCTATTGGGGCCAGTACCGCGCGTGAACAGGCCTCCCACCCCTGAGGTCAGACTGTTACCGTCTCGGACCCTATGACGCAGATCGATCAGATCCTGGCTGCCAACCGGGGCTACGCCGCCGCCCGCGCCAACGTGGCGGATCCTCGACCGGGACGGCACATGGCCGTGGTGACATGCATGGACGCCCGGATTGACGTCTTCGCCGCCCTTGGCCTGCACTTAGGGGAGGCGCACGTGATCCGCAATGCCGGCGGCAGGGTTACGGACGATGTCCTGCGCAGCCTCGCGCTGTCGAGCCACGTCCTCGGCGTTGACACCGTCGTGGTGATGCAGCACACGAAATGCGGTCTCGCCGGCGTGACCGACGACTACCTGAGGGAGCTGACGGGAGCCAATCTCGGGTTCTTCCCGATAGACGATCACGCGGCTGCGCTCCGTGAGGATGTCGATCTCCTGGCGACGACGCCCTATCTGCAGCCCCTCACGCTCGTCGCCGGGCTCATTTACGACGTGGAGAGCGGGGAGATAGAAGACGTGGTGCATTGGGAGCGCTCGGCCGGCTGAGCCCGCGGCCAAGGACATGGCGCGCCCGCAGACCGGCCTAACCGTGGCAGACGCCGAGGAAGCAGACCGTCGTGGTCGTTGTCGTCGGCGGCACAGTGGTGGTGGTCGGCGGAATCGTGGTCGTCGTCGGTGGGGCGGTCGTGGTGGTCGTGGGCGGCGATGTCGTTGTCGTGGGCGGCGAGGTCGTTGTCGTCGGCGGCGAAGTCGTTGCCGTGGTCGTCGTCGTGTCCGACGCCTTCTTCGAGGAAGCGCTCACGTGCCCGGTCGTGGTGGTGGTCCTCGGCGTGCTGGAACTCGTGCTGGTTGACGGCACCGAAGAACTCGTGCTCGTGAAAGCAGGGGCCGTGGTCGTCGACTCACCATGCGAATTGCTTCCGGTGGCGACGATCGGCAACTTCGCAGCTCCAGGCGAGTGCAGCAGCGTGGCCACCATCACCCCGCCAAAGAGCACGACCACAGCCGCCAGCCCGACACGGAGTCGCCAATTGGCCGGTGGCGCGGAGGCGAAGACGAACTCGGTGTGAACAGGCGGGGCCTCCCTTCCGCCTCGCTCAGACGAACGGTTCCCGGAGTGACCGATCCCCGTGTTCTCGTGGTCCATTGATCGAACTTCCCCTCCGGTGAATGATCACCGCACCTCGGGTATCACCGGCAGCGTCGAATTCTACGACCCAGCCGGGGCGTCCGACATTCAGACTGCATAAGGCCAGCCCGCTTGGCTCATTCAGGCACGAAGCTCAAAGGGAAGGGGCGGCGCCGGTGATCTCAGTCAGTAGCGCCCGTACCCGTCGATCGATTTCCTCCACAATGGGCCGCACCTCCAATATGCCCTTGCCGGCCGGGTCGGGGAGGTCCCAGTCGAGGTAGCGCTTGCCCGGGTACACCGGACAGGTGTCCCCGCACCCCATGGTCACGACGATGTCGGCAGCCCGCGCCAGTTCGTCCGTGAGGACTTTGGGGTGTTCTCGACTCGGGTCCAAGCCGCGCTCCTCAAGAAGGGCGACCACTGACGGATTGAGGCTCGAAGCCGGCTCCGATCCGGCCGATCGGACGTCGACGCGGCCACTCGCGTAGTGGTCCAGGAGAAGCCGGGCAGCCAGGCTGCGTCCCGCATTGTGGGTGCAGAGAAACAGGACGACCGGGACTTCGGTCACGACGCTTCAACCACTCTGGCCGCGTCCTCCGCGGTCAGGCCGGGGTATAGGACGCGGATCACCCCTACGCCCACGAGGCCCCCCAGAACCTGGGCCGCGATGAAGGCCGGCGCCGACGTGGGCGCGATCCCAGCAAAGGAGTTCGACAGCATCCGGGCCACGGTAATGGCCGGATTGGCGAAGCTGGTCGAGCTCGTGAAGAAATATGCCGAACCGATGTAAGCGCCCACCGCCGCCGCAGCGCTGCTGTTGCGACCGCTCCGAGCGAGAGAGAAGACCACGACGACAAGCCCGAGAGTGGCAACGATCTCCGCGAGGAAATGCGCACCGGTAGCCCGGTGGTGCACCGAAAGGCTGACGGCCGCTCGCGAGAACATGAGGTTGGCGACAACCGCACCGGCACAGCATCCACCGACTTGGGCGGGTACATACGCCAGGGCCGTACGCCACGGCAGTCCTCCGAAGTGCGCGTCAACAAAGGTGATCACCGGGTTGAAGTGAGCACCCGATACCGGCCCACACATCAGGATGATGACGTAGAGACCCGCCGCGGTTGCGACAGCGTTCTCCAGCAGTTCCAAGCCAATGCTGCCCGGTGAGAGCGTCTGGGCCGCGATGCCCGATCCGATCACGATGGCAGCCAGAAAAGCCGACCCGATACACTCGGCGGTCAGCCGGCGCCACAGCTCCGTCGGTTGCACGACGAATTCGCTCAACAACAACCCGACGCCGCGGCCGGAGACGTGGCAGCGACCTCGGATGCCAGCTGCGCCGGCGTGCAGGTCTCGTCGCCACATCCCGATCCGCTCTCACCCGAGGCGTCGGCCAACACGACGTACACCTCCCATGGTGTGCCGTCGGGATCATCCGTCCATACCTTCGACTGCACGGCATAGCAGCACGTGGAATCGGCAACTGCCCCGTGGGCGAGGCCGGCGCGGTCAAAACGACCGGCTGCTTCGCTCACTTCATCCGTCGTCGCGACCTCCACACCCAGGTGGTTCAATGCTCCGTCCACACCGGCGTCG
>Ga0307374_10004278_pt1 | contig 23820 bp, 21 predicted proteins | sample OX3MG_FD_202532 | JGI IMG/M metagenome (GOLD analysis project Ga0307374, IMG submission 202532) | Soil microbial communities from Risofladan, Vaasa, Finland - OX-3 | ecosystem: Environmental > Terrestrial > Soil > Coastal area > Acid sulfate soil | place: Finland: Risofladan, Vaasa | collected... | reverse complement strand
AGTTCACGCCCCGGCCAGTTCGATGCCGTGCTGCTGGACGTGGACAACGGCCCGAGCGCCTTTGCCGGCTCGAACAATGCCGGGCTCTATGATGACCGCGGAATCGCCGTTGCCTTCGCGGCGCTCAAGATGGGCGGCGAACTGGCCGTCTGGTCGGCGCGAGAGGATCGAAAATTCGAGCAGCGCTTGAGCCATGGGAGATTCGCAGTCGAAGTGGAGCGCGTCCGCGGTCGCCTGAAAAAAGGCGGTCCCTGCCACGCGATTTTTCTGGGTCGCAAATCTCCTGGGAGGTGAAGGCACTCGACGATGTCAACTCCCGATGAAAGCCGCGCGGCTGTCTCCGACCGCGTTCCTGTCGCGCAAAGCCGGACGCTTGACCGAATGCCGGGCATGCGATATGTGTAGAACGCGTTTTGCGCGTGCTTGGGGAGTGCTATGGCCACAGGGAAACCGAGAATCCTACCGGTACGGAATCCGCGGACTGGCGAGATTGACGCGCACATTGCGGCGGCGTCGGCGGAGGAAATTGCCGCGACGTGCGCGCGATTGCGCGAGGCGCAGCCGGCCTGGGGCCGCGCGCCGCTGGGGCATCGCATCGGCGTGATGAAGCAGTGGGCCGAGCGGCTGAAAGCGCACCGGGCGGCACTGGTGGAAGCGGACTCGGTCGATACCGGCGACGGGCAGATTTCCAAGGTCGCGCCGGACATGGTGATTGGGACGATTCTGCGGATGTGCGCGATCGCTCCGGCAATTTTCGAGCAGGCGCGGCGCAAGGGAACGTCACCCGTGCCGGCGATTCACTTCGACACGAATCTGCGTCCGTATCCGGTGGCGGGAATTATCGGGCCGTGGAACGCGCCGCTGATGCTTTCGATGCTGCACGCCATCCCGCCGCTCTTTGCCGGATGCGCGGTGATCGTGAAGCCGAGCGAAGTAGCGCCGCGATTCGTGAAGCCGATGATGGAAACGATTCGCGAAGTGCCGGAATTGGCGGCGGTGCTGACGTTCGTGGTGGGCGACGGCGATACCGGACAAGCGATTGTCGAAAACGCGGACATTATTAATTTTACCGGGAGCGTCGCGAACGGGCGGAAGGTGGCGGAGGCGTGCGCGCGGCGGTTCATTCCGTCGATTCTGGAGCTGGGCGGAAAAGATCCGGTGATCGTCACCGAGACGGCGGACCTGAAGCGAGCGGCGAGAGCGGTGGTGCGCGGAGCGGTGACCAGCACCGGGCAGGTCTGCTTTTCAATCGAGCGAATTTACGTGCAGCAAATCGTGCATGACGCGTTCGTGGAGTTGCTGGTGCAGGAAGCGGAGCGCGTGGAGCTGAATTATCCCGATCCGGATGCCGGACAGATTGGGCCGTTTATCGCCGAGCGTCAGGCGCATATTGTCGATGAGCATTTAGAGGATGCGGTCAGCAAAGGCGCGCAGATTAGGCTGGGCGGCAAGAGTTTCGAACTTGGCGGCGGGCTGTACATGCGGCCGACGATTCTGACCGGCGTGAATCACCAGATGAAAATCATGCTCGATGAGACGTTTGGGCCGGTGATGCCGGTGATGAAATACCGCACCGAGGAAGAGGCAATTCGGCTGGCGAACGACACGTATTATGGACTTTCCGCGGCGGTGATCGCCGGAACGGAAGACGAAGCTCGGCGGATTGCGGATCAACTGGACGCGGGAATGGTGAGCGTGCAGGATACGTTTTTGACTTTCGCTGGATTTGGCGCGGGGCTTTCCGGAGACTCGTTCAACTATTCAGGCATGGGACCGCGCACCGGGATTTTGGCGTTCCTGCGCAGGCAGGGAGTGCTGGTGAATACCGGCGAGGCGGAAAGCATGGTGGAGGAAAGTCTGAAGGCGGTTGGATAGTCGATTTTTGGCGTCGAAAGTATCTTGGGGCACGAAAAATTTGGACGGACAGGAGGCTGTTATATGGCACTGCGTTCGCGCTACCCATCGGCCGCTATTGAAGAAGCGCATCGCCGGCTCGACGAACTCGGCGACGCGTTCAGTCCGGAAGTGATTGCCGCAAATTTCAACATTTTCGCGCCGCTGCACGAGCGCGCGCCGTTCAGCGATGTGGAGATCACGCGCGATCTGCGTTATGGGAGTGACGAGCGGCACCGGCTGGACGTGTTTCGTCCCAAGCCTGCGGATGGCGTAGCGCGGCCGGTGCTGGTGTTCGTTCATGGAGGCGGATTCATCGGCGGCGATAAGACAATGCCTGGCGCGCCGTTCTACGACAACGTGGGCGCTTGGGGGGTGCGGCACGGGATGATTGGCGTGAATGTCACCTACCGGCTGGCGCCCAAGCATGCGTGGCCGGCGGGGTCAGAAGACCTAGGCGCGGCACTGAGCTGGGTGCGGAGCAAGATTGCGTCGCAGGGCGGCGATCCGGCGCGCATCTACCTGATGGGACAATCGGCGGGAGGCGCGCACGTGGCGCATTTCCTAGCGCACCAGCGCTTCGCCAGTGCCGACCGGCAAGCGCTGGCTGGCGCGATTCTAGTGTCCGGGCTCTACGACACGGTGACCATGGACAAGAATCCGATGTTCAAGGCGTATTTCGGAGAAGACGCGACGCGCTATGCCGAGCAATCGGCGCTGCCGGGGCTGGCTGCTTGTTCGACGCCGCTGCTGGTGCTGATTGCCGAGCACGATCCGTCGGACTTCAAGCGGCAGTATGTAGAACTTATGCGCGCGTATCTGGCGGCGCGCGGCACGCTGCCTCGCTTTGCGTACCTGCCATCGCACGGGCATCTTTCCACGATTCTGAGCGTGAATACGGAAGATGAGTTCGTCGGCGGGCGGATTTTGGATTTTGTCGACACGACTACGACGGCGCCGGTGGCCGTATCGGCGTAGGCGCGCTGCTGGCTTGGCTGTCTGAACCCGAGCGCGAAATTAGCGCGAGACCGGAATTCCGGCGTCGCCTTCGACGGCCAACGCGCCGGCAGCGGGGCCGCGCCTCCAAGCAGGCAGGAACGCGAGGCTCAGAATCCAGCAGGCTAGCACCAGCGCGACGAAATCGAGCCAGTTTCCCTTCGGCAATAGCATCAAATAAATCGGCGGCGTGACGAAGTTGCCGATGGCCATCACTTGGCCAACCAGTCCCATGGCCGCGCCACCACGCGCTGGGTCGCGCGTCACGCGCGGCAGCAGCGCCATTAGGACGGCGACGGCGGCTCCCGTGCAGGGCAGCCAGACGAGCAACGCCACAACGGCTGCCGAAAACGGAAGCCACGGCGCGTAGAGCAGCAGTCCGGCGGCAATTCCCACCAGCGCGACGCCGACGTACACCGAGAGGGGCCGCACGCCGCGCGTCAGCAAGTATCCCGCGCCAATTCCCGCGAAAATCATCGGCAGGTAGCCGGCGGCCATGATGCTGGATGATGTGGCGACGGAAACGTGGTGGAAGCGCGCGAAGTATGAGGGAAGCACGGTGCTGGTGCCTAGCGCGACGCTGATGAGCAGCGCGTTTGAGATGGAGAGCTTCCACGGGCCCCACTCGCGATAGATTTCAACGAAATCCGTCCAGCGCGGCCGCTTGCGTTGCGAGGCTAGCTGCGCGGCTTCACGCGGGATTTCTGGGAGCAGCCAGCCGAACGCGGCGGCCAAGGCGAAAAGCGCACCGTGGACGATGAACGTCCAGCGCCAAGCGGAAGTGCCCGCGAACGGAACAGCGAGGAGCAAGCCGAGGCCGACGCCCGCCGGAGTGTAGGTGGACCACAGCGCCATGGCTTGCACCTGGCGCTTGCTGGAGGTCGTCGCCATGATCAGCGCCGGTGCGGCGACCACGATGCCGATGAATTCGACGCCTTCGAGGAGGCGGGCCGCGTCCAGCATGAACATCGACGTGGAGAAAAACTCGAGCAGGTTGCAAAGCACCAGGAAAACGCTGGTGCCGATGATCGCGGGGCGCGCGCCGATGCGATCGATGATGCCGCCGCCGATTGTGGCGGCAAAAATCGAGCTGACGGAAATGATGGAGATGGCGACGCCGAGTCCGGCGGGGGTGGTCTTGAAGGCGCGCTCGATCTCGGCTTCGATGGGGACGAGCTTGCTGATCGAAGCGGCGCAGAGAATCGAATAGATGTAGACCAGCCAGATTGAGCCCCAACTTCCCGGTTTCATTCCATTTCCCCGCGGCCTGGACGCGAACTTTTCGACATCGCTCGTCAAAATTCGCGGCGCGATCGATCCAGGCAGCGCGGAAACCATATCACGAAAGAGCGAATCGCAACTGTCGGCTGTTGCCGGCTAAGAAGACTGCGTGAGAACTGCAAGGGCGGCACTTCGACGGTTACACGATTTGCGAAAAAGTGTTCGGGAGCGAGAGTACTTCGCGCGGATGAAACAGCGCGAAAGGAAGCGCGCCGTCGCGCGCGTATTTGCGGCAGGACTCAAGGCGCCCTGCCTCCCCCACTGAAGTCGGGGGGGCCACCAACTTATGTCATCGCTGAAGCGATGACCCGCAAGGACTCTCCTTTATCACACCCTCTGAAGTTTGGACGCGCGCGATTGAGAAAAAGTCGGCACCCTTGCGGGCGAAATACTTGACACGTCCGCGACGTGCTGTATCATTATGCAGAGGGATGCATATTCACGCATCCCGTTGAATATGGCCGTTCAAAAGAGATTTCGGCAAGGACAAATTTTGAAGCTGCTCGCGAACCAACCGGTGGGCAGCCAGGACGCGCTGCGCCGCCAGCTGGGGCAGCTGGGCATGCGCGTGACACAGGCGACGCTTTCGCGCGACCTGCGCGAACTGCGGCTGGTGAAAACCGCGGAAGGTTACCGTCCGCTGGCGGACGCGGCGGCGCAGGAAGGTTCTCCGCTTCCGGCGTTGGCGCGTGCGCTGAAGGATTTCTTGCTGGATATTCGTCCGGCGCAGAACATGCTGGTGCTGAAGACTCCGCCGAGCGGCGCGCAGCCGCTTGCTGCAGCGGTGGATGCGGAGCGCTGGAAAGAAGTGGCCGGCACACTGGCTGGCGACGACACGGTCCTGGTGATTTGCTCCTCGCGCGGCGCATGCAACTCCATTCGCAAAAGGATCGAGGAAATGCTTCGATGACCGACCCAACACGGGTCGCCGTCGTCGGGGCAACGGGCTATGCGGGATACGAGCTGGCCCGGCTTTTGCTGCGGCACCCACACATCGACAAGCCGACATTCTTTTTGCGCGGGAGCAACGCGGAGGTTCGCTGCCTGACGGAACTTTTTCCGCAGCTGCGCGGCTGGGGGGATGCGCCTTGCCGGCCGCTTTCCGCCGAAGCAGTGGCCAATAGCGGCGCCGAGGTGGTTTTTCTTTCGACGCCGCATGAAGCGTCGGTTGAGCTGGTGCCCGAGTTGCTGCGGCTGAATCCAAAATTGCGCATCGTGGATTTGAGCGGAGCGTTCCGTTTTCAAAAACCGGAGACTTTCACAAAGTGGTACAAGTTGGCGGCACCGGATGCGGCGCTGCTTTCCGAGGCGGTGTACGGATTGCCGGAGCTTTACGCCGATCAGCTGCCGAAAGCGCGCGTGGTTGGCAATCCGGGCTGCTATCCCACGTCGGTGATTCTCGGATTGCGACCGCTGATTGACGCGGATTGGATCGATCGGCAGCGGGGAATCGTTTGCGATTGCAAATCTGGGGTAACGGGAGCGGGCAAAGAGGCCAAGCGCGAGACGCATTTTGTTGAGGTGAACGAAAATTTTCGCGCGTACGGGCTTTTTTCGCACCGGCACACGCCGGAGGTGGCCGAACATTTGGGGCTTGCGCCGCGCGATTTTGTTTTCACGACGCATTTGCTGCCGGTGGATCGCGGAATTCTTTCGACGCTGTACGTATGGCTGCGCGGCTCGCGAAAATTGGAAGAAGTGGAATCGCTTTACCGCAAGTTTTACAGCGGCCGGCCGATGATGCGGATTTATCCAGCAGGCACGCTGCCGGAGTTGCAGCACGTGGCGCGTACAAATTTTTGCGATATCGGGTTTGCGCTCGATTCTTCTGGTGAACGGCTGGTGATCGTGTCGTGCCTCGACAATCTGGGAAAAGGCGCGGCGGGACAAGCGGTGCAAAATCTCAACGGGATGCGCGGGTATCCGGAAACGGCGGGGTTGCTATGAGGATGGTAATCAAGATTGCGGGCGCACTGCTCGAACGCGATGAAGATGTGCAGACGCTGGCGCGGCAGATCGCCGAACTGGCGCGCGGCGGCAACGAAATTCTGGTGATTCATGGCGGCGGGAAGATTTTTACGTCGGTGCTGGCGCGCATGGGCATTGAAAGCCGCTTCGTGGGCGGCTTGCGCGTGACCGATCGCGAAACTCGCGACGTGGCCGTGATGGTTTTCGCGGGACTGCTGAATAAAAAGCTTGCCGGAGCGATTTCGCTGGCGGGGCAGCCGGCGGTGGGAATCAGCGCTGCCGATGCGGCGTGCTTTTTGGCAGAGCCGATGCAGGTGGAAGAGCGCGAAGGGCGGCTGGGTTTCGTGGGCTATCTGACCGAGGTGAATGTGGATTTTCTGCGTTCGCTGTGGCGCGAGGGCATTGTGCCGGTGGCTTGCTGCATGGGACTGGGCGCGGATGGAGAACTCTACAACATCAATGCAGACCACATGGCCGCAGCCGCGGCGGAGTTTATCCACGCCGATCGATTGATATTTATGACCGATGTTGCCGGGGTGCTCGACGGCGAAAAAGTTCTGAGCGCTTTGCGCGGCACGGATATCGAGGATCTGATCCGGCACAATAAGGTTTCGGGCGGCATGATCCTGAAGCTGGAAGCGGCTAAGCGCGCGCTTGCAGGCGGTGTTTCCGAAGTGCGCATCGTCGGCGGGACGAAACCGCGGGCGCTGGTGGCCGCGGCGGGTTCGGGTCGGTGCCCTGGCACGCGCGTGCTTCCGGTGATCCGCGTCAGCGCAAAATCCGCGAATGGGGCCGCGCACGGCGCGGCGCAATAGCGATGGCTCGGTCGATCAGCAAGGCCCAAAAGAAGTCTTCACGGAAATCCGTCGCGGCGGCTCGCCTGTCTCCGGCTAAAATCTGCGCGGACGAAGCTCGATACATGCTGCAGACGTATCGCCGGCCGCCGATTGTATTCACACGCGGGCGCGGTGCGCGTCTGTACGATTCGCAGGGGCGTGAATATCTAGATTTTCTGGCAGGCATCGCGGTGAACGCGCTTGGCTACGCGAATCCGCGGATCGTTAAGGTGATCCGGCGGGAAGCGGGCCGCACGATGCACGTCTCGAATCTTTTTCACAATCCGTATCAGGCGCCGCTGGCGCGAAAGCTCGCGGAGTGGTCGGGCCTGGACCGAGCATTTTTCGCGAATAGCGGATCGGAAGCGGTGGAGGGCGCGCTGAAACTGGCGCGCGCGTACGCGCACGCACGCGCTACAGGTGGACGCGCGTCGAAGACGCGTTTTCTCGCGCTCGAAAATTCATTTCACGGACGGACTTTTGGCGCGCTCTCGGTCACCTATCCGGCGAAATATCGCGAGCCGTTCGAGCCGCTGGTGCCGGGCGTGGAGTTCGTGAAGTTTAACGATGTGGCAGACCTGGAGTCGAAGTTTGATGACACGGTTTGCGCGATCATCGTTGAGCCGATCCAGGGTGAAGGCGGCATTCACCTGGTCAGCGAAGACTTTTGGCGATCTGCCCGTGAACTTGCAACTCAGTGCGGCGCGGCCCTGATCGCAGACGAAATTCAGGCAGGAATGGGACGAACCGGGCGGCGTTTTGCGTATCAGCGCTTCGATTCGCTGCCGGATATCGTAACGGTGGCGAAGCCGCTAGGCAGCGGATTGCCGCTGGGAGCTTTTCTGGCCAGCAACGAATTTGCGTCGGTGATTAGCCCCGGCATGCACGGGTCGACTTTTGGCGGAGGGCCGCTGGTGTGCGCCGCGGCGCTGGAATTTCTGTCGATTGTGGAGGAAAAGGATTTGCTCGCGAATGTTCGTGAACGCGGAGCGGAGTTACGCGCCGGTCTGGAAAAGCTTGCCGCGAAATTCGCTTTCATCCGCGAGATCCGCGGCGAGGGCCTGATTATCGGCATCGATCTTTCGATTGAGGGCGGGCCGCTGGTGAAAGACGCGCTGCGGCGCGGGCTGGTGATCAACTGCACTCACGAACATATTTTGCGGCTGCTTCCGCCGTTCATCATCAGGCGGCGCGACGTGGCCGAATTCCTCGGCAAATTTGAGCGCGTGCTTGCCGCCGCGGCGAAATCCGCGCGGCCATCGGCGTCCGCTACTTCACATGCGGAAGCTCCTGCGCGAGCCATGGCTCTGGCCGCCGCGAGGTAAACATGAAGTCCGTCGAAACATCCGTGGAACTGAAACGCGACCTGCTTACCGGCATGGAATGGAATCCGGCGCAGGTGCGCGCGATATTCGCTCTGGCCGGCGAGATGAAGGCGCATCCGGAGCAGTTCCGCACTTCGCTGGCGGGACGGGTGCTTATTCTGCTGTTTGAAAAGCCGTCGTTGCGCACGCGCGTGACGTTTGAAGTGGGCGTCGCCAATCTGGGCGGTTCGTCGATATTTCTGGATCACACTGCCGCGCGTGTGAACGAGCGCGAGCCCACGCGCGACATCGCGAAAAATCTGGAGCGCTGGGTTCAGGGAATCATCGCGCGCGTTTTCGAGCAGCAGACGTTGGATGAGCTGGCGGAAAACGCGAATGTGCCGGTGATCAACGCGCTTTCGGACCGTTTTCATCCCTGCCAGGCGCTTGCCGATTTCTTCACGCTGGAGGAGCGGTTCGGCGGATTGCGGGGGCTGAAGGTCGCCTACATCGGCGACGGGAACAATATGTGCCATTCGCTGATTACGTTCGCGTCGCGCACGGGCGCGAATATTCGCGTGGCGACTCCGGCGGGTTACGAGCCGGCGGACGATGTGGTGGCCGAAGCGAAGAGCGTGGGCCGCGAAACGCACGCGAAAATCGAATTGTTCCGTTCGCCCGAGGACGCGGTTGCCGGCGCGCAAGCTGTTTACACCGACGTGTGGGCCAGCATGGGCCAGGAAAGCGAAGCCGCGGAGCGCGAACGGATTTTCGCGGGCTATCAGGTGAATGATGAACTTTTTGCGCCGGCCGCGCGCGATGCCGTTTTCCTGCACTGCTTGCCCGCACATCGCGGACTGGAAGTAACGCCCGAGGTGATCGACTCGCCGCGCTCGATCATTTACGATCAGGCGGAAAATCGCCTTCACGTGCAGAAGGCGATCCTGCATACTTTGCTGAACAATTAAAAAGGAGAAACCGTTGGCGAAGAAAGTGGTACTCGCGTATTCGGGAGGGCTGGATACCTCCATCATTATTCCGTGGCTGAAAGAGAATTACGGCGGCTGCGAGGTGGTCGCCATGATTGGCGATCTGGGGCAGCGCGAGGATTTGGAAGCCGCGCGCAAGAAAGCGCTGGCGACCGGCGCGAGCGCTGCGTATGTGGAAGACCTGCGCGAGGAGTTCGTGACCGGTTACATCTGGCCGACCTTGCGCGCGGGGGCCGTCTACGAGCACAAATATTTGCTGGGGACTTCGTTCGCGCGTCCGCTGCTGGCGAAGCGGCAAGTGGAGCTGGCGAAAAAAGTGGGCGCCGACGCGCTGGCCCATGGCTGCACGGGAAAAGGGAACGATCAGGTGCGATTCGAGCTGGCGGCCAAGGCACTGGGGCCCGAGCTGAAAATCATCGCGCCGTGGCGCGAATGGACGATCAACTCGCGCGAGGAAGCGATCGAGTATGCGAAGTCGCACAAAATTCCCGTGGAGCAGAGCAAAAAGAATATCTACAGCCGCGACCGTAATGTGTGGCATTTGAGCCACGAAGGCGGCGTGCTGGAAGATCCCGCGAATGCGCCGGAAGAGTCGATGTGGCAGTGGATCGTTTCGCCGGCTGCGGCGCCGGACAAGCCGACGCTGGTCGAGATCGGATTTGAGTCCGGCACGCCGGTTTCGGTTGATGGCAAGAAGCTCGCGCCGCTGGCGCTGCTCGATCGCTTGAATGAGATTGCAGCGGCCAATGGCGTGGGGCGCATGGACATCGTGGAAAACCGATTGGTGGGCATGAAGTCGCGCGGAGCGTACGAGACGCCGGGGGGCACGCTGCTGATCAACGCGCATCGCGAAATCGAATCGCTGTGCCTGGACCGCGAGACCGCACACTACCAGCAGATTTTGTCGCTGCGTTACGCCGAGATGGTTTACTACGGCATGTGGTTTACGCCGCTGCGCGAATCGCTCGACGCGTTCTTTACCAATTCGCAGAGGCGCGTCACGGGCACTGTGACGCTTTCGCTCTTCAAAGGCAATGTGAACGCCGCGTCGCGCTGCTCGCCGTTTTCGCTCTATCGCACCAGCTTGGCGAGCTTCAGCATGACCGGCTACAACCCCAAGGACGCGGAAGGCTTCATCAACCTTTTCGCACTTCCGATCACCGTTCCGCTGGAAAAGGCCGCCGCTCGATGACGGGTTCAGAAGGACAAAAGATGTGGGGCGGGCGATTCGAGCGCGCTCCGGACGCTTCTTTTTACGAATTCGAGCGCTCGTGGCAATTCGACCGGCGGCTTTTGCCGCACGAGCTGGCGCTCGACCGCGCCTGGGCGCGCGCTATCGCCGTCGCGGGAATTTTGACGCACGAGGAGGGGCAGCGAATCGTTGCGGCGCTCGATGAGATCGAGTCGCGCGCGGAATCGGATGCGGCGTGGCTCGATGCTTCACAGGCGGAGGACGTACACCATTTCGCGGAGACGGCGCTGATCGAGAAGCTGGGGCCGTTGGGAGCGAAGCTGCACACCGGGCGCAGCCGCAACGAAATGGTGGCCACGGAATTTCGGATGTACGTGCGCGAGGCGGTTCGCGAAATGCGCGCGGCGCTGGCGCGGTTGATTCGCGCGGTTGCGGAGCAGGCGAAAAGCAATTTGGGCGTTCCGATGCCGGGGACCACGCACATGCAGCATGCGCAGCCTCTGCTGCTGTCGCATTGGCTGTTGGCGCACGGCGAAGCTTTTCAGCGCGATGCGGAACGATTTCACTCTGTGTCCGAGCGCGCGGATTATTGTCCGCTGGGGTCGGGAGCGCTGGCGGGATGCGCGTTTCCGCTGGACCGCAAGGCGCTGGCGCGCGATCTGGGATTCACGCGCATCACGCCAAATAGCCTGGACGCGGTGAGCGACCGCGACTTCGCATTGGAGATGCTGTTCGCGATGGCGACACTGGCGATGCACTTGTCGCGCCTGGCGGAGGATTTGATTCTTTTCGCCTCGACGGAATTTGCGTTTATTGAATTGCCGGACGAATATTCCACCGGCAGCAGTCTGATGCCGCAGAAGAAAAATCCTGACGCGTGGGAATTGATTCGCGGGAAGACGGGGCGGATTTATGGCTCGCTTTTCGCGCTGTTCACGGTAGGCAAGGGGCTGCCTTCGAGTTATCAGCGTGATTTGCAGGAGGACAAGGAGCCGCTCTTTGCCGCGTTCGATCAGATCAAGCCGATGACGCAGATCGCCGCGGCGGCGCTTGCGGCCACAAAGTTCCGTCACGAGCGGCTGCGCGAAGCGGCGCAGGATCCCGCGTTGGTGGCCACCGAAGTGGCGGATTATTTGGTGGCGCAAGGCATTCCGTTTCGCGAGGCGCACGAAATTGTGGGCAAAGTGCTGCGCGCGGCGGAGCAATCCGGAAAATCGATTCGCGAGATGCCGATTGCGGAGCTGAAGAAATTTTCGCCGGTTTTCGGGGCGGAGCTCAGCACCGTGCTGACGCTTGAATCCGCGCTCGCTCGCCGCGGAGTTGCGGGAGGGACGGCACCGGGAGCCGTTCGCGCGGCGCTGGAGGATTTTAACGCGCGGCTAACAAAACTCGAGGAAAATCCCTGATGCTGCTGCGGTGTGCTCGCCGGAGACCGCGGCAACTGACGGTGGCCATTTTTCACACATGAGCGCTCATCTCTCTGTTTCCGATATTCCGCGCGGATTCACTTTTGCCGCTACGCACTGCGGGCTAAAAACGTCACGGCTGGACTTGGGAATTCTGATTAGCGACGTGCCGGCGGCTGCTGCGGCGGTGTTCACGACCAACTTGGTTGTGGCGGCGCCGGTGATCGCTTCGCGCGAGAATCTGAGCAAATCGCGGCAGCGCATGCGCGGCGCGATCGTCAATTCGGGGAACGCCAACTGCTGCACGCACGAGGACGGGTATCCGGCGTCGATCGAGACTACGCGGCGGTTGGCTGAGGAACTTGGCGATTCGGTGGGCTCGCAGTTCGTGGTGTGCTCGACGGGAGTGATTGGCGCGCCGCTGCGGGTGGAGAAAATTCTGAGCGCTGTGCCGCAACTGGTGCAGTCGCTCAGCGCGGAACCGAGTGCGTTTGAGGAGTTCGCGCGGGCGATCATGACCACTGACACGCGTCCGAAATGGGCCGGCGCGAAATGCCGGATCGGCGGAAAAGAAGTTCGGATTCTAGGCTGCGCCAAGGGATCGGGAATGATCCAGCCGAGTATGGCGACGATGCTCGCGTTCATCGCCACGGACGCGGCGATTTCCGCGCCGGTTTTGCAGCGGGCGCTGCGCTCGGCCTCCGGGTCGACATTCAATTGCATCACCGTGGACGGCGACACGTCGACGAACGATACAGTCGCGCTTTTCGCCAACGGAAAATCCGGCGCGAAGAAGATCACGAGCGCGTCTGGCGCGGAGTACAAGAATTTTTACGCAGCGCTCGAAGACGTGTGCCGCGAGCTGGCGCTGGCGATCGTAGCCGATGGCGAAGGCGCGCAACGGGTGATCGAAATCGAGCTGCGCGGAGCGCCTTCGGATGCGGCAGCGGATCGCGTGGCGCGGACGATCGCGACATCGCCATTGGTGAAAACCGCATTTGCCGGAGCTGATCCCAACTGGGGGCGCATTCTGGCGGCGGCGGGACGCGCCGGCGTGAAATTCGATCCGAGCCGCGCGAATATCTGGATCGGCGGCGTGGCGGTTTGCGAGGGCGGGCGCGAGATGACGTTTGACGAAGCCGCGGCGCACGAAAAGATGCTGGCAAAATCGGTGAAAGTGCGGATCGACCTGGGCTCGGGCAGCGGAGCGGCGCGCATTTGGACGTGCGACTTCACGCAAGAGTACGTGCACATCAACGCCAGCTATCGGACGTAGCGCCAGATGTAACTATGTTCCTTCTATACCGCGGCCGGCGTTTTGTTCTCCACCGTCCAGGCGACGGAGTTCCGTCGCGGTCCGGCCCTTACGCCCCGCTAGTGTCCTGACTGTGCTCTCGCGCTCTCAGGATGCGGCGTTCAACGTGCTCCTCGCCCATTCCGATACGGTTTGATTCTTGGCCTTTGCTGCCGCTTCGTAGGCCCGCAGTTCGCCAAGCGTGACGCGCGCCCGCAAGAATTCCGCCCTCGCATTGCCTTTGGGTAGTGATGGTCTTCCAGCCTTCTTACGCTTTGGCTTCTGATTCATGCCTTCTAAACTCCTATACGATTGCGGTATGACAGCCAAGGTAGGCGAAGTTACATGGTCCACGAGCTGGACGCCAGTCATTCGTTCGATTGAACGGACGCTGGAGCCTTCTGCATTTGGGCCGATAACTGTCGTTTGCTTCTCTGTGCTCCAGCCGTTTGCATTTGCGCTCTCCCTCTCGCCTTAACTGTACCCCGGTAAGTAACACTTGTCACGAGATATTGTGGTGGTACAGTATCTGCATGTTGAAATGGGCTGTGAGCGCTGCTATCGTTACCCTGATCATTACAACTATTATCACTTGGAAGGCGGACAACTGCGAAACTCAAAATCAGGAATCTCAAGCCATACAACCGCCGACGAATCTGATGCTCACTGTCCCAACTACTACGAATGGCGACAGCGAACAGAAGCATAGCCAAAACCAAACAGGCTGGCCCGCATCCCACGCAGATAGCTACTTTTGCCGCGTAGCGACTCCTACGAACCTCCCAACTATTTATCTGGTCTTGATTGGATTTGGTGGCATCGCTGTAGCCATCGGAACTCTTGATATTCTGGAACGGCAGACTAAAGGCGTCGAAGACAGCATTGAAGTGCTCATCAACAAAGAACGGGCGAGAATTTACATCGAACCTGATGATTTTATCTTTGACACTTCAGATGCATGGAATCCGACGTTTGAATTGAAATACAGAGTTACTTCCTCCGGAACAACTCCCGCGATCATCTACGACAGTCGTGTAACTGCCGAGGTCAGCACGACTCAAGAGCGATCTCATCCAGAACAACGGGCCACTCAGATTCCGCTTTCCGGCAATCTTGTCCCTGGAGAAATTGAATTGCGAATTTCGCTGTCCGGGGAACGCGAACACATCAACGAAGTGCTCGACGAGCAAATTGAAAGCGAAAAGTTGTTCGTAGAGTTTTGGGGGTAGGTCAACTATCGCGATATTTTCTTTAAAGGGGCCGGTTTTTGGAGAAAGAACTTTAGATACATTTGGGATGCCAAACAGGAGCGGTTTGTAAGGTGCGGCGAACCTTGGGAGAACGGCGAAAGCAAGAAAACAGCAAAACCCCCAAATTAGGGCAGCGCCCAGGCGCGCGCCTGGTTGACTGGGGAATAAAGTTAGCTCAAAATTGAAGGTGAGTTGCTGGAGCGCTCGCTTCAGCCGCGAGTAGCCGGCCTTCTGCTGACTGCCCCGGCCCCGATCCTGCCATTCAGCCCTCGGTGGTGCCCGCTCTTGCACCACGGGCACAAGGAGATTCATCGTGAAGAAATTGTATGTGGGAAATCTGCCGTTCAAGGCTACGGAAGAGGATCTAGCAGGGTTGTTTGCGGAGGCCGGGGTGCAGACGGATTCTTTGACGCTGCTCCGCGACCGATTTACGGGCCAGCCGCGCGGCTTCGGATTCGCCGAAATCCGCGACGATGCGGAAGCCGAGAAGGCAATCGCGGCGCTGAACGGCAGGGATTTCCTGGGCCGCGCACTAGTGGTTAACGAAGCGCGTCCGCAGCGTGAAGGCGGAGGCGGCGGTGGTGGGGGCCGTGGCGGCTTTGGGGGAGGCGGCGGTGGCGGACGTGGTGGTCGCGGCGGCGGCGGCGGAGGCGGTGGCCGCGGTGGCTACGGACGCGACCGGTAGTTTCGCGCTGCCGGCGATCAGCAAGCGCTTCGGATCATCACGGCGTAGCGTGTGTTTCCGCGATGAAGTGCGGAGCGGCAGGATCGGCCGGCAGCTCTTCCGGTTCTACAATCATCAACTTTCAACGGTTTCCGCTGAGGTAGGGTGAGGCTCGCCCGCGCGTACCACAGGGTGGGGCTCGCTCGCTTCGACGCGTCCGTGCGCGTAGGCGAATTTCTCGATGGTGGCACCGCGTATCCCTTGTGCAACGAGCGCGGGCAGGTCGAGCTTCGCTTCCGCTTCGGATAGTTCCTCCGGCCGAGCGGAAAGTTCAGGCGAGCGCGGCAGGAATACCGGGCAGCAATCGTGAAATGGCTCGGAGGAGATGTCGTAGGTTCCGATTCGCCGCGCGGTGTCCAAAATTTCCATTTTGTCGGTGCCGACTAGCGGGCGAAAGACCGGCATGGTGGCGGCGGCATCCACAGCCACCAAGTTGCGTAGAGTCTGCGAGGCGACCTGCCCCAGGCTGTCGCCGGTGACGAGCGCCAGTGCGCGATCGCGCCGGGCGAATGGCTCGGTGATGCGCAGCATCATCCGGCGGTAGAGAAGCACGCGACAGGCTTCCGGCGCGTAGCGTACGATTTCGCGTTGAATTTCCTCAAAAGGCACGCGGTAGAGCTTGGCGGTGAATTGATAGCGCGTAAGAACGCGGGCCAGACCGCTGGCCACGTGCAACGAAGACTCGCCAGGCCGCGCGCCAGTCCCATAAAAATGGACGAAACTCAGATGCGCGCCGCGCTTCATCATGTGGTAAGCGGCCACCGCGGAATCGTAGCCTCCGGATAGCAGGCAGGTGAGGCGGCCGGCGGTATTCGCCGGCAGACCGCCAAGCCCGGAGATTTTTCGCGCGTAGACGAGCAGAGGGCCGGGCGTGACTTCGATGTGGCAGGTGAGTTCGGGATCGCGTAACTGGACACGCACGTCGCGACCGTTGGCGCGCAACTTTTCCAGAAGGAAGCGTCCCACAGCGGCTTCGATCTGCATGGTGGAATGCGGGAAGGTTTTGTCGCTGCGCTTGGCGCGGACGGCGAACGCGGCAAGGCGCAGCGGCTCGATTTCTTCCCATGCGGCGCGGCACAGCGTTTCCAGGTCGCGATCGACCGGGCGGGCCACGGCGCAGTAAGCGATTCCGAAAACGTGCTGAACTCGATCGAGCGCTTCGAGGACGGAAGCATCCGGCGCGAGGCGGATCAGAAACCGATCACCGGGCTGTTCGATGCGCTCGACGGGGATTCCCGCGAGGGCGCGGCGCAAAGCGGTGAAGAGTTTTCCCAGGAAAAAGCGGCGGTTGCCGCCTTTCAGCCAGAGCTCATGGTAATGGACGACGATGACGGGCGCGCCCATGGAGTCTTCTCGGGGATGAATTACTGCGTTCATTTGATCTGCTTTTTTGTGACGAGTGGCGGCTGAGAGCCGCATATTCTCGCTTCGCGAATTATAGCAGCAGAGCCCTGCGGAATGGCGCCGGTGGAAATCGGTGGCACAACGGTAAAGGCGCGCGTTCGCACTATGAAATAACTCAATGGAAACAATCCGTTATTCAACGCGACTTTCCACAGGGCTGCGGGTTATATTCTGCGTCGCTGCAGACTCCGGAGCGGTGGGTCTCGGACAAACCAGGCCCGCACAAATATTTACGCTACCGAAATCGAACGTGAAGCATCCAAGTGCTAGAACCGGGCAGCACCGGAGGAGAGCATGTGGAACCGGCGAGACTGGGATGAGTTCTTCGTCATCGTGGGAAAGCGGTGGCACATGCGCCGACCGCCGCGCCCGGTGGACCGCTCCGCGCGAAATCGCGTGACACCCACTGAAGGATACAGCCTGGCGGAGCTTGACGATGCGGGACTGAGCATCGAGCAGGCCGAGATGCTGGGATTGCCGGTGGATGCCGGGCGCGTCGGGTCCTACGGCCCGAATGTCAGCTCGCTGCGTGATTATATACGCGCCACACGCTCGCGGCTGTAAACGGGCACCCTCGACTTCCGTCACCCTATAAGCCTGTGCAAAATGCCCGCGCGCCGCAGCGTGCGCTCGCGGGACCTGTTTCAACCGCCGGTAGCAAGGCGAGGACGAAAATCCCTACTGGTCGGAAGTAGAAATTCAGTACAGGTGCGATGGACCTGTGCTTGGTGACGGCTGCGACGGGATTGCGTGTCGAGTGGTCGGCTGCGCGGGAAATGGGCCAAGTGACTTGTCGAGAAGTTGTAACAGCCCCAGGTTTTCAAATCGAGCATAGGGCCCCCTGAACTTCAAAACGGCAAACCTGGGCCGCCCGCCACTCGAGGTGTGTCTTGACAAAGCTGACAGGTCATCTAATCCGCTTTTGCTTCGCTCCCCGAACGGATACGAGGGTCTATGTTTTCTTGATGGACATGGGGCGATTTTTAAGGAACGCGATGACCAGTGTCTTATTTATTTTCAAGCCTCCGTTGTAGCTGACCAAGCCATTCTTCTTGAACTCGTTCATGAATTTACTCACCCTTGGGCGGGTGGTGCCAACCATCTCCGCCAGGGTTGATTGGCTCACCTTCAGGGGCGAGTCTGACTTCGATTCCTTGGTAATCTCCCCAAACAACAGTAGGACCCGGGCCAGTCGCCTTTCGCTGAAATTGAAGAACTGATCGATCAGGTCTTCCTCGATTCGAGCAAGCCGTGAAAGCAAATATCCGACAAACAACGTTGCGAACTGAGGGTCCTTCTTGAGCGCGCGAATGGTGCTCTCTTTCTGCAGTCGAATGACATTGGATTCTCCAATTGATCGCGCCGTGCAAATTCGCAGAGGTTGCCCCGTTAGACTACCTTCGCCAAAAAAGTTGCCCCGCCGTAGGATGGCAATTATAGCTTTCTTGCGCGTGGTCACCACCGTGAGCTTCACCGTGCCGCTCTCGATGTAGAAGACAGAATCAGCCGAATCTCCTTGCGAAAAGACGACCTCCTTGTCTCGGTAGTTCCGGAACGTCATCCGAGCATGGAACTTTTTGCGGAGAACTGCGTGACTCATACCGAGACTACGTTTACTCGCCACTCGGGTCTGCTCCTTTAATGAACTCAGGAAATTAGTCCGACGGGCACCAATACTAGGCTCCCCGGCCCAGCCCGTCTAGATGAGCAAAATTGACCACATGCTAGCTGTTCAAAATTAGACAACCGCAAGTGAAGCGGTCAAATACAGTGGGCCGTGCGACTGCTGATTCCAATGGCGCCGATCAGTGCCGGAATAGATTTGACCCCGGGGCGCCGCTGGCTGGCCTGGCTGATGGGATTTCGCTCAAGCGGAGGCGGCTTTGCGCCAGAAGCGGGCGATCGCGGAGAAATCGGGATCGTCGTGCGAGGAGTCTTTTACGGTGGTGTAGGTGGCGAAGGCGGCTGAGCCGGCGGGAAGGACGAGACCGCAGGATCGAGCCAGTTCGAGCGCGAGGCGCACGTCCTTGTGCATTAAGCGGAGCGGGAAGCTGGCGGGATATTCATTTTTCAGCATGAGCGGAGCTTTTACGTCGAGGAGAGGCGAGCGGCCCATGCTGGATTGCATGACTTCGATCAGGCGCTCGGGCTGCACGCCCGCGGCGGTGACGAGAGCGAGCGATTCGGCCAGCGCATCCACTTCCAGCGCAAGAAGCAGGTTCATGCCGAGCTTGACGGTCTGTCCCGCGCCATTCGGGCCGAGCAGGAAAAAGCGTTTGCCGACGGCTTCGAGAACAGGCTTCACACGATCAAGCACTTCCGGTTTGCCGCCGATCATGAAGACGAGCTCGCCCTTTTCGGCTCCCCAGGTGCCGCCGGTGACGGGCGCATCGAGAAAATCCACGCCGCGCTCGGCGCACGCCGAGGCGAGGCGGCGCGCGAGATCGGGAGTGACGGTGCTGGAGTCGATCAGCGTGCTACCGGGGCGCAAGCCTGCAAGTGCCCCGGAGTCGGCCTTACCTGAATCGCTCGGACCGGCTCCGGGCTTGCCAGAAGGGCCGAAGATCACCTCTTCGACGGCGACTGGATCGCTGACGATGGTGATCAGAATGTCCGACTGCGCGGCGACTTCGCGAGGATTGGCGGCGAATGTGGCGCCGGCGCGAACGAGATCGTCTGCGCGCGATTTGGTGCGATTCCAGACCGTGAGCGGAAACCCGGCGCGCAGCAGATTTTGACCCATGGGCTTGCCCATCAGCCCAAGCCCAATCAATCCGACGTTCGGCTTCATGGACGCCTCCGCCTACAGCAAATCCCAATATACGCGCCGACGCGGATCGAACTGGAAGACTTTTTCTGGTGCGCGACCGAACGGCGTGGGCGGAAAGCAGATCGAGCACGGCTAGGCTGGTAGCGTCATTTGTTGCGACTATTTCAACTAATTCGATTATTTCGACGCTGAGGACTCTTCAGAGGCTGGTGGGTCGCCATTGGTTTCCGCGACGCGGACGACGTAATCGTAGGGAATTTCGACGCGAAGAGTTTTGCCCTTGCCCGATTGCGAGAAGCGCTCCTCGACAAATATGGATTTCCCGCTATCCGCCACCAACACGCCAACGGCGGACATTTGCAAATCGCCCGCGCGATAGTAGGCCTCGACGCGCTTACCAACGAGGGCCGCGTAACGTGTCCCGTGGGCCACTGGAATGCCTCAAAAAGCGGGGCCATATTATCATTCGATTAACGATGCGTAAATAAAATAGAGGCGTTACCAATCGTGAAAAGCAGTTCCATGCCGGAACGGTATGGGTTCAGAGGACCGCGAATTCGACTCGGCGGCGGAGGGGCTCGATGCGCTCGGCGCGGACGCGCACGATATCTCCGAGGTGAAACACGCGGTGAGCGGCGCCGCGGGATGCGCGATGGGGCTCGGCGACGATGGTGTGGTCGTGTTCGCGATAGAGGCAGCGCAGGCCGGTGGATTCCTCGAGGCGGTCGATGGGGACGAGGCCTTCGACGAAGATTTCGGTGAGCTCGACGAAGAAGCCGAACTTCTGGACGGAGATGATTAACGCGTCGTATTCCTCGCCGAGATGGCCTTCCATATATTGGGCGGTTTTCCAATCCATTAGTTCGCGCTCGGCGGCGTCTGCGCGGCGCTCGGCTTCGGAAGTTTCCGAGGCTGTTTCTTGCAGCTCGATGCGGCGATAGGGGCCGAGAGTCGGAAGCGGCTCATCGCCATCGCGGCGTGCGGAGCGGCTGGCATGCGTTCGCGGCGGGTGCGAGGCGTGGGCCGGCGTTTCGCGCACGGCGAGAGAGTCGGCGTGTTCGAGGGCCCATTTCAGCGCGCGATGGACGATCAAGTCCGGATAGCGGCGAATGGGGGAAGTGAAATGGGTGTAGTCGAGTACGCCGAGCGCGAAATGTCCGAGCGGCTCGGCAGCGTAGCGGGCCTGCTTGAGCGAGCGCAGCATGAGGTAGGAGAGGATGCGCTCCTCGGGTTTTCCGGCGATTTTTTCGGTGAGGCGCTGATAGTGCTGCGGGCGAATGTCCACTTCCTCGGCGGCCGGCATGGTTACGGCCATCTGGCGCGTGCGACCGCGCTCGCGGCCACGTTCACGTCCCGAGGCATGAGCGCGCGCGGGGGGGCGCATTTGTCCGTGGCGGACAGCGATGCGGCGCTCGGTGAGATCTTCCACGCCCAGCGAATAGCCGAAGGCCTGCGCGAGCTCCTCGAATTCGAGAACTTTCTTGGGATCGGGCTTCTCATGCACGCGATAAAGGGAAGCGATGCCAACGCGGTCGAGAAATTCTGCGACGGCTTCGTTGGCGGCGAGCATGAATTCTTCGATCAGGCGATGCGCGATGTTGCGCTCGCTGCGGAGGATGGCGGTCATCGTGCCGAATTCGTCGAATTGGATCACCGGCTCGGGCAAATCGAAATCGATGGAGCCGCGAGCGTGGCGGCGATGGTTCAGGATGAGAGCGAGTTCCTTCATGCGGCGAAAATCTTCGGCGAGCGGCGCATAGCGCGCGCTCATTTCCGGGTCGCCTTCGAGCACTTTGTTGACGTTGGTGTAAGTCATGCGCTCAGCGGAGCGAATCACGCCGGGCGTGAAATCGGCGTGGACGGTTTTGCCGTGCGCGTCGATTTCCATGATGACGCTCATGACCAGGCGGTCGACGTGAGGATTGAGCGAGCAGATGCCGTTCGAGAGTTCTTCGGGCAGCATGGGCACAGCGCGATTCGGGAAGTACACGGATGTGCCGCGAAGGCGAGCTTCCCTATCGAGTGGCCCGTCGCGACGGACGTAGTGCGCGACGTCGGCAATGTGCACTTGCAGTTCGAAGTGGCCGCTGGGAAGCGGGCGAACGTAGACAGCATCGTCGAAATCGCGAGCGGTTTCGCCGTCAATGGTGACGGTGGGCAGATCGCGGAAATCGCGGCGGCCGATATGGGCCGAATCGTCGACTTGCTGTGGAGTGACGCGACCTTCGGCGAGGATTTCGGGCGCAAACTCGTGCGGCAGATGGTGCTTGCGAATGATGATTTCGACGTCGACGCCGATCTCGCCGGGACGGCCGAGAATTTCAATTACGCGTCCAGCGGGTGCTAGGCCGCTCTTTGGGAAGCGCGTGATCTCGACGTTCACGACCGAGCCATCGAGTTCGGGCAGGCGCATGCGGCGCATGGAGGCGGGTTCGCGACCGGGCGCGACGCCGAGTTTTGCCTGCAGCTCGGGGGTGAGCTCGGCGCCCGGCGGGATGGAGATTTCGTGGGTGATGCGCGTGTCGTAGGGAAGCACAGCGTTGCCGTGCGGGCCGTAGCGGAACAGGCCGACGACGGAGGGATTTTCGCGTTCGACGATGCGCACGACGCGGCCCTCGGCGCGTCCATCGGAGCGGCGGCGGGTGATGCGCGCGAGCACGCGGTCACCGTGCATGGCGTCGTCCAGCGCGTCGCGGCCGATGAAGAGATCGCCTTCCATGCCGGGGATGCGCTGATCGGCGACGAGAAAGGCGTAGCCATCGCGATGGGCGACGATGCGTCCGGAAACGAGATTGGGATCGCGGCCGCGGCGAGCGGCGAATTCGTGTGGTGAGGCGGCGGGCTCGGGCGCGTCGGATGCGTCGGGCGCGCCTGCATTCTTCGCGGAGCCGTGGGTCGCTTCGTGCTGCTGCGGTTTCGCGGCGCGCGTTGGCTGCTTGCGGCCGGTGAGGCGATACTGGCCGCCGTGAGTCTCTTCGATTTCGCCGGCGCGCAGGAGCTTATCGATCACGCGCGGAAGAAATCGCCGCCCGTAATGGCGCAGGCCCATGCCGTGGGCGATTTGCCGAATGCTGGCGGGCTGCGTGAGCGTTTCGAGGTGCGCAACTACTTGTTCGCGCGTGACTTCCTCGGGGTGCGGTGGCTGCTGCTGGCGGCTAGCGTGCTTGCGTTTCATGAGTGAGTTGTGGGCGCATGGTCGAGTGAGTTGCGTGCTGCAAATGCCAGAGATGCCAGCTACAGGCTAACGAAAATCGCGCCGCGTGGCAAAAGCTGCTTTTGCCCGGCACGGTGCGGAATCACGGCATGGATGTTACTGTGAGCCGGGACTCACGGTGGGGACGTTGATGACGACGATTTTGCCATCGAGCTGGCGTTCGAGCGGAGGGGCGTAGTCGCCGAGCAGAGCGCGCCTCCACCACATGCCGGTCTTGCGCTTGGTTTCCATGCTGGTGAACCAGTACTGATAAATCACAGCGCGAACTTCAGCGGGCGGATCGTTGCCGAAGGGATTTTTCGCGAACAGTTGCAGCACGCCGGGATCGTTCGAAAGCAGACGCTCTTCGGTCCAAACCACGAATCGGTACTGCGGCCACGCGCCGAGCGACGCGAACCAGAGGTTCCACTCAAAGCGCGGCTGGTAGGGGGCGTAGATACCGGGCGCTTCGGCAGGATTTTGCGGCTTGTAGCGAAACGGATAGGCGATCCAGGTTTTGCCGTCCCGCGATCCCTGGAATTCAATTTCGAAGCGCGCGTGGGTCATCACTGCGAAAAGGCCGTATTGATTGGCGATGCGGAAAGGTTCGAGCAGCTGCACGGGGGCGCGCGGGAGTGGCGCGTTTTCCGCGAACATCCAGATGAGTTTGGCGGAGGTGGCGTAAAAGATCCACAGGAAGCAGATACCAGAGAGCACCATGCCGAGCGGCGCGAAACTGCGAAGCGAAAAGGTGCTGCTGGCAGCTGCGGTTGGTTGCGCAACGGGAGCCGCTTCCGGGCTCGGCGCAGAAGCCTCTGGCGCGATTTGTTGCGGGCGCGGGCGGTCGAGAAGTTCGCGGATTTTGCGCGGAATCACCCATTCGATGAATTTGTCGTCGAGCAGCAGGAACCCGAGCGATAGGACGATGTAGTTCAGGAACGCGTAATTGCCGGTGAGGATGATGGCAATTTGAAATGGCGTGACGATGCAGAAACAGGCGATGCGAAAGCGGCGCGGCAGAAACAGCGCCCAGCAAAGCACCAGCTCGACGGCGAAGGTGAGCCCCACGGTTGCGGCGTGAAACCAGTGCGGAAGATGCTGGACGTACCAGCCGATCCAGGTGGGCAGCGGAGAATTTTGGTAGTAGTCGTCCATGGCGGTGAAGTTGCGCCAGGATCGGTCTCCGCTAAGAATTTTCACCACGCCGGATTCGAAGTAGATGCGGAACCAGATCCACAGCAGCAGAAATTGATTAGCGCGCGAGGGCGGATGGCGCCGGCCCATACCGGGCCAAATTCCTGGCGGCGCGAGAAAAAGCGA
>Ga0307374_10004269_pt1 | contig 23852 bp, 23 predicted proteins | sample OX3MG_FD_202532 | JGI IMG/M metagenome (GOLD analysis project Ga0307374, IMG submission 202532) | Soil microbial communities from Risofladan, Vaasa, Finland - OX-3 | ecosystem: Environmental > Terrestrial > Soil > Coastal area > Acid sulfate soil | place: Finland: Risofladan, Vaasa | collected... | reverse complement strand
GAGCGCTACCTTGACACGGTAGAGGTCTGGGGTTCGAATCCCCACGTGCCTACCAATCTTTTCAACAACTTGCCGTCGGCAAGCCGGGCGGCGCGGCCCAGTGTACACGCGGATGTACACGCGGAAGCGCAATCGCCCGGCTTTTTGCTGGTGGCCGTCCTACTGAATCGCACTGCTTGCCTCCGGCTCGGCCGCCGCCGGAATTGCCGTGCTTATCAAGTCCACGGCTGCTCGCTTCGCTTCCGTGCGGACGTGGCTGTAATGCTCCAGCATCGCCCTGGAGACGTGGCCCGCAATCGCCATCAAGGTTGCGTCCGCCACTCCCGCTTCGGCCAACCGCGTAATTCCGTGGTGGCGGAGGTCATGGAACCGCAACCCCGGCAAACCGGCGGCGCGGGTAAGGTTGCGCCATGCGGTGCGCCAGTCATGCATCGGCCGCGCGGGATCGAAGCCGGTTCCGGCGGACGGGTGGCCGGTTTTCGTCTGGTGGAACAGGTGCAGGGGCAGCAAGCAATGCTCTGGCTTGCTGGCGCCGAGGGCCTGGGCGCGTTCCAGCAGCTTGCCCACTGCCCAGAACGCGGCTGCGTTCAGCGGGATCATTCGACTTCCGGCATCGGTTTTGGTGCTGGCGCGGCGGACGGTGAGGCGGCGCGTGGCCCAGTCAATATCCGCGAGGCGAAGGTGCCGAATCTCGCCCGCGCGCATGGTGGTATTGGCTGCCAGCAGCGCCGTCCAGTAGGCCACCTGCCATTCGGGGCGGCTGGCGGCGGTGCGAAAAAGCGTCGTCTCCTGCTCTGGCGCGAGGGCGCGCCCTGGCCCCTGCTTCGGCTCTTTCAGCAGCTTGCAATCATCTGCGATAGCCGCCCAGAGTTTTGCCCGCTTGAGCACGCCGCGCAGCAGCCGAAGCTCGCTGTTGACGGTGGCGGCGGCTACCCGCTGGCGCCGGGCCGTCTGGTAGCTGCGGATCGTGGTTGGCGTGATGTCGCCCAGTTTGGCCACGGGGAACTCGCGGATCAACGCCGCGCCCCGGAAGCGTTCGAGCATTTGAGTTCCGCGCGAGGTGGACTGGGTGCGGCTGGCACGCCAAGCATCAATCGCCTTGGCCAGCGGCCACTTCGCCATGTCCGAGGGCGCGCGACCGCTGGCAAGTTCCTTCAACTTCGCCTGCCGGAATTTACGGGCGTCGTTGTAGTTGCGCGTGCCGGCGGAGAAGGCGCGCACCTGGCCATTTGGCAACTTTGCCTTGAACTCCCAAATGCCCCGGCGGCGGTGCAGCCCGTCGTTATCGCGCGATGGCTGATCCGCGACCGCGACCGCGATCATGTCTGGTCCGCCCGCCGCACGCGGCAATTGCGCGACCTTATTCCCTCCTACCTCCGCCGCATTCGCGTTTTCCACCAAAACCACTGGTCCTTTCAACCCGCCGTGGTCCGCTTCCGTGCGCCTGGAATTCGTCATTTCGCCTCCAATTGTTGCTGTTTACGCTTGCGCCGTTCTTCCACGCCGAGGTCGCTGTATTCCTTTTGGCGCCGCAGGTACTCGGCTTCGCCCCATTTCGACTTCCGCGCCCGCACGCTGCGCTTGCCGAGCACGCTTCCCGCCTCACTCGCCTTCGTGGTTGCCATGAATGTACAATACCCAACGTTGGGTTGACTTGTCAAGGGAAAAAGCGCATCCTGTTGGTGTAGCGGCAGGCCGGCGCCGACGGGCGCGGGCCGAAGCGGGCGGCGAACCTCACCGCCCGCGCCGCACGCCTGGAGGTGGGCATGTTCGACCTGGTTTACCTGGCGACGCATCCGCTGGCGCGGGCCATATCCGAAAGGTGCGCCGAACTAGAGGACAAAATTGACGGGCTGCCGGCAGGGTCGGGGCAACGCCGCGCGATGGAAAAGCGCCTGGAGAGGCTGGAGCTGTACCACCTGCCGAAGCCGACGCCCGCCGAGCAAGCGAAAATGCCGATCTACGAGGGCGACCTTTCCTGGGGCGCGCCTGGTGCGCCGCCACCGCCGCCCGGCGCGCGGATAATCGGCCATCGCTCCAGCCCCCGCCAGAGACTTAGGGCAGCGCGCCGGGGCCGGCCTGAGGTGAACACGATAAAGGCCCGCGCGGCGCTGGAAAAAAAGATAGCGAACCCGAGGCTGCGATGGCCGGACATCGCCCAGCAGGTCGAAATGGATGCCGGCGACCTCAAGCGGGCGGTTCGGCATTTGAGGGCCACCTTGCGGCGTGAGGGGCTCTGGCCCAGCGCGGAACTGAAGCGGCAATCGGCGGCCGCAGGGGCCGCGCTGCTAATCGCTGGCCCTAAAACCGAGACATACACCGCTCTCGTAGGGCGTCCAAGAAATTCCACCCCGAAAAGCCGTCCCCGCCGTTGACGCGAATTGTGCCTCCCCCCTAATGGAGAGTGAGGGGGGACATCAGATGCGCGAAGGCGACATTACAGGCAGTACGGAACATATCCAACTATTACCAATCCCGGAGCTGGCCGAGCGGGCGCGGAACAGCCAGAGCTACTGGCGGCGGCTGATTCGGGAGCGGAAAATCCGCTTTTACAAAGTAGGCGACCTGGTCAGAATTTCCGAGCAGGATTTTCAAGCCTGGCTGGCGGCTCGCGCCGTGGAGGCCGAGTGACCGCCGCCGAGGTCGCCGACCACCTGCACGCGCGCCCGGCCGGCCCTGGCCGGTGGATGGCAAAATGCCCGGCGCATGGCGACAAAAACCCATCCCTGAGCATCGCCGAGGGCGGCGGGGGGCGCACGCTGGTGCGCTGCTGGGCGGGCTGCGCCACCCCCGACGTGTTGGCCGCCAGCGGGCTGGGATGGGCCGACATCCTGGGCGCACCCGCCAGCCCGGCTGAGCGCGCCCGGCTGCATCGCGAGCGGGACCTGCGGCGGGCGGCGGAGGCCGAGCAGCTCCAGCACCAGAGGGCGAAAGTGGACCTGCTGCACGACTCCGATAGAGCGCTGGGAGTACTCGCGGCAAAACTCATGACCGAACCCGGTGGCGGCGGTGAGGTGTACCACGCGCTTTGGGACGCGCAGCGCATCGCGGAGGGGGTAGACCCATGGGCATAACGGCGGAAGAAATCGGAGCTTGGGGACTGGCGGCTCAATTGCGCGAATCGCAAGCCGCGCACGGCGAGGCGCCCAAGGCGCTACACGGCGTGGAGACCCCGGCGGACACCGCCGAGGAAGACCTGCGAGCCGAGCCGGCGCGCGCCAAGGCTGCGCTGGGCGAGGCGCCGACGATCATCTTGGCGCCGGGCGAGGCACCGGCGGCGGTAGACACGGTGGAAGCCCTGCTGATTGCGAAAGCGGACATGCTGCGCGTCTACCAGAGGGGGGGCGAGGTGGCGCGCATCGTGACCCTGGATCATGCGGTCGAGGCCGGCCCGGTTCGCAAGCAGGCAGGCACGATCCAGCTTGTCCCCGTGAGCGCGATCAACCTGACCGAAACCTTCGACGGGCTGGCGACATGGGAGCGCTTGCGCGAGACCAAGGACGGCCCAGTGTCGCGGCGGGTGGACTGTCCAGCGCGCATCGCCTTGGCTTACTTGGCCCGTGTCGGGGCGTGGAAGCTCCCCATCCTCACCGGGGTAGTCGCGGCGCCGATTATGCGCCCGGATGGCAGCATCCTTTCAGTACCCGGATACGATCCGGCGACGGGCCTTTTCCTCACCGGCGACGGGTGGCCCACGGTCATGCCTGCCCCGACGCAGGGGGATGCGCGCCATGCGCTGGAAACATTGGCTGCCCCGTTCGCCCAGTTCCCTTTTGTCAGCCGTGAGGATCGTAGCGTACTACTGGTCGCGATCCTCACGGCGCTACAGCGCCGCCTGCTGCCGGCAGCGCCTATGTTCGGTTTCACCGCGCCATCCATGAGGACTGGAAAGAGTCTTCTGTCCGAGGTGGTGGGAATCGTCGCCACCGGCCAGCCGCCGCCAGCCATGGCGGTGAGTGGTGATCGGGATGAGATTCGCAAGGCGGTGGCGAGCATTTTGCGCGAGGGCCACGTGATCGTCAATCTGGACAACATTGACCACCCGCTAGGTTCGCCAGACTTGGCGCGCGCCATCACGCAACCCGAGTACGCCGACCGGCTCCTGGGCGAGAGCCGCCTGCTGCGCCTGCCGACCAATTTGACCTGGCTGGCCACGGGGAACAATCTCGCATTCCGTGGCGACCTGGCTGTTCGCACCCTGCTGTGTCGCCTGGATGCGCAGGCTGAACGTCCGGAGGAACGGTCGTTCACCATCGGCGACCTGAAGGGCCACGTTGCCGCCCACCGCGCCGAGCTAGTGGCGGCGGCGCTAACGATCCTGCGGGCTTACCACGTGGCCGGGCGGCCGAGCCAAGGGCTGCCGCGCTGGGGAGGGTTCGATGAGTGGAGCGACCTGATCCGGGGAGCGCTGGTTTGGGTGGGGGAAGCCGACCCATGCGCCAGTCGGCAGCACGTCATCGAGGACGACCCCGACCGGGAACAAGTCGAGAGCCTGCTGTCCACCTGGCACGGCACCATCGGAGAGCAGGCGGTCCACCTGGGAAGCGTGATCGAGCGAGCGGGGAGCGCGCCCGGACTCATGGCGGCGATCATCGCAGTTGCCGCAGCCAAGAGTGATCCACGCCAGCCCGATGCCCGTCGGTTGGGGTGGTGGTGCCGCGAACACGCAGGGCGGATCGTTGGCGGACTCCGGCTCTCGCGGGAGCGCGGCGCAAGCCAAAACGGGGCAGCCTGGAGGGTTTCAGGAGTTTTAGGGGTTTCTCCACCCGAGATAAAAACGGAAAACCCCAGCCGCGAGCAGAAAACGGATTTTGTCGAGGGGTGCGAAACCCCTAAAACTCCTGAAACCCTCCCCGCCGCCGCCCAAGGCGGCCTGTTTGGAGGTGCGCTATGACCGCGTTGCAGATTTTGGCCGAGTTCCGGCAGGCTGGTGGCCGGCTGATCCCGGAAGGCGATGGACTGCGCTGGGAGTCGCCAGTACAGCCGCCGCCCCGGCTGATCGAGGGCGCCCGCCAGCGCAAGCGGGATTTGCTCGTGCTGTTGGCGAAGCCGGAGGGCCGGTGCCCGGCGGCCCACCCCGGCAATTACTGGCAGGACCCGGCGGGCCAATGGCACTGCATGGAGTGCGAGCCCAGCCCGACCCAGCACCGGCTACGCGGGGTGACGCTTGAGACGCTGGGCAACCGCGCCATCTCGCTGGTTCCGCCCGTCGGCGACCTGCCGGCCCGTGGTAGTTGGGCAATTCTCCCGAGCGGCGCGGCGGCGGAACTGGTTCTGTACCGCGACGATGGGGGCGAGGTGTTGATGCGCCACTTGGGGGGCGAGCGCCTAGCCTGGTTCAAGCCCGAGGCGCTGATGTGGGAAGTTGACTGGCCCTGGGCGGATGCCGCGCCCCAGCCGGCGCGCACGGCCGCCGCAGGCGCCGCCGGAACGATGTGCGCCACCTGCCGCGCACTGCGATGGGGGTCGGGCGGGAGCCGGTGCGACTGCACCCATCCCACCGAAGGTGGCCACGCCCCAAGCTGTACCTGCACCCGGTGCGGGGGGCCGCAATGACGCCACTTTTCGCCCCGGTCCTTATCGCCCTGACCGGCGCCCTGCTGGTGCTGGCCAGCCACCCGAGGCCGCGACCGTGAGCAAGTTGATCGAGCAACGTCTTTGTTTTGTGTAACTTAAAGGAGGAAGGTAATGCGATTCGCGAAGAAAATTGCCAACAACCAATCCGGGGGCGGCGCGGCCGTCGCCGATCCGCCGGCGGCGGTGGACGCCCTGGTCGAGCAAGAGGCCGCGGTGGACGCCCTGGAGGAAAAGCTCAAGGTCGCCGAGGCCGCGGTGAACGAGGCCGAGAGCGAATATCGGCGCCTGGCGGCGGCCGAGGCGCTGGGCGCCGCTCCGGGCCCGGCGGCGGCTGCACGCGGCCGGCGCGAAGAAAAGCGCGACACCATGAACGGGCTGCAGGTGGTGCTCGAACAGGAACGCGCCACCCTGGCCCGACTCCGCGAAGAGCACCAAACGTTTCTGCAGCGGGGGGCCGCAGCGGCGCACCTGGCCCAATTCGAGGCGCTGTGCCGCGAGGCGGCGGAGGCGGCGCACGAGGCGGAGAAGGCCTGGAACACGCTCGGCGCGTCGCTGTGGAGGTTCGACGCCGCTTGGGCGGCGTTGCACGGCGAGCAGTTCCGGCCGCAGCACGGCGGAGACGTCGCGGCGCAGTTGCAGGACCGGCTGCGGAAAATGCGGGCGACGGCGATGAATAGCGGGCGGCGCTGCACCAACCATATCGAGTACGGGGAGATTCTGGCCATCGCACCGGAAGGGAAAAAACAATGAACAAACTCTACGTCACTTCAAAAACGAAATCCGACATCGCGGCGCTGCTCAAGCGAGTGCGGGCGCTGGTCGAGGGCATGACCGCAGTCCCCGCGCACGAGGCGCCCGACGATTACGCAACCAAGGCCGCTGCGGCGCTGCTCGGAAAGCAGGACCCCCGGTTCGCCCCGGCGGTGACGGCGGCCATTTCGGCTTCCGACCACGCGGCGCTGCTCGCCGCGATGCAGGGGCTCGGCCCCCAAGATGACGCGCTCGGCGCCGCCGCCCTGGCCCAACTGCTGCGGGAGAAGGCGCGATAGTTTTCTCGGCATCCGCAGCGGCGCGGGCACTCCTTTCCCGGCGCCGCTGCGGCCCCGCGTGCCTCACCTTCTCGGCGCGCGGTTTGGGTCGGCGGCGGAATCGGACCCGCCGTCGGCCCGTTTTTTCCCTGTGGTTCTAGGAGAATCGAAATGAAAAATTGCACCGTTTGCGTCAACGCCCAGAGAAAAACGATTGACTCCGAACTGCTGCGCGGTTCCCCGACACTGCGCGACATCGCGCGCCGCTGCGGCTTGAGTAAGACCGCGTTACTTCGGCATAAGGCGTCACACCTGCCGGCCCAGTTGGCGCGCGCAAGCGAGGCCGCGCAGTTGGCCGACGCCGGCGAACTACTCCAGCGCCTGGCGAAGGTTTGCAGCGATTGCGAGAGGTTGCAAAGGACGGCGGAGGGCGCCGGCGACACCCGCGCCGCGTTGCAAGCACTGGGGTTGCTGGGGCAGCAGTTACAGTCCCTCATGCGCGTCGGCCTCGAAGTCGAGCGGCAGAAAAACGCCGTTCCGAGCGCCCGCAAGCAAGCCGAGCGTGAGGTGAGGACGATGACCGATGCGGAACTGGCCGATGCCGTAAATAGCCTGCTCCACCCGAAGCGCCTTCAGCTTGGGGAGTAGCCTTCCGTCCGCCAAAACATCGCGCCACGTTGCCCTGTTAGCGGTCCTTGGCCCTGGACCCATGCCACGGTACCACCCGCGCTGCGACGCCGCCACGGGCTTCCCTGTCGCTGGTCCGCACTTTCGGGTGGTCCACTGGGGAAATTCAACGGGGGCAGTATGCCTAAACGGTCGGCAAGCCGAAGGGGTCCCACTTTTTATAGGTCCCAATCGAGCGGGCGTCCTGGCGGCCATCGTGGCGCAAGGCGTGGCCGCTTTCGGTGCCGCCCTGGACAACCGCGCGCCGTGTTCTAGCAACGCCATCGTGGTCACGCTTTTTATGGCGGCCGATGTACACGCGGATGTACACGCGGAAGCGGCTTCATCCCCCTGGTTTACCGTCCTATGCCATACTGCTACCTAGTGACACGCATGAAGGCATCGCCAGTGTTTAGCCAGCGTTTATGCGGCCGCCAGCGCGCCCAGCGGAGAACATGTATCACAAGGTGACAGGCCACCGTGAGAATTGACACGGTAGAGGTCTGGGGTTCGAATCCCACGTGCCTACCACTTCCCTGCCTGCGGATTCGCAGCTTGCTACCCTTAAAGGGTATAGTGGCAATTGTGGAGAAGCGTGTTCCGCACTACGCGTTGGAGCGCATCCAGGCGGATGTGGATCGCCTCGGGGCGGCGGCATTCACAAAGACGGCGTTGGACGGAGGGCGTGCGCTGGGAATGACCAGCGGAGAGATGCTGGCCGTAATCGCCTCGTTGACCCGGGCCCACTTTTATAAATCCATGACCACCCGGTTGGATCATCGGATTTGGCAAGACGTCTACCATGTCGCGACGCCAGCAAAAAAGACGGCATACATCAAGATCACGATGCGTGCCTTGGCGCCGGTGATTCAGTTCAAGGAGAAATAGCGATGCCCAACCGTTCCTGTTCCAACTGCGGCGCGCGGCCCATGAAGCCATTTAAGAGGGAGGCGTTTTCGATCCCCCACGCGGGCGGGGCCGAAACCATCAAGGGATTGAGCGGCTGGCGATGCGGCATGTGCCGGGGGGTGGAATTCGACGCCGCCAGCGCCCGGAGGTACGCGCTGGCGGGCGATCGCTTGGTGCTGCGGGCCCGGGAGCTGGAGCGCGCGGAGATTCGACGCATTCGCCGCAAGTTGGGCCTCAGCCAAGCGGCGGCGGCGCGCCTGACAGGGGGCGGGCACAACGCCTTTTCGCGCTACGAGCGCGGCGAAGCGGTTCCCTTGCCTGCCGTGGTCAACTTGTTCAAGCTCCTGGACAAGCACCCTAGTTTGCTCAAGGAACTCTTGGTCTCTTAGGCGCTCCGAGGGCGACCTCGACCGGATCACGCAACCGGGGACCGCCGGGCATTGGAAGACCGAGCGTCACGGTGCGCTTTGTGGAATCATGCTACGCCCAGCGCGCGGGCGGGCGTAGTGTCATGCTGGGGGCAGGCGGCGCGGAGCGATGGCGCAGGCGAACCCAACCAACCTGCCGGCGGGGCTGAGCGCGGAGGAGGCGCGGCGGCGGGGGCGGCAGTATGGGCCGAACCGGTTGCCGCGGCCGCGGCGGGCGCCGGTGTGGCGGCAGGTGGGGGCGCAGTTCACGCAGTTTTTCGCGGTGATGCTGTGGGTGGCGGGTGGGCTGGCGATCGTGGCCGGGATGCCGCAGCTTGGGGTCGCCATTTTTGTGGTGATCGTGCTCAACGGGCTGTTCGCTTTCCTCCAGGAGCACCGGGCGAACCGGGCGGCGGAACGGCTGGGCGAGCTGCTGCCGCTGCGGGCGACGGTGATTCGCGATGGGAAGAGGCAGGAGGTGGAGGCGGCCGAGCTGGTGCCGGGCGATGTGGTGGCGGTAACGGCCGGCGACCGCATCTCGGCCGACCTGCGCTGGCTGGCAGTGGAGACGCTGGCGGTGGATGTCTCCGCCATGACCGGCGAGAGCGTGCCGGTGACGCCGCAGGCGGGCGAGGCGGCGGAGGCGGGCACGTTTGCGGTGGAGGGGGAGGGGTGGGGCGAGGTGACCGCCATCGGGGCGGCCACGCGGCTGGCCCGCCTGGCGCGGCTGACGGCGGAGGAACACCGGCCGCGCAGCCCGCTGGCGCTCGAGCTGGACCGGCTGGTGCGGGTGATTGCGCTGGTGGCGGTGTCGGTGGGAGCGGGGTTCTGGGGGCTGTCGCTGCTGGTGGGCATTCCCTGGAGCGACGCCTTTTTATTCGCGGTGGGGGTGACGGTGGCGATGGTGCCGGAGGGGCTGCTGCCCACGGTGACGCTGTCGCTGGCGATGGGGGCGCAGCGCATGGCGGCGCGGCACGCGCTGGTGCGGCGGCTGGAATCGGTGGAGACGCTGGGCTCGACCACCTTCATCTGCACCGACAAGACCGGCACGCTGACGCGCAACGAGATGGCGGTGGTGGAGGCGTGGACGCCGGCGGGCACGGCCCGCATCGCCGGGCGCGGCTACGAACCCACCGGCACCCTCACGGCGGAGGCCGCGGTGTTGCCGCGGCTGCGCGAGCTGGCCTCGGCGGCGGCGCGGTTTGTGAACGGCCGGGCGGTGGAGCGCGAGGGGCAGTGGGTGGCGCAGGGGCATCCGCTGGAGGTGGCGTTGACGGTGGTGGCGCGGCGGCTGCAACTGGATCTGGCGGCGGAAGAGGCGGCGGCGCCGGCGCGGCGCGTCTTTCCTTTCGATCCGCGGCGGCGGCGGATGTCGGTGGTGGCGGGCAACCAGGTCCTGGTGCGGGGGGCGCCGGAGGCGGTGCTGGAGCGCTGCCACGGGGGAGGAGCGGCGGAGGACGGGGCGGCGGCGCAAGTGGCGGCGATGGCGGCGCAGGGCTGGCGGGTGCTGGCGGTGGCGGTGCGGGAGCTGGCGGCGGGCGAAGAGCCCGACAGCGCCGAGGCGGCCGAGCGCGAGCTGCGGCTGTTGGGGCTGGTGGGGATCGCGGATGCGCCGCGGGCGGAGGTGGCGGGCTCGATCGCGGCCTGCCGGCGGGCGGGCATCCGGGTGGCGATGGTGACCGGCGACCATCCGGCGACGGCGCGGGCGATCGCGCGCGAGGTGGGGCTGTGGACCTCGGACGAGCTGGTATTCGAGGGCAAGGATCTGCCGCGCGACGACGCCGTGCTGGGGGCGCTGCTGGACCGCGACGGGGCCATCGTCAGCCGGGTATCGCCGGAGGACAAGCTGCGGATCGCGCGGGCGCTGCGGCAGCGCGGCCACGTGGTGGCGATGACCGGCGACGGGGTGAACGACGCGCCGGCGCTGCAGGAGGCCGACATCGGGGTGGCGATGGGGCGTTCGGGCACGGACGTGGCGCGGGAGGCGGCCGACCTGGTGCTGCTGGACGACAACTTCGCCACCATCGTGGCGGCGATCGAGCAGGGACGCACCACCTTTGCCAACGCGCGGCGGTTTCTCACCTATCACCTCACCGACAACGTGGCGGAGCTGGCGCCCTTCGTGGTCTGGGCGCTGACGGGAGGGCGGTTTCCGCTGGCGCTGGGGGTGCTGCAGGTGCTGTTTCTGGACATCGGCACCGACATTGCGCCCGCGGTGGCGCTGGGGGCGGAGCCATCGAGCCCGCGGGCGCTGGCGCATCCGCCCTGGCGCGGACACCTGGTGGACGGCGGCCTGCTGTGGCGGGCGTTTGGGGTGCTGGGACTGACCGAGTCGGTGGTGGAGATGGCGGCGTTTCTGGCGGCGATGGCGGCGGCGGGGTGGCGGCCGGGAGGAGCGTTCCCAACCGGCGGGGCGCTGCGGGCGGCCTCCGGCGCGGCCTTCACGGCGGTGATCGCCGGGCAGATGGCCAACGCCTTCGCCTGCCGCAGCGCCAGCCAGTGGCCGGGCAAGCTGGGCTGGGGCACGAACCGCTACCTCGTGGTGGCGGTGGCGGTGGAGGCGGCGATGCTGGCGCTGTTCCTCTACGTGCCGCCGGTGGCGCGGCTGCTGGGGCAGACCGCGCCGAATGCGGCCGGGTACCTGGTGGCGCTGCTGGCCGCGCCGGCGGTGCTGCTAATGGATGGGCTGCAGAAGCGGTTGCGGAGAGCGGAAGCGCCTTTGCTATATTGAAGACTCCGTGATCGCCAGACCCAAGAGCGCGGGGCGCACCGCGCGCCTGCGCGGCAACGCCAAGACGCCGTTGGGCTACGCCGCCATGCTGGCGGCGGCGGCGCTGATTTTTGTGGGCATCCGCTGGCTGGGGCTGCGGCTGGCGGCGCCGGCGGGAGTGGCGGCGGGCGCGGGGGGCGGGGCCTCGGGACCGGCGGCGGGAACGCTGACCCACGTGTTGCTGGCGCTGGTGGTGGTGCTGGTGGCGGCGCGCAGCCTGGGGGCGCTGTTCCGGCGCTGGCAGCAGCCGGCGGTGGTGGGCGAGATGATCGCCGGCATTCTGCTGGGGCCGTCGCTGTTGGGGCGGGCGGCGCCCGGGCTCTCGCACTTCCTGCTGCCGGGCACAGTGGCGCCTTACATTTCGGTGATCGCCCAGATCGGGGTGATCCTCTACATGTTCCTGGTGGGGCTGGAGTTGGACACCGGGCTGCTGAAGCAGCGGACGCACGCGGCGGTGGCCATCTCCCATGCCAGCATCGTGGGCCCGTTCTTGCTGGGCGCGGGGCTGGCACTGTGGCTCTACCCGCGGTACTCATCCAGCAACGTGTCGTTCACCTTGTTCGCGCTGTTGCTGGGGGTGGCGATGTCCATCACCGCCTTTCCGGTGCTGGCACGCATTTTGACCGACCAACACCTGCACACCAGCCGCATGGGGGCGGTGGCGCTGGCCTGCGCGGCGGTGGACGACGTGACCGCCTGGTGCCTGTTCGCCTTTGTGGTGGGGCTGGCGCATGCGCGGCCGGCGGGGGCGCTGGTGACGCTGGCGTGGACGGCGGGCTTCATAGTGACGGTGCTGGTGGCGGGGCGGCCGGCGGCGGCTTGGTACGCGCGCCGCTACGCCCGCCGCGGCGCGAGCGGCCAAGGGGCGATCGTGGTGGTGTGCGCGGCGCTGTTGCTGGGGGCGCTGGCCACCGAACGCATCGGCATCCACGCGCTGTTCGGGGCGTTTCTGATCGGGGTGGTGATTCCGCACGACTCGGCGCTGGCGCGGGACGTGATGCGCAAGTTCGAGGACCTGGTGGTGGTGCTGCTGCTGCCCATGTTTTTCGCCTTCACCGGCATGCGCACGCAGATCGCGCTGGTGCAGGGCTGGCAAGACTGGGCGGTGTGCGCGGCCATCGTGCTGGTGGCCTCGCTGGGCAAGTTCGGCTGCGGCGCGCTGGCGGCGCGCTGGCAGGGGCTGGGATGGCGGCAGGCGGCCTCGCTGGGCATTCTGATGAACGCGCGCGGACTGATGGAGCTGATCGTGCTGAATTTGGGCTTGGATTTGGGCATACTTTCGCCCACGCTGTTTGCCATGCTGGTGATCATGGCCATCGTCACCACCTTCGTGACCACCCCGGCGCTGCAAGTGGCCACCGGCCGGCGGCAGGCCTTTGTGATGGAGCAGGCAAGCTAGCGATGCTGGGACTGCACACGCCGGCGATCTCCTTCGAGGTGCTGTTTCCGCTCTCGCTGGTGGCGGGCTGCGTGGGGGCGATGAGCGGCATGGGCGGGGGGATGATCCTGATCCCGACGCTGACGCTGCTGGGGGTGGACATCAAGCAGGCCATCGCCATCAGCATCCTGTCGGTGATCGCCACCTCGAGCGGCTCGGCCTCGGCCTATGTGCGCGACCATATCACCAACTTGCGGGTGGGCATGTTTTTGGAGATGTTCACCATCGTGGGGGCGCTGACCGGGGCGCGGCTGACGCTGGCGGCCTCGCCGCGGCCGCTGTTCATCATCTTTGGGCTGGTGCTGATGGGCTCGTGGGTGGCGCTGCTGGTGGCGGGGCACGCCTCCTGGCAGGGCGACCAGCCGCAGGACCGATTCTCGCGCTGGCTGGAGCTGGAGGGCAGCTACTTCGACCGGGCGCAGCAGCAGCAGATTGACTACCACGGGCGGCGCGCCTACTGGGGAGCGCCGATGATGTATGGCGCCGGACTGATCGCCGGGCTGCTGGGGATCGGGGCGGGGGCGGTGAAGGTGCTCATCCACGACCTGGTGATGGGACTGCCGCCCAAGGTCTCGACCACCACCAGCAACCTCATCATCGGGGTGACGGCGCTGGCGGGCACCAGCGTCTATCTGGCCGCCGGGCTGATCACGCCCGGGCTGGCGGCGCCGGTGGTGCTGGGGGTGGTGGTGGGAGCGTTTTTGGGCACGCGCTTGCTGGTGCGGCTCACCAACCAATCGGTGCGGCGGCTATTCCTGGGGGTGCTCTTGGTGCTGGCGGTGGAGATGATCTTCCGCGGCGTGCGCGGGGTGTGACCACGATGACGACTTCCACGAATGCGGCGTTGGTGGCGGAGCGGCAGCGGCGCATGGACATCGCCGTGGGGACGCTGCTGCTGGTGGGGGTGCTGCTCAGCCTGGGGCTGATCGCCGCCGGCCTGCTGTGGACCGACGAGCGCACCGGGCGGCTGTGGCTGGACTACCCGCTGGCGGGGATGAACTTGTTCCAGTTTGCGCTGGCGACGGCGCGCCAGGCCTGGAACGGGCAGATCGGGCCGACCTGGATGGTCAGCGCCGGGCTGATCGTGCTGATGCTGACGCCGTTTCTGCGGGTGGTGGCGTCCATGCTCTATTTCCTGGCGGTGCTGAAGGACGCCAAGTACACCGCCTTCACCCTGTTTGTGCTGCTGGTGCTGACCTGGAGCCTGTTCCTGCGCTCGTAAGGTTGGCGCGGGCCCCTGCGCGGCTCCGCCGCGCGTCCCGCTTGTGCTCACGCCGGCTTGGGGGCCCCAGGCCCCAAGCCGGCGCTGCGCGGTTATCGTTGGCGCGGGCCCCTGCGCGGCTGCCCGGCCCGGCTGTAGCAGCGCCGGGCCGGTGTGCCGCGCGTCCCGCTTATGCTCACAGAGCCCGAGGCGGGCTCTGGGGGTCCCGGTTCGCAGCCCTTCGCGCCGATTGTTCCGGCAGGCAAAGCGGCGCGACCCCCGCGAATCGCCCGCCGCCCGACCCGCCTTCAGCTTGCGCTCATTTATGGTCCGCTAGGATTCACCCATGCGAATCCACACCCCTTTGCTATTAGCGGCGGTAGCTTTGGGGGCCACCCTGGCCACGGCGGAGGCAGGGGCGCAGGCGCCGCCGGCGACGCTGGTGGCGCAGTACGCGATGCCGGCTTCGGCGCAGGGGCGGTTTGACCACGTGCGGGTGGACCGCGCCAACAATTGGCTGCTGCTGGCGGGGGAGAGCGCCCACAAGGTGTTTTTGTTCAACCTGGCCACCGGGCGCTACGAGCGCTCGATCGGCGGGATCGGCATTCCCCACGCGACGTTTGTGCGCGACGACCTGCACCGCATCTACGTCACCGACGGCGGCGCCGGGGCGATGAAGATCTACGACAGCCGCAGCTTCAAGCTGCTGGCCAGCATTCCGCTCAAGGTGGACGCGGACTCGATCGGCTACGACCCGGCCAGCCACGACCTTTACATTGACAGCGGCGGCGGCGACGCGCACCAGACCTACTCGATGTTCACCACGGTGGACACCACCGCCGACCGCAAGCTCAACGACATGACCATCAACGGCGACACGCTGGAGGCGATCGCGCTGGAGGACGGCAGCCCGCGCCTTTACATCAACAACCGCGGCCGCAACCAGATCGCGGTGGTGGACCGCAACACCCACAAGCTGGTGGCAAGCTGGCCGGTGACCAAGGCCAAGGTGAACGTGGCGATGGCGCTGGACCAGGCCGACCATCTGCTCTTCATCGGCTGCCGCAGCGGGGCGATCGTGGTGATGGACACGCGCACCGGCAAGGAGCTGCAGTCGCTGCCCATCCCCACCGGGATTGACGACCTGATCTATGACGCCGCCCACCACCGGCTGTATGCGGCCTGCGGCGACGGCCCGGGGGCGCTGTCCATTTATCAGCAGAGTTCGCCCGAGCATTATCAACTGCTGGGCAACCTGCCCACCGGGCCGGGGGCGAAGAACATGGCGCTGTCGAGCCGCCTGCATCGGCTGTATTTGGCGGTGCCGCCGCACGGCACGACGGCAGGCACGATCAACGTCTATCAGGTTCCCTAAGACAACCGCGGGCGGGGGGGGCGGCATCGGGCGGAGGGAGGGAGGTCTGAGCGATGGCAACAACAACCGCTTCCCCGCCCCGGCTGTGGGGCTGGCTTTGGGGGCTGGGGGTGGTGCTGCTGATTTTGGGCATCGTCACCCTCAGCGACGCATTTTTGGCGACGCTGGCCTCGATGCTGGTGATCGGGTGGCTGCTGGTGTTCGGCGGCGTGGTGCAGCTCGTGCACGCCTTCGGGGCGCAGGGGTGGACGGGGATGCTGCTGCACCTGGCGGCGGGGGTGATGTACGTGGTGGCGGGGCTGCTGCTGGTGGCCAACCCGGTGGCGGCAGCGCTGACGCTGACGCTGCTGGCGGCTTTTTTTCTGTTTGTGGTGGGACTGTTCCGGATGGGCGCGGCGCTGGCGCTGCGGCTGCGGGGTTGGGGCTGGGTGGTGGCGGCCGGGGCGGCGGACCTGGTGCTGGCGGCGCTGATCAGCCTGCAGTGGCCGGGGACGGGGTTTTGGGTGATCGGGCTGTTTGTGGGGATCGAGATGCTGCTGGCGGGCGGGATGGCGATCCTGCTGGCGATGGAACTGCGGCCGCGGCGGGCGGAGGCGGCGGGGGAACGGCTGCGGCCGGCGGCTTGAGGCGGCGGCGGAACTGGCTGGCGCGCCAGGCGAGGCAGCCGCGCAGGGTGCGGTGGAAGGCGCACACATCCACCAGGGTGCGGGCGGAGGCGGACCAATCGGACTTGAAGGGCTCGTCGCCGCCGGAGAAATCCATTTCGGCGAAGCCGAGCTGGTGGGCGCGCTCCAGCACCAGGCGCTGCAGCACCATGCCGGGGGCGTGGCGGCGCCAATCGTGGCGGTGGCCGATGCGCAGGCCGGAGAGGGTGTCGCCGGAGCGGAGATAGAGCTGGAAGGCGATGAGGGTGGGGCCGGAGTAGAGCAGGGCGAGCCAGAGGGCGCCCTGGGCGGCGGCGCGGCGGGTCACGTTGCGATAGAACTCGCGGCCGCGGGGATCGCAGGCGAGGGCGGTGCCGCCGGCGCCCTTCCAGCCGCTGGCCTCAATCGCCAGGCACTCATCGAACACCGCCGCCAAGCCGGCGGCGTCTTCCACCAGGCGGAACTCGAGCGGGCCCAGGCGGCGCAGGGCGCGGTCGCGCTTGGCGAGATTGCTGAGCAGGCCGGGGCGGAAGTCGGCCTCGACCTGAGGCCAGGGGCGATCGAGCGCGACGTACCACTGGCGCCAGGCGTGGGCGGGCCCCAGGGGCAGGCGCAGGGCGCGCAGGGCGGCGATCCAGGCGGCGGCCTGGGCCTGGGGCAGGGCGCGGAGGTCGAAGACGTCCCAATCGCGGCGGGCAGCGAGCAGTTCCGCCCAGCGTTGCGCGCACACGGCGAAATCGCTGCCGGGATGGGGCAGGCGGTGGCGGCGGCAATCGCTGCCCAGAAAGGCCAAGCGGCGCAGGCCGCGGCGGCGCTCGCAGAACAGGGGACAGAGCAGCGGCGGGGAGGCATGGAGGGCGAGCACGCGCAACTGGCGGCGGGCGCCATAGGCCTCCCACCAGGAGCGCAGCCACCACCAGGACATCCAGACTTCGGTGCCGGGGAGGGGGAGCTGGGCGGGTCCGGCGAGCGCCGCCCAACTTTCGTCGTCGGTCAAACAGGCGGCGGCCGGGGCCGGGCACGGGGCCGGTCGCAGAGCCATCGGCAAGGTCATCGTCCCGTAGCGCATGCGCACATCCCTCTGCGAGCACAGAGGCAGCCGCGGCCGCAGGGGCTGTGCCGGGGCGGGTGCGGCGCGCGGGCCTGCGTTGCCAAAGCGGAACGCGAACTCGGCGGCGGCGCGTCTCCCAAATCGGCCGCCCATCGGACAAGCCTGTCATTAACCGTAACGCCGGGGAGTGTGGGTGGGGAATGGGGGCAGAAACAGGGGTAGACGGATATACAATTGAGGATCTGGGGGCGCGCCCATCTGCGCCGTCCCCGCGCCCGACTATGCGACCTTCGACCCGTCCTTTTCTCCTTGCCGCGATCGCCGCGCTGGGGCTGCTGGCCAGCCTGCAGGCGGGGTGCAAAGCGGCCGCCCCCAAGGCGGTGGCGCTGGCGCCGGTGCCGGTGGCGGTGGCGCGCGCGGTGACCCAAAATGTGCCCACCCGGCTGGAGGCGATCGGCGCGGTGCAGGCGATGGCCACGGTCTCGGTGAAATCGCTGGTGGGCGGGGAGCTGAAGACGGTGGGCTTCCGCCAGGGGGAGGAGGTGCGCCGGGGGCAGGTGTTGTTCAGCATTGACGCGCAGCCCTACCAGGCGTCGCTGGCGCAGGCGGAGGCCAACCTGGCGCGCGACCTGGCCAACGACAGCCAGGCGCAGGTGGAGGCGAAGCGCTACGCCGACCTGGCCAAGCAGGGCATCGTCTCGGTGGAGCAGAACGAGCAGTTGCAGGCGGCGGCGGCGGCGGACGACTCGGTGGTGCGGGCGGACCGGGCGGCGGTGGAGACGGCGAAGCTGAACCTGAACTATTGCACCATCACCTCGCCGATCGACGGGCGCACCGGCAGCCTGCTGGTGCAGGCGGGCAACGTGGTGCAGCCCAACGCGACGGTGCTGGTGACCATCAACCAGATCACGCCGATCTACGTGTCGTTTTCGGTGCCGGAGCAGTACCTGCTGCAGTTGAAGGCGCTGAATGCGCGGCATGCGCTGGCGGTGCGGGCGCAGGCGCAGGGGGACACGCAGCGGGAGCACGGGGAGTTGAGCTTCATCAACAACACCATTGACAACAACACCGGCACCATTCAACTGATGGCGACGTTTCCGAACGCGGCGCAGCGTTTGTGGCCGGGCGAGTACGTGAACACCGACGTGACGCTGTCGGTGCAGAACGGGGCGACGGTGGTGCCATCGACGGCGGTGCTGACCGGGCAGAGCGACATGTACGTGTACGTGGTGACGTCGGCGGGGACGGTGGAGAACCGGACGGTGACGACGGCGACCACGGCCAACGGGGTGACGGTGATCGCCAGCGGGCTGGCGCCGGGGGAGACGGTGGTGACGGACGGGCAGTTGGCGCTTTATCCGGGGGCGAAGGTGCAGGTGCGGCAAGAGGCCAAGGCGGCGGCAGCGAGCGCCGGCACGCAGGCCCAGGAGTAGGGGCGCATGAATCTAGCCAGCCTATTTATCCGCCGCCCGATCGCCACGGTGCTGTTGATGATGGCGCTGCTGGTGTTTGGCATCGTGGCCTACCGGGCGCTGCCGGTCAGCGACCTGCCCAGCGTGGACTTCCCCACCATCCAGGTCAACGCCGGGCTGCCGGGGGCGAGCGCGCAGACCATGGCCAGCTCGGTGGCGACGCCTTTGGAGAAGCAGTTTTCGGCGATTCCGGGGCTGGACGAGATGAGCTCGAGCAGCCAGCAGGGCTCGACCTCGATCTCGCTGCAGTTCGACCTGGACCGGAACATTGACGGGGCGGCGGGGGACGTGCAGACGGCGATCAACGCGGCGGGGGGGCAACTGCCGCAGGGGATGCCCTCGCCGCCGACCTTCCACAAGGTGAACCCGGCGGACTCGTCCATCCTCAACCTGGCGCTGAGCTCGACCACGCAGCCGCTGTCCACGGTGGACCATTACGCCGAGGACGTGGTGGGGCAGCAGATCTCGATGATCAGCGGGGTGGCGCAGGTCAACACCATGGGGGCGCGCAAGTACGCGGTGCGGGTGCAGCTCGACCCGCTGGCGATGGCCTCGCGCGGGGTGGGGATTGACCAGGTGCAGGCGGCGATCCAGAGCGGCAATGTGAACCTGCCGGCGGGGGTGCTGTGGGGGGCGAACAAGGCCTATACGGTGCAGGCCACCGGGCAGTTGACCAGCGCCGCCGCCTTCCGCTCGCTGATCGTGGCGGACCACAACGGGGCGCCGGTGCGGCTGCAGGACATCGCGCACGTGGTGGACAGCGTGCAGGTGGACAAGAACGAGAGCTGGGTGAACGGCACTCCGGCGGTGCTGCTGACCATCAACAAGCAGCCGGGCAGCAACACCATTGACACGGTGGACCGCATCAAGGCGCTGCTGCCGACGCTGCAGCGCTCGATCCCGCCCTCCATCCACCTGCAGGTGGAGTACGACAAGTCGATTCCGGTGCGGGCCTCGGTCAACGACGTGAAGTTCACCCTGCTGCTCACCATGTTCCTGGTGGTGCTGGTGATCTTCCTGTTTTTGAAGAACGTCTCGGCCACGGCGATCCCCAGCCTGGCGCTGCCCTTCACCATTGTGGGCACGTTCGCGGTGATGTACTCGCTGCGCTACAGCCTGGACAACCTGTCGCTGCTGGCGCTGACGCTGTCGGTGGGCTTCGTGGTGGACGACGCCATCGTGATGCTGGAGAACATCGTGCGGCACATGGAGATGGGCAAGCCGGCGATGCAGGCGGCCTTCGACGGCAGCAAGGAGATCAGCTTCACCATCCTCTCGATGACGCTGTCGCTGTCGGCGGTGTTCATTCCCTTCCTGTTCATGAGCGGGGTGCTGGGGCGGCTGCTGCACGAGTTCGCGGTGACCATCGGGGCGGCGATCCTGGTGAGCGGGCTGGTGTCGCTGACGCTGACGCCGATGCTGTGCAGCCGCTTTTTGAAGCCGGAGGAGCACCGCCACGGGCGGGTGTACAACTTCCTGGAGTCGGGCTACCAGCTCATGTACCGGGCCTACGACGCCACCCTGCAGCGGGTGCTGCGGCATCCGCTGCTGACCATGCTGGGGGCGGCGGCGGTGCTGGGGCTGACGGTGGAGCTGTTTCTGATATTGCCCACCGGCTTTTTGCCCAGCCAGGACATGGACGAGGTGGTGGCGCAGGTGCAGGCGGCGCAGGGCATCTCCTGGACGGCGATGCGGCAGCACGAGTTGGAGGTGATGAAGGTCTTCGACGCGCTGCCGGAGACACAGGCGGCGATGGCGATGGCGGGGGGCGGGGCGGGCAACAGCGGCGCGGTGTACGACCACCTGAAGCCGCGGACGGAGCGCCGCCGCAGCGCCGACCAGATCATTGACGCGGTGCGGCCGGAGTTGGCCAAGATCCCGGGGGTGCAGGTGTTCCTGCAGAATCCCCCGCCGATCAAGATCGGCGCCCACGGCACCAAGAGCCTCTACCAGGTGGCGCTGCAGGGCAACGACCCGGAGGAGCTCTACCACTACGCGCCGCTGCTGGCGCAGAAGCTGTCGCAGTTTCCCATCCTCAAGGATGTGAACACCGACATGCAGATGCAGAACCCGCAGGTGAACGTGGTGATCAACCGCGACAAGGCCAGCAGCCTGGGGGTGACGGCGGAGCAGATCGAGCAGGCGCTGTACACCGCCTACGGGCAGCGGCAGCTCTCGATGATCTACGCCCCCGACGACGAGTACTACGTGATCACCGAGCTGCAGTCGAAGTACCAGCTCAGCCCGCAGACGCTGTCGTACCTGTACGTGCACTCCGGGACGGGGGCGCTGGTGCCGCTGAGCGCGGTGACCACCTTCAGCCAAAGCCTGGGACCGCTCACGGTGAACCACATCGGGCAGTTTCCGGCGGTGACCATCTCCTTCGACCTGAAGCTGGGGGCGTCGCTGGGCACGGCGGTGGATCTGATCAACCAGACGGCGCAGGAGGTGCTGCCGCCCACCATCACGCCGGTGTTCCAGGGCACGGCGCAGATCTTCCAGCAGGCGATGCAGGGCATGGCGCTGCTGCTGGTGATGACGGTGCTGGTGATCTACATCGTGCTGGGGATCCTGTACGAGAGCTTCATCCATCCGCTGACCATCCTGTCGGGGCTGCCGGCGGCGGCGTGCGGAGCGCTGCTGACGCTGTGGTACTTCCACGTGGACCTGAACATCTACTCCATCGTGGGCATCATCATGCTGATCGGGATTGTGAAGAAGAACGCCATCATGATGATTGACTTCGCGCTGCAGGCGGAGCGGGAGAGCGGGCACGGGCCGGAGGCGGCCATCTACCAGGGGGCGCTGGTGCGCTTCCGGCCGATCATGATGACCACCTTCTGCGCGCTGGTGGGGACGCTGCCGATCGCCATCGGCACCGGGGCGGGGGCGGAGAGCCGGCGGCCGCTGGGGCTGGCGGTGGTGGGGGGGCTGGTGCTGGCGCAGTTTTTGACGCTCTACATCACCCCGGTGGTGTATATCTATATGGATCGGTTCCAGGCTTGGCTGGGGCGCAAGAAGGAGCAGCCAGCAGGGGTGGCGACCCAAGCACCGAGCTACTGAGGAACGAGCCGGGCATCCAAGCAAGGGGAGAACAGCCATGAGCAGGGTCCGCGTGCTGGTGGGCACGCGCAAAGGCGCCTTCATCCTGACCGCCGACGGCAAGCGGAAGCAGTGGGACATCGCCGGCCCGCTGTTTGCCGGCTGGCCGGTCTATCACCTGAAGGGCTCGCCGGCGGACCCCAACCGCCTCTACGCCTCGCAAACCAGCGACTGGTTCGGGCAGATCCTGCAGCGCTCCGACGACGGCGGCAAGAGCTGGCTGCAGCCGGGCACGCCCGCGGGCCCATCCGCCGACGCGGCGCCGGGCCCTCCCCGGGGGGAGAGCAATCGCTTCGCCTACGACACCTCCGCGGCCAGCGGCAAGCCGCTCACCACCCACCAGTGGTACGACGGCAGCCAGCATCCCTGGGAGTTCAAGCGGGTTTGGCACCTGGAGCCCTCGCCCACCGATCCGGACACGGTCTATGCCGGGGTGGAGGACGCGGCGCTGTTCCGCTCGTGCAACGGCGGCCAAAGCTGGGAGGAGCTGGCGGGGCTGCGCGGCCACGGCACCGGCCCCCAGTGGCAGCCCGGCGCGGGGGGGCTGTGCCTGCACAGCATCATTCTGGATCCCGCCGATGCGCGGCGCATATTTGCCGCCATCTCCGCCGCCGGCGCCTTCCGCAGCGACGATGGCGGCGCGAGCTGGAAGCCGATCAACCGCGGCCTGCACTCCCAGTATCTGCCCAACCCCACCGCCGAGATCGGCCACTGCGTGCACCGCATCGCCATGCACCCGGCGCGCCCGCAAACGCTGTTCATGCAGAAGCACTGGGATGTGATGCGCAGCGACAACGGCGGCGAGGACTGGCGCGAGATCAGCGGCGACCTGCCCACCGATTTCGGCTTTGTGATTGACGTGCACGCGCACGAGCCGGAGACCGTCTACGTGGTGCCGATCAAGAGCGACAGCGAGCATTATCCGCTGGGCGGCAAGCTGCGGGTGTACCGCAGCCGCGGCGGCGGCGAGCGCTGGGAGGAGCTGGGGAAGGGGCTGCCCGACCGCGATTGCTACGTGGACGTGCTGCGCGAGGCCATGGCGGTGGACGCGCTCGATCCCTGCGGGGTCTACTTCGGGACCACGGGCGGGCAGGTCTACGCCTCGGCCGACGCCGGCGACAGTTGGAGCGCGATCGTGCGCGACCTGCCGGCGGTGCTCTCGGTGGAGGCGCAGGCGCTGCCGTGATCGTGGTCGAGCTGCCGCCGCATCTGCGCACGCTCGCCCATGTCGGCGGCGAGGTGGCCCTGGAGGCGCCGGAGCCGGCGACGCTGGGCGGGGTGCTGGACGCGCTGGAGGCGCGCTATCCCATGCTGCGGGGCACGATTCGCGACCATGACACCCTCCAGCGGCGCGCCTACGTACGCTACTTCGCCGGCGCGCGCGATGTCTCGCACGATCCGCCGGACGCGCTGCTGCCGACGGAGGTGGCGCAGGGGACCGAACCCTTCATCATTCTGGGCGCCATCGCCGGCGGCTGAGCCCGGCGGCAGGGTGGCTGGCAACTTTTTCTTGGCGCGGGCCCCTGCGCGGCTCCGCCGCGCGCCCCGCTTCTGCTCACGCCGGCTTGGGGGCCCGCGGCCCCAAGCCCGCGCTGCGCTTCCTTCCTTGGCGCGGGCCCCTGCGCGGCTCCGCCGCGCGCCCTGTCAGCGCCGGTGCAAAAATCCCCATAACGCCGGTTGAAAAATCCCCCACCCCTGGCGGGGAGTGAACCAGGCTTGACTCTGGTGACAGAGGAGGGCCGCAACCTGTTAAGGGGGAAGGACATGCAAGAGATCATGGAGCTGAAACGGCAAGGACTTGGGGTGCGGGCGATCAGCCGGCTGACCGGCTACGACCGCAAGACGGTGAGCAAGTACCTGGCGGCATCGGGCGAGGCCCTGGAGTATGGGCCGCGCGAGGTCGGGCCAGGCAAGCTGGACCCGTTCAAGGAGTATTTGAACCAGCGGCTGCAAGCCGGGGTGTGGAACGCGCAGGTGCTGCTGCGCGAGCTGCGCGGACGCGACTACGCTGGCGGCTACACGATCCTAAAGAGCTGGCTGCAGCCGCAACGCCAAGCGGCGCAGACAGCGGCGGTGCGGCGGTTCGAGACGCCGCCGGGCAAGCAGGCGCAGGTGGATTGGGGCCACCTGGGGTCGCTCGCCCACGCGAAGGGCCAAGCCCAGCTCTGGGGTTTCACGATGACGCTGGGTTATAGCCGGCGGCTGTGGGCCG
>Ga0307374_10004268_pt1 | contig 23858 bp, 14 predicted proteins | sample OX3MG_FD_202532 | JGI IMG/M metagenome (GOLD analysis project Ga0307374, IMG submission 202532) | Soil microbial communities from Risofladan, Vaasa, Finland - OX-3 | ecosystem: Environmental > Terrestrial > Soil > Coastal area > Acid sulfate soil | place: Finland: Risofladan, Vaasa | collected... | reverse complement strand
AGCTATTTCACCGTGGGCCTGTCGGTCACCCTCCCGCTGTTCAATCAAAATCAAGGGCCCATCGCCGAAGCCGCCGCCCGCCGCCAAGCCGCCGGGGCGGCCGTGGTCGCCACCCAGGCGCAGGTGCTGGCGGCGAGCGATGCCGCCTGGTCCGCCTACCGCGGCGCCTTCGCCGAGTGGCGGGCCGCGCGTGCGCTCACCGCCTTGCAACAGGGCCAGCAAGCGCTCGCCGCCAACGCGCTGCGAGCGGGCGAGACCGGCAGCCTGCCCCTCAACAGCGCCCAGCTCCAACGCACCCTCGCTAGCACCGCCGCCACTGCGGCCTTGGCGCGCGTGCAAACCGCCCTTGGCCAGCTCGAGGACGCAATCGAGCAGCCCCTCGAGCCCGGCGGCCTGCCCCCGCTCGCCCCCGGCGCGCCCGCCCTCCATCCTCAGCGAGTCCATCCATGAAACGCACCCTCGTCCTGATCGTGGTGCTGGCCGCGGCGGCGCTGCTGTGCTGGCGTCTCGCGCCCCGCGCCCATCCCCAGCAGGTCGCCGCCGACAGTGACGATGACGTGCCCATCGCCGCCTCCTCCCGCGTCGTGATGCGCGCGGGCGTAGCCGTCATCACCCTCGACGCCAAGACCCGGGCCGCAGTCGGCATCCGTGTCGCCCGCCTCGCCCCCGCCGCCGCCCCGCCTCAAGTCAGCGCCCCCGCCACGGTGCTCTCCCTCACCCCCTTGGTCACCGCCCGCGCCCAGTTAATCGCCGCCCAAGCCGCGCTCGCCAAGGCTCAGACGGCCCTGGCTGTCGCCGAACAGGAGGACACGCGCCTGCAGCACCTTTATGGACAACAGCAAAACGCCAGCGCCAAGCAGGTCGAGGCCGCCGATGGCGCCGTCCGCGCCGACCAAGCCGACCTCCGCGCCGCTCAACAGTCGGCCAACCTCGATCTCGCCGCTGTCCGCCTCGATTGGGGCGACACCGTCGCCGCCTGGATGCAGCACGACGCACCCCCGCTGGCCGACCTGCTCGCCCGCCGCTCCCTGCTCGTCCAGGTCACACTGCCGCCGGATCAGCCCGTGGCCCTCGCCCCCCATCCCGCCCACGTTGAAATCGAGGTGCCGGGAGCGGCCCACCGGGCCGCCGCCACCTTCGTCTCGAACGATCCCCGCGCCGATCCCCGCCTGCAAGGATCCAGTCTCTTGTATCTGGCACCGGCCCAGCCCGGCCTCGCTACCGGCTTGAACCTCACCGCCTGGCTGCCCCGCGGCCGGCCCGCGCCGGGCGTGCTGGTGCCGGATGCGGCCGTGGTCTGGTGGCAAGGCGCGCCCTGGGCCTACGAGAGCACCTCGCCCGCCACCTTCGTCCGCCGCCCCGTGCCCGCCGGCCGTCCCCTCCCCGGCGGCCTGTTCGCCGCCTCCGGATTCCGCCACGGCGAGCAGGTTGTGGTCGCCGGCGCGGCGGCGCTGCTTTCCGAAGAGCTGCGCGCCCAGATCCAACCCGAGGACTAAGTCCACCATGCTCCAGGCCATTGTCAGGTTCTCGCTGCGGTTCCGCGGCGTCATCATCGCCTTGGCCTGCGCCCTGCTTGCCTACGGCATCTACACCACCTTCATCGTTCCCTATAACGCCTTTCCCAACTTCGCCCCCCCCGAGGTCGGCATCCAGACCGAGGCCCCCGGGCTCACTCCCGAGCAGGTCGAACTGCTCGTCACGCAGCCGCTGGAGAACGCCCTCAACGGCATGGTCGGCGTCGCCTCCATGCGCTCCAAATCCATCCCCGGCTTATCAGTCATCACCATCGTCTTCACCGATGGCTCCGACATCTACCGTGACCGCCAATTGGTTGCCGAGCGCCTCGCCACCGCCGCCGGCGCCCTCCCCGCCGGCGTTGCCGCGCCGCTGATGACCCCGCTCACCACGGCCACAAGCTGGGTCATGCAAGTGGGCCTGACCTCGAATCAAGCATCGCTCATGGCGCTGCGCGCGCTCGCCACCTGGACCGTCAAGCCACGCCTGCTCGCCGTTGCCGGCGTTGCCGAGGTCGAGGTCAACGGCGGCGCCACCCGCCAACTGCAAATTCAATATCGGCCCGGCCAACTGCGCCGCTTCGACGTCAGCCTGGCGCAACTGCTCGCCGCCGCCCGCCAAGCCACCGGCGCCCGCGGCGCCGGCTTCATCTCGACCGTCAACCAGCGCCTGATCGTGCAGGCCAGCGGCCAAGCGGAAACGCCGCGCCAACTCGCCGAGACCGTCGTCGTTCATCGCCAGGGCACCAGCGTCACGCTCGGCGATCTCGCCCAGGTCAGCGACGCGCCCGCGCCCACCATCGGCGCCGCTACCATCGGCGGCGTGCCCGGCGTGATCATGGTCGTCGATATGGCCTACGGCGCCAATACCCTGGCCGTCTCCCGCCGTCTCGACACCGCCCTCGCCCAGCTCCGCCCCGCGCTCGCCCGCCAGGGCGTCCTGCTGCATACCCATATCTTTAGTGCCGCCGACTTCATCAATGTCGCCCTGCACAACGTGCGCAGCTCGTTGCTCATCGGCGCCGTTCTGGTGGTGCTGGTGCTGATCCTGTTTTTGTTCAACCTGCGCACCGCCGCCATCTCCTGCCTAGCCATCCCCATCGCCCTGCTCGCCGCCGTCGTCGCCCTCGACAAAACCGGACAGAGCCTGAACGTCATGACCCTGGGCGGGCTCTCGATCGCCATCGGCGAGGTGGTCGACGATGCCGTGATCGACGTGGAAAACATCTATCGCCGTCTGCGCCAGAACCGCGTCTTACCGCAACCGGCGCCCGCTGCCCGCGTTGTGCTCGCCGCCTCGATCGAGGTGCGGAGCGCCGTCGTCTACGCCACCTTCGCCGTGATCCTGGTGTTTTTCCCGGTGCTGAACCTCACCGGCCTGGCCGGCCGCCTGTTCAGCCCCTTGGCCCAGGCCTACATCTGGGCCATCCTGGCTTCGCTGCTCACCGCCCTGACCGTCACCCCGGCGCTGTGTCTGTTGTGGCTTTCCGGCCACGACCTGCCCGAGCAGGCCCCCCCCGTCATTCATGCGCTGCGCCGCCGCTACGATGCGCTCTTGCTCCGCTTGCAGCGCCACCCCGGTTTGGTCCTGGGCGGCGTGGCCGTGATCGCCGCCCTCGGAGCAGGCACGCTGCTGCTGGTGAACACCACCTTCCTGCCCGAGCTGCGTGAAGGCGATATCACCGTCCACATGACCGCACTGCCCGGCACCTCGCTGCGTGCGTCGATCCAGTTGGGCGATCAACTCACCCGCGAGCTGCTACGCATCCCCCATGTGATTCAAGTGGCGCAGCGCGCCGGCCGCGCCGAACTCGGCACCGACACCATGGGCACGCACGAGAGCGAGATCGACGTCAACCTCCAGACCCTCAACGGCGCCCAAGTCGCCGCCACCCAAAACGCGATCCAGAACGTCATGGCGGGCTTCGCCGGCCCGGTGCTCACCGAAAATGGCTTCCTCACCGAACGCATCAACGAAACCATTTCCGGCTCCTCGGCCCCGGTCGTGGTCAATGTCTTTGGCAACGATCTCGATACCATCGACCACCAGGCGGCGGCCATCGCGGCGCGCTTGGCTCGCCTGCCCGGCGCCGGACAAGTGCAGCTCGAATCCCCGCCCGGCATGCCCCAGGTCGAAGTCCGCCTCCGCCCCGATGCCTTGTTGCGCTGGGGCTTGCAACCCACCCCAGTGCTCGATGCCGTCCGCACCGCCTTCGGCGGCGACATCGTCGGCCAGATCTACCAAGGCAATCGCGTCTTCAACGTCGCCGTGAGGCTCGATCCCACGGCCCGCCACCGCGTCGCCGACATCGCCGCCCTGCCCATCGACTCCCCCGGCGGCCGCATCCTCAGCCTGGGCCAGCTCGCCGATGTTTTCGTCGATAGCGGACGCTACGAGATTCAACACGCCGGCGCCCGCCGCGTCGAGGTCATCGATTGCTCACTCAACGGCGCCGCGCCGGCGGCGTTTGTGCAAGCGGCGCAGGCCGCCATCGCCGGCCTGCCCCAGCCCCCCGGCATCTACGTTGTGTTCGCCGGCGCCGCCGCCGAACAGGCGGCGGCCCAGCACAGCCTGCTGGTCGATTCCCTGCTCGCCGGACTCGGCATCCTGCTGCTATTGGGCGTGGTCATGGGTAATTACCGCAATCTCATCTTGGTGCTGGCCAATTTGCCCTTTGCCTTGGTGGGCGGCATCTTCGCCGCCTATTTTTTCACGCGCGGCGAGCTCTCGGTCGGCGCCCTGGTCGGCTTCGTCACCCTGTTCGGCATCACCGTGCGCAACTCGATCATGCTGCTCTCCCACTACGAGCATTTGGTGAACGACGAGGGCATGAGTTGGGGACCCGCGGCGGCGCTGCGAGGCGCCAGCGAGCGCCTGGCTCCCATTCTCATGACGGCACTGGTCACCGGCTTGGGCCTGCTACCGCTGGCGCTGGGCAGCGGCGACCCCGGCCGCGAGATCGAGGGCCCGCTGGCAATCGTCATCCTCGGCGGCCTGGTCACCTCGACCCTGCTCAACCTGCTGGTCATGCCCACGCTCGCCCTGCGCTGGGGCCGCTTCCACCGCCCGGCTTCGGAGTTCGACGAGCCTCCGCCCGTGGCGTCAGCTTAAACCCGTCCGCGACGCGGTACACGCACCGCGCCCCTTCCAGCACCGCCCCCGCAATGTGGCTCGCCACTTTTCGTTGGCTCGCTCCCCCCGCGCTGCTCGTGGCGCTTCCAAGCTGCCTCGACCTGCGTTCGAGCTGACCCGCAACGCCGCGCCCATCGGGGGCGCTGCCGTCGGTGACCCCCAGGAAATGCGGGCTGTGCAACTCGCACCACGGCGGCGCTGCCATCGCCAACATCCGCGTGGCCGCCACCCGTCTCGAGCTCATCTGCGGAAGAGTAGGCCCGCCCAGGCAGCGATGTCAAGGGTGTGGCCCGGCCACTCCAAGGCGAAGAAGAATCAAAACCGGAACCGCGAGGCGCTCCGAATTGGGACGACCCACAGGGCTGCCCAAAACTGAGGCATCCACCTGATTTCCCCCTAATTTTGCTGGGGAAACGCGCTGCCCCGAAGCGCCTGGATCTGTGGAAAACGCCGGAAGCCCTTGCCAATCGCCCATCCCCTCCACCACGGCTCGCCGCCAGCGCGGCGGCCCTCGGCTAAACCCTTCAATCGGGGGTAGTTTAGCCCTGGCGGGAGGGGTGCAATCCCCGCCCTTGCCCCGCCGCTCACCCCCAGGCTCCAGGTCCAGTGCCGGGACGATTTCCACCGGATATCCACAGTTTTGCGCTCAGCGCTGGCGGAATGCTTCCAACTGCGGCAACAGGGCGCTGGGAACCCGCGCCACCAGATCGATCCGCCCCCCGGCGTGGTGTTCGGCCAGGATCCTCCCCCGTTCGTGCAGCAGGTGCAAAATCTTGCCGGCGGTGACGGGCAGGCGCAGCCGCACCTCCGTCATGGCCTCGCCTGGCAGGCGCTCCAACTCCCGGTCCAGCCGGTCCAACAAACCCTCGATACCGGCGCCGGTGCGGGCACTGACCAGCAGCGGCGCCGCCTCCCCGGTGGCGGTGGCGGGGCCGGGGGGAACGGTGATTGGGGTGGTGAGCAGATCGGCTTTGTTCCAGACGTCGAGGCGCGGCGTCGCGCCCACGCCAAGGTCGTGCAGCACCCGCTCCACCTGGGCCTCTTGTTCGGCGCGCCGCGGCGAGGTCACGTCCGTCACCAGCAGCAGCAGGCGGGCGCGGGTCACCTCCTCCAGGGTGGCGCGGAAGGCGTTCACCAGCGCCGGCGGCAGATCGCGCACGAAGCCCACCGTATCCGACAGCAGCAGGCGCCGGCGCGAGGGCAGGCGCAGCGCCCGCAAGGTCGGGTCGAGGGTGGCGAACATGCGGCTCGAGGTCAACACCCCGGCCCCCGTCAGGCGGTTGAACAACGTGCTCTTGCCGGCGTTGGTATAGCCCACCAGCGCCACCGTGGCCAGCGGCACGGCCTCGCGCTGACGGCGCTGCTGGCCACGCTGCGCCCGCACCCGCTCCAGCGCCTGTTGCAGGATGCGGAGGCGGTGGTGAATGCGCCGCCGGTCGGTCTCCAACTGCGTCTCGCCCGGGCCGCGCGTGCCGATGCCGCCCCCCAGCCGCGAGAGAGCCAGCCCGCGTCCCGTTAGGCGGGGCAGCAGGTACTCGAGTTGCGCCAGTTCCACCTGCACCTGCCCCTCCCGGCTGCGGGCGTGGCGGGCAAAGATGTCGAGGATGAGCTGCGTGCGGGCGATGACCCGCGTTCCCAGCTCCCGCTCCAGATTGCGCTGCTGCGTGGGCGAGAGCTCACCATCAAAGATCACCACGCTGGCGTCCGCGGCCGCCGCCGCACCCCGCAGCTCGGCCACCTTGCCGGCGCCGATGCAGGTGGCCGGATCCGGCCGCGGCCGGCGCTGCGGCACAACCTCCGCCACTTCGCCACCGGCGCTGCGGGTCAACTCCTCCAGCTCCGCCAGCGATTCCGCGAGGCTGGTGGGCGGGGGCGCCGCCGCGCGGGCACTCCGGGCGTCGGTGAATTCGACCCCGACCAGGATGGCGCGCTCCAATCCTTGGCTGCCGCGCCCCTGGCTGGCGGCGCTGGCAGGCGCTGGCCGGCGCTTCGTGCCGTGATCTGCCGTTATGCGTTCCCCGCCGCGCCAGGTACTGCCTCGATCGCCAGCGGCCGCCGTTCCTCCGGCCGGGCCGGCGGCGCGGCCGCGGGCCCCTCAACCGGATGCGCGGCCGCGGCCGCGGCTGGCGCCGGCAGCGGCCGCCGCTCCTGCCCCTCCCGCCACGTGTCGCGCAGCGCCGCGCGCGACATCACCAGCGTCGAGATGGCATGTTTGAACACCATCTGCTCCTGCGTGCTCGACTCCAGCATCAGGCAGTACTTGTCAAAGCTGCGGATGCGTCCCGTCAGCTTCACCCCGCTCAACAAGTAGATCGTGATCACGATCTTCTCTTTGCGCGCGGTATTGAGAAACGAGTCCTGGATATTTTGAGCGGGCTTGTCCATGGTTCGGCCTCCAGCTGATTAATTTCAGCCTACGGCTCCCGGCAGCCCGCGGTCAACTGGCAGCCGTCAGCCGGAGGCTCACTGCGGGCTGGCGGGCGACAGCACCGTCAACACGAAATGGCGGCTGGTGGTTTGGTTATCGTTGCCAGTCGCCTGCACTGTAAAGGAATAGCTGCCGGCGCTGTTGGCCGCAGGCACCCCAGCCAGCGTGCCGTCGGCCCCCAACGTGATTCCACTGGGCAAAACGCCGTTCAGCAACTGGAAGCTGTAGGGCGGGACGCCAAAGTCGGCGGTGATGGACTGCTGCAACTGCTGCCCCACCACCGCCGGCGCCAATCCGGTGGTGGTGACCTCGAAGCTATTGCCGCTGAATACGTCCAGTTCCAGCGTCTGGTTAGCGGTCACGCCGTTGCTGTCTTTGATCAACAGACCAAGCTGATAGATCCCCGCCGAGCCCGAGGCGGGCACGCCCGAAAGCAACCCCTTCAGGCTCAGGTTGATGCCCGCCGGCAGCGATCCGGTCACCAGGCTGATGCTGTAGGGCGCTACCCCGCCCTGCACATTGAGTTGATCGTTATAGCCGTGGCTCTCCCAGCCGTAGGGCAGCACCGCGGGATTCACCTCAAAGGGATTGACCACCAGCGTGAACGGCTGCGTCGTCGATTGCCCATCGGCATCGGACACCAGCACACTGAAGTTATAGCTGCCGGCGGTGGTGGGGGTGCCGCTGATCAGCCACCCGGAGTTAGGCGATGCGCCCGGCGACAGCGCCAAGCCCGGCGGCAGCGCTCCGGAAATCAAGACGGCCTGGTAGGGCCCGGTCCCATCCGCCATGGTCACCGTATCCGAATAGCTGGTGCCGACGCTGGCGGTGGGCAGGTCCGCGCTGAACACGGCCAGCGGCGTGACGTTGAAGGTGATGGGCAGCGTCGCCGTGAGCGGGGGCGTCGAGCTGTCGGTCACCTGCACCGTCGTGGTGGTGATGCCGGTACTGGCCGGCGTGCCGCTGACCACGCCGCTGGAGGGCGAGATGTTCACCCCCTCCGGCAGCGGACTGAGGACGGCCCAACTATAGGGCGCGACCCCGTTCAACCCCGTCAGGGTGAGCGACAACGGCTCGTCCACCGCATATTGCGGCGGCTGCTGCGCCAATTCAATCGCCAACTTCTGGTTGACGGTGATGGTCATCGCCTGCTGGGTCGAGTGGCCCAGACCATCGGTGGCTTGAAACGTCACCGTGGTCGTGCCGGTGCTCACCGGAACGCCGCTGATATCGCCCTGGGCGTCGATGAGGTTGATCCCGCCGGGCAGCGGGTTAGAGCCGGGCGCCAGACTAAACTTGATGGAGGAGTTGCCGACCGCCCCATTGATGGCGCTCAGCTTGGCGTTGTAGGCCAAACCCACGTTGCCGTCCGGCAGACTGGTGGTGAGAATGGCGAGTGCGCCGGTGGGCGTCTCGTCCAGGATCCAGAGTCCGGAATTGATGTCGCTGGCCAGGATATAGGGTTGGCCGTTGCGCGCGTAGGACGCGACCCCGTAAACCATCGCCTTTTTGGGATTGTCCTGCGCGGTGGTGCCGTTGGGATCGGGAGTGTCGGGCGGAACAAAGGTGGCCAGCAGCTGCGGCGCGGCGATGGAACTGATATCCAGATCGACCAACCCGCTCGACATCCAGCCCAGGTAGGCGTGGGGATGGTCGAGGTTGCCGTTCCAGGCCAAGTCGTTGGCGGTGTAGATGCCGTTGTCGGGGGCGGGCGCCGAGGTCGATTGCCCGGTGATAAAGAAGCCGCCCAGTGAGAACGAGTTCGGCGTGGGCAGGGTATAGGTGCGCAGGTAGCCCCAGCCATTGCTGGGCGAGAGCGTGGTCGAGTTCTGCGGTCCGCACACCACCGCCAGGGCCGGATTCAGCGGCGTACCGGAGGCGCAGACGCGGTCTACGATCAGCATCTCCGCGCCGTTGTCCACCGGCAGCGTTGCGTGCGTGTTGCCCTCCGGCGCCGAAGGGGTGGTGGCAGTGGCGGCGGCGGTGGTGGGATAAGTCAGGTGGTTGACAAAGATGGCGGGGTTATTGGAGTTGATGGCGGTGGGCTGGCTGATGTCGAGCAGCACCACGCCGCCATCCCAATACGACAAATAGGCGGTCTTGAGGTCGTTCGAGATGCTGATGGAATCCAGGAAAACGCGCTGGTCCTGGCCCATGTACATGAGGCCCGCCGGGATGCCGGTGGCCTTCATCAAGCCCCAGTTGCCGATCTCGTGCGGGGCGGTGGGATCGGTGACGTCCAGCACGCGCAGGTCGCCTTCGGGATTGGCGGTCTGGGCGTTCTCGGAGTTGGGCACGGCGGCCAGGGCATAGATGCTCCCGTTCTCCGGCAGCAGTTGCACATCGCTGACGCCTTGCACGCCCGATTGCCAGGTCCCGAGCAGCAGTGGATGCGCCGGGTCGGTGACATCGAAGAACTCGATGCCCTCCTGGGTGCTGGAGGCGTTGGCCGGGTTGCAGGGCTGCTCGGTCACGGCCATCAGGTCGCCATGGCTCCCGCTATGGAACCCCGACGAGGTGATGCCGGTGGCGATGCGGGCCCGCTCCTGGCTGGCGCCGCTCACCCCGCCCACTTCGGCGACCAGTTGTGGGTTGGTCATCTGGCTGAGATCGGCGATTTTGATGCCAGTGGCGGGACAATCGCCGGGCGCGCCGCGCGTCCCAACATAGGCGTACGGCGTCTGCGTCACGCTGGCCGTCGCCACCGTAACGTAGGCGTTCTGGCCGAAGCCGCCCAGGGTGCTATGGCCCACCTGGGTGAGCGTGGCGCCGGGCAGGCGGACGGTCATGGTATAGCCGCCGCCCGTGGTGTGCGGAACGGCGGCGCTATCGATGGCGCTGACCACGACCGCATAGGTTCCCGCCTTGGTGGGCGTGCCCGAGAGCGCGCCGCTGGCGCTCATCGCCATCCCCGGCGGCATCCCCTTGGCCGAAAACGTCACCGGCAGGGTGGCGGCCACGTTGGCTTCGCCGGCGTTGCTCTGGATGGCGTAACTGTAGGGGGTGTTGACCACCGCCATCGGGAACACATCCGTGGACGTGTCGGTGCTCAGCTCAAAGGGCGTGCTGGACTGGGGTGAGGCGGGCGTGGTGCTGCTCGATCCCCCGCACGCGGCGCAGCTGATCGCCACGAGGCATACCAGGGACAAGGCAACAATGGAAGAAAGGGCGGGTCGCATCTATTCGGGAGCGGCAGGAAAGTATAGGGACCAGTTTACCCTAAGGAAGATGAATCGGAGGCAGAGAAGCTCGGTGGGGGCGGGAGTGGGGGTGCTGGCAGCCCTCGTCCTGCTGGCGGTCGGTGCCGGATGGCTGTTCGGCCCGGGGCCGGCACACCCGCAGCCGGTCGTGGTGCGCATCGCCGCCGGCACCGGACGCCGGGCCATCGCCCGCCAGTTAACCAGCGCCGGCGTGCTGCGCACCGCCTGGGGCTTCGAGTTGTGGAGCGTGATCCATCGCCGGCAACCGCTGCAGGCGGGCACCTACCGCTTCCCCGCCGGCATCACGCCGGTGGGCGCCTTCAAACAACTGGCCGCGGGCGAAATCTACGCCGTGACGGTAGCCATCCCAGAAGGCTTTAACCGCTTTGACATCGCCCACCTGCTCGCCTCCCGCGGCCTCGCCACGGCGCCGGCGTTCCTGCAGGCCACCGCCGATCCCGGCCCCATCCGCGATCTGGACCCGGCCGCGGTGTCGCTGGAAGGCTACCTGTTCCCGGCCACCTACCCCATCTCCCCCGGCACCCCCGCCGGCGCCATCGCCGCCCTCATGCTGGCCCGCTTCCGGCAGGAGGTGCAGACGCTGCACCCTCAGATGCAAAATCTGCACGCCTGGGTCACGCTCGCCTCCATGATCGAAAAAGAGACCGCCGCGCCCGCCGAGCGGGCGCTGATCGCCGGCGTCTTTGACAACCGCCTGGCGCGCGGCATGCCGCTGCAGAGCGATCCCACCGTCACCTACGCCGCCCTCAGCGGCGCACCCCTGTACAACACCTACCAGCACACGGGCCTACCGCCCGGGCCGATCGCCAACCCCGGCGCCGCCGCGCTGCTGGCGGCGGCCCATCCTGACCACACCCCCGACCTTTATTTCGTCAGCAACGGCCACGGCGGCCACCGTTTCGCGCGTACCTTGTCCGAACAGGACCACAACATCCATCTCTACCGCCTTGGGCTCCGCCCGCAGGCCGCGGCCGCCACCGCCAAGTAGCCTACACTAAGACGTGGGAGCATTTGCACACGGCTTCGGTGGCCCGCCGCCGCACGGCTCGGGCCTGCGTACCACCGGGAAAACCGATAAAAGCTGGCGTGAGATGTGGCCGCACGTCCTGGCCCTGCTCCGTCCCCGCTGGCCGCTGCTCACTCTCGGCCTGCTGCTCATGCTGGTCAACCGCGTGTGCGGCTTGGTGCTGCCCACCTCGACCAAGTACCTGATCGATCTGGTCATCGATCAGCACCGCATCCATCTGCTCCTGCCCATCCTCGCCATCGTGCTGCTGGCCACGGCGCTGCAAGGCGCGACCACCTTTGCGCTGGCCCAAACCCTCTCCAAAGAAGCCCAGCGCCTCATCAACGAGTTGCGCCGCCGGGTGCAGGAACACCTGGCCCGCCTACCCATCAGTTTCTACGACAGCAATAACACCGGCGCCCTGGTCTCGCGCGTCATGAGCGATGTCGAGGGCGTACGCAACCTGGTGGGCACCGGTCTGGTCGAGTTCCTGGGCAGCATCATGACCGCCCTCATCGCGCTCGTCGTCCTGCTGCGCATCAACGTCGCCATGGCGCTGGTGGGGTTCGCCTTCGTGGCCGCCTTTAGCGGCACCATCCGCACCGCCTTCGGGAAAATCCGGCCCATCTTCCGCGAGCGCCGCATCCTCAACGCCCAGGTCACTGGCCGCCTCACCGAATCCATCGCGGGCGTGCGCGTAGTCAAAGGCTACCGCGCCGAGGCGCGCGAGGCGGCGGTGTTTGCCCGCGGCGTGGACAAACTGCTGCGTAACGTCTTCCGCACCGTGAACTGGACCGCCGGCATGGATCTCTCCTCCAAGTTCGTGATGGGGATATTGGGCGCCACCATCTGGTACATGGGCGCGGTGCGGGTGCTGAACCACGCCATCACCCTCGGCGATCTGGTGATGTTCAACGCCTACCTGGCCATGTTGGCCGCCCCCATGGTGCAAATCGTCAATATTGGCACGCAGCTCTCCGAGGCCATGGCCGGGCTGGAGCGCACCCACGAGCTGCTGCAGATGCCCATCGAGGACGCCGACCCGCGCCGCACCCACGCCGCACCCGCCATCGCCGGCGAGATCGAGTTTGAGGGCGTCTCGTTCGCCTATGCCGGGGGGCCGGAGGTGCTGCACGACATCTCCTTCACCGCCCGCCCGGGTACCATGACGGCGCTGGTGGGCCCGTCGGGGTCGGGCAAGTCCACCATCATCGGCCTGGCGGCGGCCTTCTATACGCCGGCCGCTGGAATCGTCCGCCTCGATGGCCAGGATCTCGCCACGCTCCAATTGGACGACTTCCGGCGCCGTCTGGGCGTGGTACTGCAGGAGTCGTTCCTGTTCGACGGGACCATCCGGGACAACATCCTCTTCTCTCGTCCCCACGCCAGCGAGGCGGAATTCCTCGCCGCCTGCCGCACCGCACGGGTCGATGAATTCGCCGAGGGGTTCGAGCACGGCTACGACACCGTGGTCGGCGAGCGCGGCGTCAAGCTCTCCGGCGGACAGCGGCAGCGTTTGTCCATCGCGCGCGCCATCCTCGCCGATCCCGCCATTCTCATCCTCGACGAGGCCACCAGCAGCCTCGACTCCGAATCCGAGGCGATGATCCAGGCCGGCCTGCAGTACCTGCTCGCCGGCCGGACGACATTGGTCATCGCCCACCGCCTCTCCACCATCCGCGCCGCCGATCAGATCCTGGTCATCGAGGCCGGGCGCATCATCGAGCGCGGCACCCACGCCGCCTTGCTCACCGCCCGCGGCCGCTACTTCGAGCTCTACATGCGCCAGCAGGGGCTGGACCAGAACCGTTTTCTGGCGCCAGGAGAAGGCGCCGAAGATGACGCGGAGGCAACCGCCAAGTCCGCTCCCCGCGGTGGCGGCGGGAGCGAGGATGAGGCCGCCCTCAACCAACTGCTGAACTCCTGATCCCCATGCCCCCGCCCGGGCCCAACTCGACCCGATGGCGGGCCATCGGCCGCGCCCTCGAACATCGCAACTACCGGCTGTTTTTCGGCGGCCAAAGCCTCTCGCTCATCGGCACCTGGATGACGCGCGTGGCGGTGAGCTGGCTGGTGTTCCGCCTCACGGGTTCGGCCCTGTTGCTGGGCGTGGTCAACTTCGCCGGCCAAATCCCGACCTTCCTCCTCGCCCCCTTCGCCGGGGTCTGGGTGGACCGCTGGAACAAGCACCATGTACTGGTCGGGACGCAAATCCTGGCCATGCTGCAGTCGTTCGCGCTGGCGGTACTGGCCTTCACCCACATCACCATCCCTGAGATCCTGGCGCTGAGTGCATTTCAGGGTCTGATCAACGCCTTCGACATGCCCGGCCGGCAGTCCTTCATGGTCGATATGGTCGAGGACCGCTCCCACTTGGGCAACGCCATAGCGCTCAACTCCTCCATGGTCAACATGGCGCGCCTGGTGGGCCCGGCCGTGGGTGGGCTGATCATCGCCGGCTGGGGCGAGGCGTTTTGCTTCTTGATCGACGGCTTCAGCTACCTGGCCGTGATCGCCTCTCTGCTCGCCATGCGCCGCCTGCCCCGCCGCGCGGCGGCCAGCAAACAAGCCATGGCGCAAGCGCTGCGCCAGGGTTGGGGGTTCGTCTCCGGGTTTGCCCCGGCGCGCTCGCTGCTGCTGCTGCTGGCGCTGGTCAGTTTGGTGGGCATGCCCTACACCGTGCTCATGCCCATCTTCGCCGGCCACGTCCTGGGCGGTGGCGCCCACACCTATGGCTTCCTCATGGCCGCCGCCGGATGCGGCGCCCTGGTGGGAGCGGTATGGCTGGCCGCGCGCCAATCGGTGCGCGGCCTGACCCGCGTGGTGCCCTGGTCGGCGGCGCTGTTCGGGGTGGGGCTGTTGGGCTTTGGCCTTTCGCACTGGCTCTGGGTCTCGCTGCCGCTGGTCTTCGTGGCGGGCATGGGAATGATGCAGCAGATGGCCTCGACCAACACCATCCTGCAGACCGTGGTGAGCGAGGAGATGCGCGGCCGGGTGATGAGCTTCTACACCATGGCTTTCGTCGGCATGGCGCCCTGGGGCAGCCTGCTGGTGGGCGCCTTGGCGGACAAAATCGGCGCCCCCCACACCCTCGTCATCACCGGATGCGGCTGCCTGCTGGGCGCCTGGTGGTTCACCCGCCGCCTGCCGCAAGTGCGCGAAGCCATCCGCCCCGTCTACCAGCGCCTGGGCATCATCCCCGAGGTCGCCGCCGGCATCCAAACCGCCGCCGCCCTCACCACGCCGCCCGAGGATTAGACACCGCCCCGGTATAATTCTGTCTGCCCGGCCGTGCCCCGTTTGTTAGGTCCTCCCATCGTCCCCTGATCCGGCGCCTGGCACGCGGTCTGCGTCCCGCGCTGCTTGGCCCCTTGCGCTTCGCCATTGATGCCGGCCATCTGCGCAGCGCCCTGCCGTGCCAAGCCGTGGATCGCAGCGGCGAGCCCCTCCCCTGGATCACTTATCCTGCCATCGAATTTCTGGCTGGCTTGGACTGGCATGGCCGCCGCGTCCTCGAATGGGGCGCGGGCAACTCCACCTTATGGTGGTCGCGCCAAGGCGCCCAGGTGCTCTCGATCGAGCACAGCCAGCCCTGGATCGCTGAGCTGCGCGGCAAGCTATCCCCAACAGCAGATGTCGAACTGCGCTGGGCCAGCGGCGCCGATGCCTATGCCAACGCGCCCCGCGGCACCGCGCCTTTTGACCTCGCCGTGATCGATGGCGAAACCCGCTTCCGCTGTGCGCAAACTGCACTCGAGGTGACCGCCCCCTCTGGCGGCATCCTGCTCGACAACTCCGAGCAGACTTGGGCCGAACCCGGCCAATCCGGCTTCCCCATCATGGACCTCATGCGCTCCCACGGCTGGCTCCGCATCGATTTCCACGGCTTCGCCCCCAGCGTCGCCCGCCCGCACTGCACCGCGCTGTTTTTCCGGCCCGAAACCACCCTCTTCGACCGCCAATCGCCCCCCACCCGCCGCCCCGGCATCGTCCCCGGATAGGCGAACCGCGGCGATAACCTAGACTAGTTGATGACCTCGACCGCGTCGGCATGCCGCGACAGCGCCGCCAAACGCTGGTCGAATGTGAGCAGCCGCGCCTGGTGGCGATGCGCGAGCGCCAACAGGTAGGCGTCGTTGATTTGGCGATGGCCAAGAACCCAGCGGAAGGCATCCTCTGCATCCTCCCCATCGCCGGTGGTGAGCGCCGGCATGGCTTCCCAGAAAACGTGGCGCGGGTCACTCACCATCACCGTCAAAACGTCCAAGGCCTCCTGGACCGGTTTCGCGACTCCGACAACGGCGGGCGTCACGAATAGCCGTACGAACGCCAATTGCGTCAGGGCGCAACTGGCCCAGATAGTCTCCTCGCTCGCGAGGCGCGCCCGCGCGGCGTGGTGGAATTGGTGGTTAGGCCACGCCAAGGCGAGCAGCACGTTCACGTCCAGCAGCAACGGCTTAGATGTAGCCTTCTTCATCGAGGAATCGCTGGACGCGGCTGGCGGGAATGACCGGTGTCCCCGGCGGTACCTGGACCACCGGGAAGGGAGATTTCGCCCTCCGTGCCGGCGCCGGGGCTCGCTGTAGGCCGCGCCGCGCCATCTCCGAAATCACCTTGCCGAGGCGCTGCCCCGAGCCCCGCGCCACGTGCATCGCCGCTTCATAGATGTCCGGATCCAGCGTGATCGTGGTGCGCATGATGCGATGATACATCGATGCGGGACCACCAGCGCGTGATCAGGTCCAGCGCCTTGCATCGGAACAAAAAGAGGAGCTGCTAACTCTGCAAACGGTTCCACGGCGGCCCCTCCGGCGGCGCCAGTGCGCCTCAACCCATCCCCGCACGGCCCAGGTGCCGCAGCCGGCCGCGGCGAGTACAAGTGGGGTATCCTCGGCATATGACCGAAGTTGGACCGTCCGATCCGGCAAAAGACCTTCAAGAAGCTGAGAGCAGGCTCGCGCGGCTCGGAAATGTAAGGGCACGTGCCCGCGACCGGGGTGAGCAAAAACGGTTGGATGCCGAGATTGAGGACTGGAAAACGGCGAAACGGCTGGCGCTCATCCGGATGGCCGCGCAGCAGAAGATTCAACCCTCAGACCGCTAGCGCACGCCACGTAGCGCCGGGTTGGCCCTAGGGCTCGATCGGTTCTTCGCCCAAGGGGGGCTCAGGCGGCGAGAGCCAGTAGTAGACCAGCGGGGTGACGATCAGCGACAGCACCATTGAGATCAGGATGCCGCCGATGACGGCGACGGCCAGCGGCTGCAGCATCTGGGAGCCGGAACCAAGGGCGAAGGCCAGCGGCAGCATGCCCGCCACCGCCGCCAAGGCCGTCATGGCGATGGGGCGGAGGCGGCGGCGGCCGGCCTGCACCATCGCCTCCAACGGTGACAGACCCATGGCGCGGAAGCTCTGGTCGGCGTCGAGCAGCAGGATGCCGTTTTTGGCGACGATGCCGATCACCATGATCAGGCCCATGAACGAGGCCACGTTGAAGGTGATGCCGGTGATCAGCAGCGCGAACAACACGCCGGCGGTGGAGAGCACCGCCGAGGTCAGAATCGCGGTGGGGGCGGAGAAGTCGCGGAACTCGAACAGCAAGACCAGGAAGACCAGCACCACCGCCAGCACCAGCACCATGGCCAGCTCGGCGAAGGCCTGCCGCTGCTGGGCGAAAGTGCCGCCGTACTCAACACGGATGGCGGGCGGGATATGGAGCGCGTCCACCGCCTTCTGCACCCGGGTCATGCCGGTGCCGAGATCGACGCCCTGAAAGCGGGCGGTGACGGTCATGCGGCGCAGTAGATTCTGCTGCAGAATTTCCGTCTGCGGCGGCAGCATGGTCACCGCGCCCAGCGCGCCCAGGGTCGCGGTGCGGCCGCTGGCGCTGAGAAAAACGGTATTACGCAGATCGTCGAGAGTGGCGCGGCTGGCGTTGGGGAACTGGACGCGCAAGGTGTAGGTGCGGTCGTTGGCGATGATGGGGGCGCTCGACGCATCTCCCTGCAGCAGGGCGGTGACGTCGGTGGCGATCTCCTGCACGGTAAAGCCGGCGTGGGCGGCCGTGACCGGGTTGACATTGAAGATTACGGTGGGATCGCTGGAAGCGTCGTCCACATCGTTGGCGACATCGACGATCCCGGGAACCTTGCTGATGGCGTCGGTCACGATCGGGGTCCAGTGGGTCAGCAGGGCGCCGTCGGGATTGAATAGGCTGATGACGACCGGCTGGGGACCGTTGGTGAGGTCGCCGATCATGTCGGTCAGAACCTGGTGCAGATCAATGTCGAGCTGCGGGTAGGCGACGTTGATGCGCTGGCGGATTTCATCCATGACCTGGAAGACGCTGCGGCTGCGGTCCTGTTTGAGCATGACCGAAAAGTCGCCGGTGTTGGCTTCGGTGACGGTGGCCAGACCCAACTGCAGGCCGGTGCGGCGGCTGGTGTCGGCCACCTCGGGCACGCTGTGGATGATGCGGCTGACGCCGAGCAGCACACGATTGGTTTCGGCCAGCGAGCTGCCCGGGGGCATGAAGTAATCGACCACAAAGCCGCCCTCGTCCATCGAGGGCAGCAGATCGGAGCCGAGCGAGCGGTAAGAGAGGTAGGAGCAGCCAATCAGGACCAGGCTGAACGCCAGCAGCCACAGCGGCCGCGCCAGGGCCCAGCGCAGGCAGCGTTCATAGAAATTGACCGTGCGGCGGAAGAAGCCGGTCATGGAGGCTTCCTCGGCCGCCATGACCCGCTCCACCGGGCTCATGTGCTCAAATCCGGGCGGCTTGGGCTTGGGCTTGCCGTGACCTAGGAAGTACTGGCTCAACACCGGCGTCCAGGTCAGGGCCAGGGCGAGCGAGGTGAGCAGCGCCACCCCCACGGTGATGGCCAGAGCGCGGAAGAACACGCCGGTGACGCCGGTGAGCGAAATCAGCGGCAGGAAGACCACGATGGGCGTCAAGGTCGAGCCCACCAGCGGTTTGGAGATCTCCTTCAGAGCGGCATGGATGGCTTCCAGGCGGGGCTTGCCGGCATCGCGGTGCAGGACGATGTTTTCGACCACCACGATGGCGTCGTCGATCACCAGTCCGACGGCCGAGGCCAGCCCGCCCAGCGTCATCAGATTGAACGACTGGTGGAGCACGGCCAGCAGCACGAAGGTGATCAGGATGGTGGCGGGAATGACCAGCCCGGCCACCAGCGAGCTGCCCCAGTCGCCCAGGAACAGCACCATCACCGCCGAGGCCAGGATCAAGCCGATGAGGATGGCGTCGCGGACGCTGTGAATCGAGGCGGAGACGGTGGAGGACTGATCGTAAAACGGGGCCAGTTGCGTACCGGGAGGCAGCGATTTCTGCAGGGTGGCGATTTCCGCATGCACCGCGTCGGCCACCTGAACGGTGTTGCTGTTGGGCTGGCGGTAGAGCGACAGCAGTACGGCCGGGCGTCCGTTAGCCTCGGCGATGGTGTAGATGGGCTTGACGCCGTGAACGACCGCGGCCACGTCGGCGATGCGGACGGGCTGCCCGGAAGCCGTGGTCTTGATGACGATGTTACCGATCTGGCTGGGATCGACCACCTGACCGTTGACCAGGGTGAGGTAAAGTTCGTGATTCTGTTGCAACAGGCCGGGCGACTGCACCTGGTTGCTGCCCTGCACGGCGTTGAGGATGTCCTGCACGGTGACGCCGGCGGCGAGCAGTTTGGCGGGATCGGGGACGATGTGGAACTCGGGCTCCTCGCCGCCCTGCACCAGCACCGAGGACACGCCCGGCAGGCGGTTGAGTTGGGGGGTGAGCTGGTAGGTGGCCATTTCCCAGAGATCGGTCTGGGGCAGCCTGGTCGAGGTCAAACTGTAGCTGATGATGGGGAAGCTGGAGAACATCGAGCGCGTGGCGCTCAGCGCGACGGTCGAGGGCAGCGCGGATTGTGCCTGCGAGATGGCGGCATTGACCAACTGCAGCGTGTTGGTCATGTCGACGTTCCAGTTGAAGAACAGATCGATTTCGGCCGAGCCGCGGCTGGTGATGGACTGCACCCGCTGCAAGCCGGGCACGGTGTTGACGGCCAGCTCCAGCGGGCGGGTGACCTCGACCAGCATCTGGTCGATGGGCATCACGCCGTTGTCGGCCCCGATCACCACCCGCGGAAAATCGGTGTGCGGGAACACCGAGATGGGCAGGCGGATGGCCTCATAGACGCCCACCAGGGCCAGCGTGATGACCAGAAACACCAGGGGGCGGGCGTAGAGACGGAACCAGCTGCCCGCGGCTGGCGCTGGCGTACTGGCCGTGTCCCCTCCGGCCGGATCGGAATTGCGGGGTTGAACGCTCATGAAGCCGGGTTCTGAGTGGCCGCGGTCGAGGGTGCCTGAATCTGAATCTGGGCGCCGTCGGGCAGGCCGTAGGCCCCCACCGTCACCACCCGCTGGCCGGGTTTGACGCCCTTTAAGATTTGGTCTTCGCCGGGCTGGACCACGCCGAGGGTAACGTCGGTCTGGTGCGCCTTGCCGTCGGAACCGGCGACCATGACCGAGGCGGCGCCGCTGTTATCGATGAGCACCGCGCTGGCGGGCACGACCACGGCGTGGGGCAGGGTGCGGGCCCGGATGGCCACGTTGACGGAGCTGCCGGGCTGCAGGCGGTCGCCGGGGTTCGCCGTCTGGCACCAGACCTGCATCGTGGTGCTGTTGGGATCGGTGGCGGGACTCACCACCGTCACCCGGGCGGACCGGGCCGGACCGGCCTCGAGCGGCGTGATGGTGGCTTGGTCGCCGACCTTGAACAGCTCCGCCTGCCGCACCGGCAGCGAGGCCCGCGCCACGACCTGGGAGGTGTCCATGATGGTCATGATCGGGGCGCTGGGGCTGGCGAGCTCGCCGGTGTAGACGGGGCGATCGGTGACGACCCCGTCAATCGGGCTGGTGATGCTGGCATAATCCAGCGTGGCTTGGGCGGCGGCCAGGTCCGCCTGGGCCGAATCCAGCGTCCCTTGGGCCTCCGCGATGGCGGCGGAATTGCCGCCGCTGGTCAATGCCGCCAGGTGTTGTTGGGCCAGCATCTGCGCGTTTTGAGCGTTGGTCAGCGCGATGCCCGCCTGTTCGAGCTGCTGGCGCGGAATCGCGCCCTGTTGGAACAGATTCTGGCGATTGGTGTAGACCTGCTGAGCGTTCGCCAGCATCTTCTGGGTCGCCGTGACGTTGAGTTGGGCCGCCTTGAGGACGGCGGGAATGGTGCCGGCGGTGGCCGTTGTGTAGGCCGCCTGGGCGCTCACCAACTGCGCCTGGGCCTTGTGCAGGGCGGCGGCCAAGTCGCGGCTTTCCAAGGTGGCCAGCAGCTCGCCGGCGTGCACGCGGTCGCCGCGCTGGACGTAGAGATGGGTGATCGGAGCCGCGATTTTCGGGGTGATGACGGCCTGCCGCCGGGGATAGAGCACCGCCTGCGTCCGGATCCATTGTTCCAGCGGCGCCTGCCGCACGGGCGCGACCTGAACGCTCACCACTGGGGTTGCGTCTGGAGTGGCGGGCGCGGAGCACCCGGCCGCGGCCAGCGTCAGCATCAGGGCAAGCGGGATGAAGGCACGCGAGTTCATGATCAGTAGGTCCCCGTGAGGGTTTGCAGATTGGCCAGCGCGACGCGGTAGTCCACCTGACCATTGTCGTAGGCGTCGCGCGCCAGCACCAGCGCATCCTGCGCGCTCACTAGCTCCAGGATGGTCGCCTCGCCATCGCGATAGCGCAGGGCAACGAGCCGCAGGCTCTCGGCGGCCAAGTCGCGCGAATTGGCCAGTTGGGCAAGATTGTTGTACGCGGTTCGGGCTTGGTCGTAGCCGGCGATGAGGCTGGCCTGGAGTTGGCGCTGGGTGGAGCTGAGCGCGCGCTCGCTCTGTTTCTCCGCCAGTTGGGCCATGTGCAGCTTGGCGCGATTGGCGCCCCAGTCGAACAGCGGGATCGACAGAGTGCCGGTCACGGCACTGCCCAGGTTCGACCGGTGATACTGGTTGAAGAGGGCGTACTCGTGGGCGTCGATACCGTAGGTGTAGCTCAGGCTGGCGCTGGGCAGCAGGGCGGCGTGGGCGATGGTGACGCCCTCTTTTGCCTGCACTAGCGCGCTCTTGGCCGAGGACATAATTGGGTTGGTAAGGCCGGCGCTGGCCAGCACCTGCGGCTCCGGCGGCAACGGTGGCGGCTGATCGAGCGTGTCCACCACGGAAAAGTTCTGGTTGAAGGTGGGAAACAGCAGCACTGCCAGGCCGAGCCGCGCGTCTTCCTGCGCCTGTTGAGCCTGCGCCAGCCCGCTCACCCGCTGGCTGACCTGCAGTTGAGCCTGGATCACATCGGCATGAGCGGCTTGGCCGGCATTTTCCAGCGCCTCGCTGTCTTTCAAGTATTGTTGGGCATCCGCCAGCGCCTGCCGGGCGGTGGCCAGCTTGCGCCCCGCCGAGGCCAAGGTGAAGTAGTCCTGCACCACGGTGGCGAACAACCCGCGGCTGGCGATGTCCTGCTGGGCCTGCGCCAGCGCCACCCCTGCCCGCGCTTGCCGCACCGCGGCGCGCGAGCCCCAATCGAGCGTCTCTCGCACATCGCCCCAGGTGACGAACTCGTGCGGCCCATCGTTGGCCACGTAAACGTTGTCCTGGGTGAAATAGTAGGCGTCCTGGTTGCTCAAGGCGGGAAACAGCGCCGCCCGCGCCTGGGTATGAACGTCCTGCGCGGTACCAACCGCGGTGACTGCGGCTTGGAAGGCCACGCTGTTGGCGCGGGCCCGCTGCGCCGCCTGAGTCAGCGTCAGCACGAGCGCGGCTGGGGCTGATGGCGCGGGCGCGCCCGCCGCCGGTTTTGAGGGCGACCCAACCGATACCGGGGACGCCGGCGCCAGCGTGAGCTGGGGCGCCAGCGTGCCCGCCGGGGCTTGAGCCGGCGCCTGCACCCCGAGCGCGCTGGCGCACGCCAAACCGCCAGCGATCAACCATGGCGCCGGTTTAAATCTCGCTTCAAATCTCATCGGCCGCCAGGACCATCGCCATGTAAATACCATAGATTTTCGTGATGGCCGGGGTGGACGCATCGCCACCGCGCACCGGCGTACCCCACACGTATAGGTACATAGGTTACGATAACGCCGACGGCGGCCATTCTGTGACGTCCAGCCTCTGGAGGCAGCTTGGAGATGCCACGAGCCGAGCGGCGCCAATCGAAGCCCGCCCACAAGCGAGTGAGGCTCACAGTGCGAGCATCACGGACTCCCCATCTTTTAGCAAGTGGCCTGCGCCGTCCGCCAGGTCAGGCGGCAGCGGCGGCTGAGGCTATTGGGCGGCGTTGGAGGTCGTAAGGGGTTGGGGATTTCAGCATTAGAACAGAGCATTTTGAGGAGGCGGGCGGCGACGCCGCGCAAAGCGCGGCCGTGCGCCACCACGCTCCCGCCGGTGGGCGCGAGTTGGGCGAGGCGGGCGCAGAACTCCCGGACGGCGGCCGCGCTGTGTGCAACGCGGAACGCGCTGACCGGCTGGCTGCCAGCATCGAGGACGCAAACTTGGTGGGACTCGGTTCCCCAGTCCACGCCAACGTGAAAAGCGAAAGGCGATTGCAACGTTCCTCCTTAAGAAAAATCACGACCCAGCGAAAAGTGGCGCGCCACCTACTCGGAAGCCGCCAGCGGCAAAACGACCGTAAACACCGCGCCCACCCCGGCCGCGGAGGCGGAGACCGCGATGGAACCTCCGTACGCTTTGATGATGGCATGGGAGATGGCCAAGCCCAAGCCGGAACCGGCATGCACGGCGTCCGCGCCCCGATAGAAGCGGTCAAAGATATGCGCGCGTTCCGCGGCCGGCACCCCCGGCCCCTGGTCCCGCACCTCCACCCGCAGTGCGTCCCCCTCCTGCGCGCACGCCAGCGTCACCGGCGCGCGCGCAGGGCTGTGTTGCACCGCATTTTCCAGCAGGTTGAGCCACGCCAACTCCAGATCGTCAGCATCAGCGCAGAGCCAGTGCTCCCGCTCCAGGCCCTTCGTCCGCAGTTCGACGCCGCGCGCTTCCGCCAGCGGCTGCACCCGTTCCAGCGCCGCCGTGCAGGTGGCGCTGAGCTCCGCCCACCCCGCCGGCCGCTGGTCGGAATGCTCCAAGCGGGCGAGGCGCAGCAGCCGCTGCAGGATTTGCTCCAACCGCTCCACGTCGGCCAGCGTGGCTTGCAGGCCGGCCTGGTACTCCACTGGCGGCCGCGGCCGCTGCAGCAGCGCTTGCAGCGTCGATTTCACCACCGCCACCGGCGTCTTCAGATGATGCGCCGCGTCCGCCATGAAATCCCGCTGCTGCTGGAACGAGTTCTGCAGACTTTGCAGCATGCACTGCAAGGCGCAAATCAACGGCGCCAGCTCCGCCGGCGCGGTCCGCGGATCACCCTCGAAGCTCCAGTGGCGCGGCGTTATCGCCGCCGCCTGCTGCGCCAACGCGCGCAGCGGGTGCAGCTCCCGCCGCACCATCCACGCCGCCAGCCACGAAGTCAGCAGCACCAGCAGCAGGCTCGCCCCGCCGATGGCGAAGCCGGCTTCCGCCGTCTCATGCTGCA
>Ga0307374_10004266_pt1 | contig 23860 bp, 26 predicted proteins | sample OX3MG_FD_202532 | JGI IMG/M metagenome (GOLD analysis project Ga0307374, IMG submission 202532) | Soil microbial communities from Risofladan, Vaasa, Finland - OX-3 | ecosystem: Environmental > Terrestrial > Soil > Coastal area > Acid sulfate soil | place: Finland: Risofladan, Vaasa | collected... | reverse complement strand
CGATCGGCTGGCCGACGCGAACGCTGACCGTCTTGCTGAGCATCGGCAGCGCTTCCAACGGGCCAATTCGGAGCCGCAGCGCCTCGCCCTCGCCGGCCGCGGCGGTGGCGAGGGGTGCGAGCCATTCGCCGTGGTCGGCGAGGATGCGGTCTCGCACCTTCTCCGCCGAGACCGGTACGTATGCGAAATCGTGGAGCAGCATTGTGTTCATGGTCCTGGCGTTGATCATGTCGCCTCACCGGCGGCGCAAACAGAGCACAAGGTCACGAGATGCACTGCCGTTGGTCCGGCCGGATCCCCTTCCCGCTGCTACAGTGCAGTCGTGCCCGATGAGCAGGTGATCCGGGTGCTGCTGTGCGACGACCATGAGCTGGTCCGGCGGGGCCTCAGCAGCATCCTTGACGGCGTGGGTGGGATTCGCATCATCGCCGAGGCGGCCGACGCGGACGCGGCGCTCAAGGCGGTGACCGCCGATCCTCCTGACGTTGTGATCATGGACGTGCGTCTGCCGGGTCGCTCGGGGATCGAGGCATGCCGCGACATCCGCTCCGCGTTTCCGGACACCAAGGTGCTCATGCTCACGGCCCATTCGGACGACGAGGCGCTGTTCAGCTCGATCATGGCCGGCGCCTCGGGTTTCGTCCTCAAGCAGGTCCGCGGCGGGGATCTCGTCGGCGCGATCCAGCAGGTGGCTCGCGGCGACTCGCTCCTGGATCCGATCGTGACCGCGCGGGTCCTGGCGCGCCTGCGCGGTGAGGGATCCGAGGCCAACGAGGGCATCGGCGAGCTCACGGCACAGGAGCGGAAGATCCTCGATCTCGTCGCCGAGGGCATGACCAACCGGCAGATCGCGGAGAAGGTCTTCCTTGCGGAGAAGACCGTGAAGAACTACGTGTCGAACATCCTCCTGAAGCTCGGTCTCTCCCGCCGGGCTGAGGCGGCGGCGTTCATGGCTCGCCGTAGCCTGAAGAACCGGGAAAAGAGCGGCTGGAGCTGACCGGCGGCTGAGGGCGTCACACGGGCCGATCCGAGGTGTATTCTTAGACCGACAGTCGGTCTATGGAGTCGCCTGATGTCACGGACGGTCAACCTCGCGGAGCAGACGGTTCGGCGCGAGGCGTTCATCGACGTCGCTCAGCACCTGATTCAGACCAAGACCTACGAGCAGATGAGCGTCCAGGACATCCTGGACGGGGTCGGGTCCTCGCGAGGCGCCTTCTACCATTACTTCGATTCGAAGCAGCAGCTCCTCGATGCGGTGGTGACACGAATGGGGGAGGCCGCAATCGCATCCCTCGATTCGACGCTCCATGATGCGTCCATCTCCGCGCTCGCGAAGTTGCAGCAGGTGTTCTCCGGGATCGCGGGATGGAAGGCCGAGCGCAGGGACCTGGTGCTCGGAATCGCCGAGATCTGGTTGTCTGATGACAACGCGCTCGTCCGCGAGAAACTGCGGCAGCGCATGATGCAGGACTTCGCGCCGATGCTTGGCTCGATTGTCGCGCAGGGCAAGCGCGAGGGCGTCTTCGCGGTGGGCGCGCCCGACGATACCGCGCTCGTCCTCGTCTCGCTCATGTTCGGCGCGAACCTTCTGGCCACCGAGCTCTTCATCGCGCGGCAGTCGAATCGCGTGTCGCTCGAGGAGGTCGAGCGCCTGCTTGGCGCGTATACGACGGCGTACGAGCGGATCCTCGGCGTGGGCGAGGGATCGCTGCGGATCGACAGCGACCTGATCCGCCTCTGGTATCAGTGACGATGTTCGAGGAAGGGAGCGCCTGGTGACCAGTGCCATCGAAACCGAGGGTTTGACCAAGGACTACGGTCAGCATCGTGGCCTCTTCGGCCTGAATCTCGAGGTCGTGCAGGGTGAGGCGTTCGGGTACATCGGCCCGAACGGCGCCGGCAAGACCACGACGCTGCGGCTGCTGATGGATCTCCTGCGCCCGGACAGCGGCCGCGCGAGCATCCTCGGGATGGACACGCAACACGACGGGGTGAAGATCCGCGCGCTCACCGGGTATCTTCCGGGCGAGTCCCCGGAATATCCGAACCACACCGGTGAGCGGATTCTCGATCTCCTTGCTCACCTACGCGGCGGCGTCGACCCCAAGCGGGTCACCGATCTCGCGAAACGGTTCGACCTCGATCTGCATCGCAAGTATCGGACCTATTCCCACGGGAACAAGCAGAAGGTGTGGCTGATCCAGGCGTTCATGCACGATCCCCAGCTGCTGTTCCTCGACGAGCCGACGACTGGACTCGATCCGCTGATGCAGCAGATCTTCAGGGACCTCGTCAAGGAGGCGCGCGAGCGGGGCGCGACGGTTTTCCTCTCGTCGCACGTGCTGCCCGAGGTGCAGGAGATCTGCGATCGCATCGGGGTCGTGCACGACGGGATGCTGCGGCAGGTCGGCACGATGGAGGAGTTGCGCATCAGCCACATCCGTCGCATCGACGCGACCGTGCGGAATGCGATCGACAGCGAGCACTTCGCGAAGATCCCAGGGGTCGCCGACGTGGTGGTATCCGATCACCGGCTGCGGTGCACCGTCACCGGCGCCATGGAGCCGCTGCTCGATGCGCTCGTTCCGGCGGTTGTCGTGTCGCTGGACTCGACGGAGATGAGTTTGGAAGAGATCTTCCTGTCGCAGTATGGACAGCCAGCGCAGCCGTAGCCTCATCCCCTGGGCGGTCCGCAGCCACCTCGGGGGCATGCTCGCGATCGGCCTCGGCTTCGGGGTGTCGGTGGCGGTCCTCGGTCCCTCATATGTCGCGGCCGCCAAAGCCATCGCCGGCGGCCTGCAGGCACTCGCGACGGCGGCGCTGCCCGTCGCACGCAGCTTTCAGTTCCTGACCGGGCCCATCGACCGCCTGGACACTGTGGGCGGATACCTGAGCTACAAGATCTTCCCCGACATCGCGTTGCTCGTCGCCATCTACGCCGCGATCGAGGGCGCGCAAGTCCTCAGAGGTTCCGAGGGTAGAGGCGTCTACGAGCTCTGGTTTGCCGCGGGGCGGTCACGCAACGCGATCTTCCGCGACCGGGTCGCCGGATTCCTCATCGCGCTGAGCGTCATCGTCGCGCTCATCTTCATCCTCACCGTGATCGGCGGCGCGCTGTCCGGAGTGCAGTTCGCGCTCGAGGCGCTCGGACAATGTGTGGCGCTCGGCTTCGTCGGACTGGTGTCCTTCGCGATCGGTCTTCTCGTCTCGCAGTTCCTGCATGCAGCCCGCTCCGCGTCCGGCGTGACGGCCGGCTACCTCGTGGCGTCGTTCTTCATCGCCAACATGTACGACAGCCTCGGTCCACTCACCTTCCTTCGCTACCTCTCGCCGTTCTACTACTACCTGTACGGTCGCACGCTCGCCGGGACGACGTTCGACGTGCCCGCCATGGCCACGCTCGTGATCGCTGCGCTGGCGGCCGGTGCGGCCGCTTGGTGGCTGTATCTCCGCAGGGATATCGGTGGTGTCAGTCTCGCTCGTGTGCACCGCACCCGGCCCGCGGACTTCACGTTCCGGCCAAGTGCGATCTGGCGCAGGACGCTGTGGTTGAACTGGATCGCGGAGCAACCGGCGGGCATTGGGGCGTGGGTGCTTGCCATCGCCACGTTCACCGCGGCGGAGGCTGCGGTCGTCCCGTCAGCGATCCGGATCGTCGACGACAGCAGCGGAACACTCGGGAAGTTCCTGCAGAGTCACGGCACCTTTCTGACCACCGACCAGTACCTGTCGTTCTTCCTCACCTTCACCGCGTTCCTGGTCGCGGGATTCGCCGTCGCGCAGGTCGCACGGTGGGCGAGTGACGCGACGCAGCACCGCAATGACGTTGTGCTCGCGCAAGCGGTTTCGATGGGCCGGCTGCTGGTGGAGCGCATCGTCAGCCTGCTGGTGCTTGCCGCGTTGATCGGACTCGCGGTCGTGGGCGGCACCTACATCGGTGCGCTGATCGGTGGCTATTCCGTTGACGCCGTCGGCCTGATCCGCACGTTCTTCGATGTGGTGCTGTTGAGCTTCGCGATCGCGGGCATCGGCCTCCTCGCGGTCACGATCCTCAGAAGTGCGGCGGCGACCGGGGTCACCGGCGGGCTGCTCATCGCATGCTTCCTCCTGACGACCTTCGCCGGGTTGCTCACATGGCCGAGCTGGGCGAGCCGCATCTCGGTCTTCGACGCCTACGGCTCGCCCTACCTGTCGCTGCCGCTCACCGGCAGCCTCATCTATCTCGCTGTCCTGGGTATCGGGGGGACGGCCGCCGCATACCTCGCCATGCGGCGAGGTATGCGGATCGTCGCCTGATCAGACGGCGCGCAGAGCACTCCTGCCGACTAGGTGCGGGCGGAGTTCGGGCTCGGAGTCTTACGGATCTCCGCGTAGTGACGGCGCCAGATGAGCTTGTGGATGGGGACCCACCGTGGGATATCGCGGAGACCGGGGATGAACGGAACGAGGAGCAGCAGAAGGCTGAGCACGAGCATGACGGCGACGACGGCGAGGTCGGTGTTCGCGGAGCTGACGCCGAGGAACCCGGTGTCGGAGTTGAAGGGCGGAATCTGGTACCACATGGTGTAGAGCCAGAGCCACGCCTGCCCGGGATAGCGCCCGGTCTCGTTCATCATTCCCCACTGGTCGCCGGTGAGGTTCTGCGCGGCCGCCAGGTTTCCGAGATAGCTGCCGTCACCGAGGAACAGAAGCGCCTTGCTGAAGTCGGTCTGGTAGAAGTGGTTGCTCGAGAGGAGCAGTGCATCGAGACCGCCCGACCTCGCAAGCGTGAGCATGCGGGACATCATCACGGTGACCGGCCCGTAGTCACCGCTCGGGACCGCGACTGAGCCGTCACCGCCGACGGTTGCCTTCGCAAGGGCGTTGGTGTAGCTGGTCAGCCACTTCGTCTGCTGATCGCTGCTCGCGCCGTTGTACGTGGTCAGGGCATCGGTGAGCTCGCTGTCGCCGAGGGTTGACTGTTGGAGCGGCTCGAGCACGAAGTCGTTCGCGGCGTTGGTCGCGACGTGCACCCCCGCCCACTCCTGGGGGTCGAGGAACCAGAGCGTCTGCACCGCGCCGTTCTGGTTGTTGTACGGCGGTCCGTAGGTCGCGACACCTGAGGTGCCGGCCAGCTCAGAGGTTGCGGTCGTGACGAAATCGACCGGGTCAGCCTTGGCCCAGCTCTGGATGGTGACCGAGGGGACGTCAGGAGACGACAGCGCGACCGAAACCACGACGACGAACACGAGGACGCCGATCATCGCGATCGCCAGTTCCTTGAGGAGGTCGTACGGGATCATCCTGACGCCGCGGTAGTACGTGGCCTTGTCCATATGCGGGCGACGTTTTGTGAGGCTCATGCTCCGGCTCCCGAGTCATCCACGACGACCGGGTCGCCGATCGGGCGCACAACCCCTCGGCTCCGTACCTGGATGATATGGAGCACGACCAGCAGCGTCACGCCGATCGGGAACAGCATCACGTGCAACCCGTATTGCTGCCCGAAGTTCAGGACGTTGAACAGTCCGCCGAACCCGGTCGAGTTGATCCCGTCCTTGGCGTTCACCGCGATCCACTGCGAGGCGAAGTTCTGCTGGATGAGGTAGCCCGTGAAGGCGGTGACGACGCTGACAAGAAAGATGACGACGCCGATCATCCATGTGGTGGCGCGGCCGTCGCGCCATCCCGCGCCCCAGTACTGACCCCAGAGATGCAGGACCATGAAGATGAAGAACATCTGGACGGACCAGAAGTGGATGCTGTTGAAGAATTTCCCGACGGAGGAGATGTGCCACCAGGCAGAGCCGAAGAACGCCAGCACCACGCCGCTCAGAACGACCCAGAACAGCGCCGCGATCGTGATCACGCCGAATGCGTACACCCACGATCCGATGTACGCGGGCTGGCGGGTCGGCAGGAGCTCGGTGATCGGGAGTGTCTTTTCGACGCGCCTGCGCACCGCCGCGGTCCAGCCCGGTTCGGAAGCGGGCGTCGACGCCTGCGAGGTCGCGTCCGCGGAGGGAGTCACCGCGTCACTGGTCATGACGACCTTCCTCGTTCGTGCCGTGCGCCGGGAACGGCGCGATCAGGGCCACGATGAACAGCAGAACCATCACGCCGATCAGCACGAGGTTCGGCAGCGAGATGAGAATGAAACCCCAGTGGAAGTAGGGGGCCGGTGCATCCACTCGATGCTCCTCCAGGTGGTTGGTCGGGCGTAATGGCGACAAGCCTGCCACTGGAGGTCGCCCGCGTCCAGTGCCGGCTGTCCGCGACCGAGACCGGCCGTCCGGCCCCCGGCTGTGTGACAAACGGCCCTGGCGGGTCGTCCTCGCTGCCGCCATGCTTCATGCGTGGGAGACCCAGGCGGGAACTCGACGGCGGAGGCCGTGATCACTGGACACCTGTGCCCGTACGGATCGGACTCCGTTCAGGGATGCCCCCGATATGCACCGGTGTCCGCTCACAGCGCACAGCCCGGAGCCGAGGCGTGCTGTCACCTCCAGCGAACACCGATCAACGATCACCACTGGCAACGCGGGTGCGACCTGCCGCCTGGGGAGCCGGTCTCCCCGTCGCAAGCCCGCGGCACCGCTACGACTCGAGCAGCTCGCGCACCTCTCGGCTGATCTCCAGGTCTTCACGAGCGTGAACGACGAGGATCGCCACCCTCGCCATTGCACCGCTCATGACTGCGTCGCCGTCGTGTGGTGGCACAGTGTCCGAGGCCACGACACCGAGAACGCCGAGCCCTGAGCAGATCCTGTCCCTGATCTCGGTCGCGTTCTCGCCGATCCCCCCCGTGAAGACGATCGCGTCGAGCCGGTCAAGTGAAGCCGCGACACCGCTCAACAGCGCCCGCGCTCTGTGCACGTAGACGTCGCGAGCCAGGGCCGCCTGCGCGTCGCCCGCGTCCGCTCGAGCGAGGATGTCGCGCATGTCGGCGCTGCCGCCAAGGGCGAGGATCCCGGACGAGCGTTCGAGGGCGTCGTTCATCGCCGGCGCGGCCATCCCGCCGTGGGTCTGAATGAACAGGAGCGCCCCCGGGTCGACGCTGCCGCTGCGGGTAGCCATCACGAGGCCTTCAAGAGGCGTGAAGCCCATGGACGTGTCGGCGCTGCGCCCATCGCGGATCGCGGTCACGGACGCGCCGGCGCCCAGATGCGCCACCACGATGTTGAGGGAGTCTGCGGTCCGTCCGAGCAGTGACGCCGCGCGTCGAAGGGACCACGCGCACGAGAGTCCGTGGAACCCGTAGCGCCGGATGCCGAAGTCCGTGCGCCACGACGACGGGATGGCGTAGGTCGAGGCGGCGGCAGGGAGCGAGGCATGAAACGCCGTGTCGAAGCAGGCAACCTGCGTGAGGCTGGTGTGCTGACGGACCGTGTCGAGAACGGCGAGTGCCGGGGGGACATGCAGCGGCGCGAGCTGCGCCGTCGCATCGAGTTGCCGGCGGACCGATGGATCCACGATCACCGGCGTGCGCAGCTCAGGGCCTCCGTGCACGATGCGGTGACCGACCGCGCCGAGGTCTTGTTGCGCATCGATGAAGTGGAGCAGCGCACGGTCGTGCCCGCCCCCCGCGGGCGGGCCCTCGAGCTCGGTCTCAGCGAGTGTTGCGTCGTTCTCGCCGATGACGCTCAGCTTCAGGCTGCTCGATCCCGCGTTGACCGCGAGGACGTTCGTCCCCGTCATCGATCAGAACGGCCAGACCCAGTCACGAATCTCCGGCATGTCCTGGAAGTTCTCGCGAACGTACCGGTGATGGCGCTCGAGCATCACCTCACAGTGCGCCGCGAGCTCCGCAGCCCTGGGCGGCGGCGTGCGCAGCCGATCGATCGCGTGGAGCGCCAGGTGATACCGGCTCATGTCGTTCAGGACGACCATGTCGAACGGGGTCGTCGTCGTCCCCTGCTCGGTGAACCCGTGCACGTGGAATCGCTGGTCGTTCGGACGCCCGTGGAGGAGCTGATGCAGTGCCCGCGCGTACCCGTGGAAGGCGAAGATGACCTCGGCCGTGTCGGTGAAGACCTCTCGAAAGCGGTCTGCGCTCAACCCGTGCGGGTGATACCGCGACGGCACGAGTGTCATCAGGTCGACGACGTTGACGAAACGCACGCGTAGCTCCGGCAGCCACTCACGAAGCAGTGCGGCCGCCGCGAGCGCCTCGAGCGTGGGGATGTCGCCGGCACACGCCATGACCACGTCCGGCTCGTAGTCCACGGATGTGCTCGCCCACTCCCACACACCGACACCCTCGGCACAGTGGGCCCGCGCGTCCTCGAGGCTGAGGTACTGCAACTCGGGCTGCTTGTCGATGACGATCAGGTTCACGTACCCACGGCTCCGCAGACAATGGTCGGCGACGGAGAGGAGACAGTTGGCGTCCGGCGGCAGGTAGAGCCGCACCACGTTGCCGCTCATCGACACCATCGTGTCGATGAGACCCGGCCCCTGGTGGCTGAAACCGTTGTGATCGTTGCGCCAGCACGTGGACGTCAGCAGGATGTTGAGCGACGCGATGCGTGCTCGCCATTCGAGTCCATGAGCCGCCTCCAGCCATTTGGCGTGCTGAACCGCCATGGACGCAGACACCATGGCGAAGGCCTCGTACGTGGCGAAGACGCCGTGGCGTCCCGTGAGGATGTATCCCTCGCACCATCCCTGACAGAGATGCTCGGAGAGGACCTCCATGACGCGGCCGTCGGGACCGACATGGATGTCGTCGTCCTTGACCGGGTCCATGAGGCAGCGACTCTCCACCTCGAACACCGCGCCGAGCCTGTTCGAGTTGGTCTCGTCGGGGCAGAAGAGACGGAAGTTCGCCGCGTCACGGTTGTCGGTGAAGACATCGCGAAGCATGATCCCGAGCTGCCGGGTTGACTCCGCGCTGGTCGTCGCGTGCCGCGTCACGGGCACTGCGTAGGTCGAGTAGTCCCTGAGGACGAGGTCGCGCAGCAGCAGCCCACCGTTGGCGTGCGGGTTGGCGCCCATTCGTCGATCTCCTTCGGGCGCGAGCTCCTGCAATTCGTGGACGAGACGGCCGCGCTCATCGAAGAGTGTCTCGGGCCGGTAGGACCGGAGCCATGCCTCGAGCTGATGCAGATGTTCCGGGTTGGTCCTCGGGTCGACAAGCGGTACCTGGTGAGCTCGCCACGTGCCCTCGATACGAACACCGTCGACTTCCTTCGGGCCCGTCCACCCCTTCGGGGTCCTCAAGACGATCGCAGGCCAGCGCGGACGGGCTTGTACGTGTTCGACACGTGCCGCGTGCTGTATCTGGCGGATGCTCGCATACGACTCCTCGAGCGCCCGTGCGAAATCGCGGTGCACCGCCGTCGGGTCGTTTCCGGAGACCTCACGCACGTCGTAGCCATGTGCGTGGAGGAGCTCCCGCACATCGCCGTCCGGCGCGCGACCGAGGACGGTCGGCCCGGAGATCTTGTTCTCGTTGAGGTGCAGTATGGGCAGCACTGCGCCGTCGCGCGCGGGATTGAGAAAGCGCACCCCCTTCCAGGAGCCCTCGAGCGGTCCCGTCTCAGCCTCACCGTCACCGACGACGCAGGCAACCAGGAGATCCGGGCTGTCGAACGCCGCCCCGAATGCATGGATGAGCGCGTATCCGAGCTCACCGCCTTCGTGGATGGAGCCGGGCGTCGGGACGCTCACATGGCTCGGGATGCCGCCTGGGGTCGAGAACTGGCGAACCAGCCGCGTCACCCCTGACTCGTCGCGGGAGACGTCGGGGTAGACCTCGCTGTACGTTCCCTCGAGGTAGACGTTCGCCACCAGCGCCGGCCCGCCGTGGCCCGGTCCGGTCACGTAGATCGCGTTGACGTCGTGGCGACGGATGAGCCTGTTCAGGTGTGCGTACACGAGGCTCAGGCCCGGGGATGTCCCCCAGTGCCCGAGCAGCCGAGGCTTGATGTGGTCGGGTCTGAGCGGCTCCCGAAGGAGCGCGTTCGACAGCAGGTAGATCTGCGCCACCGTCAGGTAATTCGCGGCGCTCCAGTACCTGATCAGCGCTCCGGTCTCGGCGTCGCTGATGACTTCACCCGGCGGGTACGTGGTGTCTCGAGTTGCCATCCGCACATCATCACCTCCCGCGGGCGGGCCGCGTCATCGATCCTCGCCGCCGCGTCTCAGGCGCCCGTCCGGCGGACTGGGGAGGACCGCTCTGTCGAATCGCGTGGCTGCCGGCCGCGCACGCCGTCAGCGTGCGACGCGTCCCGGCGCTCGCGGCGACACCGAGTCCAGCAGTTGCTCAATCTGAGTCCACACCGCAAGCGCGAGGATCGCGACACCGACTCCGATGTAGAGAGCCTGCAACCACTGGAAGCCGATGATGTTCCACTCGACGATCTCGAAGATGATGATGGCGCCGCCGGCCACGGCCGACACTTGAGCGCCGAGACCGAGACCGCGATGCACGAGCCATGCCGCAAGCAGGCTCGTCCCGCCGACGATGGCCGTCAGGAGGATCCCCGGCACGGTGTAGTCGGTGAACGGACTCCCCGCAAGCGCGCTGAGCGGCATCTTGATCAGGCCGGCGATCAGGGCGATGCCCCCGGCGACGGCTGTCAGGGCGAGAAACAGGTTCAACCCGTACAGGATCGTGGTTCGCGCAGAGCGGCTCATGGTGGTTCTCCTTGGGTTGCGTCCGATTAAGCGTGGCGCGCCTTGAACGTCACTGCCAGGGTCGAACGTCATGTGCGAAAAGGGCGATTCGGCCCTTGTCGTTGACAAGGTCACGTGGGACCGTGAGCGGGTGATGACTGATCGCGGACACGTTCTGATTCTCGGTGGCGGGACGGGCGGCACGATCACCGCAAATCGCTTGCGCAGGATGCTGCCGTCGTCCATCGACATCACCGTCGTTGACAGCATGCCGGGCCACGTCTACCAGCCGGGCTTGCTCTTCGTGCCCTTCGGTCTGGCGGACGCCGACGAGTTGGTGAAGCCTCGCGCCGAGCAGCTGCATCGAGGCATCGACTACGTCCCGGCGACGGTCGACCGCGTCGACATCGCCCGAAAGCAGGTGTGGCTCGAGGGCGGTCAGACCATGGCGTACGACGTCCTGGTTGTCGCAACGGGTGCCGTGCTCATGCCCGAGGAGACAGAGGGACTGGAGGGCCCGGGATGGGGAAGGGACATCTTCACGTTCTATTCCCTCGACGGAGCTCGCGCGCTTGCACCCGCGCTCGCTGGTTTCCACGCCGGACGCATCGTTGTCAACGTGATCGACATGCCGATCAAGTGCCCTGTGGCCCCGCTGGAGTTCTGCTTCCTTGCCGACTGGTTCTTTCGCGAGAAGGGTGTTCGCAACGACGTCGAGCTCACGTACGTGACGCCGCTCGATGGAGCGTTCACGAAGCCGGTTGCCTCGCGCCGTCTGGGTGAGCTGCTGGAGCACAAGGGCGTCAAGGTCATCACCGAGTTCAACACCGGATCCGTGGATCATGAGACGGGAAGGTTGATGTCCTACGACGGACGTGAGGTCGGGTTCGATCTTGCGGTGGTCGTTCCGTTGCACGGCGGTGCCGCTTACGTCGGACGTTCACCAGGTCTCGGCGATGAGCTCAACTTCATCCCGACCGATGAGCACACGTTGCAGTCTCGTGCCGCCCCGGAGGTCTTCGCCATCGGCGATGCCGCCGGCATCCCTGTATCGAAGGCCGGCTCCGTCACACATTTCGAGGGCGAGGTGCTGACCGAGAACATCCGTCGCCACCTCAATGGCGAGAGTCTTGACGCGAGCTACGACGGTCACGCCAACTGCTTCATCGAGACGGGGTTCGGCAAGGCCGTGCTCATCGACTTCAACTACGACACCGAGCCACTCACCGGGCACTACCCGGGCCGGATCGGCTTGCCACTCCTGAAGGAATCACACCTCAACCATCTCGGGAAGCTCATGTTTCAGTGGTTCTACTGGCACGCGCTGCTGCCAGGCCACTCCATCCCCGGCATCACCTCGGACATGCCTGCTGCCGGGAAGACGAAGGTTCCCGTCGGGACCCATTGAGGAGACGCGAATGTCTGTAGCAACCGTCGATCTCACCAAGGTTGCGCGAAATGACGAGGGATTCTTCGTCGATCCGCGGGACTGGACCGAGGAAATGGTCCCAGCCCTTGCCGCGCACGAGGGTATCGCCGAGCTCACGCCTCAGCACTGGCAGGTGATTCGTTTCATGCGTCGCGAATACCTGGACAAGGGGACCGGGCCGACCGTGCGTGTCCTCGGAAAGACATCCGGTGTGACGATCAAGGATCTGTACCAGCTGTTTCCGAAAGGTCCGGCCAAAGTCGCCGCGCGCATCGCCGGAATACCGAAGCCGCGCGGCTGCATCTGACGAGGAGGATCTGATCATGGCAACGATGGCACTGGAACCCAAGACGGCAGCGAAACCATTCATGCCCGCGACCATCGAGAAGGTGTCGATCGTCGTCTCGAAGGGATCGCTCGACGGCATCTATCCGGGCCTGATCATGGCGAACGGCGCGCGTGCGGAAGGGATTGATGCGAACCTGTTCTTCACGTTCTTCGGGCTTGACGCGATTCACAAGAGCCGCCACGAACACATCAAGATCGCTACGGTCGGCAACCCCGGTCTGCACCTCTCCACGTGGCTCGGCGGTGTCCCAGGAATGTCATCCGTGATGACTCACTACCTCGCTTCGAAGATGGAGAAGCTCGACATCCCGTCCATCCCGGAGTTCGTCGAGATGATCGCGGACACGGGCGCCGGGTTGTATGCGTGCAAGGCCTCGGTGGATCTCTTCGGCCTCACGAAGGACGACTTCATCCCCCAGGTGCAGGACATCATCACCGTTGGCGAGTTCTACGAGAAGGCCGCCGGCGGCCAGATCATCTTCACGTGAGGTGTCATGGAACTCAGTGTTGTCAGCCTGGGCGGTGATCGCCACCGCATCACGATCGGCCGGCACGAGTTGATCGTCGACCAACCTCGCGACGCCGGAGGCGAGGATGCGGGTCCAACGCCGGTGGACCTCTTCGTTGCGTCGCTCGCATCATGCGTCTCGCACTACGCACGTCGGGGCCTCGGCGCCGACGGGGGCAGACCGGAGGTGCACTGCAGATGGACGATGAGCGAGACACCGCCGTGGCGGGTCGCCGCGATCGCCATGAATGTGACGCTCCCGGCGGGGACGTCGGACAGGCGTGTCGACGCCGTGCGCCGTGCGATCGCGCACTGCACGGTGCACAACTCCATCCTCCAGTCGCCGATGCTCACGATCACCACGCGTGCGGCGGTGCCGCGTGCTCTGGACGAACCCGTCGGTCTGGGTGCTCCGGCGTAGTCCTTCCATCGGTGCAGTGCGCCGCTGCATCGTCGATGGGACGCGGTCCGAAGCGTAGCGCCTTTCCCCGCCGCATCCGACCGGTTCCGGGGAGCTGAAGACGGGGCTGGTGCGTTTGGGCCGCCAAGGGTCGAACAGCCCTGCGAGTGGTGACCTTCGACACTCGTCTTCGGTGGCCGGACGGAGCAGTGTGAGATCAAACCGCGTCAACCTTTTAGCGGAGGTGTGGCTATGACACTCACTGCGGATCTCGTCGACGTCGAGGTCCAACCGAAGGTGCGGAGCAAGGTGTACACAGCCCCGGGATTCCCAGGCAGCGTCGTCACCGTCAAGCCCCGCTACGACAACTTCATCGGCGGGCGTTGGGTTCCTCCGGTCGGCGGCAGGTACATGCCCAACATCAGTCCGGTCAACGGCAAGGTCTTCTGCGAAGTCGCGAAGTCGACCCCCGAGGACGTTGAGCTCGCGCTCGACGCGGCGCATGCCGCGCAGGACGCGTGGGGCGCAACATCGCTCCCGGAACGCGCGGCCGTGCTGAACCGCATCGCAGATGCGATCGAGGCCAATCTCGAGATGCTGGCCGTGGCGGAGAGTTGGGAGAACGGAAAGCCCGTTCGCGAGACGCTCGCTGCGGACCTGCCACTCGCAGTCGATCACTTCCGGTACTTCGCTGGGGCGACACGCTCCCTCGAGGGCCGGAGCACGGAAATCGACAAGGACACGGTCGCGTATCACTTCCATGAGCCACTCGGCGTCGTGGGACAGATCATCCCGTTCAACTTCCCGTTGCTGATGGCGGCGTGGAAGATCGCTCCCGCACTGGCGGCAGGGAACTGCACGGTGCTGAAGCCCGCATCGCCGACACCCTGGTCGATCCTCAAGTTTGCCGAGGTCATCGAGAAGATCGTGCCGGCGGGCGTGATCAACATCGTGACCGGACCTGGTGGCGAGATCGGCAAGGCGCTCGCATCGAGCCCGCGCATCGCCAAGATCGGCTTCACCGGCGAGACGGTCACCGGCCGGCTGATCATGCAGTACGCGGCACAGAACCTCATTCCGTCGACGGTTGAGCTCGGCGGCAAGTCGCCGAACATCTTCTTCGAAGACGTGATGGCGGCTGACGACGAATTCCTGGACAAGGCGATCGAGGGCCTGGTGCTCTACGCATTCAACAAGGGCGAAGTCTGCACGTGCCCGTCGCGCGCGCTGATCCAGGAGTCCATCTACGACCGCTTCATGGAGCGCTGCCTCGCACGGATCGCCGCGATCAAGCAGGGCAACCCGCTCGACGTGAGCACGATGGTCGGTGCGCAGAACTCCGCGCAGCAACTCGAGAAGATCGAGTCCTACGTGAAGATCGGCCGCGAGGAAGGCGCCACGTGCCTGATCGGCGGCGAACGTGCCGCTGTCGACTCGGATATCGAGGGCGGGTACTACTTCCAGCCCACGGTGCTGAAGGGCAACAACCGGATGCGCGTGTTCCAGGAAGAGATCTTTGGGCCGGTGCTCGCCGTGACGACGTTCAAGGATGAGGCCGAAGCCATCGCAATCGCCAACGACACCCTCTACGGCCTCGGAGCCGGCGTCTGGACTCGCGACGGCAGCCGCGCGTACCGGATGGGCCGGGCGATCAAGGCCGGCCGGGTCTGGACCAATTGCTACCACCTCTATCCCGCGGGAGCGGCGTTTGGTGGGTACAAGATCTCGGGCGTCGGCCGCGAGAATCATCAGATGATGCTGGAGCACTACTCGCAGACCAAGAACCTGCTGGTGAGCTACAGCCCGAAGGCGTTGGGCTTCTTCTAGAAGCGAGTGTGCCGGGATGAGCGATCACACCTCCGCAGTCGCGACGACCGCGCGTGTGGTCGCCACTCCGGCCGCGGAGCAGGCGATACGTGAGCTCGTCGCCGAGCGCGGCGAGCTCATGTTCTTTCAGTCGGGAGGCTGCTGCGACGGCAGTCTCCCGATGTGCTTCGACCGCGGAGAGCTCGTCCTCAACGACCGTGATGTTCTCCTGGGCTACGTGGCCGGCACCCCGTTCTACATTGATCACCGTCAGTTCGAGGCGTGGAAGCACACGCAGCTCGTCATCGACGTGAGCCCGGGACTCCCCGAGGGATTCTCATTGCCGGCCGGAGACGATGCTCACTTCGTGACGAACGGTCGGCTGTACTGCTCGCCCTGACCAGGAACGAGCCGGTTCACGGCCATAATTCATCAGGCGTAGACTTCGGTCGTCAACCATTGAGGAGGCGGCCATGCGCGCGATGATCGTCAAGGAGTTCCGGCAGCTCAAGCGAGACCGGCGAACCGTCGCACTGCTGATCGTGCTTCCGGTCCTGCTGCTCGTCGTCTTCGGGTACGCCGCCCGTTTCGACGTCTCCAGGGTCACCACGGTCGTCGTCGGGCCGCAGGCCCCGGCCGTCGCCGGCGCACTGCCGGCGCCGTTCGACGTCGTCGAGATCGATGCAAGTGGAGACAGGTCGCTGGCCGCGAGCCGCATCCAGGACGGGACCGCCGTGGTCGGCTTCGTCACGGGAGGCGCGCAGATCGAAGCGCTGATGGACGGGACACAGCTCTTCGCGGTGCAGGCAGCGGAGAGCTCACTCGCACGACTGGCTCAGCAGACGCGGGCGGCCGGCGCGGCCAGGCCGTCGGTCGCCGTTCACATCCTCTACAACCCGAACCTCACGACCGCATGGATCATGATCCCGGGTCTCAATGGTCTGATCCTGTTGTTCATCGGCACCCTGATCACGAGTCTCGGCATCGTTCGGGAGCGGCAGACGGGGACCATCGAGCAGCTCGCGGTCATGCCGTTCAGGCCATGGGATGTGATCTTCGGGAAGATCATTCCGTACCTCCTCCTCGCCGCGCTCGACCTCGTCGCGATCGTCGTGATCGGGATGGTGCTCTTCGGGGTCCCGTTCGTCGGCAACGTGGCCACGTTCGCGGTCGGCGCGCTCCTCTTCCTGCTCGTGACCCTCGGGATGGGGGTCCTGGTCTCGACCGTGTCGCAGAACCAGGGGCAGGCGATCCAGCTCGCAATCATGTTCGTCGTACCGCAGATCCTCTTGTCGGGCTTGATCTTCCCGGTCTCGTCGATGGCGAGTGGGGTCCAGTGGATCGCCTACGTTCTCCCGCTCAAGTACTTCATCGATATCAGTCGGGGCGTGATGCTGAAGGCCACCCCGTTGGCGGCGCTCTGGGCTCCGCTCGTCGTGCTCGCCGCGATGGCGGTGATCGTTCTCGGGCTGGCCGTGCTCCGATTCCGGCGTGATCTGGCGCCGAGTGTGCGGCGCAACGACGCTGCCGAACCACGCTCGCCGAGGGCGGCCGCATGACCTGGGGGGTGGAGAACGCGAGTGTCGTCTTCGGCGCCCGAACACCGCTCGACAACGTGACCCTGCGGGCCGCCCCGTCCACGGTGAGCATCGTGGTCGGTGGCGATGGCGCCGGGAAATCCACGCTCCTGCGCGCGCTCGTGGGGCTGGTGCGTCTGAACAGCGGTGTCTGCCGGCGGCCGGCGAAGAAGGACATCGGCTACGTCCCGGCGACTGCGGGTCTGTACGTCGATCTCACAGTCGATGAGAACGTGGCGTTCTCCGCCGCCGCCTACGGTCTGCGCGGGCCGGAGCTTGCGAAACGGTCGGCGGCGCTGCTCGAACGCATCGGCCTCAGCGGGGCGCGCGGGCGCCTCGTCGGGCATCTCTCCGGCGGCATGCGACGGAAGCTCGCTGTCGGGATGGCGCTCCTGCACCGCCCCACGATGCTCGTGCTCGACGAGCCGACCACCGGGGTCGATCCCGTGAGCCGGGCCGAGCTGTGGCGGCTGATCACCGGAGCCGCAGCTGGAGGCAGTGCTGTGGTCGTCGCGACCACCTATGTCGATGAAGCCCATCGAGCGTCACGTGTCGTGCTGCTGGAGCAGGGCCGGTCGATCGCCACCGGAGCTCCCGCGGACATCGTCGCCGCTGTCCCGGGTGCCCTTGGCGTTGTCGCATCCGGGGAGAAGCCCTCGGAGACGTCGTGGCGATGGGGCAGCACGTGGCGTGTCTGGGCACCGACTCGGGACCTGCCGGCCGGTGCGGAGCCCCTGCAGCCCGACTTCGAGGATGCCGTGATGATCGCCGCCCTTGCAGACGAGCGGAGGCTCGCCGTCGACGATGCTGCTCGCTGAGACCCGTGACGTGACCATGCGGTTCGGCGATTTCACCGCCGTGGACGGTGTCAGCCTCGCCGTCAGCCCCGGTGAGGTGGTCGGGCTCCTCGGAGCGAATGGCGCCGGAAAGACGACGGTGATACGGCTCCTGCTCGGGCTCGTGCGCCCATCACACGGCCACGTCTCCCTGTTCGGCGCTCCGCCATCCATGGGCACGCGGCGGCGCATCGGCTACGTCCCGCAGACGCTTGGCCTCTATGACGATCTCACGGTGGAGGAGAACTGGACGTTCACGGCGTCCGCGTTTGGGATTGCTCACGTCGCCATGCCTCCGGGCATCGGCAGCGTGCGGGATCATCTTGTCGGGAGACTCCCGCTGGGTGTCCAGCGGCGTGTCGCCTTCGCGGTGGCGTTCTCCCATCACCCGGAGTTGCTCGTGCTCGACGAGCCGACATCCGGTGTGGGGCCGCTCAATCGCGCGAGACTGTGGCAGGACATCCGGGGGAGTGCGGAACACGGTGCCGGCGTCCTGGTGACAACCCACAACATGGAGGAGGCGGAACAGTGCGACCGCCTCGTCGTGATGGCAGGTGGGCATGTGGTCGCCGAGGGCACCGTGGCCGAGGTCATCGCTGACCGTCAGGTCGTTCAGGTGAGGTGCGATGGCTGGCAGCAGGCGTTTTCGATGCTCGATGCCGAGGGTCTCGTCGTGCAGGTCCAGGGTGATGCGCTGCGAGTGCCGGCATCGCGAGCGGCGGTGGAGGAGCTGCTCGAGCAGCACGGCATCCGGGCGGACGTGAGCACCGTGCCCGCCAACCTCGAAGAGGCATTCGTCAGCATCGTCTCGAGCGGAGGCGCAGAGTGAGCCGCACCGGCCGCAGGCCCGGTTCTCCCCAGACACGTCACGACATCGTGCTCGTCGCGCGGCGGTCGTTCGGCGCTCGCGGATACGACGCGACGTCGCTGCGCAGCATCGCGCGGCAGGCGGACGTCGACCCCGCGCTGCTCACACATTACTTCGGGACGAAGGACGCCCTCTTCGTCGCCGCGCTGGAGATCACGCTGAGCCCGTCGACGACGTTCGGGGGACTGGAGAGGGCGACTGTTGCCGAGGCCGCCCGGCTCATCGTCCGGCGATACCTCGCGTTGCTGGACGAGGAGCAGACGCGGGACGTCGTGCTTGGCCTGGTTCGCTCCGCTGTGTCCAGCGAGCGTGCGGCGACGATGCTGCGGGAGTTCCTGCGGCAGAACGTCACCTCGTTTCTCCGCCCCCTCATCGCTCACCCCGACGCCGACCTCCGAGCCTCGCTCCTCGTTGCGCAACTCATCGGGATGGCGATGCTCCGCCACGTCGTCAAGGCCGACGCGGTCGCGTCGGCGAGCGATGAGGAACTCGTGTCGCGCGTTGCCCCGGTGATCGAGACGTATCTGCGATGAAGGCTCCGGAGCGCCACCGCGCCGGCTGACTCGAGGTGTGTCCGCGGTGCGAGAATCGCTCCGATGGAGAGCCCAGAGATTCCCCGGCGACCGGCGCGGCTCACGGTGGCGGATGTGATGACTCGGGATGTCATCACGGTCACCCCGGAGACGCCGTTCAAACAACTCGAAAAGCTGATGGCCGAGCACAACGTCAGCGCTCTCCCTGTCGTCGACAAGGGGGGTGTGACCGGCATCGTGTCCGAAGCGGACCTGCTGCTGAAGACTGAGGCCGAGGGAGCGACGGGCGGCGGTTGGAGACCCGGGTCGCGCGAGCGCGACTCGAAGGCCCACGCGCAGACCGCCGGTGGATTGATGTCGTCGCCCGCGCTGTCGGTCGACTCGGGGGCCCCGCTCGCGGCGGCGGCCCGCCTCATGCGGAAGGGCGGCGTCAAGCGGCTTCCGGTGGTCGACGACGGACGCTTGGTCGGCATCGTGAGCCGTGCGGACGTCCTCAAGGCCTACCTCCGTTCGGACGCGGATATCCTCGCGGCTGTCGTCGACGACGTCATCAAGGGCAGCATGTGGCTCGACCCTGAGACCATCGACGTGACGGTCGACGATGGTGTCGTGCGGATGCGCGGCAAGGTTGACCGTCGCAGCGACGTCGAGATCCTGAGCCGCCTCACGCTCGGTGTTGAAGGTGTCATCGCGGTGGAGTCGTCGGTGACCTTCGCTTTCGATGACCGTCACGTGAAGCCACCGTTGGAGCAGCGCCTCGGCGGCTAGAGGGACCCAGGCCTCAGCAGATCCGGGGCAGCGGATCTCCGATCAACATGTCGACGACGCGCGTCCCGCCGAACCCGGTGCGCATGAACACCATTCCCTCCGGCTCCGCGATCACCTCCCCGATGACGGCGGCCTCCGTGCCCACAGCGCACGATCGCATGATCTCGAGCGCGCGGGCGCCGTCATCCCGACCCACAAGGGCCACGAGCTTGCCCTCGTTGGCGATGTAGAGCGGATCGATGCCGAGGATCTCGGCCACGCCGCGCACTTCGTCGTGGATCGGAAGCGCATCCTCATCGATGGCCACGGCCACGCCGGCTGCTTGCGCGATCTCATTGAGCACGGTTGCGACGCCGCCTCGTGTCGCGTCACGCATGAAGTGCACGTCGACCCCGCCTGTCAGCAGCGCCGACGTCATCCCGTGCAGCGCCATGGTGTCGCTGCGCAGGTTGTCAGCCTCGAGGTCGACATCGCCGCGCGCGAGCATCACGGTGGCGCCGTGGTCGCCGATCGCGCCGCTGAGCACAACAATGTCGCCAGGAACGATGCGGTGCATCCCGACCCTGCGCGGAACGACCAGGGTGCCGACGCCCGTGGTGGTGATGAAGAGCTGATCGACCTTGCCGCGAGGCACGACTTTCGTATCGCCTGTGACCACGTGGACGCCGGCGCGATCGGCCGCCCGGCGCATCGATTCCACGACCCTGCGCAGCAGGGCGACGTCCAGTCCCTCCTCGAGGATGAACGCCGCCGCGATTCCCAGCGGCGTCGCGCCTCCGACGGCGAGGTCGTTGATGGTGCCGTTGATGGCGAGCTCACCGATATCGCCGCCCGGAAAGAAGAGCGGGCTGACCACGAAGGAATCCGTGGTGATCGCGATACCCATGCCATCAACGCCGGGCAGCATGAGCGTGGCGTGGTCACCCAGCTCGTCGAGCGCGGGGTTGCTGAGGATGGCCGCGAACAGCGCCGTGGTCAGCGTGTGGCTCGCCTTCCCACCCGCGCCGTGGCTCATCGTGATCGAGTCTTCTCGCAGCGCGGGCCGGCGCTTGCGTATCTCCTCGATGCGCTCCAGCACACGCTGTTCGGGGTCGGCGGTACGAGCCGATGCCGCTCTGATCGCCGCGCCGCTTCCCGGTGGGATGCCTGTCTCGGTCATCGTTCTCGCACCGGAACGGGCCGGACGCCCGTCTCGTGCTCGCCGGCACGGACACGGCCGTTCGCGGGTTCACCGGACGCCAGCACGCGCTCGCGCTCCCGCGCCCGCGAATACCTGCCGAAGCTGTAGTACGCGGCGCACGCGCCTTCCGATGACACCATGCACGTGCCGATGGGCGTCTCCGGCGTGCACGCGGTGCCGAACACCTTGCACTCCCACGGCTTGAGCACGCCCTTGAGCACCTCGCCGCACTGACATGCCTTCGGGTCCGCGACCCGCAGCCCGGGGACGGAGAACACCTTTTCTGCGTCGTGCTCGGCGAACTCGTCCTGCAGCTCGAGCGCGCTCTGACTGATGAAGCCGAGGCCGCGCCACTCGAAATGCGACCGCAGCTTGAACACGCGGCCAAGCACCTCGAGCGCCTTGGGGTTGCCATCGTCATGCACGACGCGCTTGTACTGGTTCTCGACCTCGCAGCGGCCCTCGCGGATCTGCGTGATGATCATGTGGACGCCCTGGAGGATGTCGAGCGGTTCGAATCCGACCACGACCACCGGCTTGGCGTACGTCGTCGTCACGAACTGATAGGGCCGGATCCCCACCACAGTCGACACATGTCCCGGACCGAGGAATCCGTCGAGCTGCAGACCGGGCGAATCGAGGATCGCCTTCATCGGCGGGACGATGGTGACGTGGTTGCAGAACACGAAGAAGTTGCGTATGCCCTCTGCTTTGGCACGCATCAGCGTCAGCGCGGTGGACGGCGCGGTCGTCTCGAAACCGATCGCGTAGAAGACGACCTTGCGATCGGGGTTCTGCCGCGCGATCGTCAGCGCGTCGAGCGGCGAGTAGACCATCCGCACGTCCGCGCCGGCGGCCCTTGCATCCAGCAGGCTGCCGGTGCTGCCGGGGACGCGCAGGAGATCACCGAAGCACGTGAAGATCACCGAGGGCTCGTGGGCGAGGGCGATGCCGTCGTCGAGACGGCCCATCGGGATGACGCACACGGGGCATCCAGGTCCGTGCACGAGCTCGACGTTGCTCGGCAGCAGATCCTCGATGCCGTATTTGAAGATGGTGTGGGTGTGACCACCGCACACCTCCATGATCTTCCAGTGCCTGTCACCGGCATCGGCCGCGATGCGCGCACCCAGCGCGCGGGCGAGGTCGCGGTCGCGGAACTCGTCGGCGAACTTCACGCCCGCGTTCCTTCGCTGCCGGCCTGATCGGCACCCACCGGCTCATCGTCACTCCCCTGCCATTCGCGGATCTGCCTGACCTCGTCGGTGTATGCCGTGCCCATCTGCTCGAGGATCCGCAGCGTCTCCGCCGCCTCGGTCTCGCTCACGCGGCTCAGCGCAAAGCCCACATGCACCAGCACGTATTCGCCGGGCTGCGTGACATCCTCGCCGACCAGCAGTGACGTGTTGATCCGGCGTTGGACTCCGCCGAGCTCCACGTTTCCGTACATACGGTCCTCGTCGATGTACTCGACGAGCCGCGCGGGAATCGCTAGGCACATGCCGGCTCTCCTTCGAGCGCACGGTGCACCAGCCTGATGAGAAGGTGATACAGCGTCATCTGGACCTCCTGGATCCGGTGGATGCTGCTGGACCGAATGATGAAACAGTGGTCGGCGACACCTTCGGTGGCCACGCGCCCGCCGTCGTACCCGCAGGTCGCTATCGTGAGCATCGAGCGACGCTGCGCCGCCCCGAGCCCGCGCACGAGGTCCTCGGAGTTCCCGCTGGCGGAGACGGCGAACACAACGTCGCCGGGCCGTCCGAGCGCGATGATCTGGCGGACGAAGACCTCGTCGAACCCGACGTCGTTGCCGATACCGGTGACCACCGCGACATCGTTGGTGAGGCACAGGGCCGGGATGGACCGGTGCCCCGCCGACGGGAGGAGCATCTCCGTCACCATGTCGGCCGCCGACGTGGCGCTCCCGCCGTTGCCGAGCGCCAGCAGTCTGCCGCCGCTTCGGAACGCCCCGGCCATCTCCACGGCGGCGTGCGCGATCGCGTCGCCGAATTCGTCCAGCAGCTCGGTGCGGAGCCGGTTGCTCTCCGCCGCCTTGTCGATGGGAGCATGCGACAGCTCCTCGATGAGCGCGTCACCCACGACGGGCTGCGGGCTCAACATCGGATACAGCAGCTGCGAGAACGGATCGCGTCCGGGCTCGGTCACGCTCGGACATCCACGGGCTCGCCGTGTTGCAGCGCCACGCCGCCGTGGCAGAGCAACACGTCGCCGACCGCCACGGAGTCGATGAGATCGATGCTCACCTCGACGCGTGTTCCGTCGATCGAACCGCGCGCGAGACCTGCCGGAGCGTCCACCTCGGTGACGATCAGCGCGAGCAGCTGATCCGAGCAGGTGATGCACAGCTCGTCCCGGCACTCACGGCTCATCGGGCAGCACCGATGCCGCGGTGGTTGAGAACGATATGGACGAGCTCCCAGAGCATGTGGTACGTGGCTAGGTGCAGCTCGTGCGCGCTATCAGCGTCGGCACAGTCTGCGTGGAAGACGAACGCCGCCCGCGCACGGCTGTCGCCGTTGCCCGACGTGAGCGCGACGGTGAGCATGCCGGCCGCCGCAGCGGCGTCAAGCCCACGAGTGACCGACGCATGCGCGGGCGCGTGCGCGAGCGCCAGGGCGATGTCACCGGAACGCCCCAGCACGCGCAGTTGATGCGCATAGACCTCGGCTGCATCAATCTGCTGCATCGAGGTCACGGTGGCGATGTCGTTGGTCAGCGCAACTGCCGGTAGTGCCCGGCAGCCGGCGAGCACCGGATGCACGAACTCGACCGAGTTGTGCTGGGCGTCGGTGGCGTGTGGTCCGGAGCCGAAGGCCAGCAGGGTGCCGCCCGCGAAGAAGCGATCAGCCATCGCTGCGGCGCAGGCTGCGATGGTCTGGGCATGGCTCGCGAAGTACGCCTCTGCAGCTCCATTCGACGCCCTGACCTGTTCCGCGAGGAATGCGCGAGCCTCGAGCACGGACGCGTCTTGATCCGGACGT
>Ga0307374_10004265_pt1 | contig 23862 bp, 19 predicted proteins | sample OX3MG_FD_202532 | JGI IMG/M metagenome (GOLD analysis project Ga0307374, IMG submission 202532) | Soil microbial communities from Risofladan, Vaasa, Finland - OX-3 | ecosystem: Environmental > Terrestrial > Soil > Coastal area > Acid sulfate soil | place: Finland: Risofladan, Vaasa | collected... | reverse complement strand
AGGTCGGCCAGGGCCTGGCGGACGAGCGGGTCACCGATGGCCCCCGACGCCCGGGCCAGCTCCAGATGGGGGGCGATGGGCTCGAGCGGTGAGGCCGTGCGCTGCCCGCTGCGACCGGTCCCGATGGCCACCCTTTCGTTCATGAGAGTGGTGAGCGCCACCCGCCAGCCCTCCCCGACCTCACCCAGCACATGGTCGGCGGGGATTCGGACATCGTCTAAGAACACCTCGTTGAACCCGGAGGCCCCGTTGATCTGGCGGAGGGGCCGCACGGTCACACCGGGGGCGTGCATGTCCAGCACGAACATCGTGAGTCCCTTGTGCTTGGGCACATCGGTGTTGCTGCGGGCCAGGAGGATGCCGTAGTCGCAGTAGTGGGCACCCGAAGTCCACACCTTCTGACCGTTGATCACGTACTCGTCCCCGTCCCGGACCGCCCGGGTCTGCAGGCTGGCCACGTCGGACCCGGCGCCGGGCTCGGAGAAGAGCTGGCACCAGATCTCCTCGCCCCGCGCCGCCGGGCGGACGTAGCGCTGCTTCAGCTCCTCGGTCCCGTGGGCGAGGATGGTTGGGATGCACATGCCGAAGCCGATGGTGTAGACGCCGGTCGGCAGGACATGGTCGGAGGACTCCTCGTTGAAGGCCGTCTGATAGGACCCGGACAGGCCCTGGCCCCCGTACTCGGAGGGCCAGGTCAGCGCGGCCAGTCCGGCGTCGAACAGATCGGCCTGGAACGCCTGGGCCCGCGCCACCATGCCCGCCTCCCCGCGCCCGTCGCCACGTCCGACAGCCGCGCCGCCGCCGCCGCCGGAAGCATCCGGGCGGTCGGCCAGGAAGCGACGGACCTTCTGGCGGAAGTCCTCCAGGGACGGGGCCCCCGCCGTCTCTGCCGGTTCCTGGATGCTGGTCGTCATTGAATTCCCCTCCTGAGTCCGGCCCAGGGTAGGGCAGGCGCACCGCCGGGCGGGGGCTGGCGGCGGGCCAGCAGCCCGGCCCGGCTGGCCGTATTGTCTCCAGAGGTGTAGCCGGGCGGGGGGTTGAGGGCTTGCGCAGTCACTGGCGACGTTCGGGGCGGGTCGGGGACCACGCCGCCGACCTGGGCGGGGAGTCAGAGGCCTACCTGGTCGGCCAGCTGGCCGCCTGGCTGGACCACCACCGCCGCCGAGTGCCGGAGTGGGCCTGGGTCAACGCCCTGTCCCGCTCGGGGCTGGACGACCTGGTGGCCGTGGACCGCCTGACCTGGCGTTCCCGCCGGTCCCGGACCTGGGCCACCACCTTCCTGCAACCGCTGGCCGCCGACCTGGCCCTGCACTGCCGGGGCAGCGACCAGAGCCTGGCCCAGCTCCAGCTCCGCTTCCTCTGGCCCCTGGAGGCCCGCATGGCCGCCGGACGCGGCCCCTTCGGCACCGACCCCGCCCAGCTGGCCGCCATCGTCCGCACCGCCCTCGGCTGGGGGGCCGGGCGTTCCGCCGCCCTGTCAGGTGGTTATCCGCCGGCACCCATCGGACGGGGCCTGGGCCACGGCCGCATCAACCGCATCGCCCTCAGCATCCTGGGCCCGGCCAGCGTCGCCCGCCGTCCGGGTAGCGGCCCGCCGAAGACCCCGAACTCCTAAAAACCTTCCATCAGGTGATGGCCTGGGCGATCGCCTGGCGGACCGATTCGCTCACCGCCGTCGTACCGCCCCAGTGTCCAGGCCGACCCCCGATATCGAGTGGGGCGCCGTGTAGGACCACGGGACCCCGCTTCCGCTGGGGGAAGGAGCGCCGCCGCGTCAGGCGAGAGATCGCTGGGCGCGCTCGATCAGGCCCTGCAGATGTAGTCCGCGTCGGGCATCGAAGGGATGATCGGCTCCCGAGCGGACCACCTCGGCCAGCTCACGGGGTATCGATTCCACGGCGGCGGCGTACTGGTCGGCGGCATCCGGGCCGCCGTCTTCGAGGCTGATCACCCCCGCCGCGCCGTACAACTCGAAGGTCCAGATGCTTCCGTCCATCGGCTGGCTGATGGACAGTGCGGCCTGGCTCACCGCCCCGTTGCGGTGCTCACAGTTGAGGACGATGTAGCGCCGGGGATCGCCCCGGGCCGAGATGTCCCCGATGGGGCCGATGGCGGCATCGAGGAGGTCGATGACGTGGGGGCCGACATCCAGCAGGGCCCCATGGGCTATCCGCCACGGGGTGGCGAAAGGAGCATCGCCCAGTACCGCCCCGGAGATGGCCGCCGCCCGCCCGCCGTAGGGCGCCAGAGCCGCGGCCCGATCCAGGAAGGCGATGGTGGAGGGCATGTAGCGGCGGGTGAGAACCATCTGGGAGCGCACCCCGCTCTCCTCGATGGCGGCGGCCAGTTCCGAAGCGCCGGACAGGTCGAGGCCCAGGGGCTTTTCGAGCAGCAGGTGCTTACCGGCGCGGGCGGCCCGGATCCCAAACTCGCACTGCACGTCGGGCGGAACGCCAAAGGCGAGAGCATCGACCGCGTCCATGAGAGCGTCGAGGTCCGCAAAGGCCTTCGTGTGACGGCGTTCGGCCAAGGCTCCGGCCGCCTCCGGGCGCCGGGCCCAGATCCCGACCAGGTCCACGTCCGGGGAGCGGGCCAGCATCGGAGCATGGAGCATGGCCGCCCACGGTCCGGCTCCCACCAGCCCGATGCGCAGGGGCGGGGCGTCGGTCAGGAGAGCACCCGGTCTTCAGAGACCAGAAGCCACACGCTCACCCCGAGGGTCCAGGCCAGCCAGAGGAAGTCGGCTATTACCCCCAAGAACCCAAAGGTCGTGCGGGAGGTTGCGATTCCACCGCCGGCCACGACGCCCACCACCGCGGTGACCAGAGCCAGCCAGGACAGCGGGACCGGGATGGTCCCGTTGAGCAGGCCGGACAGCCCGATGGAAACCAGCATGGCCGCCAGGGCCAGCGCCGAGGCCGAGGCCAGGCCGGTGGCCACGTGGTACACGTCGAGTACCTCGGGCGGCAGGGCCGTCTGGTGGGCCAGTTCCTGGTATCCCCCCCGGGCAGCGGCCGCCGCCAGACCGAGCACGACCGCTCCGGTCGCCCCGATCAGGTACGAAGGCGCCCAGGAGTCCCCCGCGGCGGCATCCGCCCGACGGATGCGGGCGAAGAGGTTCCCGGCAAAGATCACGAACGCAAACAGAGCCGCCGCCTCCAGAACGATGGCGGCCTGCTGGGCGTGGTAGTGCTGGAGTACGTAGAGCTCGACCTGGGATCCGCTGGCGTCACTGCCGGGGGCCAGCATGCGCAGGACGGTGGCCACCGCGCCCAGGGCGAAGAAGGCGATCCCTGCCACCCCGGTCGTCCGCCGCACCACCGCGGTGGTGGCTCCTATCGGCGCGGGAGCGACTCCCGTGGGGGCGGCCACCAGCCGGCTGTGAGTGGCGTCGGACATCTCAGGCCCTGGAATCGGCCAAGGTACCGTCCACCAGCTCCTTGAACCGCTCCAACTCGTCCGGTGGGTCCAGGAGGCCGCGCAACCGGTCGTGACCCAGGTGGGCCCGGGCGTAGAGCCGGGCGACCAGGGACTTGCGCCCGTCCTCCGCCTCGGAGCCGGCCTGCTCCAGGAGAAGAGATGCGGCGTAGACATCGACCATGAGCATGGCCAGGGGATACAGCCGGGCCTCGGCCGTCGGGCCGTCCAGGGTCTTCCATCCCCGAATGGCCTCCTCTAGGAGGGCGACCGACTGGGTCACGGTGTCGACAGTGGTCTGGTCTCCGGACGGGGCGGCGCCCAGGGCCGAGCGCACCCGGGCCAGGAAGGCCACCTCGGCCTGGTCGCGCAAGACGGACCGCCGCACGTCCAGACAGAGGATGTTGTCCGGTCCTTCCCAGATGGTGTTGACCTGGGCGTCGCGCAGCAGGCGGGCCACGGGCCACTGCTCGATGTAGCCGTTGCCGCCGTGAATCTCGATGGCGTCGCTGGCCGCGGTGATGCCCAGCCGGGCCGCCCGCAGCTTGATGAGCGGCGCCCCCAGCCGGAGCCGGGGACCGAGGAAGCCGTCGAAGACGAGGGCCTGAGCGGCCTCGACCTCGACTATGAGTTCAGCCAGCTTGCGCTGGGCCAGCGGCTGCTCGATCAGGGCGGCGCCGAAGACCTCCCGGGCCCGGGCGTAGCAGAGGGCTTCGACCAGGGCCCGTCGGGCGCAGCCGAGTCCCATCATGGCGATGCCGAGCCGGGCGCCATTGGTCAGTTCCATCATGCGGGCCAGTCCCCGGCCGTCGCCCCCGGCCGCACCGGCCCGGCCGGCGTCTGGCCCCTGGCCCGGCTCCCTGCGGTCATCGGCCGAGCGGGCCGCCCCGGCCCCGGGCGCCAGCATGAACGCCTCGGCATCGACCAACTCGACTTCGGCCGAGGCCACCGCCTTGGTGCCGAGCTTGTCCTTGAGCCGGCGGATCATCACCCCGTTGCGGCTGCCATCCCGGCGTTCGCGCAGCACCAGGAAGGGCACTATGCCCCGGCCCGTGTCCGGGGCGCCCTCCGGCTTGGCCAGCACCACGAAGGCCGAGCCATTGGCGTTGGAGGCGAACCACTTGAGCCCGTTCAGCCGCCAGGCGTCCCCCTCGGGGGTGGCCGTCGTCTCCAGGGCGGCCAGGTCGGAGCCCCCGGTGCGCTCGGTCAGCATCTGGGCGGCCTCTCCTCCGAGTTCGGCCCCGCCGACCAGCTCGGCCAGCCGGGTTTTGACATCCTCGGGGGCGAACTCCTCGGCCAGACGGACGACCATGTCGCCACCGGTGCCGAGGGCGCAGGTCATGCCGATCTCGGCCTGGTTGAGCATGTAGCTCCAGGCCGCCGCCATGGGCCCGGGGTCCACCCCGGCGGCCCGGGCCTCTGAGCGGAAGGCCGGGTCGGAGAAACTGTTGGCCAGGAGGTCGCGCTTGGAGGCCTCGAAGCTGGGCGGGGTGACCACCAGGCTGACGTCGTGGCCCCAACGGTCGTACTTCTCCAGGCGGGGCGGGTTCCGGTCGGTCTCCTCGGCCCGTTCGGCTATGGCCCCACCCATCAACTCCCCCACCGCCTCCAGGCGGGGCTCGGCCCAGGCCAGGGCGGAAGCGTCGAGGTGGGACCTGACGATGAACTGGAGGCTCGGGTCGCAGAGGTACCAGTTGAGGCCCACCGCGCCGCGGAAGCGGGAGGTGTCATAGCGACGGGACTTTCCGTCCGAACCGAACGGCAGGCGATCGAAAGGCTCGATTATGGGAGCGGGTTCGGTCATTCCCCGGACTCTACGGCCACCGGTGTCAGGCCGGGCGCTCCACCCACACCGACGCCGCCGTGGCCGCGCTGAGAGCCACCGGATTGCCGTCCACCGACAAGCTCAGCACCCCGGGCATCGACGGTCCGGCCACGACCGTCACCGCCGCTCCGGGGACCACGCCCTCGCTGTCGAGCAGACCCAGCACCTGGGGAGCGTCGTGCTCGGCCAGCTCGGAGATCCGCGACACCCGCGCCGGATGGCCGGCCGCCAGCTCGCTGAGGCAGACCAGATCCCGCTCCACCGGGCCGTGCCCGGGTATCTCGTTACCGTGGGGGCAGGTGGTCGGCTCCCCCAGGCGCTCGAAGAGCCGGTCCAGGACCACGTCGGAGAGGGTGTAGGCAACCCGCTCGGCCTCGGCGTCAGCCGTCACCCAGTCGAAGCCCAGTTCCTCGGTCAGCCAGCACTCGACCACCCGGTGCCGGCGGACCACCGCCGCCGCCGCCGAGGCGCCGGCCGGGGTGAGGCCGATAGTGCGATCGGCGTGCACCGCCACCAGGCCGTCCCGGACCAGGCGCTGCACGGCCACGGTCACGGTGGGCGGGCTCACCGCCAGCCAGTCGGCCAGGCGACCGGGGCGCACCTCCTCGCCTTCGTGGTCGAGGTAGTAGATGGCCTCCAGGTAGCGGGCCGTGGCGTGGGAGGGGCCGGGGCCGTTCGCCTCGGCCCCGTCGGCAGTCCTGGCCGGGGCGCGACGGGCCACTGCCCCAGCGTACCCGGCGGCCCCTCCGCCCCCTCGGGGCGCCCCTCCGAACCGGCCCTGCGGTAGGTGTTGCTCCCAACGCCCATTAGCGTCGTGCCGATGTCCACCACGGAGGGGATCGTCCCCGAGGACGCCGTGGGCGCCCACGGCTTGTCCCGCTTCCGGGACTTCAGCCGGGAGGAGTGGTCGGGGTTGCGGGCCGCCACCGCCCTCACCCTGAGCGAAGCCGACCTGGACCGCCTACGGGGCATCAACGAGGCGGTCGATCTGGGCGAGGTGGCCGACGTCTATCTCCCACTGTCCCGTCTGCTCAATCTCTACGTCGGGACCACCCAGCAGCTACACGGGGCCAGCAACACGTTTTTGGGCCAGCCCGAGCTCAAGGTGCCCTACGTGATAGGCATCGCGGGCAGCGTGGCCGTCGGCAAAAGCACCACTGCCCGCATCCTCCAGGCCCTGCTGGCCCGCTGGCCCGACCATCCCAAGGTGGACCTGGTCACCACCGATGGCTTCCTGTTTCCCAACCGGGTGCTGACCGAGCGGGGCCTGATGAGCCGTAAGGGATTCCCGGAGTCTTACGACCAGCGCCGACTGGTCGACTTCATGGCCGCGGTCAAGTCCGGAGAAGCCGAGGTCGGGGCCCCGGTCTACTCCCACCAGTCCTACGACATCCTCCCCGGTCAGCTCCAGATGGTCCGCCGGCCCGACATCGTCATAGTCGAGGGCCTCAACGTCCTGCAGGGCGAATTGGACCGGGCCCACAGCTCCCGGCTGTTCGTCTCGGACTTCTTCGACTTCTCCATCTACGTGGACGCTGACGAGTCCGACATCGAGCGCTGGTACATAGAGAGGTTCCAGACCCTGCGCGACACCGTGTTCCGAGACGAGCGCTCGTACTTCCATCGCTTTGCCGCCCTCACTCCTGAGGAGGCGGAGGCCACCGCCCGGGACATATGGGCCAGCATCAATGCCTTGAACCTCAAGGAGAACATCCTGCCCACCCGGGAGCGGGCCCACCTAGTTCTCGAGAAGGGCCCCGGCCACGCCGTGGACCGGGTACGACTGCGCAAGCTCTAAACCAGGAGGCTGCGGGCGATCTGGGAGATCTGGATCTCGTCCGTGCCGGCGTAGATCTGGAGGACCTTGGCGTCCCGACAGAGCTGCTCAACTCCGAATTCAGCCATGTAGCCGTTGCCGCCGAAGAGCTGCACCGCTTCCAGGGCCACCTCCATGCAGGCCTGGGCCGAGTACAGCTTGCAGGCTGATGCCTCGGCCAGGCTCATCCCCTTCCCCACCGATCCCATCTCGATCTGGCGGAAGACGAGGTTCTGGATGTTGAGGCGGGCCACCTCCATCTTGGCCAGCTTCAGCTGGATGAGTTGGAACTCCCCGATGGGCTGACCGAACTGGACCCGGTCCTTGGCGTAGGCCACCGACTCCTGCAGGCAGCGTTCGACTATCCCGAGGGCCATGGCCGCCACCCCGGTCCGCTCCATGGAGAAGGTCTCCTTCGCCCCCTCCCTAGAGGGCTGTTCCTCGGTCTCACCCAGCAGGCGGTCGCGACCGACCCGCACGTCAGAGAGGAACAACTCGCCTGTGGGGCTGGAGTGGAGGCCCATCTTCCGCAGCGGCTTGCTCTGCTCCAGGCCAGGCATACCCGAGTCGAGGACGAAGGTGAGGACCTTGCGCTCCTTGGGGTCGTTGCCCTCGTCCAGCTTGCAGATGAAGACGATGGTGTCGGCGTAGGGCCCGTTGGTGATGAAGGTCTTCGAGCCATTGAGGACGTATTCCTCCCCGTCGCGCCGAGCCGTGGACTTCATGCTCCCGAAGGCGTCCGAGCCCGAACCCGGCTCGGTGATGGCCCAGGACCCGATCTTGTCCAGGGTCAGCAGATCGATACCCCACCGCTCCTTCTGGGCGATAGTGCCCTTGGACATGATGGAGCTGGCCGCTAGACCCACGCTCACGCCCATGGCCGTGACCATCCCCGGGCAGTAGCGGCACAGCTCGATGATCGGTATGAGCATGAGCCCCGCTCCGTCCCCGCCGCCACCTCCCCGCGGTCCGCCGGCCGGGGCCGCCGCTGGGCCCTCCTTCTCCCGCTTGATCCGGGCCTCGGCCCCGGCCCGGGCCATGGCGTCCATGCCGAACGTCTTGTAGAGCTTGCGCAGGGTGTCGTAGGGGGGCGTGTCCCCGTGCTCAAGCTCGGTGATGTTGGGGGCGATTTCGGCCTCGACGAACTTGCGCACCGCCTCGCGCAACATGTTCTGCTCTTCACTCCACTCGAACACCGGGTTCCTCCTCATGTCTCAACTGGTAGATGGCGGTGTGCAGGGCTGTCATCACCGGGAGCCCGTCGTGGAGCCAGACCACTTCGAGTTCGACCAGTTGGTGACCCTTGCGTTCATAGCGGTCCCGCACCCGGGCCCGGGTCTCGACATCGCTCTGGCGCGGAACCGGGGCGAGGTTGGCCACCCGGCTACCGACGTGGACCCATGGGCCCAGGCGGACGTTGGCGGCCAGGACGGTGTTGGCCGCCAGGATGAGGGCGCCGGGATGGGCCAGCCCGGCGCTGCGGTAGGGCTCGGGATCCTCATCCAGCAGGTCCAGATAGGCGCGGTAGTAATCGGCCTCCACCGGGGCGAAGAGGCTGCCGAGCACCCGGCCCGGCGCCAGCGATTCGGCATCGGCGGCGGGGCGATCCTCCGCCGTCTCGGCCCAGGGAACCGAGGCCGGATCGAAGACCGGCTGGGGCCGCTCGGGCAGGCCGGCTGTTCCGACCACGCATGGGGTTCCTTCCGAGTCCATCAGGCTCAGCCGCAACTCGGCGCCCCCGGCCGGATCCGGCTCGGCCACCGCCTCGACCTGGCCGCCGTCATACACGGGTCGCATGAATCGGACATCGATGGTGCCCCGCTCCAGCCAGTCGGTGCCGAAGTGGGCCACCACCGGGCGGGTCAGATACCCGTACAGGGTGACCCCGGGGACCAGGCCACCGCTGAACCCGTAGGTCCGAGCCACCGTGTCCTCGTGGATGCGGTTGTCCGAACGGGTGGCGGCGTTGCGGGCCACCACGACATGCGTCGAGCTGCTCATGTCCGCCTCCCGGCCGGGTCCATCACACGTCCAGGAAGCGCCGCACCGCCACGGCCGAGCTGGCCGCTCCGATGACGGTGCCGATGACCAGGATGACCAAGCCGGTCTTGACGGCGTCGCCCGGGGACACCACCAAGCTGTTCAGGATGCGGATGTTGTCATTGGTGACCAGGTTGGCCATGAGATCCCGACCCAGGAAGACGAAGAGGAAGGCGGCGCAGGCGCCCACCAGTCCCTGGATCAGCCCCTCCAGCATGAACGGGACCCGGATGAACCAGTTGGCCGCCCCCACCAGCTTCATGACCGCCACCTCCCGGCGGCGGGCGAAGATGGCCATGCGGATGGTGTTGAGAATGAGGGCGATGGCCGAGATGACCATGATCGCCCCCATCAGGATGAAGATGACCTGGGCGATGTGGGCCGCTTTGGCCAGGGAATTGACCGTCTGCTTTTCGTAGTTGACCTTGTAGACCCCGGGATAGCTGGAGAAACGCTGGTAGAGGAGATCATCCGCCTGGGAGTTCTGCGGCTCGACCTTGAAGGAGGGCGGCAGCACCGAAGCGGTCACGTTCTGCAACATCACCGGTTGGTTGGCGAAGAGCCTCTTGAATTCGGCCAGAGCACAGTTCTGGTTGCAGTAGCGGAAGGACTTGACCTGGGTCGTGGTGCCCAGGGCCTGGGCCTGACCGCTTTCCAGACTGGCCAGCGATCTCGAGACCGAAGCCGTCTCTCCCGGGCTGGCCGCCGGCTTCATGAAGATCTGCACCTCCTGCACGCCGCTCTGCACCGCGACGGTGGCCTCGGCCACGCCTTGGCGGACGAGCAGGGTGAAGCCCACCAGCATGAGAGAGATGGCCACGGTCAGCACCGCCGCCGTGGTCATGAGCAGGTTGCGCCGGAGGTTGGCGACGGTCTCGCGGGCTACGTAGTCGACAGAGAGGGCCATCGGATCAGTTGGCGGCTATGCCGTAGACACCGCGGGCCTGGTCGCGCACCACCGTGCCCCGGTCCAGCTCGATCACCCGCCGGCGCATCGAATCCACTATGCCCACGTCGTGGGTGGCCATGACCACGGTCGTGCCGGTGCGGTTGATGCGGTCGAGCAGGCGCATGATGCCCACCGTGGTGTTGGGATCGAGGTTTCCGGTCGGCTCATCGGCCAGCAGAATCAGCGGCCGGTTGACGAAGGCCCGGGCGATGGCCACCCGTTGCTGCTCACCGCCGGACAATTCGGTGGGCAGGTTGTCCACCTTCTGGGACAGCCCGACCAGATCGAGGATCTGCGGCACCTGGGAGGAGATGACGTGGCGGGGCCGGCCGATGACCTCCAGGGCGAAAGCCACATTCTCATACACGTTCTTGTTGGGCAGCAGGCGGAAGTCCTGGAAGATGCAACCGATGTTGCGCCGGAGGAACGGCACCTTCCACGGGCTGAGCGAACAGATGTCCTTGCCGGCCACCCAGATACGGCCCTGCTCGGGTCGCTCCTCCCGCAGCAGCAGGCGCAGGAAAGTCGACTTGCCCGAACCCGAGGGTCCGACCAGGAACACGAACTCACCTTTGGCCATCTCCACCGACACATCACGGAGGGCAACGGTCGAGCCCTTGTAGGACTTGGTGACGTTTTCGAGCTTGATCATCCGGCCCTCCCACGGGCCGCAACCGACCACCTCACGGTAGTCGAAGGTAGCCGCGGAGCGTCCCTGGCCACTACTACTCGCCCGCAGCCCGGCGCCAGCGGAGGAAAGCCTCCATGAACTCGTCCATGTCCCCGTCCAGCACACCCTCGACGTTGCCGACCTCGTGGCCCGTCCTCTCGTCCTTGACCTTCTGGTAGGGGGCCAGCACGTAGCCCCGGATGAAGCTGCCCGCCCGGGATACCTGGCTCTGGGGACCGGAGATGGCGTCGAGTTCGGCCCGGCGCTCCTGGCGCTGCCTCTCCGCCAGCTTGGCGGCCAGGATCTGCATGGCCTTGGCCTTGTTCTGGAACTGGCTGCGCTCGTTCTGGCACGAGGTGACGATGCCCGTCGGCAGGTGGGTGATACGCACCGCCGAGTCGGTCACGTTGACGTGCTGACCACCGGCCCCGGACGAGCGGTAGGTGTCTATGCGCAGCTCTTTCTCATCGATCTTCACTTCCTCGGACAGATCTTCGAGGAACGGCACCACGTCGAGGGCGGCGTAGGACGTCTGGCGCCGGGCCTGGGAATCGAAGGGGCTGATGCGGTAGAGCCGGTGTACGCCGCGCTCGGCGCTGAGCAGGCCGTAGGCGTAGCGGCCTCGGATGATGACGGTGGCGGAGAGGATGCCCGCCTCCTGGCCCTCGGTGACTTCATCGACCTCGCTGGCGAAGCCCCGGCGCTCGGCCCAGCGCAGGTACATACGCAGCATCATCTCCGCCCAGTCTTGGGCGTCGGTGCCGCCCTCTCCGGCGTGGATCTCGCAGACGGCGTCGAGCTCATCGTGCTCCCCGCTGAACAGGGAGCGGACCTCCAGGCTGTCCAGGGACTTCTCCAGCTCTTTGATCATGCCGGTCAACTCGGCCTCGACCGAATCGTCCTGCTCCTCCCGGGCCAGGTCATAGAGGGTCACGGCGTCCTCCAGACGAGACTCCAGCGCTTCTAGGGCGGAGATGTCGTCGCTGACCCTTCCGTATTCGGAGGTCACCGACCGCGCCGTGTCCGGGTCGTCCCAGAGATCAGGTCGGGCCACCTCGGGCTCCAGGGCGTCGCGGCGCCGGCGCAGGCCGTCCAGGTCGAGGTAGGCGCCGGCCTCGTCCATGCGGCGGCGGAGCGCGCTCAACTCCGGTGTCAGGTCCTGCATCGTCACCCCGGCGCGGCTCAGCGGCCGTGGCAGTGCTTGAACTTGCGTCCGCTGCCGCACCAGCACTGCTCGTTGCGGCCCAACTTGGCCTGGGGCCCGCCGGCCTGGCCGCCCACCGGGGCCCGGTTCTGGCTCGGCGCGCCCGGTAGCTGACCGGCCTCGGTCGGACTGGATCCGCGTCCGGCCACGCCGACCGGGGCCGGAGCCACCGGCGGGCGCAGCGGCCTCGGCGGCTGGGCCGGGGAAACCGGGCTGGCGGGCGCCGGAGGCTGTGCCGAGGGGGCGGGGGCCGGCGTCTGCGGGACCGGGGCGGCGTCGGCGGGGGCGGGGGCGGGCGTAACGGGGGCCGGCGCCGAGTCGGCCACCGAAGCCGGTGCAGCGGTCGGCTCTGAACCATTGCCCCCGGCCTCGGGCCGGAAGGCTGCTTCCACCGCCGCCGGCGCGCCCTGAGCCGCTTCCATGACCCCCTGGATGCCGTGGACCGGATTGTCATCGGGCGCCTGATAGCTGAGGGCTCCCAGGTCGGGCTCGGGGGCGGCCTGGACGTTGAGCTCGGCGTGCATCACGTAGCTCAGGTAGTCCTCATCGATGCCGTCGAGCAGGCGGCCGAAGTACTCGAAGCCCTCCCGCTGCCACTCCACCAGCGGGTCCTTCTGACCCATGGCCCGCAGGTTGATGCCCTCCCGCAGATAGTCCATCTCGCCCAGGTGCTCGCGCCAGCGGACGTCGATGATCTGCAGCATGATGTCGCGCTCGAGCTCCCTCATGGTCTCGGCGCCCCCCGGGAGGCCGGCTTCTTTTTCCTCGTAGTAGGCGAGGGCCTCGGCCAGCAGGCTCTCGTAGATCTGGTCCGAATCAGTGGCCTCGGCCAACTCCTCCACGGCAAACTTGGTCGGATAGATCAGGGCCGTCTCCGTCAGCAGCAGCCCGAGGTCCCAGTCCTCGGAGTACTCGCTGGGACAGGCCGACTGCACCAGGGCATCGAGGGTCCCCTCCAGGATCTCCACGGTGCGCTCCCGCAGATCCTCACCGTCGATGACCTGCATGCGCCGGGCGTAGATCACCTTCCGCTGCTCGTTCATCACCTCGTCGTATTTGAGGACGTCCTTGCGGATCTCGGCATTGCGGGCCTCGACGGTCCCCTGGGCCCGCTCGATGGCCTTGGTCACCATGCGGGCCTCGATGGGGGCGTCATCGGGCAGGGCCCGTCCCATCACCCAACTCATGGCCCCCGTGGCGAAGAGCCGCATGAGCTCGTCCTCCAGGGAAAGGAAGAAGCGGCTCTCCCCCGGGTCGCCCTGGCGGCCGGAACGGCCTCGGAGCTGATTATCGATGCGCCGGCTCTCGTGGCGCTCGCTGCCCAGTACGTAGAGCCCGCCCAGCTGGCGGATCTCATCGCCCTCGGCCCGGCATCGGGCCACCAGCTCCGGCAGGAGAGCGGCCCGCTTGGCCTGGGCCTCCTCGCTGTCCGGGTCGAGCCCGGCAGCCATCACCTCTTGGTCGGCCAGGCCCTCGGGGTTGCCCCCCAGGAGGATGTCGACGCCTCGCCCGGCCATGTTGGTGGCCACCGTGACCCCGTGCAGGCGACCGGCCTGGGCGACCACCGTCGCCTCCCGGGCGTGCTGCTTGGCGTTTAGGACGGTATGGGGGATGCCCTGCTTGTCCAACAGGCGCGAGAGGTGCTCGGAACGCTCCACCGAAGCCGTGCCCACCAGGATGGGCTGGCCCTTTTCGAAACGCTCGAGGATGTCGGCGACGATGGCGGCAAACTTGGCGTCCTCGGACTTGTAGATGAGGTCGGGCTCGTCCCGTCGGACCATGGGCTGGTTGGTGGGGATGGGCACCACCGAGAGGTTGTAGGTGTTGGCGAACTCGGAGGCCTCGGTCTCGGCTGTACCGGTCATGCCGGCCAACTTCTTGTACATGCGGAAGTAGTTCTGCAGGGTGATGGTCGCCCAGGTGTGGTTCTCCTCCCGGATGCGGACCCGCTCTTTGGCCTCGACCGCCTGGTGCAGACCGTCGGACCAGCGTCGGCCCTCCAGGATGCGGCCGGTGAACTCGTCAACGATCTTCACTTCCCCGTCGGCGACTATGTAGTCCTTGTCCCGCTTGTAGAGCTCTTTGGCCTGCAGCGCCTTCTGCAGCTGGTGCACGGCATCGGATGCGACCTGGTCGTAGAGATTGGACAGGCCCAACTGGCGCTCGACCTTTTCGATGCCCTCCTCGGTGGGCACCACCGTCCTCTTCTCCTCGTCCACCTCGTAATCGGCCTCGCGGACCAGAGTGCGCACGATGCTGGCGAACTGGTAGTAGAGCTGGGCCGACTGGGCCGAGGGGCCGCTGATGATGAGCGGCGTGCGGGCCTCATCGATGAGGATCGAGTCCACCTCATCCACGATGGCGAAGGCATGGCCGCGCTGGGCCATGGCTTCCTTGGACCGGGCCATATTGTCCCGCAGGTAGTCGAAGCCGAACTCCGTGTTGGTGCCGTAGGTGACATCGGCGGCGTAGGCCTGGCGCTTCGACTCCGGGTCGGAAATCTCTGGTACGACCAGGCCCACCGTTAGGCCCAGCCAGCGGTAGATACGACCCATCCACTCGGCGTGGAAGCGGGCCAGGTAGTCGTTGACGGTGACCACATGCACGCCCTGGCCACCGAGGGCATTGAGGTACACCGGGAGGGTGGAGACCAGGGTCTTGCCCTCACCGGTCTTCATCTCGGCTATCCAGCCGAAGTGCAGGGCCATCCCGCCCATCAGCTGGACGTCGAAGGGGCGCTGGCCGATTACCCGCCTGGCCGCCTCCCGGGTCACGGCAAAGGCCTCGACCATCAGGTCATCGAGGGTCTCACCCTCCTCCAGGCGCCGACGGAAGTCCACCGTCTTGTGCTGGAGCTCCTGATCGGACAGCGCCTCCATCTCCGACTCCAGCTCGTTGATGAGCGGGACGAGGCCTTGAAGACGCCTGACCTTCTTGCCCTCACCGGCGCGGAGGACCTTTTCGAAGACACTCATGGAACGGCCATGCTACCGGCGAAAGCCCTGAAATCGTCCCAACCGCGCCTGCCCCAGGGAACCGGAGCAGCCCCGGACCGGGGGCGGACCGGGGGCCTTCAGGCCTGGTCGGTGTCGATCAGGCGTTCCCGGACGGCGTACATGACCGCCTGCATCCGGGAGTGCAGGTGCAGCTTCTCCAGGATGTTCCGGACGTGGTTCTTGACCGTGTTCTCGGAGATGAACAGCTCCTCGGCTATCTCCCGGTTGCTCATTCCCCGGGCCACCAGCTTGAGGACCTCGAGCTCCCGGCTGGTCAGCTGGGGGACGGGGTATTGCTGGCGCTCATCGGCCCGCTTGGACAGAGAGTTGAACTCGTTGAGCAGCTTGGAAGCCATGGACGGGGAGATGAGGCTTTGGCCCTGGACCACGGCCCGGATGGCCTCGGCCACCTCCTCCACCGAGATCTCCTTGAGGAGATAGCCATTGGCCCCGGCCTTGATGGCCTCGTAGAGGTCCTCCTCCTCGTCACTGACGGTGAGCATGAGGATCTTGGTGCTCGGGGAGATCTCCCTGATCCGCTGGGCCGCCTCGATGCCGCTGACCTTGGGCATGCGGACGTCCATCAGGACCACGTCGGGGGCGGTCTCCTCCGCTTTCTGGATGGCCTCCTCACCGTTTTCGGCCTCCCCGACCACTTCGATGCCGTCTTCGGTTCCGAGGACCACGTACAACCCACGCCGGAAGAGGGCCTGGTCATCCGCAATGAGAACCCGCACGACCTCGCCGGGGGATCTGTTGTAGTCGTCGGTCACGATCTCCCTTGGTGGCCAGGTAGGGAGGCTAGGTCTAGGCCTTGACACCCCGGTCAGTATTTCCTAGCTAACTAGTCTACAGAGGCTGGCGCCACCCATAAAGGATCATCGGGAAGGGGCCCATTGGGATGACCCCGGCGGGGCCAGTCACGATGGTTGGGCCAGTGACGGTCGGGCCCGGCTGACCTGGTCTTTGACCCCACACTCGCCTGCTGAGGAGTTCACCCGCCGGGTGGAGGCGACCCTGACGGGCCCTTCGCCACCCTGGATGACGGGCTTGGCCCCTTCTCCCCCCGCCACCGCCAATCGGAGGTCGGGAGGGCAGGTCTTACCCCTAAGCCGCACCATGCTCGGTAACCAACGGTTGCCTTACGTGGGTCGTTTTGCCTGCGACTGGCATCGACTTTCAACCACAGACCCGGACCCGGCCGTCAGGACGAGTGTAGGCCGCCCCGGAACAGCCCGGTCCACCAGGACCCCCCGCACACAGACTCAGTCTCGGCTATGAGGGCCGAGGCGATCTCGTAGCAGGGGTATCCCGAGGGCCGGTTGGCCGGGCTGCCGCCGGAGACGGCCGGACCCGTGCCCACCAATGCCGCCTGCCCGCTCATTTGCCCATCCCCGCACTCTGTGCCATAGGGAATACTTCGGACGCGACGGGGGCCCCCTTGAGAAGAGTTCCACCAGGCATCTTGCACCCGATCCAGGCTAATGCGCCGCCCGGAGTTCCGGGGGCATCCGGTCAGTACTTGTAGTGGTCCGATTTATAGGGCCCGTCCACCGGCACGCCGATGTAGTCGGCCTGCGCCTGGCTGAGCTCGGTCAGCCTGACCCCAAGGGCGTCGAGGTGGAGTCGGGCCACCTTCTCGTCCAAGACCTTGGGCAGCACGTGGACCCCGAGGGGGTACTCGGCCGACCGGGTGAACAGCTCCATCTGGGCCAGCACCTGGTTGGTGAACGAGCAGCTCATGACGAAGCTGGGATGGCCGGTGGCACAGCCCAGGTTGAGCAGGCGGCCCTCGGCCAGGACGATCACCGAGTGACCGTCGGGGAAGACGAACTCGTCCACCTGGGGCTTGATGTTGACCCGGCGGACATCGCTGAGGCGGTCCAGGCCGGCCATGTCCACCTCGTTGTCGAAGTGTCCGATGTTGCCGACTATGGCGTTGTGCTTCATCCGGGCCATGTGCCCGGCGGTGATGATGTCCTTGTTGCCCGTGGCCGAGATGAAGATGTCGGCCCGGTCCATGACCCGCTCGAGGGTGTTGACCTCGTAGCCCTCCATGGCCGCCTGCAGGGCGCAGATGGGATCCACCTCGGTGACGATCACCCGGGCGCCCTGACCGCGCAGGGACTCGGCACATCCCTTGCCCACGTCCCCGAAGCCGCAGACCACCGCCACCTTGCCCCCGATCATGACGTCGGTGGCCCGGTTGATCCCGTCGATGAGGCTGTGGCGGCAGCCGTAGAGGTTGTCGAACTTCGACTTGGTCACCGAGTCGTTGACGTTGATGGCCGGGAAGCGCAGGCTCCCCGCCTCGGCCATCTGGTAGAGCCGGTGGACGCCGGTGGTGGTCTCCTCGGTGACCCCGAGTATCCCTTTGGCTATGCCGCTCCATAGGCCGGGATCCGAGGCCAGGGTGCGGGCCAACAGGCCGAGGAAGACCTTCCACTCCTCGCTGTCGTCCTGTCCGGGGGCCGGCACTGCGCCGGCGGTTTCGTACTCCGCCCCCCGGTGCACGAGCATGGTGGCGTCGCCCCCGTCGTCGAGGATCATGTTGGGACCGGATCCGTCCGGCCAGCGCAGGGCCTGCTCAGTGCACCACCAATACTCCTCCAGCGACTCGCCCTTCCAGGCGAACACCGGCACTCCGGCCGGCGCCTCGGGCGTTCCGCCCGGCCCGACTGCCACCGCGGCGGCGGCGTGGTCCTGGGTGGAGAAAATATTGCAGCTGGCCCAGCGCACCTTGGCCCCCAACGCGGTGAGAGTCTCGATGAGAACCGCGGTCTGGATGGTCATGTGCAACGAGCCGGTGATCCGGGCCCCGGCCAGGGGCTGGGAGTCGGCGTATTCGGCCCGCAGGGCCATGAGGCCGGGCATCTCGACCTCGGCCAGCTGGATTTCCTTGCGACCCCAGGGAGCCAGGGACAGGTCGGCGACCTTGAAGTCGGCGGTGGCGATGGACATGGGCGGGGACGTTACTGGCGCCCTGGACCGGGCTGGGCCGGGGTGGGGTCGGGTGGGCCGGGGCAGTTAGTTAGCCGGAGGCGAGCTTCTCCTTGAGTTCGACCAGGACCGGCACCGGACCAGGGTCGAGACCTTCCTGGGCGGCCAGGTGGAGGGACACCAGGTCCCCCAACATGATCAGGTCGAGCAGCTGGGCCAGATCACCCTCGCCCTCGGCGGCCACCTGCTCCACCGAGGCCACCACCTCCCGCATCACCTCATCGACCAGCTCGAAGCGGCGCATGACCTGGGGATGTTCTGAGTCGGTGCGCAGGTTGACCACGGTGAAAAGCTGGCGGGTGACGTCCCCGTGCTGGCCCCATCCGCATATCTCGTTGTGGCAGAGCTCGGGGTGAGCGGCCCAGAAAGCCGGGATCTTGGCATTCTCGTTGAACTGGGTCTTCCACCGCAGGGCGGCGGTGGAGCCCACCGCCCCCGAGCTGTAGATGAGCGGGACGGTGCGCCCGATGCGCCGGGCCAGCTCCTCGGCCGGGCTGCCGGGCCGGGACAGCTGGTCCCGGCGCCGGTTGAGCTGGTCCACCCCGAGGCGGATCCACTCCGAAGCCCCCGGGAACAGGCCGATCTCCTCCAGCACCACCAGGGGAGGGATGGCCATGGCCCCGATGCCGGCCCGGGGCTGGGGAATGCCGGGGGGAATGGGCACGACCGGCGACCCCCAACCTTCCGCCCGCTTGGCCAGCTCACCTCCACCCGTGACACAGACCACCGTCGCCCCCTGGACAGCCGCCTCGGTGGCCGCCTCCAGGGTCTCCTCGGTGTTCCCCGAGAAGGAGACGGCAAAGACCAGCGTCCCCTCGCTCACGAACGCGGGCGGCGTATAGCCCTTCACCACCAGGACCGGCACGGCCATGAACGGGGCGGCCGTGGCCAGCAGCAGATCACCCGCCACTCCGCTGCCGCCCATACCCAGCACGACCACGCTCTCCACCATCTCCCGGCGGGGCAGGCCGGATAGGCCCCGGCCGGCGTCCATGGCCGCCCGGACCTGCTCGGGGAGGCCGAGGGCGGCGTCGAGCATCCCCTGGGTATCGATGGGCAACTCCATCAGCCGGCGCCACCCGGGGCGGGGCTGTCGGGATCGAAGTTGGGAGCGATGCCATCGTCCGCCGCCTTGGCCATCAGCCGGTCGTGTTCCTCGGCGTTGACCGTCTCGGCCTCATCGATGAGCATGATCGGGATGTCGTCGCGGATCTCGTAGCGGCGTCGGAGTCTCGGGTTGTAGAGGCTCGACTCCGCCTCGAAGTACAGCAGGGGACCCTTGTCCTCCGGACAGGCCAGGATGGCCAGAAGCTGTGGATCGAGTGACACGGTGCCTGCTTTCAGGAGTGGGTGGTGGACGGTGGGGCGTCGAAGAGGCCGATCACCTCTCCGACGTGGCCCTGACAAGAGGCGGCGTTGGGAGCCTCCAGGTTGAGCCGAAGAAGCGGTTCGGTATTGGACGGGCGCAGATTGAACCACCAGTCGCCCAGATCGACGGTGAGCCCGTCCAGCCGGTCGATGCTGGCTCCCCGCCCGGCGAAGGCGTCCTCCACCCGCTGGATCACCGCCGCCGTGTCCGCCACCTCGGTGTTGATCTCGCCCGAGGCGGCATAACGCTCCAACGGCTTGCGCATGACCGAGAGGGGCTCGCCCGCCTCCGACATCATGCCCAGCACGACCAGGGCGGCTATGAGGCCGGAATCGGCCCGATAGTTGTCCCGGAAGTAGTAGTGACCGGAGTGCTCGCCACCGAAGACGGCGCCGGTTTCGGCCATCCGGGCCTTGATGAAGGAGTGTCCGACCCGGGTGCGGACCGGGGTCCCGCCGTGTTCGATGATGACCTCGGGCACGGCCTTGGAACAGATCAGGTTATGGATGACGGTGGAGCCCGGGAAACGCTCGAGCATGGCCGTGGCCACCAGGGCCGTCGTCAGCGAGCCGGAGAGGTCCTCGCCCTTCTCATCCACCAGGAAGACCCGGTCGGCGTCCCCGTCGAAGGCCAGGCCCACGTCGGCCCCGGTGTCAAGGACACGGCGGCGCAGGTCGACCAGGTTGGCTGGCTGGATGGGATCGGCGGGGTGGTTGGGGAAGTTCCCATCCAGCTCCGGGTAGAGCAGGTCGAGGGCGAAGGGCAGGCCCTGGAAGACCCGGGGGGCGACCAGGCCGCCCATCCCGTTGGCCGTGTCGGCCACCACCCGGAGCGGCGCCAGCTTCTTACCGTCCACGAAGGACCGGACGTGGTCGGCGTAGCGGTCGAGCAGATCGAGGTGCTCCACCCCGGACGCCGGCGCAGGCGGAGGGGGATCGCCCAGTGCGGCCCGGGCCAGCTCCTTTATCTCGGCCAGGCCGGTGTCCTCACCGATGGGCCTGGCCCCCGACAGGCACATCTTGATGCCGTTGTAGATGGCCGGGTTGTGCGAGGCGGTGAACATGGCCCCCGGCGCGTCCATCGACCCGGCGGCAAAGTACAACAGGTCGGTCGAAGCCAGGCCCAGATCGACCACGGTGGCCCCGGCGGCCACCGCCCCGGCCTCAAAGGCCTCGGTGAGGGCAATACCCGACTCGCGCATGTCCCTCGCCACCAGAATCCGCTCCGCCCCGGTGAAGGCCACGAAAGCCCGGCCCACGGCGGCAGCCACGGTGGGATCGAGCTGGTCGGGGTAGGTCCCCCTCACGTCGTACGCCTTGAAGATGGCGTCCAGGTCGGCCATGCGGCCGAGACTACCGAAAGGCCCCCGGACTGCCCTCCCGGGCCGGCCCGGAACGCCCACCTATCGAGTAATGGCCGCGAGCCAAGCCCCAGCGGACCCGGGCCACATCCCGCAGCATGCCGAGGGAGTGGGGAACGACCCGTACCGACGAGCGCCGGGAGTTGGTCAGTTCCACCGCCACGTCGGTGAGGGACAGGCCCAGGCGGTCGACCAGGACGAATATCTCGACATCGAAGGCGAAGCCGTCGATCCGGGCCCGGCTGAAGATCTGACGGGCCGCCGTGTCGGAGAAGGCCTTGATGCCGCACTGCGTGTCGTGGCGGCTGCCAACCAGGACGGTGTCGGTGAGGATGGAGAAGACCCGTCCGCTCACCTCCCGCAGCCGGCCGGCCCGGACCAGGGTCACGGCGTCCACGTGGCGGCGGCTCCCCACGGCCACGTCGAATCCGGACTCCACCGCCTGGGTGACCTTGAGCACCTGGTCGGGGGCGTAGGCCAGATCGGCGTCGCAGAAGGCCACCGTCCGGCCGGTGGCGGCCAGGATGCCGGTGCGCACGGCCGCCCCCTTGCCTCGATGGGCCAGGCGCAGCACCCGGTCGGCGCCGGCGGCGGCGGCCTCCTCGGCCGTGGAATCGGTGGAACCGTCGTCGGCCACCACCAGCTCTAGGCCCCCGGCTGCGGACCTCGCTCCGGCCACGCCCGCCAGGCCGCCCCGCAACCGCTCGAGGGTCGGCCCGATGACCCCGGCCTCCTGGTAGGCCGGGACGACCACGCTGATCCGGGGCCGGCCCCCACCGCCGGCAGGCATCTCAGCCCCCGTCCAGCGGGCGGACCGGTTCGGCCAGCTCGACCAAACCGCCTTCGGCCGTCTCCGGCTCGGGTTCCGGCCAGGGCAGCGGGTGCCGCATCAGCACCAGACCGGCCAGGCCGGCCACGGTGGCGGCCAGGCCCAGCCCGTCCACTGGCGTCCAGCCGTAGTGGAGGCTCACGTGCAGAGCCGTCGGCACCACCACCATGAGATTGGGGGTGATCCGGTACGGACCCAGCGCTCCGGTGGCCTGCCAGTTCGGGTAGTACGACGCCCGCACCACCACCGGGCTGCCGATCCGACTGACATCGAAGGAGATCCGGTCATCGCGACTGACGATGTTGGTAGCCGTGGCCGGGGGGACCGCCACATGGGGAGGGGCGGTGTCGCCCAGAGGGACCCGGGGCCATGACGCCGGCCCGGTGGCGGCCAGCGGTACGGGCCAGGCGGCCGGACTGTCGTACCAGGCCACCGACATGTTGAGCCAGGCCTTGGCGCTGTTGACATTGGACGTCAGCACCGCCGGCTCGAACTGCAGGGGCGCGACCATGTCCGAACCCTGGATCTCATAGATGTCCCAGGTGATCTGCTTGGTGGTGGTCTGGTTGCCGGTCGTGTACTGGTCGGCCCAGGGCCCGCTGGTGGCCACCAGCTTGAGCGCCGGGTTGGCCGAGGCCTGGGCTTCAACCTGGGGGCTGAAGGTCATGTAGTACTTCACCCCCAGCATCTGCAGGTGCTCGATGCCCTCGGTGACGTTGACGGGCCCGTAGGGCAGCCCGAGCATCGCATCCGAAGGCGCCTCGGATAGTTCGGCCTGGTCGATGAAGTGATACGGCGTCGAGGAGGCCGACTCGAAGAGGAGGCCCTCCATCGAATCGATGCAGTCGTTGGTCCAGTACGGCAGCAGCATGAGCGCCTCGGGAGTGCCGAACCGGTTCTGTTCGGACTCGTACTCCCACATGGCCCGGCCGCATCCGTACTTGCGCCCCAGCCCGGCCATGGTGTCGATCAGAGCGCGGTATTCGGGATAGGAGGCCTTCTGCTGGTAGCCGGTGTAGTTCCAACGGATCCAGTCAGGGATGAAGCTGGCATTGGCCGTCCCGCCGCCCAGGTCGGCGCCCAGGCTGGACACACCCACGTCGGTACCGAGCCGGTCGAAGGCCCCCAGCGGCCCACCCACCAAGACCACTGCCACCACGCCGGCCAGCACCGGAACGGCCAGGGGCGTCGCCCAGCGTCGCGACTCCCCGACACCGCCACCGACCCCGACGGCCCCGGCCGGCCCGGCTCCGACCACGCCGGCAGGGCTGGGGACCCCGACGGCACCGTCCCGCCGGAGGCGGGACAATGCATACAGACGGCCCACCACGGCCCCGCCCTCGGCCACCGCCAGGCCGGCCAGCAGGTACAGGCAGAACTCCCAGAAGGGCAGGAAGCGGGCGTTCCAGATCTTGGCCTGAGGAACGAAGCGGACCGCCGCCGCCGAGACCAGGGCCATCAGGATGAGGAAGATCCCGAGATCATCGGCCCACCTCCGGCGGGCCAGGCGCAGGCCGACCAGGGCCAACACTGCTCCCGCCGCCGCCATCACGGCCACCCACTGGTCCCCTCCCGGGAAGAGGATCTTGAGGAAGTCGGTCAGCCGCTGCCAGCCCATGTCGGTCGTGTAGCTGACCCGGAGGAGGAAGGGGATCCACCAGAAGCCGGCCAGCAGGCCCCCCACCACCAGGGTGGGGATCGACCAGCGCAGGGCGCGCCGGCTCAGGTGCATGAGCACCAGGACGGCCGCCCCGGCCAGCACGAAGAAGGTCGGTAGCAGGTGGCAGAGTCCGGTCAGAGCCAGGAGCAAGGCGGCCAGGCTGCGATGGCGACCGGTACGCAGCCCCCGGGCCATGACGCCGAGGAAGAGCAGACCGAAGGCCAGACTGATGGAGAAGGCGTACTCCCCGGCCAGGGTGGAGGCGATGTTCCCGCCGTAGATGGTAAACGTGCGGTCGAAGAGGAATGGCAGGGTGGCCACGGCCAGGCAGGTGGCGGCCGGATTGCGCAGGCCCCACAGGCGGCCGAAGCCCCAGACGGCCACCGGGAGGGCGAAGCTGCCCAGGGCGGTGATGACCTTGAAGGCGATGTTGTAGCCCTCGGTCGTACCCAGGAATACGGCCAGGATCTTGTGCAGGACCACGGCCATCAGGCTGGGCAGGGGGAAGTAGAAACTGAAGGCCGGGAAGCCGTCGTACCACTGCGGGTCCCAGCCCGTCAGGCGCCCATGAGGCAGCAGATGCTGCTCCATGTACATGGGCAGCGCCACGTGTGAACCGGTGTCACCCCCGGCCGTGGTGGTGTTGAGGAACAGCAGCGACGGGACATGGAACTGCCAGAAGAGGAAGGCCAGCAGCCCGCCCACCACGGCCAGGGCGACCACCGAA
>Ga0307374_10004264_pt1 | contig 23866 bp, 29 predicted proteins | sample OX3MG_FD_202532 | JGI IMG/M metagenome (GOLD analysis project Ga0307374, IMG submission 202532) | Soil microbial communities from Risofladan, Vaasa, Finland - OX-3 | ecosystem: Environmental > Terrestrial > Soil > Coastal area > Acid sulfate soil | place: Finland: Risofladan, Vaasa | collected... | reverse complement strand
GGGTCCAGGGCTCGACCGGAGGGCTCCGGCTCAACCTGCCGGTGGTGGGCATGGCCGCCACCCCCGACGGACAGGGCTACTGGCTGGTGGCCTCCGACGGGGGCGTCTTCTCCTTCGGAGACGCCACGTTCCAGGGTTCGACCGGAGCGCTCCGGCTCAACCAGCCGGTGGTGGGCATGGCCGGGACCCGGCCTCCCACGACTGGCGCACTGGCCGGCTCCTCTGCTTGCGGTTCCCTGGGCGGGGCCCCGGCGACCAGCAAGCTGCTGGTCATCTACGAGGAGAATCAGGACTTGTCCTCGGTGATCGGCAACAAGGGGGCTCCGAACCTCAACGCTTACGCCAGGGCCTGTGGGTACGCCAGCAACTACGTGAGCCTCACCCACCCGAGCCTGCCCAACTATCTGGCGTCCACCTCGGCCCTTCCCTATGACACGAGCCCCTGGGAAGGGGACTGCGAGGCGTCGGCCCCCGGCTGCCAGACGGCCAACGACAACATCTTCAACGAGCTAGGCCCGGGCCGATGGAAGGCATATGCCGACGGGATGCCGTCGGCTTGCGCAACGAGTAACAGTGGCCTGTACGTGGCCCGGCACAACCCGGCTGTGTACTACACCGACCTCGGCGCCAGTTGCACCACCAACGACGTGCCCGCTGGCACGACGGCCTCTGGCCCGTTGCAGGCTGACATCGCCAGCGGGTCGCTACCGACCTTCGGCACGCTGACGCCGGACGTGGCCAACGATCAACACTCCGGCAGCATCCAGCAGATGGACGCGTACCTCGGACAGTGGATTCCGATGATCACCTCCGGGCCTGACTACCAGTCGGGCAGGCTGACCGTCATCATCGTCTATGACGAGGGATCGGGGTCAGGCACAGACGTCCACTCAACGGTCGCCGCCGTGGTGATGAGTCCGTACACGACCCCGGGGACGGTCTCGTCCACTCCATTCACCCACTACTCGTTGCTCAAGGCTGCGGCCGACATCGGCGGAGTGCCCCAGCTCAACAATGCAGCGACGGCGAACAGTCTGCGGGCGGCCTTCGGGTTCTGACTCCCCGGCCGCTCCGCGTACTCCGATCTCCGGCCTACCTCGCCGGTAGCTGCTGCAGGGCCCAGGTATTGCCATCTGGATCGCCGAAGGTGACGAACGAGCCCCAGGGCTGAACGTCGACCTCGCTGGCCGCAACGCCCCTGCTGATCAGCTCTTGCCTGGCTGCCTCCACATCCTCGACGACGACCTGCACACCCAGCTGGGAGCCGGGCGCCATCGCCGTGATGCCGGTGCCCATCACGATGGAGCAGGCAGAGCCGGGAGGGGTCAACTGAACGAAGCGGAGCTCGTCGTTGACCCGGTGGTCGTGGTCGGCGTTGAAGCCGACCTGGTCGACGTAGAAGTCCTTTGCCCGGTCGACATCGGTCACAGGTATGGCGACAAGCTCGATCCTCCAGTCCATGGCCGCAAACTATCGCGCCGGTCGGGCGGCTGCGGCCAAACCGTCCGGCTACTCGCCGGCGGATTCACTCGCCGCGGTGGTGTCGAGGAACGCGACTTCGAGTTCAGCACCATCCGGGTCGCGGAAGAACACGGAATGCAGGGCCGGGCCGAATCGGGTGACCTCACCGGGGGATGCCCCGACCGCGACCAGACGATCCCGGATCTGCAGGAGAACCTCCTCCGACTCCACCCCCAGGGCATAGTGGTCGATCGCACCCCGGCCTCCCATTTGGGCCCGGTCCCCGACGATCGAGTCCGGGGGGACCTCGAACACGTTGAGAGCACTGTCTCCACCCATGTCGACGATGGCCATCTGTGGGTGGTCCCCCTCCGCCTCCATGATGCTGACGACCTGCGCCCCGAAGATCTCCCCGCAGGAGGCCAGATAGCGATCGAGGTCCGCGGTCATGGTGGCCATGTGATTGAAACCCAGAGTCGTGGGAGGTTAAGGCATGGCGCCTCTCCTTCAGACCTGGTCCAAAGGCCATCCAGGTTGGGCCACCGGGACCGACGGGGGAATTGCGTCGATGACGCCGGCACTACGGTGGCCGGGGGCCAACACCGGCAAATGTCCATCGATCGGAGACCGCAGATGACCACCAAGTCCGATTTCTCGCCCGAGGAGTGGCAGCTCGTCCTGGAAGCGCCACCGAGTGCCGGCATGATCGTCGTCACCGCCCAACGGGGGGGATCGTTCCGCGAGTCCATCGCCATGGCCAAGGCCTATGTCGAGGCGCGCCAGCAGCACGGCGAGAGCCAACTGCTCGATGAGATCGTTGCGGCCAAACCCGAACGGGATCACACGCGCTACCACTCTCCGGAGGAGCTCAAGCAGCATGGGCTCCAGCACCTGCGCGACTCGGTCGCTCTGCTCGGGCGCAAGGCGACGCCGGTCGAGGTGGACGAATATCGTCAATTCATCGTCTCGCTGACCCACAGGGTCGCAGCCGCTCACCGGGAACACGGTCAAGAAGTGAGCGACGCCGAGCAGGCGGCGATCGACGACATCACGGCGGCCCTGAAAACGGGCGTGACCTAGGAAGCATCTCGAGGTTCTTACCCGGACACCGGGCCAATGACAGCTCGGGCAACTCAACGCAGAAGTCAGGGTTTCAGGTATCGCCTGCGCAAAACGGAGGCCCTTGCTCTCTTCCAGGAGTGTCGACAACCGCATTGGTATTGCCAGGGAAGCGACTCGGCGCATGGGTGTGGGCCGCGCCTTTGGACCACCAGCCGTCGCACCCCGGCCGGTGGGTGCGCGAGACTCCTCCCGTGTCGTCGGTCGATCGCATCCGGGGTGACGCCAAGACGCTCGAACCGCTGCCCGCTCACATGATCCGCGTACCCGCGCAATTCGACCCAAACGGGGCTCGAGGAACGTCATGCCCGCCGTAAGCGTCAGCCATCTGGCCAAGTCCTACGGCGACGTGGACGCGGTCAAGGACGTGACGTTCGAAGTCGAGAAGGGGGAGGTCTTCGCCCTCCTCGGCCCCAATGGCGCTGGCAAGACGACGACCATTGAGATCCTCGAGGGATTCCGCGACCGCAGTGGCGGAGCGGTGCAAACGCTCGGGGTCGATCCCTCCAACCGAGCCACACAGCGCTGGCTGCGGACCCGCATCGGAGTGGTGCTCCAAGAGCTGGCCGTGGAGCCCTTCTACTCCGTGCGCCAGGTTCTCACCCGAAATGCGGGCTACTACCCGTCGCCCAGACCCGTCGATGAAGTGATCGAACTGATCGGGTTGAAAGAGAAGGCTGATCAGAGGGTCAAGAGGCTCTCGGGAGGGCAGCAACGCCGGCTCGACGTCGGACTCGGCATCATCGGGAACCCTGAATTGCTGTTTCTCGATGAGCCCACGACCGGCCTCGACCCGTCAGGTAGACGCGCCTCGTGGGATCTGATTCGCCAGTTGGCAGCGTCTGGCACCACCGTCCTGTTGACCACCCACTACATGGATGAGGTGGAGGCGCTGGCTGACAAGGTGGCCGTCCTGTTCAGGGCTGAGATCGTCGCCAGCGGCACGCCGACCTCGATCGGTGGTCGCGACTCGGGGACCGTGACGATCCAATTTAGCCTGCCGGAGGGGGTGTCGGTGTCTGACGTTCCGGTGCCGGCACCGAGAGTCGTGGATGGGATCGTGCGGACCTCAACGGACGACGAATTGAGAGTCCTGCACGAGCTCACTGGTTGGGCTATCGATCACGGCCACGTCCTGCCGGGGCTGGCCGTCACGCGGGTTTCGCTGGAGGACATCTACCTGAATCTGACCAGGGCCGAGCAATGAGAGCGACGGCAACGACGCCGATGAGCGGATCCTTTCAAGGCGTCAACGACCTCAAACTGATCGGGCGGCAGGTGCGCTACGAGCAGCTCTCTTTCTGGCTCAACCCGATAGGTGCCATATTGACCATTGGATTCTCGACGGTCTTCTTGCTCATCTTCGAGTCGACGGCCGGTAAGTCGACCGTCAAAGCGCTTGGTGGCATCAAACTGATCCAGTACTACGTGCCTGGGTTTGTCGCATACGGGATCATGTCCTCTTGCTTCTCTATCCTGTCGATCACCATTGTGAACCGGCGCGAGATGGGATTGCTCAAGCGCCTGCGTCTCAGCCCGGCGCCGACATGGATTCTCATGTCTGCTGTCTTCATCAACACGATGATCTTGTGCGTCATCCAGATCGTGCTGATGTTGGCGGTTGGCCGGGCCTTCGGTGTCCACGGCCCGGCCAACTGGGTGCCCTTCTTGCTTGCTCTGGTTGTTGGCATTTTCGGCTTCACGGCGCTCGGCATGGGGGTGAGCACCCTGGTGCCCAATGCCGACGCGGCCGGACCGGTGGTCAACATCGTCTTCTTCGTCGTCTTGGCCTTTTCGGGGCTCTACTACCCGATCACGCCCGGTTCGACTCTGGCCAATATCACCGACTATCTTCCCGTGCGCAGACTGATCGTCAGCCTGCAGGACTCGTTCAACTACATTCCGGGCACGTCCCCGTGGGCCTGGCACAACCTGGGGGTGATCGCCATCTGGGGTGCTGGCGGCGTTTTCCTCACCCTTCGGCGATGGCAGTGGGCTCCTCGCCGCGGCTGATCGATCCCCCGGGAGGATTCAGGTCCGAACACCATGTGAACTTGGACCTGACCATTCAGGGTCCCGCGGGACTTCCACTGGCCGGAAACGCACGTCCAAGAGCGACGGCCGTCACGCTGGGATGCCCACCCGGGCACACGGACGGCAACCGGGCGGGCGCCGCCAATGCCGAGGGGCTCCCCGGAGGTACCGACTTCACTTCGTCAGTGTTCATGCAACCGGCTGTCGCTCGAAAGACCATTAGCAGTTCTCGGTGCATAGTGTGAGTTGCTCGCAATCAGTCTCACCAAGGAGGGGGATGTCTGAACAGAGGCGGTTGGTCGCTGTCATCTTGGAGGTCTCCGACCTCGATCGTTCGGTGGCTTTGTACCGAGACGGATTCGGCGTTGACCTCCATCCGGGGGACAATGCAGTTGACGACCGGTGGATTGGCGGCAGCCATGCGGAGATCTCCTGGAGAGATGGTGCCTACCTTCATTTCGCCCTCTATCCCGCCAAGGAGCAGCCGACTTCTGGGGTGCAGATCACGCTGTCGGTCGAGAACATTGACGATGCCCATGCTGCAGCCGTAGATGCAGGTGCTCGTGTCCTTCACGAGCCTCGAAACGAGCCCTGGGGCCGGAGCGGGCGCTATGAAGACTTCGACGGAAACGTCATCGAACTGACACAGCATTCATAGTCCGCTACCCCATACCCGCAGCTCACCTGTCCCTGAATGCCGGTTCGCGGTGTGGCCCACGCCGCCCGACGTGCCGATCTGTGCTGCGGCCATGAGCGAGGCGGCCGTCGTCCTGGGGCGTTGTTCTGAGTCGTGCGACGTACGCGTGGCGCCGACTCCGACGCTGTCGGCAACTCCGGGCAAAAGGCGGTTCCGCGTGCTTCGATGCTGGGGATGCCGGGGTGCGCCGTTGCTCCCGTTGCTGCACTTCAGTAGCACCGGGACTGTGCACTCCAGCCGGTGAAGCGCCAGACTGATGGGCGTGAGGGATCCTCGCTCCGATCTTCAGCTCGCCCTGAGATTGGCAGACCTGGCTGATGGAATGAGCATGGATGTCTTCACGGCAGGGTGCTTTGAGCATTCGACCAAACCGGACGGCACGCCAACCGTCCTCGTTGAGGAAGCAATCGAGAATGACTTTCGCAGTGTCTTGGCTCGCGATCGTCCAGGGGATGGCTTTCTCGGGGAGGAGAGCGGCCAATCCGGTGATACGTCGACAAGTTGGATCGTCGATCCGATCGACGGCACCAAAGTGTTCATCGATGGCGGACAAGCGTGGGGTACCCAGATCGCGCTGCGAGTCGATGGCGACCTCACTCTGGGAGTAACGAGCGCTCCCGGCCTGGGCAGCCGTTGGTGGGGAGCAGTCGGCCGGGGGGGTTGGACGAGTAACAGCCAATTGAGAGAGAGGCCATTGGAGGTCTCCACTAGCGACAATCAGAAGCGGTTGAGGTGGAGCTGTCATCCACCACTCGATGCAATCAATGACGACTGGCGTCGGCTGGCTTCTCGACTCCAAGACATTGGTGACTACATCATCCCGAGTCCACATGCCGTCCTCCTGGTCATGGAAGGTCGGATTGAAGTGGCTCTACAGTTGGAAGGAGCGGCATGGGACTACGCCGCGTTTGCTGCCATTGTCCAAGCCGCCGGCGGGCGATTCAGCTACCTGGACTCCTCGACTGGACTTGGAGGCGTTCGCCCCGCACTCTTCACGAATGGGACAGCTCACAATGAGGCCATCGCAGCTCTCACAAGATGACAGGCACCGGCTGCGACCCGCGCGATTCGAGCACACCCGAGATGCCGTTCTGCGCTGCCAGTGGCCACCTGGGTACCATGGTTATGCGTTGGTGGTCTGCACTAGCGCTCGGTGCGACCGGAACGGTCTCGGCTACGAACCAAGATCCGATCTGACATCCGTGAACCGTCGATATGCGCTCATCACGTGCGTCGGGAAGTGGCGTGGCACCGATCCGAGAACGATCGCCCTACGGTGACCGTTCCAATGAAGTGGGCCATCCATCGTCGCCGGATTCGGCGCGCCGGTGGCCATTCCTGTTATGGGACGCCCGGCTGACCGAAGACGGCCGACCTCGAAGGAACGCGATAACCGTGGTTCGGCGTGTCCGCCGCCCACTGGACCGCCCTGATCTTCGGCGCGTCGTTCTGGTCGCACTCATCGCTGCCGGATACCCCGAGGCAACTCCCTCGTTGACGGCCTGCTGCTCGAACCCCTAGAGTATCTAGGTATGGCAACGGACCAAGTCAAGGGACAACTCGACGTGTTGCTCCTTCGGGTCTTACTGGACGGACCGGCCCACGGCTACTCCGTCATCAGTGCCCTTCGCGAACGCTCGGAGGGGACCTTCGACCTACCCGAAGGCACGATCTACCCCGCACTTCATCGATTGGAGGAAGCGGGATTCCTGGACAGTGATTGGGAGTCGGTAAACGGCCGCCGCCGCAGGCTGTACCGGCTCACCAGGTCAGGAGCGGCCGCACTTGTCGAGGGGCAGAGCCGCTGGGCCGATTTCGTTGCAGCCGTCGAGTCGGTCCTGGCTCCTGTGTCTCCGAGGCCGGTATGACCGAGGACAGCACTGGCAGTAGCCCCATCGAAGAGTTCTTGGACAAACTGCTCGCAGCCTCGGTCGGCGTCCCACCCCGGGCCACCCGACATCTGTTAGCGGAGACTGAAGCCCACCTGCGCGACGTCGCCAGTGAGGCGACCGAGGCCGGTTCAACCTCAGCCGAAGCGGAAGAAGTAGCCGTTGCCCGCTTTGGCTCGGTCGACGCACTGGTGCAGGCCGAGGCTGCGGCCCGGGGTCTCCCCCTCGGGGCCCTAATCCGTCCAGTAGTCGGGACTTCATTACTACTCGGTGGGTTGGCTGGGCTGGCCATGGGAGTAAGCGGGTTGATCACGGCGATTATGGGATACCTCGCCGGGTCGACCTTTATCGTCAACATCTCCCATCACACCTACCTCGCCCCGTCGGATTGTGCCCGCTGGCTATCTCAGAACCACTCCACCCACAGTTGTTACCAAGCTGCGCTTCAAGACTGGTCCTTCGAAGTGGTGGCGTATCGCGTCGTACTGGGTGTCCTCGGCCTAGTGGCTCTCTTGGTGTATTTGTATCTGGGCCGGCGATGGTCAGCCCGGCAGCTCATCTTCAATCTGCCCCGCAGCTCCGTCGACGCGGTCGCCTTTGTGGCCTTCGCCGGGGTCGGCGTGTGGCTCGCCGGAATGGGAGTCGACTCTCTCATCGTCAGCGCCGGCCGGGGCGCCGGCCAGGGCCTGGGTACCGCCCCGGCAATGTTGGTCCTCGGCGCCGTGTTTGGCTGGCGCCTCATGGCCGACCTTCGCACTGCACTGGATCGTGCGTTGGTATGACCCACCTGCAGATCTGTTGAGTCCCGTCCGGACTGAGTTGGTAAGCACAACAGAACGACGCACGCCCTCGACGCATCGACGACCATCAGCCGCGTCCGAGTCGGCGCTATGTCGGTTCGACCAATGCCTTTGAGCTGTACCCGGTCAACGATCGGCAAGCGGTGCGCCTTTGCTATTGCACCGCCCGGACGTGGCCTGGTCAGGCCGACTCGGCCTGCAGGATCTCGGCCACGGGCCGGCGGCCGGCGACGCGGGCGGGCACGGCGGTGAGCCCTGCCACCACGACGAGGGTCCCGACTACCACCGCAATCAACCACCCGATGGACGGGTAGGCCATCGTTCCCCCATGTTTGACCGATGCGTACAGCCCGATGCCTCCGGGAATGCCCAGAAGGGCGCCTGCCAGTGCGGGAAGCACCTGCGCCAAAGACAACCCGGCGGTGATTTGGTCGGGAGTGGCACCGAGGGCGCGGGTCACTGCCGAGAGGTGTCGCGAGTCCTGTGCAGTTGCCCTCGTGATGAAGACGGCGTTCACCGCGGCCAGAGCGATGAGCATGACGGTGATGACCAGTAACACCTCATTCGCTCGGTCGGTCCGCGGATTGTCCAATCCCGACGATCCGACCAGGTGCGAGCCGCTGAGCCGGGCGTGGGCGATCGCCACCGCGACGACCCCACTGACGGTGACGGCGATACTGAGAACATGGAGCACCGCCCGACGGGGGCGGCGGGCAGCCACCCGTACCGCGAGGAGCAGCGGGACCGGTAGCCGAGCCGACAAGTTGACCAGGAGTGCCCGGCGGCGCGGCGGTCGAGCGGTGTCGGCCAAGGCGCGGATCGTGCTGGTGCGGGCCGACCGAAAGGCCGGGACGACTGCGGCCACCGCCGCCACTGCCACCGCCACGAGCACCACGACCCCGACGTCGACCACGGTGAGGGGCGGTGCTCCGGGAGTACCCAGCAGGCCAGCACCGGGACCGGTGAGCAGCGGAGCGGCCGACCATCCGACCACCAGCCCGATCACCGCCGCGACAACGGCGAGAGCGAGGTACTCGGCGAGCAGCACGGCCGCTACCAGTCCCGGGGTGGCACCGACTGCCTTGAGCAGACCGACCCTGCGGAGCTGCTCCGCCATCCGGCCGCCGACCAGCACCGCCACGCTCGCCACGGCGAGAATGGCCAGCAGCCAGCTCCCGACGAGCATGACCAGCTGTTCGCTCTTGACCAGCTTGGCATCCTGCTGGCTGATGCTCTCCCACGAGGTCAGGAAGGGCGCGGTCGACGAAGGACTATCGACGTTGCGCGAGTCGGCGAAGGACTGCGCTTCAGCCGGGTCGGCCAGCTTCAGGTTAATGAAGTAGGAAAGTGGCGCCATCGGTGTCGCCAGACTCTGGACATCCGCTCGAGTGAGCCACATCAATCCGGTGTTGTCCGACGTCGTCTGCGAGTAGGGCAGGTTGCAGCCGACCAGGCAGATCTGCGGGAATGGCGGCAGGGCAGCGGTGACCGCAACGCCTGCCACTTGAAAGGACCGGCCGTTGAGCGTGATCGCATCACCCACGTGCACGCCGAGTGCGTCGGCGAAGCTCCGCTCGACCACCACCCCGCCGGGTCGTACCCAGCCGCCCTGGGTCATCTTGGGCTGGTCGACGAGGGCCTGGTTCGCGTCCCGGCCCTCGACCTCCGCCCCGCCGGTGATGCCGCCGAACCTCAGTACCGCTGTGGTGACCGGATAGGGACCGGAGCTGTGCGTGACACCCGGGGCCTGCTTCAAGGACTGCAGGGCGGCAAGTGCGGCGGGGGTGGTCACGCCGTCTTGTGTCGTACCTCCTACGGCAATCACATCCGGGCCGGCCGTCGCCGCCCGTGTGGCGGCATAGGGCTGTGCCGTCGCCCCGTGCAGGACGAGTCCGAGCGTCAGGGCGGTGGTCGCTGCCATCATGACCAGTACCAGCATCGCCGCCTCGCCCCGCCGCCGACCGACGTCGCGCACTGCAAGCCGGCAGACGAGGAACATCCGGCCCATGACCTCAATCCTCCAGACCGATGAGGGCTCCCAGGTGTCCGGTGGTCCCCCCGGTCAGCCTGGTTTCGTCGACGAATGCTCCGTCCCGCATCGTCATCAGCCGGTCGGCGGTCGCCGCGATCCGCTCGTCATGGGTCACGATGACGAAGGTCTGACCGGCTGCGTGCAGATCGTCGAAGAGTCGCAGCACCTCGAGGGTGGCCGCACTGTCGAGGTTGCCTGTGGGCTCGTCCGCGAAGACCACCATCGGCTCGTTGGCGAGGGCGCGGGCGATCGCCACCCGCTGGCGCTGACCCCCTGACAGTGCCGAGGGCAGGTGGCCCGCCCGGTCGGCCAGTCCGAACTGCCCGAGCAATTCGGACGCTCGATGGCGGGCTGCGCCCGGCGAGCGTCCGGCCAGGAGCGCGGGCAGCTCGACATTCTCCTGGGCGGTGAGCTCGTCCATCAGGTGGAAGGCCTGGAAGACGAAGCCGACGGCGGTGCGTCGCAGCCGTGCGAGTCCCTTCTCTCCCATCTGATCGAGGCGGTGCCCGTCCAGCCACAGCTCCCCACCTGAGGGCTGGTCAAGTCCTCCCAACAGATGGAGCAGTGTGGACTTGCCGCAACCACTCGGCCCCATCACGGCGAGCGTCTCGCCCCGGGCAACGTCGAGGTCGACACAGTCGACGGCACGCACCAGTCCTTCGTCGCTGCCGTACTCCTTGCGCAACCCGCGGGTGCGCAGCACGGTCGTGCTGTCCGAATCGCTCATGAGGTCCCTCTCCGATCGGTCCAGTTCGCTTCACACGCCTCCAGCCATCGCAGATCCGCCTGCAACCGCAGCACGACGCCTTCGAGCAGCAACCCGGCGTCGGAGTGATCCGGCTCGGCCATCGCGGCTCGCTGGACATCGCGGAGCCGCCGCAACAGTTCGCGGCGCTGTCCGTCGATGATGCCAATCGGGTCGGCCAATCCCGCCGCTGCAGCGGCAGTGAGTTTCAGGTGAAACTCGGCGAGATCGGGCTTTGGCCAGCTCACCTCGGCGAGCCATTCGGTGACCCGCTCCTGGCCGGCCGAGGTCAGTTCGTAGACTTTGCGGTCACGGCCAACGGACGACTTGGCAGCGCCCCGACGCTCAATCAGGCCCGCCTTCTCCAACCGGCCGAGCTGGACGTAGATGTGACCTGCGTTCATCGCCTCGCCGAACGGGCCGAGTGCCTGGTCGAGCCGGGCGCGCAGCTCGTAGCCCTGGGAGGGCTCCTTCGCCAACATCGCAAGCACAACTTCCTGCTGCACTCTGTCCTCCATCTAACGGTTAGTGGCACTATAACGGTTAGTACCAAGCGAATCAAGCGAACTTCGGCCAGGACTGAGCCCGCGCCCCGACCGCGGGCTCTGCAGTTCCTCGACTGAAGCATGGGCGGTCCCGGACTCAACCCCCGCCACGGTGCAGGAGTTGGGATCCTTCGACTTCGAGCGCGCACTAAAGCCAAAGTCTCGTCGGCGCCGTAGAGGGTTCGGCTACTGCGACACCTCAGGCGCCGACTGAAGCTGCCGGGCGAGGACCGCCGGAGCCTTGCGCAGCCACGCCTCGTTGAGCAGTTCGCGGACCTGCTGAGGACTTGCGCCGGCCAGATCGACGACGAGGCAGGCCAGGCGCGTGCCCCAGTAGAAGTCGTGAAAGACGGCTGGGTTTTCGGAGACGGCGGCGCGGATCTCGTCTTCGTCCAACATGACACGCAGGTGCTGATCGTCTGGCACGGTGGCGAAGATCCTGCCGCGGATCCGAAACGATGCCATCCCGTGATGGTCCTGCTCGTTGACCTGCGGCAGCGACAGGGCCAGGCTGCGGGCGTCGTCGACGGTGACAGACATCTGTGGACTCCTACCGGGAACCGGTCATGCGGGCGCCAAGTGCCATCAGCGCGGCGACGGGTCGAGCCATCACCGTGAACGTGGCGATCCGGTCCAACGACTCGTCGATTTCGATGAGGTCGACACCGCGCAGGCGATGGTCGCCGACTCCCGCCTCGAACACTAGCCCGTACAGTGGCCTCTCGTTGCGGGCCGTGTCCACGAGCAGATGGGTGTGACGGAACTCGTCGCAGGCTGCGGCTACGCCGCGTAGGGCTGCGGCGACCGCATCCCTGCCATTCACCGCCTCGTCAGAGGCCGGGTTGAGCATCACGACGTCGGGAGCCAGTTCGGCCGCGGCGGCCTCGACGTCGTGGGCGCGAGACGCAGCGAGGAAACGCTCGGCTGCGTTCATCGGTCGATCACGGCTTGCGGCCACCCTACGACAAGAGAAGACGTGTCGCTTGAACCCCTTCGAGATGCGACCCATCGCATAGCTCCGACCCTCGCCGCCGGGCGTCGTCCGGATCTGCTGTCGTCGTCGGTCACCGCTGCTCCTTTCGGGTTGTGTTGCTGCCACTCGGGGGGAACGCGTCGGAGAGGAGCGTGCGCCACCACTCGGCGAAGCGGAGCTGGAGGGTGGGGAGGGGGAAGCCGTGGCGGGAGGCGTGCTCCGCTGGAAGGCTGTCCCAGCCGTAGTGTTCGACGCTGACGCGGGTCTCTCCGGGCCCGGCCGGCTCGAAGCCGACATGCAGCTCGGTGACCCGCTCGGGCGGGAAGCTGGCCTGCCGCCAGGAGACCACCAAGCGCCGTGGCGGCTCCCAGACGTTGATCACGCCGATCACGAACAGACTGCCGTCGGGGTAGGTCTCGGTCAGCCGGCCGCCCTCGCCGGGCTCGAAGGCGAGGGTTCCGCTGCGTCCTTGACTGAAGGCGAACAGCGGGTTGGGTCGCCACCACTGGCCGATCTCGGCGGTGAAACGCTCCCACGCCTCGGTGGGCTGGCAGGGAACCCGAACGGCGACGAGGACCCGGGAGCGCTCAGGGCTCACGGTGGGCACCGACATGCACGGCGAATGCCTCGAGCTGGTCGCTCCAGGCCCGCTCGGTGTCCGCCAGCCAGCGGTGCAGGCCGGCGAGGGGTTCCCGGCGCAGCTGGTAGATGCGGACCCTCGTATCGAAGGTGGGCGCCGTGTCGGTGACAAGGCCCCCCTGGCGCAGAACCCTCAGGTGCTTGCTCATGGTCGGAGCGCTCACCCCGAGGGCGGAGGCGAGTTCCCCGGCGCGGCGGGGCCCGGCGGCGAGCAGCTCGACGGTCCGCCGGCGCAGCGGGTCGGCCAGCGCCCCCAAAGCGGCGTCGAGGAGGGCTGTGGCGGCGGGGACTGCGCCGGTACCGGCGCTCACGCCCAGTTGGAGGCCGTGATCGGCTGTCCGAGAGCGGCCTGCGCCTCGGCCCGGCTCACGTCGCGCACGTGCTGGGAGAAGGTCCACAGATGTCCCTCGGGGTCGACGGCGCGGTAGGTGCGATCCCCGTAGAACTGCTCCTCGGGCTCCTGGTCGATCGTCGCGCCGGCCGCCCGGGCACGCGTGCAGTGCTCGTCGAGGCCGGCGGGCAGCTGCACGTGGAGGGTCTGGGTGTTGGCACCGCCGACGCGGCGGGGGCTACGGATCGACGAACGCCACTGCCCGCCGACCATCACCCGGCCTCTGCCCTCCAAAGCGAGCTCGTAGTGGCAGGCCTCGGGGGCCTCCATCGTCCCGTCGATGGCCATGGTGATCTCGAAGCCGAAGGCATCAACCAGCCAGGCCAGGGCGGCCTTCGGGTCCTCGTAGTGCACGCTGGCGGTGAAGGTGACGTCATCCACCCGGATAGTTTCCACTACTGGCAACCATCTGTCAAGACGACGACACCCGCTGTCCCGCAGGACGAATGCGCCAGCGGTACGAACAGGTGTTCAGTCCGGCCCCCGAGCCGGCGCCCCGCAGGAGGTTCGGCTTGTGCGCGTAGACAGCGATGGGATTGGTGCGTGACTTCAGCCCTTCGGTGGCAGGGAGCGGGCGTACGCGACCCCACGGGAGACCCAGGGCTCATGTCAAGCTGGCGCTTGGTCCGCAGGCCTTCGCCGCCCACGCGCAGCCAGCTCTTCATCTCGACGCCGCGCATCTCGAACGGCTGGGTGTGCGGCTGAGCAGAGAGCCGGGCGACCTGGCTGGGGTCGACTCGCACCATCAGCCCGCCGCGGCCGCTCACCGCTACGGCCATACGGCCGTCGACGAGGAAGGCAAAGCCGCCGAACATGGGTCGCTCGGCCACAGCCACCTCAGCGGAGACCCGGACTCGACCGGCAAGGTCCTCGTCGTAGGCCATCGTGCGACGGTCATCCCGATCCGGCGGGCGGGCCGGTCACGCTGCGCCCCAGACAAGCGGCCAGCCGGTCGATGGCCGGCGCGTCATCGGCCACGGGCTCGGGCGGAGCGAAGGGACGCCGACCGGGAGGGACGTCCTTGAGCGCTCTGCGGCTGAAGGCCAGCTCCTGTTCAGCGACATCTTCGGGGAAGGCCACGGCTTGTCCGGTGGCCCGGGCGACGTCCCAGCCGTGCACGAGCAGCTCGGTGATCCGTAGATGCAGGGCGACAGCGCCGGGGACCGTGCCGAACGGGACGCTGACCATGCGCTCAAGCGTCCCGGGCTGACAGAACGCCTGAACAAGCTCCTGGACCGAGCGTCCATACTGGGTGGCCAGATCTCGTGACCGCTCGGGGGACGGCCCAGAAGCAGTGGGCTGTCCTTGTAGGGCAGCGGTGAAACCGTCATTGCCGCCCACGACGTGCTCAACGAGATCTCGGACCGTCCAGTCATCACAGGGCGTCGGCAGGCCCCACTGGTCGTCGCTGACGGCATCGATCACCTGCCCGGTGACCTCAGCGGCCGCAGCGAGCTGCTCAGGATCAGCGCCCATGAGGTAGATGATGACAGCTCCATCGGTAGACGTGTCAATGAGGGATCTGTCTGGGCTCGCGTTGAAGACGACGGGGTCTGGGTCCGCGAACAGGGAAGACTTGTTCGAAATACCGGCAGCCTGGTATCCCGATCCGACCGAACGCCATGAACTGCGCTACTGGAACGGCGTTGTCTGGAGTCCCCACGTCGCCACCGCTGGCCGGGTCTCCACGGACCCGGTCTGAACCCCGGGCCCGAGCACGTCTGATCTGGTTATTTGCCGTCCCTGCACAATCGATCGACCCCCAATTCTTGTAGGCTTCTCTGATCTCCGGAAGCGGTCGATGGTCGCCAGTGCATGACGAGCACCCTGTGCTACAGGGCGTGCGCCACCACGCTTAATGACGCCACTCGTGTTCGCACCACCCCTTCCCGACCGACGCCGAACCGGCGCTCTGAGCGGCGGCGAACGATCTCACCGAAGCATTCGCCGAACTCCGGCGATCCCCTGACGGGCCGGGGGCACAACGCCGACCCGAAAGCAGCCATGCGGGGCGTGACATCCGAAACCGAATGACAGCACAGCGGCCTATCACGCCCAAGTAGTGGTCCTCCGGCTGATGCAGATGCGATTACCAACTCGACGACGGTTCTTTCGTCAGTCGGGTCGGACGAATGATCGAGGCTAAGGATCGAGACGCGGCACGGGGAATGTCACACTGACAGCCATGCCCCCGTGGTCCCGGGCCCGGATTCGCAGCTCTGCGCCGTGGGCGTCGGACACCGCACGAATGATGGTCAGACCGAGTCCGTAACCTTCGACGTGGCGGCGGCGGGTGCTACCGGGGCGCATGAAGGGCTCGCACAAGTGCAACACGTCCTCTTCGGCGACGACGGGTCCCGAGTTGCTCACCGCGACGGTGGATCCACGTCCACTGTGCGAGGTCCGCACACTCGCGTGCCCGCCGGCGACATTGTGCCGGATCGCGTTGTCCACCAGGTTGCCCACCAGGATAGCGACGAGGCGCCGGTCGCCGAAAACTGGGGCGGAGACCCCGGACACGTCGAGATCGACGTCGCGTGCCGATGCCTCGGCCAGGGCGGTACGAACCGCCGTGCGGGCGACCGCGGAGAGGTCGAAGCGTTCGGATCGCTCGACTCCGGCCTCGCTCTGTGCCAGCGTCAGTAGATCATCGATCAGCCGCTCCTGACTCCCCCCCAGTTCCACCAACTCTTCGCATACGGCACGAAGCGATGTCACGCTGGGGTCGGGGTCCGCCAGGGCCACCTGGAGAAGGGCCCGCTCCGCGGTCAGCGGGGTTCGCAGCTCGTGCGAAGCATTGGAGACGAAGTTCCGCTGCGAGGTGAAGGACGCCTCCAGCCGGGCCATGAGATCGTCAAGCGTGGCGCCCAACTCGTTGAGCTCATCGTAGGGACCTTCGATGGCCAGGCGCCGGTCCAGGTTGCTCGCCGTAATCTCCTGGGTCGTCGCCGTGATCTCCCGCAATGGACGCAGGGTGCGGCCCGCCAGAAACCACCCAAGCGCCAAGGACAATCCTACAAGGACGACAATTGCCAAGAGCGAGAGCACGAATTGTTGGTGCAGGTCGGTTCCTCGTTGGGCCCGGATGATGGCACGCCCTGCTGAGGGATCGAATCCCCCGCCCGGCTGAATCTCGACCGACGTCGATGACGCCCGGCCGACCAGGTATGGGATGGCGAGGACCAGAGTTCCCAGCACAAGGAAGACCCCGCCGTACAGGGCCGCCAAGCGCACCCGGAGCGAGTGCTTCGCCGGCCGGAAGTCGTCGCGGAATGACCAGGACCGGGTCACGGATCGATCCTCGTGGCGCCGGTTCCGATCCGGTAACCCCCCTCGCGTACGGTATCGATGAGCGGAGGCCGACCGAGCTTGTTGCGCAACCGGAGGATCGTCGTCTTCACCGTGGTGGTGAAGGGATCGACGGTGTCGTCCCACACCTTTTCCAGGAGCTCCTCAGTCGATACCACCCGTCCGTCGGACGCGAGCAGGCACTCCAACACGGCGAACTCCTTCGGACTGAGGGCGAGCGGTCGTCCCGATCGGCTTGCCAGCCGGCGGGCCGGATCCACCGCAAGGTCGCCGCACTCGAAGGTCACGAGGTTCGTGGCCGGCGACCGCCGCCCGAGGGCCCGCACACGCGCCACGAGCTCAGCGAAGTCGAATGGCTTGGGGAGGTAGTCGTCGGCTCCGAGCTCGAGACCTCGGACCCGGTCCTCGACCGAGGCCGACGCTGTCAGCATGAGGACCCGTGCCTCGTAGCGTTGGTCGACCATGCTGCGGCACACATCGTCACCGGAAACGTCCGGCAGGTCGCGATCGAGGATCACGACGTCGTAGCGGGTGACGGCCAAGTGGTCGAGCGCGTCGCTGCCGTCAAGCGCGACATCGACGGCCATGCCCTCCCTCCGGAGTCCCACCCCGACAGTGTGGGCCAGTACCTCGTGGTCTTCGACGACGAGAATCCTCATCTCGCCATGATCCTTGCCCTCGGGTGACAGTGCGGTGTCAACGGGGTCCTCCGATTTCGCGCCTGGGATCGTGATGAAACCGTACTGTCACCCGCCGATGTGTACATGTAGATGGCGGAGTCGGAACAGAGAGTTGGAGGTAGGTTCCAATGAGCGTCCAGTCACTTGCAGAGTCCGGCGCAGTGCAAGATCCCGATGCGTGGGCCGTCGAGGTGCACGGTCTGACCAAGCGATTCGGCGCGAACATTGCCGTTAACAGAGTAGAACTGACGGTTCCCCGAGGATGCGCCTTCGGCTATCTCGGCCCCAACGGGGCGGGGAAGACAACGCTCATGCGTATGCTCCTCGGTCTGACCCACGCAGACGTGGGCACGATGTCCATGCTCGGCCATTCCGTTCCGAAGGATCGAGACAAGGCGCTGGCCCGAGTCGGCGCTATCGTCGACGAACCTCGCTTCCATCAACACCTTAGCGGCAGCGACAACCTGGCCATGCTCGCCAGTTCACGCGAGCCGGCGGCAAACACTCGCATCGCTCCTGCACTGGACCGCGTGGGCCTGGGTCGGCGCGCCGACGACAAGGTGGGGAGCTACTCGATGGGTATGCGCCAACGTCTCGGAGTTGCCGCGTGCCTCTTGGGCGATCCGGAACTACTCATCCTGGATGAACCGATGAACGGCCTCGATCCGGCTGGCATGAGTGACATGCGCGAGATGATCCTCTCTTTCGTCGACGAGGGCCGCACCGTCGTGCTCTCGTCGCACTTGCTCGACGAAGTCCAGCGGACCTGCGACTCGGTTGCGATCGTCGATCGCGGCACCGTCATCCGACAGGGGCCTATCGCTGAACTCCTTGCCGGCTCCTCGCTAGTGCTTGAGGTGGAGTGTTCAGAACCCGAACGAGCCCGTGGGCTGCTGCTGCGAGTGGCCACGGGAAGTTCGATCGACCTCGTGCCCTTCGGCCTGAGCGCCACACTCCCGCCCGGGTCTGGTCGCGACCTCGTCGCGGAAATCAGCCGCGTCCTCGTCGAGGGCGGGGTGGACATCTACCGGATCCAACCGCTGCAGGCGTCGTTGGAGTCGTGGTTCCTGGAAGTCACCAGCCGACTGGGGGCAGCGCAGTGACCGCCGCGACCGGGGAGACGAACATCCGGCCTTCGAATGCCCGATCGCGAGGGGCCGTTCCGGATCACCGCGGGTCCTGGCTGCCGTCCGGGCGTATGATCGCCGCCCGATGGTACGAACTGCGCAAGCGGCGTGGCCTGATGCTCCTATTGGCGGGCGTTACCGTCGGCCTCCCTACCGTTTACCTCGCCATCCGACTGGTCCTTCACGCAGTGGCACCACATACCTATGGGCCGGCGGGTGGGTACGACGGCTACGTCAACCTCGTCGCCGGGGTCCTCTACGTATTCGGATTCATCGTGGCTGCCACCCTGGGAGCTACGGCGGGGTCCGTCGACTTGACCGAGGGAATGTTCCGCCACCACGTGATCACCGGCCGCTCCCGGTTGGCGCTGTACCTGGCCCGCATTCCGGCCGGGCTGGGCATCATTCTGCCGCTGATGGCGATCGGCTTCACCATTGTGTGCGCCGTCAGCGTCTTCGCTGCACCAAGCACGCTCGACTACAACGGTGCGCGTGTTCCGGCACAGCTCTCGCGGGCCGAACTGGTCCACTGGGCCACGGACCACCCCAACGAGGTGGTGAACAATTTCCCACTCCGGATCAATCCGGGCGATCTTCCGAATACGGCCTGCCTGCCCGGCCCATCGGGTCCCGATGGCAGGGGTGCCAAGGCCTTCCCGGGTTCCACTACGGGACCGTGCACCACGGCGCAACTCCGGGCACTCGCCGTCAATGTGGCCAACGAGAGCTACGACGACTACTCCCGGCATTTCCTCTCCCCATCGATCTCGCTGATGGTCAAGAGCGGATTGTGGATTGGACTCGAAGCCGTCGTCGCCTTCCTGATCGGGCTGGGGCTCGCGTCGCTCCTCGGGCAGCGGACGGTAGCCGTCGTGTTGATGATCGTCCTCGAGCTCATCCTGACCCCGCTGGCGGTGCGGGCCCACCTACCCCACTTGATGAACCTCCAGCGGGCTGTGATCGGAGCGGCCACCGCCCACGTCGAACCCGGCGGCCTTCCGAGGCCGTTCGGAGGGAGTCAGACGGAACAAGTGCTCGCCCTGCATGAGCCGACCGGAGTCGCCATCGTCGTAATCATCGCCTGGATCGTGGTTTGGACGGGCCTCGGCGCATGGCGCATGTCCACCCGGGACGCCTAGCCGTGGTCGCCGGCGTGCCCGTCGGACCGGACCCCCGACGGGAGGCGTTCCGGCGTTGGGTGTGCTGCACCATCCGGTGACAGGTTGAGGCCGCCTGGACCGCAGGCTGGGTCACGATGGCTTCTTCCGCGCCGAGGGTCAATCGGCCGGGAGCGGCTTGACGTCGCCGCCGGTGAAAGGTCCTCGATCCATGTGTCGATGGCGACGCGCAGCTGCTCCCGGTGGCCCAGCTTCGGCGATCGAGGGCGGTCCGGTCAGCATTCCGCTCACTCGCACGAACCCGGAATCCGACGGATCTGATCGACCGAGCCGATGTTGAGATTGGGGAGGCAGGATCCGTCGGCCGAGGTGCTGAACTGGGAGAACTCCGGCGGGTGATCCTTTCTGTCGGTTTTCCGACAACCATGGTGTAACTGATTCCTAAGCAAGAAGGGCAATGCCCGACCCTCCAGGTCAGCCACGGGGACGGCGGGGACGGTCCTCAGCTCGCCGGGTCCCAAGACGGTCGATCAGCATCGCACGCTCGGCCACGTTGGTTGTATGTCGCAGGGCTTCTTGATTGGCGTGGCGCGCTTCATCAGATCGGCCGATCCGGTGCAGGAACGACGCCCTGGCGGCGTGGAAGAGGTAGTACCGACCGAGTGCACCTTCGAGCTCGTCCACCTCATTGAGCGCGGCTTCGGGTCCTTCGATCTGTCCAATGACGATCGCCCGATTCAGGCGGACAACGGGCGACCGGTCGTATGCCCCGAGTATCGAGTACAACTGAAGGAGTTGGGGCCAGTCCGTGGCGTCCCATGTTGACGCCTCACAGTGCACAGCCTGGATCGCCGCTTCGATTTGGTAGGGCCCAGGCCGTCGAAGCCGTCCGGCCGGCTCGATGAGGGCGGCGGCGGCCCCAATTTTGCGCTGATCCCACGTTGAGCGGTCCTGGTCTTGAAGCAGGACGATGTGGCCATTTGGGTCGACCCGTGCCGACCAACGCGCCAGGTGGAGTTGGACCAGTGCCTGGAGCCCCAGAGCCTCAGGCTCTTCGGGAAGCCACCCGACGAGAAGAGTGGTAAGCCATCCGGCGTCGTGGGCCAGCTCCAGGCGAGCCACCGCATCGCCCTCGGTCGTCAAGTAGGCCTCGTTGAACACGAGGTAGATCACCCGGAGCACCTGGTCGAGCCGGCTTGGCCACTCCTCGGGCTCGGGTGTCCGGTACGGGATTCCGGCCGCGACGATCTTCTGCTTCGCTCGAGTCAGCCGCTTGGCCAGGGTGGACTCGGGGACCACGAATGCACGAGCGATCTCTGCAGTGGTCAGTCCGGCTACGGCCCGGAGTGTGAGTGCCACTTGGGCGTCGGCATCCAGTGCCGGATGGCAGCACGTGAAGATAAGGCGTAATCGATCGTCGGGCTCCCTGGACGCGGTATCGGGAAGCGAAGCCAACATCGCGAGCTTGTCCTTGTAGCGGGCGTCTCTTCGGACGCGGTCGATGGCCCGGTTGCGTGCCGTGGTCATCAGCCAGGCCCCAGGTCGATCCGGCACCCCGTCCACTGGCCATCGGACCAGTGCCTCGACCACCGCGTCCGCCACCATCTCCTCGGCCAGGTCGAAGTCACCGAGGAGACGGACCAGGCTCGCGGTGAGCCGGCCTGCCTCCTCTCGGAATACCCGCTCAAGCGACGAGCGCGGATCCAGTCGGCCGTCAGCGTTCGACGACAGGACGCACCTCCACCTTCCCGTCCGGCATCGGAAAGGACGAGTGCAGCGTCGAGGTCTGGGACATCCACGACGGCGTAGCCTCCAATCGCCTCCTTCGCCTCTAGGAGCGGCCGATCGACGATTGTGGACGATCCATGGTCGAGGACCACTGTCGTGGCCGTGTTCGGAGGTTGGAGCTGATTGGACTCGACGATGGTGCCGTCGGCCCAGTGGCGCCCGAACCACTCCATGATCCCCCCGAACGCCTGGGCCTGCTCGGATTCGGTTCCATTCTCCTGCCAGGCACCACGGGTCAGCAACAGTACGTACTTCATGGGTTCTCCTCCCGATTGACGATTCTCTGAATACGACGAATGGGGCCGGCTCGTTAGGACAGCCAATGCCGCCAGGATCATCGAATCATCCAAGGCCGGCACCTACGAACCTCTCCAACGGGCGCGCGTGGCCCCATGGACGGACGGATCAGCTCTGAACCGCCCAGTAGCGCTGGTACTCGGCGGAGCAGTAGTTGACGAATCGGTTCACCTGACTGCCATCGAACGAGAACTGGTGCACGCCGGTCCAGGTGAGCTGGTCACCGTCGACGGATCCAGACTCCCGGGTCAGAACAATCCCGTAGTTGTCGTCCGCGATGATGTCGATCACCTCGACGCTCAGTTCTCCCTTGTAGACGTCCACCATCTTCCCAAAGAACAGCGGCACCTCGGCCTTGCCGCGATAAGTACCGGCGAGTGGTCCCAGGGTGGAGTTGACCCACTCGACGTCATCGCTGAGGAGATCCAGGAGTGGCTGGAGGTCTCCCTGAGCGAAGGCCTCGTACGTGTCTCGGAGGACTTCGGCGCTGGTGTTGGCAGTCATGTTGCTCTCCTCTCGAAGAGGCCACGCTCTTCGTGGCCCTGCCTCTACGACGAACGTGTGTCAACCGAAAAGACACCTGGCTATGAGATTTCAGCTCGGATCGTCAGTGGGCGACCGAAGAGGGCTCTGGAAACTCCACGGCCATTTCGCCACCGTAAGGCGTGGCCTTCCAATGTCCTCGGTAGGTCCGGAGGCGATCGTGAATCCGTTCTGCAAGATCGAACGTGGTGGCGACTGTGGGGGCAACTGCCCTCAAGACGGTTAGCACTTCCGGCACCCCACCGCCGGTACGCATGAGCGTCTGCATCGGTCCGCTAATCGTCTCGGCGATGAACATGTCTTCACCGGCCAAACCGCCGCCATCGAGACTCCCGCCCGCAGCCACGCAGCCCCATACGCCATGCGCGAGTCCAAGCTCGGTTTCTACCGCCAGGTGCGAGAGGTCATGACGCAGGAAGCTGCGTGAGTCGAGTTCGACGAGATCAGTTGTTCCGTTTGCTCGTTCGACGCGGACCGAATGGCGTTCGTCGGAGAGCTTCGTGAACACCACTCGCACCCATGAAACGCTAGCTGAGAGGCCGTACGATGAGCACTTGATTCCGACGCGAAGGCCAGTACTGGGTCCAACCCAATCAGTGTTCCAAAGGTCATTTTCACACGGTCCGCCACCTTCTGCGACGGCATCTGAATCGCCACATCGACCACTCAGCGCCTCGATCCCAAACGGCTTTGAAGCCAAACCATTTCCCACCCCCTCTCAGCTGCGACTTCATTCCCCGAAGCCGTTGTTCTCGCTGAGCGCGGGAACCCTGGTGCAACTCACTGTGCGCAACCTCCGGACAGAGGAGATGGCGGTCGAGGATGGCCCACGCCTCAGTGGTAATTGCGTGTGTCCAAGTCGGAGCTTCATCCCCATCAGCACCGGTGCTCGCAAAAGGTGCCTGCCCATGACAGGCATTCTGGGGGCAACGACTCGGTGCCTGTTGGCCAGTCAGGCTTGGAGAAGTCGGAACCGCAACCAGCACAGCCTTGGTCGTCGTAGGTGCCGGATGATGACAGCATCACTGGCGACGGTCACGGCACCGTGAGGTAGTGCTGCAGGGCGTCGAGGCGGTCGTCCCAGTCGTGGGCGAGAGCGGCGAGATACTGCTGGGCGACTTGCACCGGTGCGGAGTTCAGTCGGTAGCCCACCCGGCGGCCCTCGCCCGGTTCGGACGTGATGAGTCCCGCATCGGCCATGACGGCGAGGTGCTTGGCGACAGCTTGCCGGGTGATCGGGAGCCGTGCGGCAAGTTCGGTTGCAGTAGACGGTCCGTCGGTGGCGAGAGCGGTGAGGATGGTCCGGCGGGTCGGGTCGGCGAGTGCGACGAAGACCTGCTCGGCGACGGCCTCGATGTCAGGCTCCATCGACATGCGCGGCCAGCTCTGACAACTCGCGCGACCAACCTTCGCTGTGGGATTCGTAGGTGTTCTGTCGGGTGTCGAGGGGAAGCTGGGCGAAGCCGGTCTCAACGAGGTGGAGGAGGGTACCGTCCCCGTCGGGCTCGAGGGTGAACTCGACGTACGTGCGACGAGAGTCGGCCTCGGGCAGGTCGGGCAGTCGCCAGGTGTATGCGAACACCGTCGGCTCCTCGACGCGCTCGACGCGCATGTCAACGGTCATTCCCCCTGCGAAGGTCATCGTGGCCGCCCCACCGGGGCGAAGGTCGATGGTCGCC
>Ga0307374_10004261_pt1 | contig 23873 bp, 24 predicted proteins | sample OX3MG_FD_202532 | JGI IMG/M metagenome (GOLD analysis project Ga0307374, IMG submission 202532) | Soil microbial communities from Risofladan, Vaasa, Finland - OX-3 | ecosystem: Environmental > Terrestrial > Soil > Coastal area > Acid sulfate soil | place: Finland: Risofladan, Vaasa | collected... | reverse complement strand
TGCTGTCGGCGATGCTCGCCAACTGGGCGATCGGACCGACGACCTGGCGCTTCGTGAGCTCCCACTTCGACGAGCTCGTGGCCCGCTTCCCCGAGAACTCGATCCCGCGGATGCTCGAGGGCGTCGCCGGACTCGCCCAGCTCGACGAGACCGGCGAGCCCCGCTACGCCCCCGCGGTGCGCGCGTTCTGCGAGGAGCACGTCGTCGGCCCGAGGCAGCGGCTCGTCCGCCAGCACCTCGAGCGCCTCGACGTGAATGTGCGCTTCGCCCAACGGGTTCGGCCCGAGCTCGGCTCGCTCGTCGCCGAGGCGGGCGACGGGTGGTCGGGCTGAGGCCGGCGCACCTCGCTGCGCACCTGGTGGGGTCCGAGTCGTCGCCCGCGCCGATGACCGCGCCCTCGCGATCGGCAGCGCTCCTCGAACGGGCGCGGACGACCCCGGGGTTCATGCCAGAAGGCGAGGGGCTGGCACTCGCTGAGGTCGCCCACCGCGCCGGTGCCGGCGGCCTCGGACCCCTCGTCGAGCTCGGCGCCTACCGGGGCCGCTCGACCCTCTTCCTCGCGGCGGGCCTGGTCGCCGCGCTCGAGGGAGGCGCCCCAGCGGGGCTCTGCTTCAGCGTCGACCACCACCGCGGCTCGGAGGAGATGCAGGCGGGCTGGGAGCACCACGATCCCTCGCTCACCGACGCGAGGACCGGTCGGATGGACTCGCTGCCCGAGTGGCGGCGGAACGTGGAGGAGGCCGGGGTCGAGGGGCTCGTGGTCGGCCTGATCGGCGATTCCCCGGCGATCGCGGCGGCGTGGGGGACGCCGCTCAGCCTCGTGTTCGTCGACGGCGGCCACGGCCGTGGGCCTGCCTGGGCCGACTACCGGGGATGGGCGCCGCACGTCGCGCCGGGGGGCTTCCTCGCGTTCCACGACGTCTTCCCGGACCCCGCCGACGGCGGGCGGCCGCCGTACGAGTGCTACCTCGACGCGCTCGCCTCCGGCGCGTTCGAGGAGGACGCGCCGGCGGGGCGCGGGAGCCTGCGCGTGCTCCGGCGCCGAAGACCACCCTCCCCGCCCGGGCGCGAGATCGGCTGACCGCGGCCGGACGACCCCCGGGGACGGTCCGGCACCGCCGAGCGCGATGCGGTGGGACCACGTCCCCCCAACGCCGTCGCGCGAGCGAACATAGAGCAGGCCGCCGCCGAGAGAAGGAGCGCCCGAGCCCATGAGACCGCCACTGCCGCCCTTCACCGAGGAGACCGCCCGCCAGAAGGTCCAGGCGGCCGAGGACGCGTGGAACACCCGCGAGCCCGAGCGCGTCGCCCAGGCGTACACGGTCGACACGATCTGGAGGAACCGAAGCGAGCTCCTCCGGGGCAGGGACGAGGTGGTCGCCTTCCTCGAGCGCAAGTGGGCCAAGGAGCGCGACTACGCGCTCCGCAAGGAGCTGTGGGCGTTCACCCACGACCGTATCGCGGTGCGCTTCCAGTACGAGTGGCACGACGACGCCGGAGCCTGGTGGCGCAGCTACGGCAACGAACTGTGGGAGTTCTCCGAGGACGGCCTGATGTGCCGCCGCGAGGCGAGCATCAACGACGTCGCGATCGAGGCCGCCGACCGCTTCATCTTCGGCCCGCGGCCCGAGAGCGAGCACGGGCGCGACCTGCCGATCCCCTGACCTCGCTCCCCCCGAACACGCTGGCCGTCGCCAACCCGCCGGCCAGCGCGTCGGCAGCCAGGACGACAGCGGCAGCCGAGTACGTCGTTCGCTCGCCGGGCGGGAACTCCGAGCGCTCCGGATAGACGAGGCCGGTCGTGTACGAGCCGTCCTCCTGACGCTGGTCGGCGAGCCAGCCGAGCAGCACCTCGGCCTCCTCGTCGCGGCCGATCCGGACGCACGCGAGCGCGTACTCTGCCGTCTCCGCCGTCGTCACCCAGCGGGCGTCGGAGCGGCAGCGCACCCCACGGCCCTCGACCACGAACGCCTCGCGACCCGCCTCGAGGCGCCTCCATGCGGGCACGCCCTCCACGGCGCCGGAGAGCACCGGGTAGTACCAGTCCATGGCGAACTCGTCCTTCGGGGCGAACGCCCACGGGCGCCCGCCGATCGCCGAGCGCAACCGCTCGGCGGCGCGCTCGGCGGCAGGCCAGTCGCGGCCGAGCGCGCGAGCGCACGCCACGGCGGCGACCAGGCTGCCGTAGAGCGAGCTCGAGGCTGCAAGCAGCGCCGGGGCGGGCGAGCCGGAGGGCTCGACCGACCAGCAGATCTCCCCACCTGGCCGCTGGTGGGCGAGGACGAAGCCGATGGCGCGCTCGACGACCGGCCACAGCGCCTCGAGGAAGCCGAGGTCGCCGCCCGACAGGAAGTGGTGCCACGCACCGGTCGCCACGTAGGCGGTGGCGTTGGTGTCGATCCTGGCCTCTTCGACGGAGCCGTCCGGGTGGTAGTACGCGTGCCAGGCGCCGTCGTCGCGCTGGTTCCTCGCGAGCCAGCCGTAGGCGCGCTCCGCGGCATCGAGCTCTCCGGTGGCGCTGAGCGCCATCGCCGCCTCGACGTGGTTCCAGGGGTCGGCGTGCCCGCCCCGGAACCACGGGATCAGCCCGTCGGGCTGCTGGGCGCGGCCGATCGTCGCCGCCGTCTCCTCGAGCGCCTCCCGGCCGGGCCCGGCCGGGAGGGTCCGGGCGAGTTCCGTCACGACGGCCCCCGGGCGCCGGCCGCCACCGTCCCGGCCGCGTCCGCGCCGTCCACGGCCGCCGCGCACGCCACGTCGTCAAGGTCCGCGGGCGCCTCGCCACCGGCGGCGCACGGGCGGGGCGGGGGCACCAGGTTCCGCTGCGCAACGCGCGACGGCCGTGGGTCCGCCGGTGCCAGAACGGACGCGGGCTTCTCCAGGTAGAGGACCAGGCTCTTGCCGAGCACCGGGTCGAGCAGCCGCTCGAGCAGGCGCAGGCTCCCCGGGCGGCGCACGATGTCCCAGACGAGGAAGCGGTGGTAGGCCGCGACCAGCGGATGGTCGTCCCTGCCGACGCCGACCAGGCAGCGCAGCCACCAGTACGGCGAGTGGAGCGCGTGGGCGTGGTGGCTCCGCACGAGGCGCAGCCCTGCCCGCTCGAGACGCCGGCGCAGCTGCGAGCGCCGGTAGATGCGCACGTGACCCCCGTCCACCTCGTGGTACTGGCGCGACAGCGCCCAGTTGACGAGCTCCGGCCACGCGCGCGGCACGCTGACGGCGAGCAGCCCGCCGGGCGCGAGCACCCGGGCGAGCTCGGCGGCGACGACCTCGTCCTCGACGAGGTGCTCGAGCACCTCCGCGGCGACGACCCGGTCGAACGAGGCGTCGGGGAAGGGCAGCCGGGCAGCGTCGCCGACGAGCGCCGTGGTCGCCGTCGCAGGCGGCACCTCCCCCGCCTCGTGCATCGCGGCGAGCAACGCGGCGACCCCGGCGACCTCCCCGGGGTCGGCGTCGAGCGCGACGACGTCGGCGCCCGCCTTGGCGCAGGCGAAGGCGTGGCGCCCCGCCCCGCAGCCGAGATCGAGGACCCGCCGGCCGGGGCCGATGCGCGCCCGGCGGAGGTCGACGGTCAGCATCTCGTCCCTCCCCCCCGGCCGGCTCCGGCGCCGGCGGCCAGGAGGCTCCCGTACTCCTCCGCCGTGCGCCGGGCGGTGACCCGCCAGGTGAAGCGATCGAGCACGCGCCGGCGACCCGCCTCGCCGATGCGGGCGCACAGCTCGGGGTCGTCCATCAGGCGGCCGAGGGCGTGCGCCAGCGCGCCGGGGTCGCCGGGCGGAACGAGCAGCGCGCTCACCCCGTCGGTCCCGACGACCTCGGGGAGGGCGCCGCCGGTCGTGGCCACCAGGGGGGCCCCGCACGCCATCGCCTCGGCCGCCGGCAGCGAGAAGCCCTCGTAGAGCGAGGGCACCACGGCGCAGGTCGCCTCTGCGTAACGCTCGGCGATGCGCTCGTCCGACTCGCCCGAGACGAAGCTCACCGCTTCGCTGAGGCAGAGGCGCTCGAGCACCGAGTTGACGGGGCTCTGCTCGCGCAGGCGCCCGACGACGACGAGGTGCGCCTCGGGACGCTCGGTCCTCAGCTTCGCCACCGCCTCGAGCAGCGGGACGAGCCCCTTCAGCGGGACGTCCGCGCTCGCGGTCGTCATGATCCGCCCGGGGACACGGGCGACATGGGCGTAGGGCCGGTGCACCGAAGGCTCGACGCCGACCGGCACGACGGCGACGCGCCGGGCGTCGACGCCGAGCTGCTCGACGATGTCACGACGGGACGACTCCGAGACGGTGAGGACCCTCGGGATCTGCCGGGCCACCCGGGCCTGCATCGCGCTGAAGCCGTACCAGCGCCGGAGCGTCGCCCGGCGCAGCAGGCTCGCAGCGTGCTCGAGGTCGAGGGCGCGGTCGACGGTGATCGGGTGGTGGATCGTGGTGACGAGCGGCCAGCCGTCGTCGAGCATGCCGAGCAGCCCGGTGCCGAGGCACTGGTCGTCGTGGACGACGTCGAACTGGCCGGTGCGCCGGGCGAGCGCGCTGCGGGCGCGAAGCGAGAACGTGCGCGGCTCGCCGAAGCCGCCCGTCCGCATCGTCGCGAGCTCGATGACGTCGGCGGGCGAGGCCAGCTCGCGAAGGCGCGGGGTGCGGAACGGATCCGGCTCGCGATACAGGTCGAGGCTCGGCACGGTGACGAGCTCCACGCCGTCGTCGAGCTCGGGGTACGGCTGCCCGGAGAAGACCGTCACCTGGTGGCCGAGCGCGGCGAGCTCACGCGTGAGGTGGCGCGTGTAGACCCCCTGCCCGCCGCAGCGCGGATTGCCCCGGTAGACAAGGAAGGCGACGCGAAGCGTGCTCAGTGGTGACCCGTCCCGAGCTGGACCGCCTTCACGACGAGCAGGATGACCGCGAGGCTGAGGTAGGCCTCGAGGATGTACATCGTGAGCTTCCGGCCGCGCGTCCATCTCGGCGGTTCTAGCAGGGCGAGGGGGGGCATCCTCCAGGTGTCGCGCGGTCGGTCCGGCACGGTCGCCAGCGCGAGCGCGACTTTGCGCTCGCCGTGCATGCGAAGCGCGACGACGACCGAGGCGGTGGCGCCCGCGACGAGGACCACGGCCATGACCGCGATCAGCACCGTGATGCCGAGGTGCGGGAAGACGGTCGTGGCCATCAAGATGAACGAGAGCGCCAGCAGCACCGAGATGATCACGCCGGAGAGCACGTTCAACCAGGGGTGGTTCACCCACGGCCCGAGCACCGCGCGGTCGTTGCAGAGGAGTAGCAAGAAGACCGTCGCGCTCGGGAGGAGGACGCCGGCCAGCGCCTGCACGGCGGTCGTGATCACGCCGAGCGGCGCGTGCGGGATGAGGACGATCGCCGCTGCCAGGAGGACGAGGCCCGAGAAGCTCGCGTAGAAGGGCTTGGCGTCGGCAAAGCCGCGGTGCAGGGAGTGCTTCAGACCGGAGATGTCCCCGAACGCGTAGGAGGTCGCGAGCGTGACCGCGGCCGCGCCGATGATCGACGCGTTCAGCAGCACGATCGAGAAGAGCGTGCCGGCGCCGTTGCCGAGGTAGTGCTCGAGCCCACGAGCCACGCCTCCGGCGTTGGAGAAGCGGCCGAACAGGCGGGTTCCCTTGAAGGCGAACGCTGCCGTGGCGACGATCAGCGTGGCGGCGAACACGGTGACGAGCGAGCCGATCACGGTGTCGGCCCGCTCGTAGTTGATCCAGCGGGGCGTGATCCGCTTGTCGACGATGTTCGACTGCTGGAAGAACAGCTGCCAGGGGGCGACCGTCGTCCCGACGATGGCGATGATCAGCAGCACCGCGGTCGAGCTCACGCCACCTTGGATGCCTGGGACGAAAAAGCCGCTGACGACGGGACCGAGACGGGGGTGACTGAAGATGACGAGCGGGATGACGAGGAAGTTCGCCACGACAAAGAGCAGCATGAACCGCTCCCAGCGCCGGAAGCTCCCGCTGGCGGTGATGGCGATGAGCCCGACGGCGGCGACCGGCACCGACACGTACGAGCTCACGCCGAAGTAGCCGAGGGCGAGGCTCACCCCGATGAACTCGGTCACGATCGTCAAGAAGTTCAAGACGAACAGGTCGACGACCGAAAACAGCCCCCAGAACCTGCCGAACCGCTCGCTGATCAGGCGGGCGTGGCCGACGCCGGTCACCGCCCCGAGGCGCACGACCATCTCCTGGTTGACGATCAGCACGGGGATCAGCAGCGGGAGCGTCCACAAGAGGCTGAGGCCGAAGTTCTGTCCGGCCTGCGCGTAGGTCGAGACGCCGCCGGCGTCGTTGTCGCCGACCATCACGATCAGCCCGGGGCCGATGATCGCGAGCAGCGTCAGGATCCGGGCGCCCCAGGAGCGTCGGGCGCCGACGTCGTGCTGTCGGATGGTGCCGAGCGCGCCCTCGATGTCGCCGATGTGCGCCTCGTCGAGGACCGCGCCGAACTCCCCGCCCGGCGGGCTCATCTCTTCGGGCTCGTGCCAGTTCTCGGCCATCGTCGGGTGACCTCCCGTCGGGGTCGGGCGTGCGGTGGGCGGTGGGCTGTGGTCCGCGCACGCCCGCCGGAGGTCAGGACAGGCCGGGCCGGTCCCTCTAGGTCACCTCGCTGGAAGCGTGCGCGCCGGGTTGGTCCGAGGACCGTCTCTCCGCGTTCAGGACCGCTCCTTCGTCGTGCCCAGCTGCCAGCCCACCTCCGGTCAGGGTGGGGTCCGGTGGGCACCCGGACTCGTCGCGACCGCCGCCACGACGCACCCCTCTCGTCAGAGCTTTGGCGCCCGCCGGCGTAGGCCCGAGATGGGCCAGCCACTTTGGGCCACCCCTTCGGCCGGGGTGGCCTGGTCTGACCCGGAGTGTCTCTCGACAGGTGGGGTCAGTGGCCTGTGTCCGACGAGCCGCCTCACCGAACGAGGTGCGGCTGCTTCCGACGGGATGATACCCGCTCCGCGGCGCATCGCTCCAGTCCAGCGGCATCAGACCGCCGCCGCGGTGCGAGCCGCCTTGGGCCCGCTACTCGTCGGCGGTCGTCATCCCGAAGTCCCGGCGCCACCCGGTCGGGAGGAGCAGCTCGAGCACGTCGTCGACGGTGATGACGCCGATCATCCGGTGGTCGTCGTCCACGACCGGCGTCGTAGAGAGGTTGAAGTCGGACATCTTCCGCACGATCTCGTGGATGTCCGCGTCGGCGCGCACCGCGACCGGATCCCGCTCCTCGACCTCGCCGAGGGTGACGCCAGGCGGGGCCTTCAGTAGGCGCACGACGGACACCGTCCCGCTGAGGTGTCGATCGTCGTCACCGACGTAGATCGTGACCAGCGCCTCCGGGGCGACGTCGCTCGTGCGGACCTCGTCGAGGGCCTCGGAGACGAGCGTCGTCGCGGCGAGGGAGAGGAAGTCCGGGCTCATCAGCCCCCCGGCCGTCTCGGGGTTGTAGGAGAGCAGCGCCCGCACCTTCGCCTCCTGGGCCGGCGGGAGCGCCTCGAGGATCGGCAGACGCCGCTCCTGGTCGAGATCCGCGATCAGGTCGGCCGCGTCGTCGGGCGCCATCGTCGCCAGCAGCCGCGCCGCCTCGGCGTCGGAGCGGGAGTTGAGGAACTCGCGTTGGTGCTCCGGGTCGAGCTCCTCGAAGACGTCGGCCTCGAGCTCTCGGTCCTGCCCGACCGCTTCGATGATCTCCTCACCCTCGTCGTGCGAGGCGGCCTCGACGAGGTCAGCGATCTGCGCGGGCCGCAGTCGCGCGAGCTTGCGGTATGGGATACGCAGGCGGGCGGTCGGCACGTGGGCGACGAACGGCTCGATGTTCTCCCAGTCGACGATCGGCCCGGGTCGGATCGTGCGGGCGATCGGGCGAGGGAGGATCCGCCGTAGGACGCCGCGGCTGCTCGGGTCGACGCCGACCACCTCCCAGTGGGCGTCGATGCACGCGAGCTCGATCTCGTTGGCCCGGATCAGCCGCCCGCGCACCACGTTGATCAGGTGGCGCGCCGAGAGGTCGCGGGCGAGCAGCAGCTCGCCCGCGCGGCGCTCGAACCTGCCGAGGTTGATCGAGTCGCCCCGGAGCCGGACGTGGTCGGCGTCGAGCTGGTCCACCTGGGAGATCGGCACGAAGTGCTCGCTCTGGCCGACGCTCGCCACGATGCCGGTCACCGGCGGGTGGGGACGCCCGCCGAGCTGGACGATGACGTCCTCGACCCGGCCGATCCGGTCACCGGCGCGGTCGAGGAGGTGGCTGCGGACGACGGAGGAGAGGTGCAGGATCTCCGGCATCGGGCGCTACCGACGACCCCTCGGTGTCACCACGTCGGCCATGGTAGAGCCTGCCGGCGGTGCGCGCCTCGACTCGGGCACGGCTATCCGGCGGATCCCCCAGTGTTCGGCCAGTGCAGACACCCCTCGGCGCCCGACCGACCCGGCGGTAGCGTGACGCGATGCGCTTCCGCCCGCTCGGTTCCACCGGAGTCCAGGTCTCGACGTACTGCCTCGGGGCGATGATGTTCGGCGCCTGGGGCAACTCCGACCACGACGAGTCGGTGCGCGTGATCCACGCCGCGCTCGACGCCGGGATCAACTTCGTCGACACCGCCGACGTCTACTCGCGCGGCGAGTCGGAGACGATCGTCGGCAAGGCCCTGAAGGGGCGGCGCGACGACGTCGTGCTGGCGACGAAGGTCAACGGCGTCATGAGCGACAGCCCGAACGAGCGGGGGAACTCGCGCCGCTGGATCATCCGTGAGGTGGAGGCGAGCCTGAAACGCCTCGGCACCGACAGGATCGACCTCTACCAGATCCACCGCCCCGATCCGCTCACCGACGTCGAGGAGACGCTCTCGGCCCTGAGCGACCTGGTCCACCAGGGCAAGGTGCGGGCCATCGGATCCTCCACCTTCCCGCCCGAGCTGATCGTGGAGAGCCAGTGGGTGTCGGAGCGCCGCGGCTACGAGCGGTTCCGCTGCGAGCAGCCGCCGTACTCGTTGTTCGTCCGGGGGGTCGAGCGCTCCGTGCTCCCGACGTGCGCCCGCTACGGCATGGGGGTGATCGTGTGGAGCCCCCTCGCCGCCGGCTGGCTCACCGGCCGCTACCGCAGCCTCGACGACATCGACATCACGAGCGGCCGCCCGTCGCGCGTGCCCGCCCGCTTCGACCCTGCGCTGCCGGGCAACCGGCGCAAGCTCCAGCTCGTCGACGAGCTCGACCAGGTGGCCAAGGAGGCGGGCTGCTCGCTCACCCACCTCGCCATAGCCTTCGCCGTCGCCCATCCCGCGGTCACCTCGGCGATCATCGGACCCCGCACGATGGAGCAGCTGGAGGACCTGCTGGCCGGTGCCACGCTCGAGCTCGACGACGCCGTCCTCGACCGGCTCGACGGGATCGTCGAGCCCGGGACCGACATCAGCACGCCCGACGTCGGCTGGATCCCGCCGTCGATCACCGAGCCCGGCCTCCGGCGACGCCCGGCGGGTGAGCGCTCCGCCTCCTGAGCTCCGCGACGCCCCCGGCCCTTGAGGGCCGGACCGACCCCGGCCGGCTCAGATCACGCCGGCGCGAATGGCGTACGCCACCGCATGGGAACGGTTGCGCAGGTTGAAGCGGATGGTGACGTCGTGGATGACGTTCTTCACGGTCCGCTCCGAGTACGCCAGCTTCTCGGCGATCTCGGCCGTGTCGAAGCCGTCGGCGATCAGACGGAGCACCTCGATCTCGCGTTCGGTGAATCCGTTGAAGAGCAGCGCCCTCGGCTGGACGGCATTGCGCTGCACCTTCCCCACCTGGGAGAGCAGTGAGCCGAGGAGGTCCGGTGGCAGCGTCCCGTGCCCCTCCAGGGCGGCGACGAGCACCGCCGCGAGCCGCTCCGGCGTCGCCTCGACCCGGCGCAGGATGGCGCAGGCGCCCGCCTCGACCGCCTTCAGCACGCCCCGGTCGTCGAGCGAGGTCGAGATGACGACCACGTGGAGGCCACGGCGCGGCCCCCCGCCGCCGGACAGCGCCCGGATCGTCTCCGCTGCCGCCTCGTCGACCTCGTCCACGACGGCCACCGCGACGGCCGCCTCCTCGGCGTCGTCGACGACGACCAGCTTGGACTGGGTCCGCAGCTGCGCCGCCAGGCCGGCGCGCGAGATCGGATCGCCGGCGCCGACGTAGGTCGGGACCCTCGGCTCGGCGGGTTCCGTGCGGCGCTCGTCCGCGCTCATCGGAATCGCCCAACCGTCAGTCGGCCCCACCGCCCGCTCCACGAATGTTCGCCGTCGAGGGCATCGCGAAGCCGCGACCCGCCCGTCATCCAGTTGCGTGGGGCGCAGTCTACGAAATGGCGCCGCTCCGCGCTGCACGCGCCGCCTGCCGGGGTGCCCCGGCGAGCCGGCTCAGAACTCGGTGACCACCAGGACCTGGTCCTGGAACGCCTTGAACTCCGGGGACATCGTGATCGGAAGGAGTGCCATGAGCTTGGCGACGTCGCCGGTGACCTTGATCTTGCCCTGCATGAACGCCGTGTTCGCGTCGAGCTCGCCCTGCTGCATCCGCTTCGCGTCCTCGTAGCTCTCGGTGAGGGTCACCTCGGCGTCGGCGAGGACCCCGAGCTGGTTCTCGACGAGCTGGCCGTCGACGACGACCCAGTAGTAGGCGACGTCGCCGTCGGGCCCGCCTGCCACGACGTACTGGAGCCTCGCGCTCGCGCCGGGTCGGACCGGCTGGCCGACCGCGAGGCGGGTGCTCTCGTCGAGCCACTCCTGGGTGAGCCACTTCGCCATCGCTGTCCTCCGTGCTCGGGCCCGTGCGCGGGCCGATGGGTTCATCCGACTGCACGCCGCCGCTCAGGATCGCGCGGACGCGACTCCCTCCGCCCCTTCAGCGGCCGGAGCGTTGCCCGGCGTCGGCCGCGAGCTCGCGCACGCCCGCGAACAGGTCGTCCTCGGGGAGCTGCTCGCCGACGCGGCTGCGGGCGAGCACGTAGGAGTCGTGGGTGTAGATCTCGCGCTCGACGTGCGGCGGCAGGCCGAACCAGTGCGGCGACTCGGGGTCGATCTGCGTCGCGTGGGCGAGCAGCCCGGCGCGGCGCGCCTCGGTGAACGCGGACACGTCGACCCGGGTCGTCGGCTGGACCTTTGGCATCCGGTCGAGCCAGCCCTCGCGCAGCCGCTCGACGTAGGGGGACTCGAGCCCGAGCTCCACGAACTTCTCGTGCCGTAGCAGGAACTGCTCTCGCGGCCAGACGCTGTAGTAGAGCTTGGCCGGCGCGTAGGGCTCGCCGGTCCCCGGGTAGGCGCCGGGGTCTCCCGCCGCGTCGAAGGCCGCCACGGAGACCTCGTGCACGCGGAGGTGGTCCGGGTGCGGGTAGCCGCGCTGGTCCTCGTTGTAGGTCACGATGACCTGGGGCCGCTCGCGCCGGATGACCGCCACGAGGCGACCGACGGCCTCCTCGAGCGGTGCGCGGGCGAAGCTGCGCGGGTCCCGGTTCGCCTCCGACTCCGGCATGCCCGAGTCGCGGTAGCCGAGCAGGACGACCTCGTCGTAGCCGATGGCGGCTGCCGCGGCCGCGAGCTCCCGGAGCCTCACCCCGCCGAGGTCGGACCGCACCTCGGGCGTGTCCATCGCCGGGTTCAAGATGTCGCCCTCCTCCCCGCCGGTGCAGGTGACGAGGACCGTCCGCACCCCTTCGTCGCGGTAGCGGGCGACGCTTCCCGCACCCTTTGACGCCTCGTCGTCCGGGTGCGCGTGGACGGTCAGCAGGCAGAGGCCGTCGGGCATGCGGCGAGGCTACCGCCCGGCCGGCCGTGACCGGCACGGCCCAGCCCGGCAGGGCAGCGGATGCCGAGACCCGCCCCCGGGCTGTGGCTCGCCTGTGAGCACTCCGTGAACGCCGCGCTCCGCCCGCGTAAGCGCTGGAAATCGGCCCCCTGCGAGCGCCCCGAGCGCATCTGGTGCGTATGCTCGTAGCGAGGAAACCGGCGTGGACCCGCGGGCGATCGCGTGTGGCCCCGAGGCGGGACGGTCCGACGGCGGACCCTGGAAGGGAGCGGATTGATGAGCGTGATGAAGCGCCTGACGGGCATCGTGCAGGCGAAGGCGAACAAGGCCCTCGACCGCGTCGAGGACCCGCGCGAGACGCTCGACCTCTCCTACGAGAAGCAGATCGAACAGCTCCAGCAGGTGCGCAAGGGCGTCGCCGACGTCGCCACCGCGCGCAAGCGCATCGAGCTGCAGGCCAAGCAGCTGCAGGACTCCGCGACGAAGCTCCAGGGCCAGGCCCGCCAGGCCCTCGGGCAGAACCGGGAGGACCTCGCCCGCGAGATCCTCGGCCGGAGGGCGGCGATCGCCACGCAGCTCGAGGGCTTGAAGGGCCAGCACGAGCAGCTCGTCCAACAAGAGGACCGCCTCGTGGCGACGACCCAGCAGCTCGAGGCGCGGGTCCAGGCGTTCCGCACCCAGAAGGAGACGTTGAAGGCGAGCTACACCGCCGCCCAGGCCCAGACGAAGATCGGCGAGGCCGTCTCGGGAATCTCCGAGTCGATGAGCGACACCGGCCTCGCGATGCAGCGTGCCCAGGACAAGATCGCCCAGATGCAGGCGCGGGCGGGCGCCGTCGACGAGCTCCTCGCCTCGGGCGCGCTCACGGACCTGTCGGGCAGCAGCGACCCGATCCAGGCCGAGCTCGACAAGATGACCGCCTCGAGCCAGGTCGAGCTGGAGCTGTCTCAGCTGAAGGGCGAGATCGCTCCGGCCGGCCCTGCCGGGGAGATCGGCGCCGGCGCGCCCGCCGTGACCGAGCTTGCCGCGGGCGGCGCCGAGACCGCCGCTGCACCGGCCGCCACGGCGCCCGGGTCCGCCGCCGAGCCCGAGTCCGCCGCCGAGCCCGAGTCCGCCGCCGAGGAGGAGGAGCCGGCCGACGGCGAGCCCGTCGAGGCCGCCGGCGACGGCCCGAAGAAGGGCTCGGACGACCTGTTCAGCCTGGGTGGGGGCGCGTCGTGATCGTCCGGATCCTCAACGAGGGGCAGTTCGAGGTCGACGGGGCCACGATGGACCGCCTCGAGGCGCTCGACGCCGAGCTCGCGGTCGCGCTCGCCGGCGGCGACGAGGAGCAGTTCCAGCGCGCCCTCGCGGCGCTGCAAACCAAGGTCCGTTCGATCGGGCGGCCGGTCGACGCGACCACGATCGTCCCGTCGGACCTCACCCTCCCCGCACCGGGGTCCACGCTCGCCGAGGTCCAAGACCTCCTCGCCTCCGAAGAGGTGCCGGAGGGCGAGCAGACAACCACCAGCAACAAGTAGTTAGGAGCTAGGAGCTCTCCATGGCAACACGCAGTCGCTTCCCCGTAGACCGTGGCCTGACGGCCCGGATGCTCACGACGGTCTTCCTCCTCGGCCTGTTGTACGCGGTGTTCGTCACCGTGCTCGTCCTGCTGCACGTCCAGCTCGCGTTCATCCTGGTGCTGGCCTTCGGGATCCTGTTCGTGCAGTACTTCTTCTCGGACAAGATCGCCCTGTACTCGATGGGCGGCAAGGTCGTCACCCGCGAGCAGGAGCCGCACCTCCACGCCGTCGTCGACCGGCTCGTCGCGATGGCGAACATGCCGAAGCCGACCGTCGCCGTCGCCCAGACGGACATCCCGAACGCCTTCGCCACGGGCCGGGACCAGAAGCACGCGGTCGTCTGCGTCACCTACGGTCTGCTGCGCCGCCTCGACGAGCCGGAGGTCGAAGCGGTGCTCGCCCACGAGCTCTCGCACGTCGCGCACCGCGACGTGGCGGTGATGACGATCGCGAGCTTCCTCGGCATCCTCGCCGGCCTCCTCACGCGGGTGCTGGCGTACGCGGGGCTGTTCGGCGGGTTCGGCGGCGGCAACCGGAACAACAACAACAATGCCGGCGGCCAGCTCGTCCTGATCGAGATGGGCATGCTGGTCGTCTCGGCGGTCATCTACGCCATCAGCTTCATCCTCATCCGTACGCTCTCGCGCTACCGCGAGCTCGCGGCGGACCGCTCGGGGGCGATCCTCATCGGCCAGCCGGCGATCCTCGCCTCGGCGCTCGTCAAGGTGAGCGGCGAGATGTCGCGCATCCCGACACGGGACCTGCGGGCCGCCGAGCACTTCAACGCCTTCTACTTCGCCCCCGCGCTCGCGCAGGGCGCGAGTCTCTCCTCGCTGTTCGCCACGCACCCGCCGCTCCAGAAGCGGCTCGACCAGCTCGCCCGGCTCGACGCGGAGATGCACCGCGGTGCGGCGTGAGCCGGTGCCGGGCGTTGCGGTGAGGGCCGGGACGATGAGGCGCTAGCGGGTGGGCTTCCTCGACGCCCTCCTCGGGCGGACCAAGCCGGCCGAGGCGAACCTCGACAAGCTCTTCGGCCTGCCCGGGGCGCGCATCACCCTCGAGGCCTCCGAAGCGCTCACGCCCACCCTCCAGGCGGGCGTCTGCTTCAAGCCGGCGACGGGCCAGGCCTTCGCCGCGACGGAGCAGGAGATCGCCGGGCTGCTCGACCTTCCCGCGGATGACGGGGACTCCTCCGCACCGGCCGACACCGCCACGGCCTCCGGTTCGGGGGCGAAGCTGAGCGAGGGCGCCGACGAGTTCGGCTACCGCTGGATCGTCGTCGGTGCCCCCGACTTCGACACGCTCGTCACGCGGGTGCACTTCGTGAACTCGACGATGAAGGACAACGGCTACGGCCCCACGCTGCTCTGCTCGGTGTTCGGCTTCCATCCCGCGACGTCGCCGGGCGCGCCCGCAACGACCTACCTCGTGTACCTGTTCAAACGGGGGACGTTCTACCCCTTCGTGCCGACGGGCCGAGAGCGCCGGGACAACGAGGGCGAACTCAGGCTGAAGGCCCTCCTTTCCGAAGACCTCGCCATCGAGCCCGACCTCGACCGGTGGTTTCCGCTGTGGAACCTGCCCGTGCGCTGACGGGCCGGGGTGGCGCCACGTAGGCGCCGCCCTCGCGGAAGGGTGCCCAGGCCCCGGGCGCCGACTCGAGGTGGCCCCGCACGAGCTCGACGAGCCGGTCGATCGGGATCGAGCTCTCGGTGTCGCCCTGCGGTCGCAGCACGGGCACGAGCGTCCCGGGCGAGTCGGCCTCCCACCGTGGCCCGCGTTGCTCCTCGCCGGAGAGCGCCAGCGCCAACGGCTCGAGGTCGCGCCGCAGTGGGAGCCGCCGGCTGACGTAACGCACCCAGGTCTCGTAGCGGTCGTAGTAGCAGTACGAGCGGCCGCGGGCCACGAGCACGCGCGTCGCCGCGGTCGCGCCGTGCAGCACCGCGGGGTGGACCGGGAGCACGCCGGCGTGCCCGACCCGCGCGAAGCGGTCGGGCACGAGCTGGGCCGAGGCCCGCACGACGGCCAGGTCGAGGTCGGGGTGCTCTTCGATGTGCAGGTCGCCGCGGCCGAGCGCCGCCAGGCCGGCCTCGTAGGAGGCGTCCTCCTCGGCCCACCACTCCCGGAACCGGTCGGGGTGCTCGATCAGCTCGACGAGGCGGCCGAGCAGCTCCGCGTAGGCGATTGAGGGCCAACCGGTGCGGGCGACGGCCTGCTGCCCCGTCTCCGGCGCGAACGGCGAGCGCTCGGGGTCGGCGAGGGCACGCAGCGCCCAGACGGCCCGGCCCGCCTCGACGGTGTCGAGCACGTCGAAGTCGCCCGCCCGAGCGATGCCGATGAGCGAGCCGGCGTGGGCGAGCGCGGCCTCGGGCTCGACGACGAAGAAGAGCGACGCGAGCCCGTCCTCGTCGAGGTGGTCGCAGGTGACCGCCTCGGCCTCACGGGTCCACAGGCCCGGGTGCCGCAGGTACTCGTAGACGATCTCGGTCGACAGGTCCCGCGCGAGCTCGGGCGGTGTCGGCGTCGCCGGCCAGTGCGAGAGGGCGAGGACCGTCCCCGGGCGCGCCGCGCCGTCGACCATCACGTGCGGGCGCTGGTCGACCTCGTCCGTGCCGACGAAGGGCAGCGAGGGAAAGTAGGCGGAAGGCGTGGCCGGCTCCTCAGTCGAGCGCGTCGATCCCGCGCGCCAGCGCGAGGTCGCGTTCGGTGATGCCCCCGCGGAAATGGGTGGAGAGCCGCAGCGTCACGGTGTTCCAGCGCAGCTCGACGTCGGGGTGGTGATCGGCCGCCTCCGCCAGCGCCCCGACCTCGTTCACATAGGCGAGGGCCTCGGCGAAGTCCTGGCGGCGCACGACCTTGACGAGCTCGGCATCGTGGCGCTCCCAGGCGAGGCCGCCGAGCGCCGCGTCGATCGCCTCGTCGCTGAGCAGCTCCACCTCAGCACGCTACCGCCGCGCCCGCGGCGGGGGGTGACTCCCGGGCGGCGCCCGTAGGATGTCGCCATGGATCTCATCGGCGTGGTGGACACGATGTTTGCCCGGGTCGACATGGGCGCGGTCGCGGTCGAGGAGCTGCAGTCGTGCCCCGGCCACGGCGACCGCTTCGCCGTCGTCCGCCGCACCGTCCCCGGCTTCAAGGACCTCGCCGTCGAGTGCAAGCGCCTCGTCGAGCGCGAGCACTGCGCGATCCTGGTCGCGCTCGGGATGCCCGGCAAGGCGCCGATCGACCAGGTATGCGCCCACGAGGCGTCGCAGGGGCTGATTGCGGCCCAGCTGATGACCTCGACGCACATCCTCGAGGTCTTCGTCCACGAGAACGAGGAGGACGACCCCGAGCGACTCGTCGCCGTCTGCGAGGACCGCGCGCGAAAGCACGCCCGCAATGCCTACTGGCTCCTCTACGAGCCCGAGCAGCTGACCGCGCGAGCCGGCCAGGGCGTGCGCCAGGGCTACGCCGACGCCGGACCGGTGCTCCCCGGGCGCTGAGCTCCGCCCGCCGGCCCAGAGGCCGTCCGGCAGGGCGCGACCTCCGACCCGAGGCGGCGCTAACCGGGAGGGTCGATGTCGACGACCACCGGTGCGTGGTCCGAGGGCTGGGTCTCGGCGCCCGGACCCTTCTTTCGCGCCTCGCGATCGACATAGGCGGCCCGCACCCGGCCGGCCAGGCCGGTCGAGAGCAGCGCCAGGTCGATACGCATCCCCTCGCCCTTGTGGAAGGCGCCGCCCCGGTAGTCCCACCACGAGAAGGGTCCGGGCTCGTCGGGGTGGAGCTCGCGCACGGCGTCGCGCAGCCCCCACGCCTCCACCTCGCGAAGCCCCGCGCGCTCCGGCTCGGTCACGTGCGTCATCCCCTCGAACCGGGCGATGTCCCAGACGTCGCGGTCCTCGGGTGCGACGTTGAAGTCGCCGCAGACGGCGACATCGGCCGCCGGGTCGGCCGTCGCGTCGAGCTCGGCCCGCAGCCGCCGCAGCCAGCCGAGCTTCGCCACGTAGAACTCCGAGCCGACCACCCGCCCGTTCGGCACGTAGACGCTGAAGACGCGCACGCCGCCGCAGCGCGCCGAGAGGATCCGGCACTCCTCGATGCTGCCGGCCTCGTCGTCGTGGAAGCCGGCCCGCTCCTCCTCGAGGCCGACGCGCGAGACGATCGCCACGCCGTTCCACCGGCCGTTGCCGTGGTGCGCCGTCTCGTAGCCGAGCGCAGCAAACGTCGCCGCCGGGAAGGCGTCGTCGGTCGACTTCGTCTCCTGAAGGCAGAGCACGTCCGGCTCGACGGTCGCGATCCAGCGCTCGACGCGCTCGAGGCGGGCCTTCAGCGAGTTGACGTTCCAGGTCGCTAGCCGCATCTGGCTCCTCAGGCCGGGACAAGCACGAAGAGCAGGTCGACCTCGCAGGCCACCTCGCCGCCGAGCCTGGCGACGCCGTGGCCAGTGCCGGCGCGCGTCGACAGCCGGCCGAGCGTCACCTCGAGCTCGAGGGTGTCGCCCGGGCCGGCCTGGCGCCGGAAGCGTGCCCGGTCGATGCCGCCGAAGAGCGGCAGGCGGTCGCTGAAGCGGGCGTCGGCGAGCACGGCGGCCGCGCCGAGCTGGGCGAGCGACTCCACCATCAGCACCCCGGGAAGGGTCGGCCGGCCCGGGAAATGCCCGGCGAAGAAGGCCTCGTCACCGCTCAGTCGCCACCTGCCCCGCGCGAAGGCGCCGGGCTCCATCTCGGTGATCTCCGAGAGCAGCAAGAACGGCTCGCGATGCGGGATGAGGTCCTCGGGTCGCCAGGTGCTCACCGACCTATCCTCGCATCTCCCGCATGGCGGATGGCCCAGCGGTCGGCGCTCACGCCAGCCGCCTCGCCATCCCGGAGGGCACGGCGACGAAGACCCGTGGTGAGCCGAAGCCCCGCTCGGCGAACGCGGCGCGCACCGCCGCCTCGACGGCCGCGGCGCGCCCCGCGTCGACGAGGGCGATCGCCGATCCCCCGAAGCCGCCGCCGACCATGCGCGCCCCGAGCGCCCCGGCGGAGCGGGCGGCCCCGACGGCCGTGTCGAGCTCGGGCGCCGAGACCTCGAAGTCGTCGCGCAGCGACTCGTGCCCGGCGCTCAGCACCGGGCCGACCTCGCGGGGGCGACCGGCATCGAGGAGGCGGACCACCTCGAGCACCCGGGCGTTCTCGGTGATCACGTGGCGGGCCCGCCTGGCGATCACGGGATCGTCGATCCGCGCCAGCGCGCCCCGCATCTCCCCGGCCTCCACGTCGCGAAGCGCCCGCACGCCGAGAACCCTGGCGGCCTCCTCGCACGCCCACCGGCGCTCGGCGTAGGCCGAGGTCCCGAGGTTGTGCTGGACCCGCGTGTCGAGCACGAGCAGCACGAGGCCCTCACGCGCGAGGTCGAAGGGGACCTGGCGTGTCGCGAGGCTGCGCGTGTCGAGCAGGAGGGCGCGCCCGGCGCGGCAGCGAAGCGAGGCCGTCTGGTCCATGATCCCGCACGGCACCCCGACGAAGTCGTTCTCGGCGCGCTGGGCGAGCAGCGCCAGGCGCTCACGCGACATGCGGAGCGAGAACAGGTCGCGAAGCCCGAGCGCCACCGAGCACTCGAGCGCGGCGGACGACGAGAGGCCGGCACCGATCGGCACGTTGCTGTCGATGTGGACGTCCGCGCCACCGACCGGGCGCCCCGCTTCCCGCAGGGCCCAGGCGACGCCGAACACGTAGGCGGCCCAGCCCGTCGCCGCCTCCGGCTCGAGCCCGGCGACGGTCGCCTCGGCGAGCGTCGCGGTCCCCCCGCCCGGTCCCAGCTGGGCCGAGACGACGCGCAGGCGCCCGTCGTCTCGCCGGGCGATCGCTGCCCGGGTCACGTGCGGCAAGGCGATCGGGAGGACGAATCCGTCGTTGTAGTCGGTGAACTCCCCGATCACGTTCACCCGCCCGGGCGCCGCCCACACCCCCTCGGGATCGCGACCGAAGGCGTCGCGGAACCCGTCGCTCATCCGTCGCGCTCCACCAGCAGCTGCCAGGCGTCGCCGACCATGTCGGCGAGAGCGGGACGGCGCGGCGTCCAGCCGAGCACCCGCCTGGCCCGCTCGGACGAGGCGACGAGCACGGCCGGATCGCCCGCCCGCCGCGCCGCCGCGGTGATCCGCAGCTCGCGCCCGGTCACCTCCCCGACGGTGGCGAGCACCTCGCGTACGGAGAAGCCCTCGCCGTTGCCGAGATTGCACACGAGGTGCGCGCCGGGCCGGGCCGCGTCGAGCGCGAGCAGGTGCGCGTCGGCGATGTCGACGACGTGGATGTAGTCGCGGATGCACGTCCCGTCCGGCGTCGGGTAGTCCTCGCCGTAGACGACGATCCCGTCGCGACGGCCGATCGCGGCCTGCAGGGCGAGCGGGATGAGGTGGGTCTCGGGGTCGTGGCGCTCGCCGAATCGGCCGTAGGCGCCGGCGACGTTGAAGTAGCGCAGGCTCACCGCGGCGAGGCCGCGGTCGCGCGTCGCCGCGGCGAGCTCCCGGTCGTCGGCGAGCTTCGAAGCGCCGTAGGGGTTGACCGGCGCCGTCGGCGCGTCCTCGTCGATCGGCACCGACGGCGGCTCGCCGTAGACGGCGGCGCTCGAGGAGAAGACGATCGTGCGAACGTCCGCCTCGCGCATCGCCTCCAGCAGGAGCCGGGTGCCGATGACGTTGTTCTCCTCGTACTTCGCGGGGTCGGCGATCGACTCGGCCACGAGCGAGGACGCGGCGAGGTGCACGACGCCGTCGAACCCGCCGCCGTGAAGGACCGGCGGCGCCTCCTGGATGCGCCCCTCGACGAAGGTCGCCCGCTCCGGGACGGCGTCGAGGTGGCCCGTCGAGAGGTCGTCGAGCACGGTGACCTCATGCCCCTCCTCGAGCAGCCTTGCCGCCACGACCGAGCCGATGTAGCCGGCACCTCCGGTCACGAGCACCCGCATCATCCGACCTCCCTCAGTCGCTCGGCGGCCGCCTCCGGGACGATGTCCATGGCGAACGCGTCCATCCCGGACTCCGACCCGGCGAGGTACTTGAGCTTGTCCGGAGCCCGCCGGACGCTGAACAGCTCCAGGTGCAGCGCGAACTGCTGGCGGCCCTCCCGCACGGGTGCCTGGTGCCAGCCCGAGATGTACGGCGCCGGGCCGTCGAAGAGGGCGTCGAAGCGGCGAAGCACGTCGAGGTAGAGCACCACGAGCTGCTCGCGCTCGGCGTCGTTCAGCGCCACGAGGTCGGGGACGCGCCGGTGCGGGTAAAGGTGCACCTCGAAGGGCCAGCGCGCCGCCTGTGGGACGAAGGCCGTCCAGTCCTCGGTCGACGCCACGACCCGCGACCCGTCGGCGCGTTCGGCGGCGAGCACGTCGTCGAACAGGTTGCGCCCGGTCCTGCGCCGGTAGGCGGTCACGGAGGCGAGGACCCGGGACGTGCGCGGCGTCACGAACGGGTAGGCGTAGATCTGGCCGTGCGGGTGCTCCAGGGTGACGCCGATCTCGCGGCCCCGGTTCTCGAAGCAGAAGACCTGCTCGACTCCCGGCCGGGCCGAGAGCTCGACCGTGCGGTCCGTCCACGCCGCGAGCACGAGGCGCGCCCGGCGCGGCGAGAGGCGGGCGAAGGAGGCGTCGTGGTCGGAGGTGTAGCAGACGACCTCGCAGCGCCCGTAGCCGGGGCGCCGACCGAACAGCTCGGAGCTGTCGGCGCCCCACTCGCCGGGGACAGGCACCCCGGCGAGGGAGGGGAAGCGGTTCTCGAACACCACGACGTCGTAGTCGGCGGCCGGGATCTCGGTGAGGCGCCCGGGCCGCGTCGGGCAGAGTGGGCAGAGGTCGGCGGGCGGCAGGTACACGCGTTCTTGGCGGTGCGAGGCGACGATCACCCAGGCGTCGAGGAACGGGTCGTAACGCAGCTCCGAGGCGGTGTGGGTCTGCGGGAGCTGCCGCTCGTCGCGCTCGTCGCGCGGCGCCGTCTCGTCGTCCTCGTCGTAGTAGATGAGCTCGCGCCCGTCCGCGAGGGAGATGGCGGTCTTCTTCATCGCTCCCGATCCTGTCGCGTCCCGCCCCGCCGCGCGGCGTGCCGGGGCAGGCGGCCGTGCGCCGGAGGGCTAGGACGAACCGCTGCCGCCTGACGCCGCTGCACGCGGCGAGACCCGCCTGCGCGGCGAGCCCGGTGGCGGCCCGGCCGTCGCAGCGGGGGCAACGGCGGCCACGGCCTTGGTGGCACGCGCCGTCTTGGCAGGCGCCGTCGTGGCAGGCGCCGTCGTCGGCGCCGCCGCCTTCTTCCCGGCCTTCTTCGCCCCGGCCGCCTTCGTCGGCGCCGGAGCGGCTGCGGCGGACTTCTTCGCGGGGGCCTTCCCGGCTTGCACCACCGCCGGTCTGGCTGCGGGGGCCGGCGCGGCCGCCTTGGTCGGCGCCGGGGCCGCCTTCCTCGCTCCTGCCTTACGCCCGGCGCCGGCCGGCACCGGTTCCTGCTCGGGCGCGGCACTCCCGGCGGGCGGATGGACCGGCCTCACGCGACGCCGGCCGGTCCGATGCGCGGCCTCGTGCTCGCCGACCGGTGGCGCCGTCGCCTCGGCGGCCCCCGCGGCCCGCTTGAGGGCGCGCTTGGCCGCCGGCGCCTTCGCTGCGCGCCCGGGGACGGCAGCGGCTCGCGCCGCGCCGGCCTGCTCGGCGGTCGCCCCGCCGCCGGCCCGCTTTCGGGGGGCCGGGGGGGCCTTCGGCGCCGGGCGTCCGGCCGGGGCCTCGGCCGCCTTCTTCCTCGCCGGTCGCGCCATGCGCATCTCGGCCTTGACCGTCTCGTCGCTCGGCCGGCCCGACACGACCGCCACCCCGGGCAGCGCCAGCTCGACACCTCGCCGGTGCGGGTCGAGCGCCGTGATGACGAAGGGTCGGCGCTCGCCTTTGCGCAGCACCCCCCGGGCGCTGCGCGGCGCCGGCGAGCCGAGGCCGGACAACGGGACGTAGCAGCGCACGTCGCCGATACGCACGACGGCCCCGTGGGAGGTGAAGCTCTCGACCTCGGCCTCCAGCTCCTCACCGAGCGGATGCTCGGCGATGAAGGAGATGAAGGTCATCGGGTCGTTGACCGCCTGCGGAGTGGTCGCGGCGGCCGAGCGGTCCGAGGCGCGCGAGGAGCGCGAGGCACGCGTCTCGCCGCCCACGACCTCGGGTGCGACCGCCTCCTTCGTGGCGACGGCGATCGCCTTCTCGACACGGTCCTTCGCCCGCTTGGCGTCGCGGGTCGCGACCCTGCTGCGCGGGCCGCGCACGGGCGTCCTCCGGACGAAGATCCAGCCGACCCCCGGCACCGGGGTCGCCCCGAGGAGCCTGCTCTCGTCGAACAGCCACTGGTGCTCGCCGTGGAACTCCTGGAAGGAGTCGTTCGACAGCACGATCCCCCCGACCTTCTCGGCGATGCGCAGCAGGAAGGCGTCGCCGCGACCGATCGCGCCCGCAGGGGGATGGACGTACTCGCCGTGCAGCTCGGCGGCCTCAAAGCGCGCCAGCTCCGAGGGATCGATACGGTGCGCGAAGGTCGCGTCGACGACCACCGTCACCTCGGCGTCGGGGAACTCCTTGCGCAGCTCGTCGACGGCGTTCTCGAGCTGCCCGAGGCTCGGCGTCGAGCGCCCCTCAGTCGCGATGTTGGAACCGTCGACGACGACGTGCCTGGCTGCCATGTGCAGGTCAGTCAAGCACCCGCGGTCACGCCGCGGGTGCATCTGCCGCCGGCGGTGCTGCTAGGCCCGTGCAGGGTCCGGTCCGACGGCTCGGTCGAGGAGGCTCGCCAGCTCGAGCTCGTGGATCGCGTGCGAGCCGGTCGCCGGGCTTCCCGAGGCGTTCCTGCTCACGTGGCGGAGCTGGTAGCGGTCGCGGTACAGACGGTGCAGGCGCTCGTGGACGGCGCCCCAGGCGCCCATGTTCTCCGGCTCGTCCTGCACCCAGACGAGCTCGCCGGCGTTTGGGTAGCGGTCGAGGACGTCGACGAGCTGGGGCTCGGGCCAGGGATGGAGCTGCTCGACGCGGACGACGGCGCTGAGCGGCCCGGTCCCGGCCGAAAGCAGCTGGTCGCGCCGCGCGATCGCGTCGAAGGCGATCTTCCCGGAGCAGCACACGATCCGCTCGACGGCCGCGGTGTCGACCGTGCGGCCGCGCTCGGGGTCGTCGAGGACCTCGCGCCACTGCCCGGTCACGAGCTCGTCGATCGGCGAGCGCGCCTGGCGTGCCCGCAGCAGCGACTTCGGGGTCATGACGATGAGCGGCCGGCGGATGGTGCGCATCGCCTGGGAGCGCAGCAGGTGGAAGTACTGCGCGGCCGTCGTCGGCTGGGCGACGGTGATGTTCCCCTCCGCCGCCAGGGCGAGGAAGCGCTCGAGGCGCGCCGAGGAGTGCTCCGACCCCTGACCCTCGTAGCCGTGCGGCAGCAGCAACACGAGGCCCGAGCTCTGGCCCCACTTCTCCTCGGCGGCGACGAGGAAGTTGTCGATGATGATCTGCGCCCCGTTGGCGAAGTCGCCGAACTGGGCCTCCCAGCAGACGAGCGCCTCACGCGCCTCCACGGAGTAGCCGTACTC
>Ga0307374_10004260_pt1 | contig 23874 bp, 25 predicted proteins | sample OX3MG_FD_202532 | JGI IMG/M metagenome (GOLD analysis project Ga0307374, IMG submission 202532) | Soil microbial communities from Risofladan, Vaasa, Finland - OX-3 | ecosystem: Environmental > Terrestrial > Soil > Coastal area > Acid sulfate soil | place: Finland: Risofladan, Vaasa | collected... | reverse complement strand
CACGGAGTCTGAGGTCACGACGGTGGTCGAACGCCGCGTCAGGAGCCTCAACCCCTACTCCCGGATGGCACTCGCTGTCCGGGGGTGGGGGTTCGAGGTCCTCCTCAGCACCTCGGTCGTGGTTCTTTGGCGGATCGGTACCGCGCTCGACGGCGACGGAATGGGTGTGCTCTTCCTGGGGACGACCGGGATCATCTTGTGGAGAACGCCGGTGCTCGCGGCACGTCTGGCTTACAGGCTCCGGGCCCAGTCGACCCGGCGGTGGTTCAACAAAGTCCTGGTCAGCTGTGAGGTCATCAGCCGCCACGGCCAGATCCCCATGGTGGCGGGGACCGAGGCCATTCCGGCCGGCCAGCGCCTCCGTCTCGTCCTCCCCGTTGGACTCAGCACCGAGATGGTCGAAGAAGCCACGGAAACGCTGGCGGCCACCATTGGGGCCCGCGAGGTAAGGGTACTGCGCGACGTCGACAACGCTTCCGTAGCCCATTTTTCGATCATCTGGCGTGATGCCTTGAGTGTTCCCGCTCCCCCGTGGCCGGTCCCGGCGGGGACTCTATGGGAACCCATTTCCTTGGGAATCGACGAGGACGGGAACCCGGTGCACATCGGGCTCCCCGAACGGAACCTGCTCTTAGGCGGCGAGCCCGGGGCCGGCAAGTCCGCTGCGCTGTCGCTCTTGATCGCCGCCGCCGCTTTGGACCCCGCCGTGAATCTCACGTTGCTCGACGGAAAGCAGGTCGAGCTCGCACCGTGGGCCGATTCTGCTGAGCACTTCGTCGGGCCCGACATGGAAGGAGCGATCGGGGTCCTCAAGGACCTCTGTGCCGAGATGGACCGCCGCTACGCCACTTTGCTGGCCTCGGGTCTGCGGAAGATCGAAGCCGGCGGGGAGTTCGGGCTCCATGTCGTGGCCATTGACGAGCTGGCCTTCTACCTGCGCGGCGGCAAGCGTGACGAACGGACCGAGCTGACAGAGACGCTGCGGGACCTGATCTCCCGCGGTCGTGCGGCAGGCATCATCGTCATCGCCGCCACCCAGAAGCCCAGCAACGAGATCATCCCGACCTTCGTCCGGGACCTCTTCTCGTTCCGCATGGCGCTTCGCTGCACCACCCCCGAAGCTTCCGACACCGTCCTCGGTCAAGGCTGGGCCTCGCAGGGGTATTCGGCGTCGACCCTCGACCCCACGGCGCGGGGCGTGGGTTACCTCTTGGCCGAAGGTGCGGTGCCGGTGAAGGTCCGTACGCACTACCTCGCCGACGAAGACATTGCCGCGCTGACGAAGCTGGCGGCTCAGCGGCGGAGCCCGCATGGAATGGGCAAACGATGACGTCGTCATCAGATTGGCGTGACGCCCTGGCCGAGGTCAATCAGGTCGGGTGCTGCTCGCGCCCGGTGCGCTTGCGCGGGATTCTGCTTGACCCGAGGACCGGTGCCTTGGAGCCCAGCGGGATTTTGGTGCCCTGCAAGGATCGCCGGGCCGCCGTCTGCCCGTCGTGCTCGCGCCTCTACCAGGCCGACGCCTGGCAACTGGTGGCGGCCGGTCTGCGCGGTGGAAAGGGCATCACCCCTGACGTCGTGTTCCACCCTCAGCTCTTCGTCACCTTGACCGCCCCTTCCTTTGGACCAGTGCACGGTCGCTCCCATTCGAAGCAGACCAGTCGGCCCTGTCGACCCCGGCGAGACGGGAACCGCTGTCCCCACGGGGCGTCGCTCTCGTGTCGGATCCACCATGTCGACACCGACCCGCGTCTGGGCGAGCCGCTCTGTAGCGAGTGCTTTGACTACCCCGGCGCGGTGCTCTGGAACGCTCATGTGCCCCGGCTCTGGGAGCGGACGTCGTCCGAGCTCTACCGGGCGGTGGCCAAGGCCGGGGGCATTAGCACCACCGAGCTGCGTGCCGCGGCGCGGCTGTCGTACATGAAAGTCGTGGAGTTCCAGCGCCGGGGGCTGGTCCACCTCCATGTCGTCGTGCGCGCCGATGGGCGAGCGGGACCCGACGAGGCGCCCCCTCCCTGGCTCGACGCCCCGCTGCTCGCGTCCTGTATTCACGACGCCGTCAGCCGAGCCGGCGTGGCGTTCCCCGCCGGTGGTGGCTGGGATGACGGGCGAGCGACATGGGGCTCTGAGATCGACATCCGAGAGCTGTTGCCCCACGGTGGCGCCGAAGGAGGACCGGCCGGCGAGGCGGGAAAGGCGATTGCGGCCTACATCGCCAAGTACGCCACCAAGACCGCCGACGGCTCGGCCACCTTGGCCCATCCCATCCGCGTCAGGGCACAGCTCGAACATTTGAACCTTCGGCCCCACATCACCCAGATGGTGCGCACAGCATGGCAGCTCGGAGCATCCAAGGAACTGGCGCACCTGGCCCTGCGGGCGCATGCCCACACCCTCGGCTACACCGGTCAGTTCTCTTCCAAGAGCCTGTGCTTTACGACCACGTTCGGAGCGCTGCGCGGGGCCCGGGCGCTCTACGTCAGAGGCGAGGTCGAGCCCGACCCTCGTTATGAGGGCGAGTGGCGCTACGCCGGCCGCGGTTACGAGCACCCCGACGCCGCACGGCTGGCCGATTCGCTCTTCGAGGCCGCGCTGGCGGCCCGAAAGGCGCTTGACACGACCTCGACAGCGACCTCGACGCGACCTTGACAGAGCCGTGAACAGGGAGAACGCCGAAAAGAATTTCTCCGTGTCGAGGTCGGTGTCGGACCTTGCGATGAGATCGCTGTCGAGGGTCATTTGGCGCGATGAGTCCATGACACCAACACAGCGGCCATTGCGCACCATCGGCGACCACCTGGCTCAGGTGAGTCGAACCGCAGAAGGGCGGGCCGCCATGGCGCGCTTCGCCCGGGCCGGTTTGCCGGACGGAGACGCCACCGAGCTCGCCGCACTGCTCGAGCACTGTGGCCGCGAGGCGGACAAGGGGGTTCGGGTCCGCGTGCTCGGGACGCTCCTCGTCCTCGCACCCGACGACGACATCGCCGCGCTGTGCGCCCTTGTCGTCCTGCGCCCGGTCTTGGCACGCATGGCGTACCTGCTGGCCGGCCGGGGCATGGACCGTGAGGACGCCGAGGCCGAGGTGGTGGCCGTCGCTATCGCCGTCCTCAAGGGCGGCCCAGAGTCCCATGAAGAGCGACCGCTCGGCTCGGTCGTCGATGCCATCTGGTGCGTTGTCCGGCGCTCGGCCGGGCTGCGTCGTCAGTCCCTCCCGGTCGTGGCCCTTACCGAGGACTTCGACAGGGCCGCCCCCGAGATCGACCCCCTTGGTCGCTGTCCCGCCTTGTTGGCCGCGGCCGTGGCGCGGGGCGTGCTCACTCCCCGAGCCGCCGTCGTCATCGCCCAGAGCCGGATGGACGAACGGCCGCTGGACGAGATCGCCGCCTCACTGGCGCGGCCCTATGCCGCCGTTCGGCTCGAGCGTTGGCGGGCCGAAGCCGCTTTGCGGTCCTTCGCCCTTTCCTACGGTGCCGAGGAGTCCGAATGAGAGCCGAGCGACGCGTGAATCCGGGCCAGGTCGGCTGCTTCGAGTCTGGTGGCGGCATCGGCCATCCAACGGCGCAACGCCGTGGTGTCGCCCCGGGCATCGATCGCCTGGGCGCCGACCTGCCACAGGTCGAAGTCGTCGGGGGCACCGAGCAGTCCGGCCCGAGCCGCCGTCTCTGCCGCCATGTAGTCGCCGTCTTCGCAGTGGTCACTGGCCAGGGTGAGGGCACACGTCGCGATGGCGACGGTCATCGTCGTGTGCACGAGTTCACTGAACACCCAGGCGTAGTAGTAGTCGCCTTCGGCGCCTTGGAAGGGAGTGCCCCGGACAAGGTCGAGGGCCTCGGTGCGCAGCGCGATGGCGTCGGCGCGTGGGGCGGACGCGGCCTGGCTGGTGAGCTGCTCGAAGATCTCCCAGTCAGATTCGACGTCGCGGAACTGGTAACCGCCCGAACTCGACGCGTCGGGCAGGTGCTCGGCTCCGACACCTCGGCGGAGCTTGGACAGGTATGTGTGGAAGGTGGCCTGATTGACCTCGGCGCTGGTGCCCTCTGTGGGCCACATGGCCAACTTGATCTGGTTGGCGCTAAGTGGTCGATCCTTGTGCAGGACCAAGTAGCACGCCAACGCGAGGATCACGCGGCGCTCGGATTCTTCACGCAGGGCTTCGGCTTCTGGTGGTCCGAGCATCCGAATCGTGGGACGAGCGGCGCGTCCCTTGTTGTTGGCCGCTTCAGCTTCGGTCGCAGACGCCTCGGCACCCCGAGCGGCTGGGTCGTCGGTGGCGCCGTCGAACGCTTCAACCCAGGAGTCGGCCGTGGCTGGGGCGCCGAACAGCGGATCCTGAATCGATCCTGCGACACCGGCTACGGCGCGCTGTTGGCCCTTGCGGGTGCGCAGGCGTTGGACCACGACGACGCCGCCGCCCAGTACGGCGAGCAGGAGGACGGCCAGCCAGATGGGGAAGCCATGCGACGGGGCGGGCGTCGAAGCCGAGGACGCGGAAGCCAATGCCGCAGTCGGAGGCAGCGGGGCGCCTATCCACGGCGGCTTCTTCTGGTCGGCGACCGGAGAGACGGCGGGGAAGGTGAGAGGCATGCTGGAGGCGCCCACCTGCAGGTTCGTCGAGCCGTGGCCGACGAAGCTCGTGTATTCGGTCCCGGTGACCGATCCCGAGGCGACGGCGATGGTGCCCGAAGCAACGGTGGCCGGCACGACGAACGAGTAGGTGGCGTCGAAGAGGCCGTCATCGTTGTTCCCTTTGCCAGCCGTCGTGCCCGCACCGCTCAGGATTGCGCTCACCGGTGCCATACCCGAGGGAGTGAAGGAGACCAGGCTGGCCGACAACGGGGAAGTGGCCTGGAGGAAGTGGCCCCAGCCCGGCTGGCCGTAACTGGGCGAGGGGTACTCGCCGTCCATGACCACGCTGAGGACAGCTTGGCCCGCCGAGGGCGCCGTGATGCCCGAGCCCGGCGGTGCGAAGTAGGACAGCATGGCGTTCTGCAGGCTCACCGAGTCGGTGACCGAGGCACCGTCAGTGGGGTTGGACAACGTCACGTTGGCGGGGGACGGGGCTGTGCCCGTCAGCGAAGGACGAGCGGGGTCCCGGTAGAGAACGGTCGGCGCGGGTGGCGTCCTGTGCAAAGTCCAGAGGTTGAAGCTCTGGGAGAAGGACCCCTGGGACACAGTCAGTTCCACCTCGTGGGACGTGTTGGGGACGGTCGCTTCGAACTGATCCGAACCGCTGCCCCAGGTCACCCCGATCCCGTGACCGAGGATGGCGTTGTTGATCGCGCCGAGCGTGAGGGGATGGGAGGTTCCACCCCAGTGCAAAGCGGCCGTGATCGCCGGGTCGCTGCCGTCAGGGACGATGGCCGTCACGTTTTCCGACAGGTCCAGCGTGAACGCGACGAAGCGCTGTCCTGGTGCCGGTTCCTCGCTGTTCCCCTTGAAACTCAGTTGGTCGGGCCAACTTACGGAGGTGACCGTGGCGGCGAAGTCCTGGCCCCGCAGGCGACCGTCGGCCGGAGTGACGGGAGCCGAGGCAGAGCCCGCCGACTTGGCCATCTGATCCAAGGGACTTATGAGGTGAACCGAGGCACCAACTTGTGGACTGGAGCTGAGGAGAAGGCATGACGCGGCCAGCGGCGCGACAGCAGCAATCCATGGCCCCCTCCCCCGGTGCACAAGAAAACGGTACAGCCACCAGGGGCGCAATTGGAGGTCGCCCAACGGCAGGGCTCAGCCGACCGTTCCTTATCGACATGGAGTCATTGGCCGAATGGCTGGGCACGAGCACGCGTCACGTCCGCCGGCTGGTGACCGAGAAGCGGGTGCCTTTCGTCAAGGTCGGGCACTTTGTCCGCTTCGATCCGGACGACATCCGCCGGTGGATCGGGGAGCAGAAGGTGGCGGTCGCCTCAGAGGCGGCCGGCGGGCAGCCGCCGTGGGTGCGCCATCGTCCCAGTAGTGTTGACGATAAGCAGTTACTCGCGCCGAGGGCACGTCGTCGGCAGGCGCCGAAATCCGACAACACCGATCCTCCGTGGCTGTCCGTCCGGAGGCGTTGAGGAGACGGCGCCGCAGTGTCGAGCATCCGCAAGAAATCCTCGGGGCGCTACGAAGCCCGCTACCGGGACCCATCCGGTCGCTCGCGGGGCAAGACGTTCGCCACCAAGAAGGCCGCGCAGGACTTTCTCGACCGCACCGGGGTCGACATCGGCGACCGGGCCTGGCGGGACCCGGCGCTGGCCAAGGTGCTGCTGAGCGAGTACACGACGTGGTGGTTGGAGAACCGGCCCGAGCTCCGGCCTCGCACCCACGAGCTGTACGAGGGGCTGCTGAGGCTCCACATTGAGCCGTATCTAGGGGAATGCCGCTTCGAGTTGCTCACCACGGCCGCGGTGCGGACCTGGCATGCCGGCTTGCTTCGAGCGGGGAAGCCGGGGCCCGTAACAGTGGCCAAGGCGTACCGGTTGCTGCGCACCATTCTGAACGACGCGGTGGAGGACGGGCTGCTGGCCCGCAACCCCTGCAGCATCCGGGGGGCGGGCATCGAGCACTCGCCGGAGCGGCCGGTCGCCACCATCGTGGAGGTCTACCGGCTGGCCGATGCCATCGAGAAGCGGTACCGCCTGATGGTGCTGCTGGCCACCTTCTGTGGACTACGCCTGGGGGAGTTGCTGGCGCTCCGGCGGGACCGGGTCAACCTGGTTAACGGTCGGATCGAGGTGACCGAGCAGCGCCAGGAGCTCTCCGGCGGGACCCGGTATTACGGTCCGCCGAAGACGGCGGCGGGTGTGCGATCAGTCGCCTTGCCGCCGCATCTGGTGGCCGAGGTGGAGCAGCACCTGTCGGCGTGGGTGCCGCCGGAGCTTGATGCGTTCCTCTTCACTGGGCCGAAGACGGCTTCGCTGAGGCGAGCCACCTTCGACACGGCCTGGAACCGGGCCCGCAGCGCGGTGGGACTTGATCACCTCCACTTTCACGACCTGCGGCACACCGGGAACACGCTGGCCGCCTCGACCGGTGCGAGCACGAAGGAACTAATGGCCCGCATGGGGCACGCCAGTGCACGGGCCGCCCTCATCTATCAGCACGCATCGGAGGACCGGGACGCCGTGATTGCCGCGAAGTTGTCGGCTCTGACGGAGGAGGCTTTGAAGGGGTCGGTGGAGCCATAAATAATGGCCAGGCACGAGGTGTCAGGGGTGCCCCAGTCACAACTGGGATAGTGCTTTTGGGGGTCCATTGGGCCTGGCGTCCCAAGTTCTACGGCTACTTGAGGTCTGAATTGAGCACTAATGGCGGACCAGTACGGAGAATGACTGAACCGGACCGCTCGGCACTCGTAGTGCGTTCACCACGGACTGCCCAACTGCGACACACATGTGCGAAGAAGGGCAGCTAACCGACGCCAATGAGTCGTCCACGTCGGCTGGGGTTTTGGGGGGAATAGAGGTGTGCCAGGTTCCGTTCGACTCGATCTCGACCAAGGCACCACCCTCTTGTTTCGACTGCGGATGGTCAACTGGCGGTCCCGTAAACGCACCGACCGCAACGCATGAGTCGGCGGTTCCACAGGCCACGGAGTTCAGGGTGTTCACCGACGACGTTGTGTTGGGCGAAGGTGCTCTTCTCCAGCGCGTTCCAGCGAGCCTGACGATCGAAGATGAGGTGCTGATATCGGTGTTGTCTGACTGAATTGAGCCATCACTTCCAACTCCCAAACATTGATGAGTTACTCGACAGGTAACGCCATTGGTGATGATCGGTGAATGTTGGATGGCGGTCCAGGTTCCGCCCTGCCGCTCAACGAAGCTTCGTTGCTCTCCGGCGGCCACACACAGCGAGGAGGTGCACGAAACGGTTACGAGCATTGTTGGATCGAAAGCCGTGGCGGGGACGACGGTGCCTCCAGCGGCTGACGGTTCAAGTGTGGGAGCCAACGGAGCCAGCTGTACAAGGTTCCATCCGGTTGGCGTCTCTTTTTCGATGATGCCCGTATTGGCAGATACACCACGTGGATAACCAACGCCATAGTCCGTACCTACAGCGGTGCATTTTCCAACTGCGGAGCACGACACTGCCTGAAGTTGACTGGAGTTCGTCGGATAAATACCTGGACTCGGGGAAGGCGTCACCGACCAGACGTGTCCGTGCATCTCTTCAATGAGGGGTGATGCGAATTCCTGGGGGTTGATCGATTCTCCAACGGCGACGCAGTACTTCGTCGAGAGGCAATCGACACCATCGAGGTCGGCCTCGGTCACGATCGGTGGGCGCATGAGCGACCAGCCCTTCCCGTCGAAGCGCAGGATGACGGGTTGCTCACCCTGGTAACTCATGGACCTCTCAGCCGGACGGAATGCACCGACGGCAATGCAAAAGTGCACATCGACGCAACTCACCGACGAGAGTTCGACGTTGGACTTGCCGCCATTTGGCATCGGGAGCATTTTCACTGCCACGTTCGAGACGCCCGCAAGTCGAGTTGCGCTTGCGTTGGTGCTCGTTTCGAGACGAGCGAATGACCGGCCAACGCTCGCCGAGACAGGAGTTGGAACCAGCCACAAGGTCCAAAGTAGGACGACTGCACCTAACGCAGTGAACTTCGGCCGGTCCATATGGAGATTTTCGCACTTGGCAGCGGCCATGTCCCATATCGCCGGTTATGCATGTGATGGCAGGTCAACCCAATGACTTGATCCAATCGTAGATAGCGTCGCGCATGTGAATGAAACGCCAGAGTCGAAATGGTACGGAGTTCGGACTCTGAACCGATGGTTAGATACTCCGACTGGCAAGGAAACGTACGAAGAACGAGTCACCATATGGATGGCCAATTCGGGAGAGGAAGCTCTTGCGCTCGCAGCCGAGGAAGCCATCGCATATTCAGAGATCAATGGCCTTGAGGATCTCGGGTTCGCCCAGGCGTTCTGGATGAGCACCTCACCAGCACAAGGGTCCGAGGTCTTCTCGCTCCTGAGAGACAGCGACCTTCAGCTTGATGACTACCTCAATGCCTATTCCGACACGGGAGCGGAACGCCAGCAGAAGATTGACTAGGGCTCGGTCTCGTTCGTGCACAGTCCCACTTGGCCGGGTGGGGGACGCTTTCAGCAGTGAACTTTGCGTTCTACTAGTCCGTGGAGTTCTCATTGTGGCGGGTGGCGTGTCTAACGGCCAGGCCGACATTCAGAAGTTGCGCCAACAGAGCTACGAGCAGCATGGCAACGAACAAGCCCAGTGCGCCCCACGCCAGGCGGACGATCAATGTACCGCCAGAAAGTGCGACACCAAGAGCGAAGCCGACAAGGAGAAGCACGACGTACCCCATGAGGATCCGTTTTCCAAGTGCCCTCCCGCGCAATTCCTTTGGTGTTGGATCTGAGACACTTCGGGGAATCGCGCCGCTGAATCGCTTCGTTGAACCGCGCTGGTGGTATTCGAGATCCACGACGCCCGACTCATCCAACGTGTAAATGGCTCTCCCGCGTCCCATAAGGCGGCCGCTTGTGCCCTTCTCCGCCGAGGGATTCCATGTTCCAGCCATCCAAGGAACTCGTATCGAAACGGAGCCCCTTCGCCTCTTGAGCCTGCTCACCACACCCTTCGGAGTTCGCCGTAGAGATTGTCGAACGATCAGACCGGTATAGACAAAGGAAAGCGCTACCGCACTGACTATAAAGGCGGCAACCCCGGCACTGCTCACATCTCAACAGTGCCACAGGAGTCTCGGCACAGTGAGGTTGGTGCCGTCGGATTGACACAGAAACCATTGCCTTCGTTCACTGCGGATCCCAGACACCACATGCCCCCGTTCGCCGCGTCGGGGAAGGCCCGCCCAAGAGGGATACTGTCGCCGATGAAGCCGAGTCAAGCCCGCGTTTTCGGCATCGCCGCTGATATTGGTGCCGTGCTGCTTATCGCTCTTGTCGGCATCCTGTCGCCTGAAATGGTCGGAGCAAGCACGAACCTCACAAGTGGTGACTACTGTGCCGATGTCTCGCATGTCTCCCTGGGCCAGTCAACTCTCACAATTCGAGCCTGGGCGAAGATAGTTCAGACCTCCCAAGGCAATGTCCCTCCTGCAGTCAAGATTCCGCATGGACTCGTAGCTCAGATCGGTGTTGATCGAAACACCCTCTTCGATCCCCATGTAGGGGATCCTCACCTGGAGGATCCCCTCGGCGAACAGCACATCTCGACTCCGATCCCGAAACACCGACTCCTTCGGGACGACCTCAAGTTGCTCCGTGTGTACTTCATGGGTATTTCGCCCATCTGGTTTCATATGGACAAGGGGCACGCCGATTGGATTGACGGCAACGAGTCCAGTCAAGGACGACCTGGGAGCCAGCTCTTTCACGGCTGTTATGTCGCGAAGTAGTTCGGCTTGACGGCCAAATACAACCCCTCTGGCTCGGCTTGCTTGAGGATGGTGCTGGGGTGTCGATGGCGCACCCTGGCCGGACCGAACTGGGCACGTTGATCAACTTGCCAAGGCGAGTATCCGGAGCCGAAAGGTTGAACGCCCCGAGTAGAACCGCTGTCGCACAGCCCTCCGAGTGAACCGTCCCTTGCGAATGAGCGTCTGCCTAGTTACTCCAGTTCTTTCCAGTGCTCGCGACCGAAGAGGCGCCCGAACCGAGCCGTGAGAGATGGCCCTTCATCGTGAGCTGTGTCGGGATGAAGGACGAGAGAACCCTTTGGCGCGGGCAAATTTGCAGCTTCCTCGTCTGTGAGAGAGCACCGGACCAATGTGGTCGTGATGGCAGTTATCTGATCTCGGTCGACAAACCGGAGTCCATGCTTCGTCTTGATGGCGATCCCGTCGAAGAGGTCCAGCTCAGGGACCTGGAGAACGTGCTCGACAGTGCCGAACTCGGTGTCGCTCGCGCTCAGGACCACGGCTCCAACTGGCAGGGCCTCGTATGAGACCGGGCGTCCCTCGTCCATCGTCATCTCCCCTTTGCTCAATCTGGACTCTACCGACCACACCGAACAAAGGGAGAGCGTGTCACCGACCGCCCACGGATGATTGATCGGGCCACAATATTCAGGTGAAGCGACCCTCGACCCGAACCTGGTGGAAGTGGTCGATCATCGGAATCCTTTCCGGAATGGCGATCTTTTTAATCGGTTGGGGCGTGAATTCTGAACCAGCGCTCGAAGTGGGCTTCGTCGTGCTCATGTTGTCATTGGGCATCCGATTCGCAAACCAGGCGGTTCGCCGCGGCGGGCGCGACTCGTAGGTCGATCCTTCACCTGCCCCCATTCGCCCGGCCGGGGGCAATTCGACAGGCTTACTCGCCAGTCCGATGACAAGCAGCTCCGTCAATCTCTAAGTACGAGTAGCGGTGACCAGCCAGGCCTGGGCTCCGGTTGGATCCCAAGTGAGATCGATGACGGCGAATTCGATCGTGTTGATTTCCCATTCCATCGAAAACGCAGTCCGAATCTCGTCTTGTGTCACTCGGCGTGGCCCCCAGTCGCCCGGCTGGCGCTCGCTGAAGCACAGCATGTGAAGCCTGCCACCTCGCGGGACCACTTCTGCCAGGCTGGCGACGTATTGCTCCCGCTCATCGTCATCAAGAACGTGGAAGAGGCCGCAATCGAGCACCGTGTCGAACTGCTCGCCCAAATCAGGGAGGCGAAGGGCGTCCGCTACCAAGAATCGCGCCTCGACGCCGCGCCTGGCTGCCTTCGTCATGGCCAATTCGATGGCCTTCGCTGAGAGGTCGACTCCCACCACTTTGTGGCCGAGTGAAGCCGCGAGAAGTGCGTGCTCACCGGTGCCGCATCCCGGATCGAGCACACTTCCCACCAGGTCTCCGGCCTTGGCCAGTCGGTCGAAGGCTGGCTGCGGTCGCCCGATGTCCCACGCAGGTGGGGTCTCAGACGCATAAATGGCATCGAAGTCGTGACGTGGGCGTTGCACGGAACCATGCTGCCAGGGATCGGAGCTTCAGTCCCCCCCTCGTTGCTGGCTGCGAGGCAGACTCACGAAAGTGATTGAACGATCTCGACGACGTCCTCACCTCGGTACCCGTGGAACCGTGCAAATTCAAGGAGCTCTCGCACCTTCTCGATGACGGCGCCTTCGTGGACGGTTCCGGCCACGGTCACGCCCCGCCCCCGCCGAAAGTCCAGGAGACCTTCGTCGCGCAGGATGCGCAGGGCGCGAAGAACCGTGTTGGTGTTGACGCCGAGTACCGCCGCTAAATCTTTCGCCGGGGGTAGGCGCTCACCAGCCGAGGCTTCGCCCACGGCAATGGCGCGACGAATCTCAGCGGCCACCTGATCATGAAGAGCGACGACCTCGGAGCGGTCGACCTTGACATCGAACATGGTGCTATACATAGTAGCACTATGTCGAGATCCACCACTGTCGACGACCCACCAGCACCCGCCGAGGTTCTGATTCCTGAAGCCCGCCATCGCCAACATCGTCGATACCGGCGTTCGGCCTTGGTCGTCTCCATGGTGGCCCTTCTCGTAGGCGCGCTCGTCGCGATTCTTCTCACGACCACATCGAACGACCCAGGTAGGACGCAAGGCGCATCGAATCCATCTGGGGCTGTGGCGCGTCATGCCACCGTGCTCATCAGGCCGGTCCTGTGTTTGGCCTTTCCCTACGTCCCAAATCAAAAGAAGAGTGGCCTCGTGCCTGCGTGTGCGGCTCCGTACCTGCTCACCGCACGATCCCTCAATATCTCGCCGCTCTCTGGCCAAAGTGGTTACTCATCCACCACTCCCCTCCCTGACCCGTCATTGGGGGGCTATGCGAGCAGTACTCGTGACGTTCCATCCCGCGCAGTGTTGCTCGGGGCCTTGAGCGGCCCGCCTGTTGGTCAAAGATGGGTGCTCGGGCCGTCGGAAATGCGTCTGTCCGCAGCCGACGTCAAGTCGGCATCAGCACAAAAGAGCCGAATTGGGCAATGGACCGTCGACATCCACCTCACACCTGCTGGAGCTGCGGCCTTCGATAGCGTCGCCCAGGAGAACTTTCACCAGTTTCTCGCCATCGACATGGGTGGGAAGGTCGTGAGCGCGCCCATTATCCAACCGACTCAAGCTTCATTCTCTTCGTTCGATGGTGCGATCCAAATCTCGGGCGCCCTTACCGCTGAGAATGCACGCGCGGTGGCTGCGGCAGTCAGGGGTTAGCGCAACACACTGCCTCAGTGCGCCGGCTGTGGCGCCTTGGAACGTGAGCGTCAGGACCCGTGGGCCGAATTCAGGTTGCTCAGCCAGCGTTCCGCCTCCTCGTGGCTTCTGAGTCGGACAAAGTCAATGTGCGAATAGGCACGAGACTCCATAGCCGAACCAAATCGCTCCTGGTATTTTCCGTGTTGGGTCCACGCCCAGCGGATGATCGACTTGTGTGGATCCCAGGCCCAAAGGTTTTGAAGCGGCTCCCGGTTGCCGTTCCACAGGACCTGGCGACGAATGACCCGCCGGAGTGTGCGACTCACGATCTGGCGCATGACGGTGCGACGGGGGAGATCAAGCCACACGACGGTGTCGGTGTGTTGCTACACGGGCCCATCAACCACGACGGTTCGGTAGTTCCCGTCGATGACCCACGCGTCTGTCAATGCGATGGCACCAATCCGAGCCATAAAATCCTCAGGGTCGATTGGCTCCCAGCCCGGAAGGTGATGGATCGCGTCTGGCTCAACGTGGGGGACGTCGAGAGCCGCGGCGATGCGTTTGGCAAGATCAGACTTGCCGGAACCAGCGTTTTCAACGACCGACACGCGCTTCACGTGTCCAATCATGGCGGTTCGGTTATCAGAGTGCCCCACGTCACCGGGGGATTGTGTGTCGCTAAGACTCCTAGGCGGCTCTCTCGCCGCAGGGCGAGGGCTCATTGAGCGGAACTCGGGCTCATCGCTTTCGGGGCACAACGAGAACCGTGGCATTCGCCTCCGCCACATCCAAGTTGATATTCACCTGGCTGTGTCCGTGGAAGCTCACCTCACAGGTGATTCCCGAGTCATTCCACACGAGTAGATCGTGTCCCATGTACAACTCGAGACCGCCTCGACCGTCAGATGAATCTGCACACTCATACAGCTTTGCCAATGCCCCATGTATTCGGATTGCTCGTGGCGACTTCAATGGCAGGCAGTAGGCGGGAACGGGAGGAGCATTCTTGGCTCGCACTTGCCTTAGGTAGAGCGGCAGATCGGTACCTGCGATGAAGGTGAAATGCCCTAACGGACCGCCAGCGATGGAGGTTTCTGGAACGCTCCCGTTGTAGGTCCCGATTGAGACGCCTACATAACCTCGGGGCACCTGAAAATTGGACTGACTGAGTTCAAATACATTCCCGCTGAGTTCGATTCCGGCCGGTCCGCAGGAACCTTCACCAATGGCTCCGTAGTCGCCTGGACAAAGCATGGCGGCCGATGTGGGAGACACAGGTATCGGATCGGGCAGCAATCCTGGGCATGGAACGGACTTCTTGAGATGGTCGGCAAATGTCTGACACTTGCTTCGCTGGTTTCTTGTTGTCGGGATAAGCGGCACCCCATCCACGACCTCAGCACTTGGTCCTGGTCTAGTGGAGATGACCCGGGAACCCTCTGCCTGCGCGCTTTCAGGTGTCACCATCAAGGTGAGCAAAAAACTGACTACGAGGAAGATGCACCCCGCTCCAGGGACGTCGACGCTGTACCGAGTCCGAGTCCGAGTGCGTTGTGTTGGTCGATGCCTCATCAGATGAAGTTTCGCAGCCGCCTCCTGGAACCGCCCCAGTCGCCGTATGTGCCTCTCTTCGGAGTTAGATCGCCTCGTCTTCTTCGTTCCAGCCCTGGACGAGGGGATGGACTGCGAGTTTCCCAAATGGTTTGAACCAGTGGCGAGGATGCAGAGGCATCGCCATGCCGAACTGGCGACCCTGCTCTGTTTCCGGGTCGCCGATGCCGTCGCTAGCTGGATCGAAGGCGAACTGGTAGTCGAAGTCGTCGAATGCGACCTCTGCAATTTGTGCCATTGCGTGCTCCAGCTTGGCGGTCCGTGTCTCTGTGAGCTCGTCCACCTCGGCGAGGGTGCGAGTTAGTTCGAGCACAGCGTCGAGGACGAACTCTTCTCCCCGGCAGGCCAGGCCCTCCCAGGGGTCCTTGGCAAGACGAGCCACTACCTGGATGAAGCACATATACAGCCGGCGTATGAATCTGGCCGAATACCAGAACCGGAAAATCTCTGGAAGGTAGGCGTCCGAGAAGACCCTGCCGGCCTCCTGGTTGATGGCAGCGAATCGGAACGAGATCTCTTCGGCGAACTGATCGTCGATGATGTCGATGGCCTGGCGGATCCTGTCGTCGACGTCGTCATCAATGAGGCAGCCGACGTCGGTGCCGTCAAACGCGCTGATCGTGCGGACCATGCTCGGAGTTTCGCACTGGGACCATCGACGTATTGAACAACATCAGAGCCGTCTTGGAAAAAGTGTGGTCTGTTTGTGGTCTGTTGGGCGATTTCGACGGAATTGCAACCTTACCCAGCGAAGGTGCACTCTATCTGACCAGGGAGTTTGGAGAGAGCGGGCGACGAGAATCGAACTCGCGTTCTCAGCTTGGGAAGCTGATGTTCTGCCTCTGAACTACGCCCGCGGCGCCGTAACAATACAGCCTCCCTTACGGCGACTATCTCGGGACCCCCGACGTCTGGCGGCTTGACCAGGACTTCTCGTGATGGCACATGCCCAACTATCGTCTTGGTCGCATCTGAATGCCGCGTGGCGCTCGCAGTCCCGCCACCGAGTCCTGTTCGACGACTGATTTCTACAAGGAGCATCTGTGCTGATCAGGATCATTTTGGGCTTAGGCGTCACCGTGGTCGGTTTCGGGATCGCAGGCCGGAGATTCCATTGGCTCTCCCGGCTGATTCGTTCAGGGAAGCCGGCGCCGGAGCGGACCCGGGGGAGCATCCTCCCGAAAGCGGAGGCCGAGGTCGTGGAGGTGGCCGGCCAGCGCAAGCTCCTTCAGTGGACGATCCCCGGCCTGGCGCACTTCTTCACCATGTGGGGCTTCACCATCCTGCTGCTCACGATCGTCGAGGCCTTCGGCGACCTCTTCCAGAAGACCTTCCACCTGCCACTGATCGGTAGGTGGGACTGGGTCGGAGCGGTCGAGGACTTCTTTGCCGTGGCCGTCCTGTTGGCCCTGGTGGTCTTCAGCATCATCCGCATTAAGAACGCGCCGGCTCGGAAGGAGCGCCAGTCCCGCTTCTACGGTTCGCACACAGGGGCTGCTTGGCTGGTGCTGGCCTTGATCGCGGGCGTGATGATCACGCTGCTCATGTATCGGGCCGCACAGGTCAACACCGCGAACCCGAACCAGTTCCCCTTCGGCTGGGGTGCCTTCGCCTCACACGCGATCGCCAAGCTCCTCCATCCGTTGGGCGCTGGGACGAACGGGGTGCTGGCCACGGTGTTTTTGATCCTCAACGTCGCCGTCATTGCCACATTCATGGTGGTGGTCTCGTACTCCAAGCACCTGCACATCTTCATGGCGCCCATCAATGTCGCCTTCTCGCGGCGGCCGCGGGCGCTCGGCGCCCTGGGCCGGACACCCGATATGGACATGGAGAACGTGGACGAGGACACCGTGTTCGGGGTGGGCCAGATCGGCCACTTCTCCTGGAAGCAGATGCTCGACTTCGCCACCTGCACCGAGTGCGGGCGCTGCCAGTCCGTCTGCCCGGCCTGGATCACCGGGAAGCCCCTCTCGCCGAAGCTGCTGATCATGAACCTGCGGGACAACATGTTCGCCGCGGCCACCCCGTTGCTCGGCGGCGAGGGGGAGCAGACGGCCCTCGTGCCGAACGTCATCGACCCCGATGTCCTGTGGTCGTGCACCACCTGCGGTGCGTGTGTCGAGGAATGCCCGGTCGACATTGAGCACATTGACGCCATCGTCGACATGCGCCGCTACCAGGTGCTCATGGAGTCAGAGTTCCCTTCGGAGGCCGGCCTCATGTTGCGCAACGTGGAGAACCAGGGGGACCCCTGGGGTCTTGGGCAGAACAAGCGCACCGAGTGGACGCAGGCCCTCGACTTTGAGGTCCCGGTGATCGACGGGTCGATCCCCGACGACATTGAGTACCTCTACTGGGTCGGTTGTGCCGGCGCGCTGGACGAGCGGGCTCGCAAGGGCGTGCAGGCCACGGCCCGCATGCTGCACCGGGCCGGCGTGACGTTCGCCATCCTCGGCCCGAAAGAGTCCTGCACCGGTGACCCGGTGCGCCGGCTGGGCAACGAGTACCTCTACCAGGAAGCGGCGAAGGCGAACATCGCCACGCTCGACGGGGTTGGGGCGAAGAAGATCATCGCCAGCTGCCCGCACTGCTTCAACACCATTAAGAACGAGTATCCGTCGCTCGGGGGCAACTACGAGGTCATCCACCATGCCCAGCTGCTCGAACACCTGGTGAAGACCGGGAAGCTGGTCCCCGGTTCGGGGTACTCGGGCAAGGTGACCTACCACGATCCCTGCTACCTGGGCCGCCACAACCGGGTGATTGAGGAGCCCCGCACCGTGCTGAGCGCCATGCCCGGTGTCGAGCAGATTGAGATGCGCCGGTGCAAGGAGCGCGGCTTCTGCTGTGGCGCCGGGGGCGCACGCATGTGGCTGGAAGAGAACATCGGCAAGCGCGTCAACATGGAGCGCATGGACGAGGCGCTGGGAACCGGCGCCGATGTGGTCTCGACGGCGTGCCCCTACTGCATGATCATGCTGGACGACGCCGTGCGGGCCAACGCGAAGGAAGACGACGTGCGGGTGCTCGACCTCTCGCAGCTCGTGGAGGAATCGCTGGGATAGCTAGGCAGGCAGCAAGCCGTAGCCCCGCTCAGGGCGCAGGGAGAGGATCAGACGCCGGTCGGCCACCATGGATTTGCGGTAGTCGTCCCAGTCCGGATGCTCGCCGACTGCGACCTTGTAGTAGGCGATGAGCTGTTCGACCGTGTCGTCGTTGGGATCGGCCGCCACCGGTGAGAGCTCGGCTGTCGTCTCGAGAACGACGTACTGCCAGAAGTTGTCGCCGAGGACGTAGAGCGAAGCACGCGGGTCACGGCGCAGGTTGGCCGTCTTAGCGCGGGTGTCGGTCACGGAAATGCGGATTACATCGTCATCCCCGGCGAGGTAGAGGATGTTGGAGAGCTGCGGCCGGCCGTTGGCCCGAATGGTGGCGAGCAGGCCCTGCTTGCGGGGTTTGACGAACGTGAGCGCTTCAGTCAGTTCCATGAATCGACGGTAGCGGGACTCCGAGTTCGGTTATGCGGCGGCGACTTCTTCCTTCGAACGCTCTGCCAGCGCCAGGTAGAGGAGGGCGGCGACCGCTCCACCTGCGGCTGGGGCGGCCAGGAACAACCAGAGTTGGCTGAGCGCGTGCCCACCGACGAACAGGGCCGGGGCGAGGCTCCGGGCCGGGTTCACCGAGGTACCGGTGAGGGGGATGCCAATGAGGTGGACTACGGCGAGGGTGAGGCCGATGGCCAGGCCGGCCGCCCCTTGGATAGCCGCCTTATGGGTGGCGAACAGGACCACCATGACGAACACGAAGGTGAGCACCATCTCGGTGATGAAAGCACCGCTCTGCCCCATGACCACGAGCGAGTACTTGCCGTAACCGTCGGTCCCCATGCCCTGGACATGTCGGCTGTAGCCGGGGATCTGGCTGAAGATGGTGAAGAGAATGAGCGCGCCAAGGATGGCTCCGGCCACCTGGGACACGATGTAGCCGATCCCCTCGACGATCTTCATGCGGCCGGAAACGACGAAGCCGATCGTCACCGCCGGGTTGACATGGCAACCCGAGATCGGGCCGATGGCGTAGGCCAGGCCGAGGAGGACGAGACCGAAGGCCAGCGCTGTGGTGACCACCCCGGCGGCGACGCTCCCCCCGAAGAGCTTGAAGCCGAAGTTCTCCGTGGCCACACCGACGGCGATGAAGACGAGGATGAAGGTGCCGAAGAACTCGGCAATGAGTTTGCGGGCATTGAGCACGGCGACCTCCTGAGATCAGGCGAGGGGACTGATCAATCAGGAGTTTTGCAAAGTGCCCTGAAGCGGGCGCGGATCCTCGGGAGCGACCGAGGCGATTGGCTAGGTGAGCGGCCGAGGCGGTTTGGACGGTTAGGTGTAGGCCTTGTCGTCGCTTTCGCGGAGGCGGGTGGCCATGGCGGCCAGCATCTTGCGGGCCAGAGCCGGCACGGAGTCGAGGACGCCGTTGAACTGACGCTGACCGAGGACGAGCAGGTTCATGTCAGTCTCGGACACGACAGTGGCCGAACGGGGGCGGCGGTCGAGGAGGGCGAGCTCGCCGAAGTACTGCCCCGGTCCGAGCGTGGCGATCTTGCGGTTGTTGCGCTTCACCGAGGCTGTCCCGGACACAATGAGGAAGAACTCGCGTCCGATGGTGCCCTGCTCGCAGAGCATGCGGCCCGGCGGCACGGCCACCTCCTCCAAGGCCCTCTTGATGGTGCGGAGGTCCTTGTTGGACGAGGTCGAGAAGAGCCAGATCCGAGACAGGTCGAGGTGATCGTCGGTGGGCATGGGCGACAGGCTAGCGAAGGTGCCTGTTCATGTGCTGGAAACATGCACGTAGCCCGCAGGTGACGTGGCGCTCGCATACTGGAAAGTCCATGCCGAAAGCTAGCCTTCCCCTTATGCCCCGCGACTCCGACGACCTGATGGGTGATTCCGAGCCCAAAATGTCCCTCTGGGAGCGCTTCCGCTACGCCATCGTCGACCCCGACTCCGATCCCAAGGACGCGGCGCCCGAGGACACTCGCTCCAAGGAGGAGCTGGAGGAGGCGATCCGCTACGCGGACGACAAGGAGCGTGGGATCGGGCTCATTGCCGCGCCGGCGGGTGCCCTGATCGCCCTTCTGGTCACCGGGGCGCTGATCAACCACGCCAAGTCGCTGCACCAGAGCACATCGACATATCAGACACTCACTTTCGTCTTATTGGGCATCACGTTGGTCATGCTGGGCACGGCCTGGTTCCGCAAGCGGCTCATCCTCGGCCTGTCGACAGCGATGTTCGGGTTGGCCATCTTCAACCTGCACTACTGGGGCTTCGGTGTCCCCTTCGTCATGGTCGGCGCCTGGCTGCTCGTCCGCGGCTACCGCCTGCAGCAGAAGCTCAAGATGGCCACGAGTGACGAGGGAGGGTTCCGAGGTGCGTCGGGTGCGCCGTCACCTCCCAGGGCGAGCAAGCGCTACACACCGCCACCGTCCGGAGGTCGCAAGCGACGCTGAGGTTCGTCGTCGGGCGGGTTGGCGAATGGCGTCAACATGCCAGGTCACAGCGATGTCTTGGGGACTCCGTCTGAGCTCTCGGGGCGCTGCCGTTGGCGCATGACGAGCAGGCCGGCCACCGCAAGCACCAACACGACCAGCAGAACCAACGGGAGGATGTAGACGCGCCACGAGGCGTGCTCCGAGGCCACCATGGCGGGCAGGTCGAGGAGCTGCGGGTCGTTGCGCACGGTAACGGCCTCGAGTTTCGAGCCGGGACGACGCAAGGCATTGCCGGGGATGTTCTCGGTGTAGCGGTGACCCGCCAAGGTGAAGGTTCCGTTGCACGCGTATCCAGCTGCGTTGCTCCCGCTGCCGCCCAGTAAGCCGAGGCAACCGGTCACGGTGACCTCGACGCGGACGCCGTGCTGGCGGAGCTCATTGATCTGCGCGTTCTTGTGGGCACCGACGACGCTGAAGACCACCACGAGCACCGCGAAAGTGGTGAGGACGAGTGCGGCGATGACCCGACTGAGCGTGCGAGCGTTGACGCTGACGCCAGCCCCCCGCAGGGTCGAGATCCGTTCCGCCGGGGTCGCCCCCTCGGGAACCTTCGGATCCGCACTCGTCATCGGCTCACCTGTCTCTCTGGCGCCGCCCGGCGCGCCTGTGTCGCATACGTGCGCGACCACGGGAGCGTAGTGGTGTCTGGGTCAGGACCACCTGACCAGGTACTTCTGCCTCCACACCGCTATTAACGCACTGGAAACACTCGCGTGACGATGTGGAAACTCCTGGCCTTCATCCTTACTGCGGCGAGCCGAACCTGGCCGCAGCCTTAGCGCACCCGATGTCTATGTCCGTGGTTCGAGGGCAGCCATCGGGATGCTTGAGAGTGAGGAGAGAGCCCGAGTGTTGCACCTAGTAGGGGAAGTGGCGGCAACAACGCAGGTGCCGTATCCCAGCTGGCTCAACCCGGCGGACAACACGTGGCAGGTAACGGCTGCCACGTTCGTCGGGTTGATGAGCCTCCCGGGCCTGGCCGTGCTGTACGCGTCGATCGTCCCCAAGAAGTGGGCCGTGAACGTGATGGCCATGATGTTCGCCGGCTTTTCGCTGGTGCTCATCGCCTGGGTCCTGTGGGAATACAAGATCGGCTTCGGATCCACCTCCATCGGAGGTGGGGTGCACAACGGAGTCTGGACGCAGGCGAGCGGAGTGGGCTGGGTCAAACACTTCTTCGAGAACCTCGTCGGCAAACCGGGCGGGATTACCGACAGTGTCGGGGAACAGGGCATGGCGGTGTCGGCAGCCAACACCGCAATCCCCTTCCACTTCCCCACCGCCTCGTTGGCGTACTTCCAGTTCGTGTTCGCCGCCATTACCCCTCTGCTGTTCATGGGCAGTGTGCTTGGGCGCATCAAGTTCAGCGCCTGGTGTCTGCTGGTGCCGCTGTGGTCGACCTTCGTGTACTGCGTTGACGCCTTCCTCCTCTGGGGGGGCGGCTACTTCGCCCAGGAGGGCGCGCTGGACTTCTCCGGCGGGTACGTCATCCACATGTCAGCCGGTGTGTCGGGGTTCGTGGCGGCGTGGGTCCTCGGGCCGCGGCTCTTGCGAGATAGACAGCACGCCTTGCCCAACAACCTGGTCATGGCCGGGGTCGGTGCCGGCATCTTGTGGCTGGGCTGGAACGGCTTCAACGGCGGAGACCCCTACTACGCCGGGGCCAGCATGGCGGCGGCTGTGGTCAACACCAACCTGGCTACCGCGGTCGGCGTCGTGGTCTGGATGGCCATGGACGCCTGGCTCTCCAAGGAGCGCAAGCCGACCTTCCTCGGTGGTGTGAACGGCATGATCTGCGGCCTGGTCGGCATCACCCCGTGCGCCGGCTGGGTCAACGGCCGTGGCGCCATTTTCGTGGGTGCCATCTGCAGCGCCGTGGTCTGGATTGCGTGGAACTTCCTGTCCAAGGTCCGCCCGTTCTCCAAGGTCGACGATGCCCTCGGGGTCGTCTACACCCACGGAATGGCCGGCTTCATGGGTGGCATGTTGCTCGGCATTTTCGGTGACCCGAACATGATTGAGTACGGGTGCGGTCACCTGGATGCGGCTGGCCAGGTGGTGAACACCTCACAGGCCACCTACCTGGCGGCGCACGGAGCGTGTGTGCCCTTCGGTGTCGGCGGCCTGATGTACACCGGTTCGGCTCACCAGCTGTGGGAACAGTTCAGAGCGGCTATCTGGGTCATCCTCTGGTCGGCTGTGGTTACCTTCTTACTGATGAAGCTGATCGGGTTGGTCCTCCGAGGCCTCCGCTACAAGGATGAGATCCTCGAGGTCGGCGACCTGGCCATTCACGGTGAGGAAGGCTTCCCAGAGGAGGCCTTTGCCACCCGGACAGGCGGTGCCTTCGAGTTGGCCGGGGTGAGCGGCGGAAAACCGGACTCACCGTCTGAACCATCCGGTGAAAGTTCCTAGGGCTACCAGGACGAAAGGAGATCAACAATGAAGCTGATCGTGGCAGTCCTCAAGCCGTTCAAGCTCGATGACGTCAAGGAAGTTCTCAAGAACCTCGGGGTGCAGGGCATGACCCTGACCGAGGCGCAGGGCTTCGGGCGTCAGCGGGGACACACCGAGGTGTACCGAGGTGCGGAGTACGAGGTGGACTTCGTCCCCAAGATCCGCATTGAGGTACTCGTCAACGACGCGCAGACCGACGAGGTGGTCGACGCCATCGTCGCCTCAGCCTCCACCGGGAAGATCGGTGACGGCAAGGTCTGGGTGATCCCCGTCGAGACCGTGGTGCGGGTCCGCACCGGAGAACGCGGGGCAGACGCCCTGTAGGGCGCCCGGCACGGGGCAGCGCCGCAGCGCGACTGCCTTGGAAAGTGGTCGGTCTGGTCGGGGTGCGGCGAGGCGCCCCGGCCGACCGCCGCCCCTCTGGGTCGGTCCGGTTTCGACGGAAGGCCGGACCCCCAGTTCCTTCTTGACTACGTGGTGCGGTCGGCCTGGCGGGCGACCGCTTCGGCCGCCGCGGCCGCGGCGGCAGGATCCCCGAGCGGCGCCATGGAGTGCACCGACAGGTCGTCGTTGAGCAGCATGCGGTAGGGGATGCCGGTCGGGATCTCCAGGTTGACGATCTCGTCGTCGGGAATGCCCTCCAAGTGCTTGCGCAGGGCCCGGATGCTGTTGCCATGGGCGACGACAAGGACGGCGCTACCTGTCCGCGCCGCGTCACGCAGGTCAGGCACGATGGCGGACTCCCAGTAGGGCAGGACGCGGACGACGACGTCGGCCAGACATTCCGAGAGCGGCATATCGCCCGGTTCGAGGTCGCGGTAGCGGGGGTCGCCCGCACTCGACCACGGGTTGTCGGCGGTGAGTGGCGGCGGACGGGTGGCGTAGCTGCGGCGCCAGAGCATGAGCTGCTCGTCGCCCGACTCCTTCTTGACCTGTGCCTTGTTCTTCCCCTGTAGGTCGCCGTAGTGGCGCTCGTTGAGACGCCAGTGGCGCCTAGCCGGGATCCAGCTGCGGCCGGCGGCGGCCAGGGCGATGTCAGCGGTACGGATGGCCCGGATGAGGACCGAGGTGTGCAGGATGCGCAGGTCCTGCCCCTGCTCCTCGGCCAG